>Ga0208484_1000322_pt1 | contig 11706 bp, 9 predicted proteins | sample LakMenEpi09Aug11_FD_150682 | JGI IMG/M metagenome (GOLD analysis project Ga0208484, IMG submission 150682) | Freshwater microbial communities from Lake Mendota, WI - 09AUG2011 deep hole epilimnion (SPAdes) | ecosystem: Environmental > Aquatic > Freshwater > Lentic | place: Lake Mendota, Madison... | reverse complement strand
AATTTATCACTAGCAAATATGGTGATTACAGCAGCTACTAATCCAATACTTAATAACACTGGGCTCGGAGTAACAAAGTTAAGTAATAATGTAGTGCCAATCAATAAGACGCCGATTATTACTCGAGAGGCTTTCTTGCCCAATTTTTGGGGCAAGCCAATAATCTCAGATTTTAAATCCTCATTTATATCCTTAATTACATTAGCAAAATGGGCTGCTACCCCAAGGCAGGCAGCTGAGATTAATAACCAAAGCGGTGGGGTGCGATCTGTTGCCACCACAATGCAAGCCACTAATGCGGCAAATGCCAAGGCATATGGCAGTGGTGATAGGAGGGTGAATTTGAAGTAAAAGTTATAGGAAACACCTAAGCCAACACCTAATAAGTAAATTAACCCGCCATTAACTCCTAGAGGGCCAAATAAATTTACTAAGATCGCAAGAGGGGTAACAATTTTTATCGCTCTAGTAAGCTGAGCAGTTGTGATCTTGCCAGAAACTAATGGCTTATCGATGCGTTTATGTTTTAGATCATCCTGATAATCATATAAATCATTAGTAAAACCAACTAATAGTTGACCTAGAAAAACGCCAAATGCAATTACAAGAGCTGGGCCCTCCCACCAGAGGGAGGATGCTAGGAGAAATGAAATTAAAGTTACCGCACTTGTTGGCCCAATATGACAAGCGCGCAGAATGGAAAACAACTTTACTTACTACCTATAGCTTTCTTTAAATCCAAATACTCTTCACAATTTTCACCACAAAGCTTCTTCAATTTAGCAAGGTTTTTCTTTGCTGATGAGACTTTTTTAGTCTGTAGGAATAGCTCGCCTTGATACTCTAACGCCCCTAAATGATTTGGATTTATTTTTAAGGCTTTTTGGTAGTACTTAGCAGAGGCGGAAAATTGTTTAAGATTTCTACTACTAAATCCTAATAAATTATTAACATCGGCGTTATTTGCATAACTTCTATCTGCTTGCTTTAACAAGTTAAGAGCTGCGGTGAAGTTTTTCTGCTTGATAAGTGCATCTGCCTCACTTAAGAATGCGGATAACTGCTTGGCAGCTGGTGCGGCTGGAGTTGGTGTAGCAGGCTTAGCAGCAGTCTCTAATTTTCCTAACTCAAATCCTTTTAGCCTAGATTTAGCAGAGTTTGAATTATTGTGTTGGCCAAGGAAGTTTGAGGTGCCATCCTTGCCACAGATAGCAGTAATTCTGGAAGATCCTCCTGGATGTGAATCAACCCAATTACTTAAATCATAAACAACCCCATCAATAATGCTCCAGCAATCACTTGCTGAATTATGTTTTTTTACCTCATCCGATGTCAGGGGCAAATTTGTCGATACTGGCTTTTGAGCTGGCGCTGGCGCTGGCGCTGATCCGCCGCCTGAGCTTGCAGCTTGGGCTGGAGTGATTGTTGTGAGCAAAACAATTGCTGCCAGGAGTAATTTCATGGTCTAACTTTAACTTAAATTGCTTGGAATTAGATTACAAAATTTACTAATTTAGGTGAAACAGTTATTACTTTCTTCACAACTTGGCCAATTAAGGCGGCTTTAATCTCAGCATTTTCTCGGGCAAGTTGTTCTAACTCCGCATTTGAGATATTTGGGGATACCTCAATCCGATCTTTGATCTTGCCATTTAGCTGCAAAATCGCAATTACATTATCGGCGCCGATTAAAGATTGATCTATCTTTGGCCAACCAGCATTTGCAATCGCAGGTTTATGACCTAATTTTTCCCACATATCTTCAGCGGTGTAAGGGGCAACTAAGGAAAGTGAGATTGCAATCGCCTCTGCTGCCTCACGCACTGCAGGATCTTGCGCACCACATCCTGAGTCAATTGCTTTTCTAGTGGCATTGACTAACTCCATAATCCTTGCGATAGTGACATTAAATCTAAAGGATTCAACCGCTAACTCAATATCAGCTAAGGTCTTATGGGTTACTTTGCGTAACTCTAAATTACCGGTTTTAAAATCAACTCCTGGCTTACTTGTTACCTCTTGGCTTATGCGCCAGGCACGATTTAAAAACTTTAATGAACCAGCTGGTGATACATCTGACCAATCCACATCATCCTCAGGGGGTCCGGCAAAAACTAATGAAACTCTGATGGCATCCACGCCATGTTTATCTAACTCCTCCGATAATTTAACTAAATTACCCCGGCTCTTACTCATCGCTGAGCCATCCATTAACACCATGCCTTGGTTTAATAATCTAGTAAATGGTTCATTAAAATTTAATAGCCCCATATCATTTAAAACTTTGGTGAAAAATCTTGAGTATAAAAGGTGCAAGATGGCATGGGTTACCCCACCCACATATTGATCTACTGGTAGCCAAGTTTCTACAGCTTTTTTATCAAAGGCAACATCATGATTGTTAACTGAGGTGTAACGCAGAAAATACCAAGAGGAGTCCACAAATGTATCCATCGTGTCAGCATCTCGCTTGGCATCTTTATTACATTTTGGACACTTAACATTTACCCAATCAGATGCTGCCCCTAGTGGGCTGGATCCCTTTGGCTTTAGATCTAATCCCTTTGCCTGCGGTAATGCCACCGGTAATTGCGACTCTGGTACTGGCACTAATCCACAACCATCGCAATGGATAATTGGAATTGGTGTACCCCAAAATCTTTGCCGTGAGATCAACCAATCTCGCAAGCGGTAATTTTTAGTAGCTTTACCTACCTTTTTATCCGCTAACTCTTTAATTATTTTTTCAATTGCAGCATCTTTGCTTAAACCAGAGATAGATCCTGAGTTAATTACCTGACCATCACCTGAGGTGGCTACCCCTGAGATATTTGGATCCTCTGACCCAGTATCGATCACTACTCGCACTGGTAATTTCATCGCTTTTGCAAAATCTAAATCTCGTTGATCATGAGCTGGCACTGCCATAATCGCACCAGTTCCATAATCTGCTAACACATAATCTGAGGCCCAAATTGGAATTTTTTCATTATTAACTGGGTTAATTGCATACTGCTCTAAAAAGATACCAGTTTTCACTCGATCTGTTGCCAGGCGATCAATATCGCTGGCAGATTTAACGCTCTCCAAATACTTTTTAAATTCACCCTCTACTTTGGTGCCTGCAACTAATTTTGCCGCCAACTCTGAATCTGCTGCTACCACCATAAATGTTGCACCATATAAGGTATCTGGCCGTGTGGTGTAGACGGTAATCTTTTGATCGAACTTATCTACTGCAAAATCAACTTGCGCACCCGTAGATCGTCCAATCCAGTTGCGCTGCATAAGCAACACCTTCTCTGGCCACTTACCCTCTAACTGTTGCATGTCATCTAGCAAGCGATCTGCATAATCGGTGATCTTGAAATACCACTGATTTAATTTCTTTTTAGTTACTGCGCTATCACATCTTTCACATAACCCGGCTACTACCTGCTCATTTGCCAATACAGTTTGGCAATCTGGGCACCAATTTACGGCTGAATCTTTTCGATACGCCAAACCCTTTTCAAACATCTTAAGAAATAACCATTGGTTCCATTTGTAATACTCAGGGTCACATGTGTGGAGTACTCGATCCCAATCAAAGGAGCAGGCATATCTGCGCATCGATGCTTTTTGTACTTCAATATTTTCATAGGTCCAAGCTCTGGGATCGGCATCTCGCTTAATTGCAGCATTTTCTGCTGGTAATCCAAATGCATCCCAACCAATTGGATGCATGACATTAAAACCTTTTTGAATCCAATATCTAGCAATTACATCTCCTAGGGCGTAAGCCTCAGCATGTCCCATATGCAAATCCCCAGATGGATAGGGGAACATATCTAGTACATATTTTTTTGGACGATCATCATTGGCGCGAGCTGATTTAAATGGTTCTAATTTGTCCCAAATTGGCAGCCACTTATCCTGCACCGCTTTAAAGTCATACGCTTCATGCATCGCTAAGCCCAACTAACCTTAGTTAACTCTTCACTTACCTGCCATAAATTCTTTGCCAACACCTGATCATAGGCAAGAGCTCTAGCTCTAGTTACTTTAGGCGCACCCTTAATCTCTAAGAATCCATCTGGTCCAATAAAACTTGCGCCATATAGCCCTGGATAAACAGCTGCTGCCAAGGTTGGTAGTGCACCAGCTGCTGCTGGCTGGGCCAATAATTTATTTATCCACTTTGTTATTTTCTCCTCAGCTGCAGCACCTCGCATTTGAGAGGCAACAGTTTGTAAGTTTGTGTCTGAGTAACCAGGATGAACCGCTATTGGAATAAATGACCAATTATTTTGAATGCGTAAGCGCTCTAGCTCAGATACAAATAACAAATTAGCTAATTTGCTTGCGCCATAAACTTGCCACTTTTGATACTTACCAATACCTAGCATCATATTTTTAATGGTTGGGATTGAGTTATCGCCAAAATTTCCCATTCGGTGGGCAAAACTTGAAACAACTACTAGGCGATCTTTAATTTGATCTTTAATTAAACCAGCAAAGGCAAAGTGACCTAGATGGTTGGTGCCTAGCTGTAATTCAAATCCATCAACAGTTTTTCTAAATGGTGTGGCCATAACTCCGGCATTAAGAATTACCACATCAAATTCGCGATCAACTCTGGTGGCTGCTTTTTTAACAGATTCTAAATCTGTTAAATCCATAAGTAGGTAATCAACTAGGCCAGGTCCGATTTGCTTGATAGCAACCCGAGCTTTTTCCACACTTCGAGCGGTGATATAAACATGAGCATTTCTACGGGCAAGTTGTGTGGCTGCTGCCAAACCAATCCCTGAAGTAGCACCGGTGATTAAGAATTTTTTACCAGTTAAATCAGGAATATCAGCTGCGCTCCAATTTTTTGGAATCACTAAAGCTTTTGGCACAAATACTCCCTTTTTAATCTTTCTTTTTAATCTATTTTAAAGTGGAGCTGAGGGGATTTGAACCCCTGACCCCTTGCATGCCATGCAAGTGCGCTACCAACTGCGCTACAGCCCCGCTTGATTTTTAAATCGTAAGGGGCAACCTTATCTAATTAACCGCATCATCTCCAAAGACAGGCTCAGGTAATGATCCGGCATTGTGCTCTGCTAAATACCATCTAGTTCCAGTGTGGTGCTTTGTTAACTCCAATACCGACCAACATGCATTTGATAAACCACCAATAATTCCCCAATGCCCAATCGGTAAATTTAATATTGAACCAAGCACACTTCGAACTGTGCCACCATGGGTAACAAAAACAATAGTGCCGGAAAAGTTCTCTGTTTCTTTTTCAATTGCCGCTACTGCTCGTTTTGCAACATCACTTCTGCGCTCACCAATTTCACCTGCTGGTTCATCGCCACCTTCATACCAACTTGTAAATAACGCACCATGGGACGCCCGATTTTCATCAGCTGTTCGACCCTCCCAAAGTCCACCATTTGTCTCTCTAATATCTGGATTAATCTCAACTTTTTTATTGGTTAATTCAGCAAGAGCAGCTGCTGTTTTTTGTGCTCTAATTAAATCACTTGAAACAATTCGATCTGGTTTTAATGCGGCCAATACTTTTGCCGCCTCTACTACCTGATACTCACCCACCTTATTTAATGGAATATCAGAACTACCTTGAAACCGATTCTCTACATTCCAATCTGTCTGGCCATGGCGCCAAAGTACGATACGAATTGGTGATTCTGATTTACTCATTAACGAACGCTCTTTTCTAGTCCTAAATCTATTTTTGGGCAATCATTCCAAAGCCGATCGAGCATGTAGTAATTTCTTAGCTCGGTGCTCTGAATATGCACTACCAAGTCTGTGTAATCTAGCAGCACCCAAGATCCACTTCCCTCTTTTCGGATTGGCTTTTCCCCGGCTTGCGCTAATTTCTTTTGCACCTCTTCTGAGAGCGCCTGCAACTGCGGCTCATTGTTTCCAGTAACTAATAAAAATACTTGGTTTAAAACTAATTGCTCTGATAAATCTATTGCCACAATCTCACTACCTAGCTTTTCAGCTAAGGCAGCTGCGGCAATCTTGGTTAATTCTAAAGTTCTATTACCTACTGCCATATAACCCATACTCTCGAATAAATGTGACTACTTTGGCTGGTAATAAATTACTCACATTCTCTCGCTCTGAAATTGATTTCCTAACCTTAGTTGATGATATATCTAAAGCTTTGATATTTACTTCATCAAAATCAGAAGGTGCAGAGCCTGGTCGACTGATGACTAATACCTTTACCTTTTGTAATAACTCTGCAGATTTATGCCATTGTCCGATACTTTTTGCAGCATCACTTCCTAATACAAGTGTGAAATTTGTATTTGGGTACTTAATTGATAATTCATTAACGGTATCTAGGGTGTAACTATCGCCATCTCTATTTACCTCAAGTGGAAGTACTTCAACTTTTCCAGATAGCCCCATAGAGGTAATAGCTAAATCAGCCATTTGAAACCTTTGTTGGGCAGAAGCGATTGGGGTGTGTGGTTTTAGCCAGGGTTTTCCAGATGGAATTACTAAGACTTTATCAAATTTATTTGCGACCTCTTTTATCAGGTGTAAATGTCCAAGATGAATAGGGTCAAAAGTTCCACCAACAATGGCAAACTCTTTTTGCTCAGTTTGAATAATTAATCTCTATCAATTCTAAGAGTTAAATAAAGCAAAAGTGCAAGTACGCTAAATGCAATTAAACCAAAACCAACTGGTGGAATAGGCAGCTCTCGTGTTGACTCTTCAAGTAAATTCATGCTCTTAGTTTATCCCCTTATCAAGTAAAGATTTAAATCCAGCCTCATCTAGAATAGTAATACCCAATTCTTGAGCCTTATCCAACTTAGAGCCGGCGGCATCACCTGCCACAACGAAATCAGTTTTACTCGAAACTGAGGCAGCAGCCTTACCACCTCTTGAAACAATCGCCTCAGTAGCACCATCCCGTGTGAAATCAATTAGCGAACCAGTAACTACTATCGTTAAGCCAGCTAAGGTTTGCTTGAGTTTTTCCTTCGGTGCATCAACCAAAACTACGCCAGCTTTTTCCCATTTTTTGATTATTTGCTTATGCCAGTCAAGATCAAACCATTCAATAATTGCATCCGCCATAATCTCACCAACACCATCTATCGCTGCCAGCTCTTCTCTGTTTGCTTTTTGAATATTGATCAGGGAGCCAAACTTATCGGCTAATGCCTTGGCACTTGTTGGTCCAACATGTCTAATTGATAACGCAACTAACATACGCCAAAGTGGTCTAGTTTTTGCTAATTCTAAGCCAGCGATAAACCGATCTGCAATTACACTTCTAGTGCCATCTTTTTTAACAAAAAATTCTGATTTACTTAAATCTTTTAGGGTTAAGGAAAATAGATCACCTTCATCTACTACTAATTTATCACTGAGCAACGCGGTAGCTGCTTCATAACCAAGTACATCAATATCTAAGGCACTTCTTGAGCCAATATAAAATAATCGTTCTACTACTTGAGCAGGACAGCTCTGCGAGTTAGGGCACCTAATATCAACATCACCCTCACTCATTGCTCGCAATTTAGATCCGCAATCAGGACATTTAGTTGGCATAACAAATGCGCGCTCTGTGCCATCTCGTTTTTCAATTATTGGTGCTAAAACTTCAGGAATTACATCACCTGCTTTTCTAATTAGAACTGTGTCACCAATTAAGACACCTTTTCTTATTATTTCTTGACTGTTATGTAATGTGGCATTAGTGATTGTTGATCCAGCCACTTTAACTGGCTCCATAAAGGCAAATGGCGTCACTCGACCAGTCCTACCAACACTGACACGAATATCAATTAATTTAGTACTTACCTCCTCGGGCGGATATTTATAAGCAATCGCCCATTTAGGAGCTCGTGAGGTAAAGCCCAGAGTATTTTGAACATCAATTTCATTTACCTTGATAACTACACCATCTATTTCGTGTTCGACATTATGACGATTTTTCTCATACTCATCGATAAATTCTTTAACTTGTTTTCGATCTGAAACTACTTTATATCTGGCACTAGTTGGCAGGCCCCAACCTTTTAATAATTCATATGCTTTAGATTGTTTATCAAATGAGATTCCAGTGGCTGCTCCAATTCCATGTACAACTAAATCAAGGGGCCGGCTAGCGGTGATCTTTGGATCCTTTTGCCTTAATGACCCAGCGGCTGCATTTCTTGGATTTGCAAACCTTGGCTTACCAAGATCTACTAATGAATCATTTAAGTCATCAAAAGCTTTTAGTGGAAAGAAAATTTCCCCTCGAACCTCAAGTTGCTTTGGAATATCTTTGCCGATTAATTCAGTTGGTACTGATTTAATTGTTTTAACATTTAAAGTTACATCTTCACCGGTAGCGCCATTGCCTCGAGTTAGCGCTCTACTTAATCGACCATTTTCATAAAGTAAATTGATCGCTAACCCATCCACTTTAACCTCGCATAACCAGGTGTTTTTAATCCCTGCCTTATCAATGCGATCAAACCAAGTATCTAATTCACCATCATCAAAGACGTTATCTAGGCTCATCATCTTTTCAATATGATCATATTGCGCAAAGCTGGTGGAAAACCCACCCCCCACCTCTAAAGTTGGCGAGCTTTCAAGTTTGTATTGCGGATACTTACGCTCTAGTTCAAGTAATTGATTCCATAACTTATCAAAAGCGGCATCAGTAATTGATGGATCATCTAAAACATAATACTTAAATTGATGATCTCTAATCTCTTCCGATAACTCTTGAATCTTATGCCTTATTTCAGCACTCATATTAAATCGTTTCGCAGATAGTGGCAGAGCCAACTACTCGATCACCATCATAAATAACTAATGCCTGCCCGGTTGCCAAACCAAAGACTGGTTCATCTAAGTTTGCAATTAAATTTTGACCATCAAATTTATAACTTGTAGCAAGTGGTGAGCCATGTGCTCTTACCTGAGCAAATCCTCTTAACTCTTGATTAACTTCAGGAATTGCACCACACCAAACAGGTGGGGTAGCAATAATTGTATTGACCGCCAAATTTTCATGTGTACCTACCACGACCGTATTACTCTTAGGTTCAATTTTTAATACATATCTTGGTTCACCGCTTTTATCAGGCACAGTTAATGCTAAACCGCGGCGCTGACCTATGGTGTAGGTATAAGCACCTTTGTGCTCACCTAGTTTGTTGCCACTTTGATCAAGAATATCGCCAGTTTCACTTCCTAATTTATCCCGCAACCAGCCAGCGTTATCACCAGATGGCACAAAACAAATGTCATGTGAATCAGGTTTATTTGCCACAAATAACCCTCGCTCCTTAGCCTCTTTCCTGGTATCAGTTTTAACCGTATCACCGAGGGGAAATATTGCACCCTCAATTTGATCTCTTCGTAAAACTGCTAATACATAGGATTGATCTTTCTCAATATCTGCTGCTCGATGTAATGTTTTTCCATCTGGGCCATCTTTAGTGAGTGCATAATGACCGGTAACTACACCATCAAAACCCAATGCTTTTGCTCGATCTAACACAGCTTCAAATTTGATTTTCTCATTACATCGCAAACACGGATTAGGAGTTCGGCCTGCTTGATACTCAGATAAAAAGTTTTCAACTACTCCTTTGTGAAACTCCTCTGCCATATCCCAGATATAAAAAGGTATGCCAATTACATCAGCGGCGCGCCTGGCATCATGTGAATCTTCAATTGTGCAACAACCTCTAGCCCCAGATCGATACTTTTGCGGATTACTAGATAAGGCAAGGTGCACACCAACTACTTCATAACCGGCATCAACGGCTCGGGCAGCAGCAACTGCAGAATCAACCCCACCACTCATTGCTGCGATTACCTTTAATTTTGTCATTTTTTCCCAGATGCAGCTTTTGATCTTGCAACTACTGTGGCAATTACCGAGCCAAGTTTTGCAATCTCATTAATAGTATTTGAATAACTAAGTGAAAATCTCAAAGTAGAGGTGGTTTCATCCTCGGTTAATCCCATTGCCATTAAGACATGGCTTGGCCGCTGTACACCAGCGCTGCAAGCAGAGCCGGTAGAGCAGGCGATGCCCTCACCATCTAACAACAAAAGTAGACCTTCAGAATCTGTCTTAGGAAAGGTAATGGAAACAATGCCCGGCAAACTTTTCTCCTGATCCCCATTTACCCAAGCATCGGAGATATTTTTCTTAATTGTTTGAATTAATTCAGATTTTAACTCTCTAATCTTTAACTCACGCTCTTTTCTATTATCAACGGCATTTGCAGCTGCGGCAGCAAATGAGATGATGCCAGGTGCGTTAAAGGTGCCACTTCGTAAATCTCGCTCCTGCCCACCACCATGCAACACCGGTTCGATATCTAAACCTTTACGTAAAATTAACGCCGCTACCCCTAATGGCCCACCAATTTTATGAGCACTTATAGTGGCTGCTGTGACCCCTAATTTTTTAAAGGAGAGCTCTACTTTTCCAAAACTTTGGACACAATCTGAGTGAACTGGAATATCACCAGCAATTTTTACTACCTGGTTGATATCTTGAATAGTTCCTACCTCATTATTTGCATGCATAATTGAGATTAAAGCAATATTATTTTTATGCTCTTCAACCTGGGCGGCTAATTGTTTAAGATCTACAAATCCATTTCGATCTACATCAATTGGCACTACCTGTGCCCCCTCATGCTCTGCCAGCCAGGTGATTGGATCGGCAACAGCATGGTGCTCAAAGGTTGAGGTAATTATTACTTTCTTATTCTTCTTTACTCCCAGCCAATACAAACCTTTGATGGCCAGATTATTTGCCTCCGTACCAGTTGCGGTAAAGATGACCTCACTTGGCGCGCAATCAATTGCTTGCGCAATTTGCTCTCTAGCTTGCTCTAAATCTTTTCTAACTGATCGACCAGCTGAGTGTAAGGATGAGGCATTGCCTAATTTTTTTATTGCATCAGTTAGCGCTGCAATCGCGGGCTCAACCATGGTCGTGGTAGCAGCATGATCAAAATAGATAGGCACTTGCTAAGTCTAAAGGCAAGAGTTGATGGGTAAGTAATTAACCTTTACGGGCCTTGATTTTTTCCGTGGCCTGCGGCAAAACATTAAACAAATCACCAATAACTGCAAAATCTGCAATCTCAAGAATTGGGGCCTCTGGATCTTTATTAATTGCCACAATTGTTTTTGAAGTCTGCATGCCAGCACGATGTTGGATCGCACCAGATATTCCAGCTGCAACGTAGAGTTGTGGTGAAACTGTTTTGCCAGTTTGGCCTACTTGATGTGAGTGTGGATACCAACCAGCATCAGTTGCCGCACGGGATGCACCAACGGCAGCACCTAATGCATCGGCTAATGCTTCAACTGGTTTGAAATCACCATTTGTACCACGACCACCTGAAACCACAATTGATGCTTCAGTTAACTCTGGCCGGCCACCTTTTACCGCAGCAGTTGCACTAGTAATAGTGGCAAGTTTTGCTGAATCAGAGATATTAACTGCAAACTCTTCAACTGCAGGATTTGAAGTTGCTGTGATTGGCTCGATTGAATTAGCTCTTAAAGTAATTATTGGCACACCAGCTGTAACTGCTGAGTGCACAGTTGTTGAGCCACCAAATACTGATTGTGTAGTAATTAAATCTTTATCCACGCCAACTGCATCGGTGATTATTCCAGAGTTGGTTTTAACTGCTACCCGGGCAG
>Ga0208484_1000308_pt1 | contig 11967 bp, 10 predicted proteins | sample LakMenEpi09Aug11_FD_150682 | JGI IMG/M metagenome (GOLD analysis project Ga0208484, IMG submission 150682) | Freshwater microbial communities from Lake Mendota, WI - 09AUG2011 deep hole epilimnion (SPAdes) | ecosystem: Environmental > Aquatic > Freshwater > Lentic | place: Lake Mendota, Madison... | reverse complement strand
TGGCCCGCCTGCCCCTCGACCCGCCGGCACGCGGGGAGGCGATCCGCCCGTGGCAGAAGCTCGAGGATCGGTTGCGCGAGAACGCGCTGATGGAGCGGACGACGGTGATCGTCGTTGATGATGCCGATCACGCCCCCGCCGAGGCGCTCGATGGCCTGACACGGCTGGTGGTCGCCTCCGAGCCGCTGTTCCACAGGACCCTGCTCGTCCTGACGACGAGACCGGCAGGGGCGGCCGGACTGCCGGCTCCGCTCCGGCAGCGGACGGCGGTGCGGATCGAACTGTCGCCGTGGGACGAGGCGGACGTCGCCCGATTCATCGTCCGGGCCCTCGGCCGCGCAGGCGCCGAAGGCGACCTGTTCACCCCCGAGGCCGTCGCGACCCTGACGCGATTCACCGGCGGGGTGCCGGGGGGCGTGTGTGGGTTGGCGCGGCTGGCGGTGGTGGCTGCGGCCGCGGACGGTCTGGAGCGGATCGACGCCGGGACGATCGAGCGCGTGTGGCGCGACCTCGTGCCCGGGCCTGTCATGCGCGCGCCGAGTCCGACCGATGGCGTCGAGCCACAGGGCGCTCCGACCAATCCGCAGGTGCGGGTGGTGCGCCGCCTCGGTGACTGAAGCAGGCGGCTCGGAAGCCGAGCGTGTCGCCTGCCACGGTGCGACACCGCCTTCAGCGTCAGCTGCGGAGGATCGGGGGCCCTGTTGGGGATGGCCCGCCGATGGCCTACACTGCACTGCCTCGGAGGGGTGGGCCCGATCGCGGCGGCCATCCCCGCCATCTGTCCGAAACGCCCGCGGAGCACCACCGTGGCCCATCCAGCACGAGAAGCCTCCACCTCGATGAGCGCTCGTGCGCCAGGTTCACCGGCCACCGGGCGATTCGTGGCGATCTCCCCCGACGATGACTCCGTCATCGACCTTCGCAATCGCTATTTCGCGGCCTTCCTTGCTTGGTGTATCCCCGGCCTCGGCCACTTCTACCAGGGGCGGACGCACAAGGGGGGCCTCTTCATGGGGGCGATCCTCGGGATGTTTCTCGCCGGCCTGTGGCTCGGCGGCGGCAAGGTTGTCTACGCCGCGTGGCGACCGGCCGAACCGCGTTTTGCGTTTGTCTGTCAGGCCGGTGCCGGGCTCGTGGCGATGCCGGCGCTCGTGCAGTCGCGGCAGCTTTCCGGGCCCGCCAAGCAGCCGTTCCTCGGCAGCACGTTCATGGCGCCGCCGCTCTATCCGGGGCAGATCGTGTCGCGGGGCTACGCCGATCGGCTCGCGGCCGTCGACGCTGACATCGATGACGAGGCGTTCTTCGATCGCCCGCCGTACCGCCAGTTCCGCGGTGATCAACTCTCGCTCTGGCAGCGCCGGCTGGGGCGATGGTTCGAGTTCGGCACGCTCTACACGATGCTTGCCGGGATGCTCAACGTGCTTGCGATCTATGACGCCTTCGCCGGGCCGCTCGGCGCCGGTTCCGCGAGCTCGAGCGATCCCCGCAAGCCCCCCGAGCCTCCCCGCTGACGTGGCGGCGTTCGCTGACATCCCCCCCGATCAACTCCAAAACGAGTTCCCCATCTTCCGCCTCATCCCCCACGGTCTCTCCGAAGTCGCACGGATACGGATGCCGACGTCGACCTCCATGGAAGGAAAGCCGCATGACCGCGTTTGAACTCCTCGCCTTCATCCCCCCTGTGGCGACGCTTGCCGACCGGGTGCCGGGGTTCCTCTTCGGGCTGCCGCTCGTGGCGCTGGCGAGTCTCGTGTTCGCGGCGACGCACCATGAAGACCCGGCGGCGATTCGACTGGCGGCGATCCACTGGACGGTGTGGCTCGGCGGCATCCTCGGCATGGTGCTCGCCGGTGTCCTCGTTCTCGGCTGGTTCAGCTAGCCGGGAACGGTGGAACGCCGGTCGAAGCCCGCGGGCAGTGCTGTACGCGACAGCGATCACGATGGCCCGGGCGAGGCCATTGGCTCGATCGCGATCGGTGACTCGATCGTCCCGGCAGTTGAGGCGTCACCGGCGAGCGCGGGCTTCGCTCCCGCGGCGATGCGGCGCAACTGCCCGCAGGCGGCGTCGATCCTCGCCCCCTTCCGCCGCCGCACCTGAACGTTCACCCCCGCCTGGCGGAGGACATCGAGGAATCGCTCGCGCGATCCCTGCGATGGCTCGCGCCACGGGAGCCCCTCGACCGCGTTGTAGGGGATGATGTTCACCAGAGCCGCCCGGTTGCCGAGGAGCCGGACGAGGTCTCGGGCATGGAGCGGGGAATCGTTGACGCCACCGAGGAGGACGTACTCGAACGTCAGCCGCCTGCCCGATGCCTCCCAGTAGCGGTCGGCCGCATCCATCACCGTCGCCAGGCCGATCGACTTGTTCACAGGCACGAGCTTCGTGCGCAGGTCGTCGGCAGCGGCGTGGAGCGAGACGGCGAGATGGTAACCGGGATTCTCGGTGACGAGCCGGTCCATCCCCGCCGGGAGTCCGACGGTGGAGATCGTGATCCGCCGCTGCGAGATCCCCATCCCGTCGGCAGCCTGGGCGATCGCCAGGGCAGGAAGGAGCCGGTCGAGATTCGCCAGCGGCTCGCCCATTCCCATCACCACGATGTGGCTGATCCGCTCGGTGGCCGGAAGGAGCCGGGCAAGGCGGAGGAGCTGCTCGAGGATCTCGCCGGTGGTGAGGTTGCGGACGACGCCATCGATGCCGCTGGCACAAAACACGCAGCCCATCGCACAGCCGACCTGCGAGCTGATGCAGACGGTGCGGCGCTCGCCGTCGCGGAGGAGGACACACTCGATCCGTTGCCGGTCGTGGAGTTCGAGCAGCAGCTTCTCCGTGCCATCCTCCGCCTGCGAGTGGGTGGCGATCGTGGTCGTCCAGAGCGCGAACTCCGCCTCCAGAGCCTCGCGGAGGGCCTTGGGGAGATCGGTCATGTCGGCAAACGACGATGCCCGGCTCCCGTAGAGCCAGCGACGGATCGCCTTCGCCCGCCAGGCCGGCTGGCCGAGCTCCGCGAGGCGCGGAAGGAGGGGGGCGGAAGGGTCGAGAAGGTGATGCTGCATGGGAGCGAACCGGACCGGTGGGCAGGTCCCGCGGACAGGGGTTTTGCGGCGGCTTTCGAGCCGGGGAGTCTCGGGGATTCAACCGCCCGGGGAGTCCGGACGGCGGAGCGGGCGGGGGGTCCTCTGGTGCCGTCACCGACGACGGGGTAGAGTTCGGACAACGGTCTCTGTCCCCCAATCATAACCCCCGCCAGCGTCCAGGGTTCCGCCATGAACGAACGCCGCTTCGAGGAACGTACCCAGTGGGTTTACGACGACAAGGCCTTCCCGGTGTGGAATGCCTCGTTCGATCGCGCCGTGCGAACCGACATGATCCGCGACGATCTCTGGGCCGGCCGCAGCATCGCCCTGCTTCTGGCGGCGCTCGTGACGATCGGGGTGATTCTCGCCCTCCTCACCGTCTACTTCGTCGCCAACTGGCGATGAGGCGGGGGGAGAGCCGGACGCAGGCCCCTCGGAAGGGTGGTCGAGCGCGAGCCACGCTCGCGATCCCCTCGCGCGGTTGACCCGTGCAGCCAATGGGGGGTAGCCTCTCCGCTTCTCGACGAAGGGTCGTCCTGTGGGGGGCAGGACGACGGGTGCATACCGAGGGGTTTGTCTGCCATGTCGCCATCCGTCGCTGCGACGCGAGTTCTGACGGCCGGCATCAGCCGTCCGACGGACGATCCGACGGCGATCACCGTCGTCGCCCCGGCGAAGCTCAATCTGTCGCTTGCGATCCTCGCCCGTCGGCCCGACGGCTTTCACGAGATCGAATCGCTCATGGTGCCGGTGTCGTTGGCCGACCGGCTCGTTGTCCGTGCCTCCGATCGACCCGGCGTGCGGTTGAGTGTCCGCTTCGCCGGCAGGCTCGCCCAGCCGGCCGGTGCGGTGCTGGCTCGCGATGTGCCGGCCGACGATACCAACCTCGTCGTCCGCGCGGCGCGGCGCCTCGCCGAACAGGCTGGGATCGACCGTGGGCTCGACGTCGAATTGTTCAAGGAGGTTCCCTCCGGCGCCGGACTCGGCGGGGGCTCGAGCGATGCGGCGGCCATCCTCCGGGCGGCATCGCTCGTGTGGGGAATCGATTGGCCGATCGACCGACTCGCCGAGATCGGCGCGGGCATCGGGAGTGATGTCCCTTGGTTCTTCGCCGGCTGCCCTGCGATCGCGACCGGCCGCGGCGAGCGGATCGAGCCGATCGCCGGCCTGCCTGAGTTGCACGCCGTGATCGCCTGCCCGGCGGCCGGGCTGTCGACGCCAGCGGTCTACGGGCGTTGCGTTCCCGATCCGAGCCGCGCTGGCGAAGCCGCCAGGCTCGCCGCTGCACTGGCCAGCTGCGACCTCCGCGCGGCCGGCGAACTGATGCACAACGGCCTCGAGGACGCGGCACGCTCGCTCTCGGCCGACATCGATCAACTGTTGACCGCCCTGGCAGCGGCCGGGGGCGTGCGGCCGATGCTCACCGGTAGCGGCAGCGCCTGCTTCGCGATCGCCCGCACCGACCGCGAGGCCCGTGCGATCGCCGCTCGGCTCGACGCTGCCGGGTGGCCCGGGGTGTTTCCCGTGCGGATCGCCGGGGCACCGGCGGCCTGACGGCAGCGCGGGCTTGACTTGGGTCGATGGGCTCGCGTCGATCGTGCGGCGGCTGATGGTCGGGGTCGGTGGCGGCAGGGGGGATCGATGGGGGGCTGTCCTGTGGGGCAGCGCGAGTTGGGGGGGGCGCGCATGGACATCTCCGAGGTTCGGATCAAACTCATCGCCGACCCGTCCGAGCGGCTCCTCGCGTTCTGTTCGATCACGCTTTCCGGGGCGTTCGTGGTCAGGGATCTGAAGATCATCGTCGGCCCCTCGGGGCCGTTCGTGGCGATGCCGAGTCGCAAGCTCTCGAGCCACTGCCCGGGATGCGGGTTCAAGAACTCGCTCCGGGCCGCGTACTGCAATCAATGCGGGCGGAAGCAACCCGAGTCTGCCGTGCCCCGCGACGGCGACGGTCGCCCCCGGCTCTATGCCGACATCGCCCACCCGATCAACGCCGCGGCCCGGGAAACGATCCAGAAGCGGGTCGTGAGTGAGTACGAGGCGGAGCTCGTTCGTGCCAAACAGCCCGGCTACGTCTCCCGCTACGACGAGATCGGCGACGAGGACCATCGCCCGCCGCGCGGCTGATCGACGGACCTCCAGACACCTCGGCCAGCGACACCACCCCCGCGCGTGCGTCGCCGTGCTATGAGCCCAAGGGGAACCGTGCGACAATCCTCCCCGATCCTTCCCCCGCACGGAGTCGTCTCATGCACCGCCCCTCGTCGCAATTGCTTCTCGTCCTGCCGGCTCTCGTCGTCGTCGGAACGGTCGCCGTGGCACGGCAGCCGGCTCCGCCTGCGGCGCCGGCCGTGATCCGCCCCACCGACAACCTCATCGTCGAGGGCATTCCCGAGATCCCGGCGGTCCTCGCCGACGAGGTGCGGCGGTACACCGAGGCCCGTAGTGCCGCTTTCGTCGGTTGGCATCCCACGAAAACGGAGATGCTGATCAGCACGAGGTTCGGCAACACCGCCCAGATCCACGAGGTGCGGATGCCCGGGGGGGCGAGGCGTCAGCTGACGTTCTTTGCCGAGCCGATCGGGGCTGCCGACTGGGATCCGAAGGGGGGAGAGTTCTTCCTCTTCACCCGGGACACCGGTGGCAACGAGTTCGGGCAGATGTACCGATTCGACGGCGCCACCGGCGATGTCACGCTCCTCTCCGACGGCGGCCGCTCGCAGAACGGCGGCTGGGAATGGGACCGTGCCGGCGAGCGGATCGCCTACGCCTCGACACGCCGCAACGGCGCGGATCGTGACATCTGGGTGATGGACCCGCGCGATCCGGCCACCGACCGGCTCGTGGTCGAGAATGCCGGCGGCGGCTGGAGTGTCCTCGACTGGTCGCCCGATGGCACGAAGCTGCTCGTCGGCGAGTCGCTGTCGGTCAACAAGAGCCGGCGCTGGCTCGTCGATGCCGCTACCGGCGTGAAGACAAGGCTCGACGAGGACTCCCCCGAAGACGTCGCCTGGGGAGGGGGCACGTTCACGCCCGACGGCAAGGCGATCTGGACGACCACCGACAAGGATGCGGAGTTCGCCAGGCTCGTCCGATGGACGCCGGCGACCGGCGCCATCGATCCTGTCACGGCCGACATTCCCTGGGAGGTGGAGGGATTCGATCTCTCCGAGGATGGCTCGCGACTCTGTTTCGTCACCAACGAGGCGGGCATCTCCCGGGCCCGCGTCCTCGACACCGCCACCGGCAAGCACAGGCTGGTCGAGGGGCTTCCGGAAGGGGTGATCGGGGGCGGACGATGGCACGCCGATGGGAATCATCTGGCGTTCTCGGTCGGCTCGGCCCGTTCGACGTCCGATGTCTACGTGTGGGACGCCACTGACGGCGGTCCGGCCGTCCGCTGGACGGAGAGCGAGCTCGGCGGGCTCGTGGCCGACGCGCTCGTCGAGCCGCAGGCGATCGAATGGACGAGCTTCGATGGCCTGCGCATCAGCGGCTTTCTCTACCCGGCGGCCTCGAAGTTCGCCGGCCGGCGGCCGGTGATCATCAACATCCACGGCGGCCCCGAGGGGCAGTCGCGGCCGATCTTCCAGGGCCGCAACAACTTCTTCATGAGCGAACTCGGCGTGGCGATGGTCTATCCCAATGTCCGCGGCTCGACGGGCTACGGAAAGACCTTCGTGAAGCTCGACAACGCCCTGAAGCGCGAGGACTCGGTGCGCGACATCGGCGCGCTCCTCGACTGGATCGCGACCCGGCCCGATCTCGATCCCACCCGCGTGATGATCACCGGCGGGAGCTACGGTGGCTTCATGACGCTCGCCTGTGCCACCACCTACGACGATCGGATCCGCTGCGCCCTCGACGTCGTCGGCATCTCCCACTTCACGACGTTCCTGAAGAACACCGAGAGCTACCGGCGCGACCTGCGCCGGGTGGAGTACGGCGACGAGCGGGTGCCGGAGGTAGCCGAGTTCTTCGAGCGGATCGCTCCCCTCAACAACGCCGGGAGGATCACGAAGCCGCTGTTCGTCGTGCAGGGTGCCAACGACCCACGCGTGCCAGCGAGCGAGGCGGAGCAGATGGTGGAGAAGGTGCGCGGGAACGGCGGCCCGGTCTGGTTCCTCAACGCGAAGGACGAAGGGCACGGCTTCCGCAAGAAGCCGAACATGGACTTCCAGTTCTACGCCACGGTGATGTTCGTTCGGCAGCATCTCCTCGACGGGGATCCCGCCGCAGAGCGCTGACCACTCGGCCGCAGATCCCCGACGGGCGTCTCCGCCGAGGGCTCAACCGCGATGAACGTGCGCGTGGAAGTCGGCAGCCAGACGGGTCGTGATCGGCCCGGGCAACCCACTGCCGATTTTCCGTCCGTCGATCTCCACGACCGGCACGACTTCAGCCGCCGTCCCGGTGATGAACACCTCGTCGGCGGTGTAGAGATCGTGCCGCGTGAGGGTCGCTTCCCGGCAGGGAATGGAGGCGGAGTGCGCCAGATCCATGACGGCCCCGCGCGTGATCCCTTCGAGAATCCCGGCGTCGGGAGGAGGCGTGAGGACGACCCCCTTCCGCACGGCGAACACGTTGTCGGCCGTGCACTCGGCGACCTCGCCTTTGTGATTGAGCATCAACGCCTCGACGCATCCGGCCTGGAGGCCCTCGAGTTTGGCCATGATGTTGTTGAGGTAATTGAGCGACTTGATCCGCGGCGAGAGCGCCGCCGGGTGGGATCGCTGCGTGGCCGCCGTCACGATCCTCAAGCCCCGCTCGTAGAGCTCGCGCGGGTAAAGGCTGATCGTATCGGCGATGACGATGACCTGCGGATGGGAGGTGCGGTTCGGGTCGAGGCCGAGCGTCCCGGCGCCGCGCGTGATCACGAGGCGGACGTAGCCGTCGGTGAGCTTGTTGGCGGCGAGGGTGTCGTAGACGGCCTTGGCCACGGCCTCCTTCGTCATCGGGATCTCCAGCGCGATCGCCCGGGCGCTGTCCCAGAGGCGATCGAGGTGCGCTTCCATGCGGAACACGCGCCCGGAGTAGCTTCGCATTCCCTCGAAGACACCGTCCCCGTAGAGGAGCCCATGGTCGAAGACACTGACCCGCGCCTCATCCTCCGGCACGAGACGGTCGTTCATGAACACGATGCGGGGCATGGCTGTCACCTTCGGAGTTGACGCCGTCACGATGCGGGGCGTGCAGGGGAGGGACTGTGGGGCGTGAACGGCAGCGGCGCGCCGGTCAGACGGGGAGACGTTCAGGCATTCTCCACCCGTCCGGCGACCAGCCGCACGATCCGATCGGCCCGTTTCGCGATCGACTGGTCGTGCGTGACGAGAACTATAGAAAGGCCATCGGTGTGGTTCAACTCGCAGAGGGCATCGAGGATTCCCCCCCCGCTCGCTTCGTCGAGATTTCCGGTCGGCTCGTCGGCGAGCAGCAGGCGTGGCCGGCCCACGAGCGCCCGGGCGATCGCCACCCGCTGCATCTCCCCCCCCGACAATTGCCGCGGCTTGTGGTGGAATCGACCCCGCAGACCGAAGCGGTCGAGGAGGGACTCCGCCCGCCGCCTCGCCTCAGCGCGGTGGCGGAACCAATCCGCCACCGAGAAGCGGACGAGCAGCGGCGCGAGGACGTTCTCGAGCGCCGACAACTCCGGCAGCAGGTGATAGGCCTGGAAGACCATGCCGATGTCGGTGTTCCGCAATCGATCGCGGCGCGTACCGGGAAGGTTGTCGATCCGGTTGCCGGCCAGATGGACCTCGCCGGAGTCGGGGGCATCGAGGAGCCCCATGAGATGGAGGAGCGTGCTCTTGCCGGAACCGCTTTGACCGATCACGGAGACGAACCCCGCCGGCTCGACCTCGAAGTCGACGCCACGCAGCACCTCGAGCATGCCGGCTCCGGAACGGTAGGCCTTGCGGACCCCGCGGACCTGGAGGAGCGGAGCTCCCGAAGCCTCGATGGAACGGTTGGTGTCAATCATGCCGCAGTGCCTCCACGGGGTGGAGCCGAGCGGCCCGCAGAGCCGGCAGCACACTGGCCGCGACCGCGATCCCCACGGCACCGCCGATGATCCAGGCCACCGTCCACGGATCGACGATCGTGGGGATGCGGAAGAAGTAGTAGATCGAGGGATCGAAGACACGCTCCCCGGTGCACCATTCGACGAGCACGCGGATGCGGTTGATGTTCCAGGTGATCCCGAGACCGAGAGCGAGGCCGGCACCCGCGCCGACGAGCCCGAGGAACAGACCGTAGCCGAGGAAGATCGCCGCCACGCCCGAGGAGCCGGCACCGAGCGACTTGAGGATGCCGATGTCGCGGGTCTTCTCGACGACGATCATGAAGAAGATGGCGAGGATCCCGAAGCCCGCCACGGCGACGATCATGAACAGGAGGATGTTGAGCACGGCCATCTCCATGTCGACGGCGGAGAGAAGCGGCCCCTGCTTGTCCTTCCAGCTCGAGACAGCGTACATGTCGGCGGGAAAGGCCGCTCGCAGCCGGTCGCGGACGGCCTCGAGATCGGCGCCCGGACGGAGCTTGATTTGGATCGAATTGACGCTGGCGATCCCGGTCTGCGGGTCGATCATCCCCCGTGCCTTCTCGAGCTGCCCGATCGGAACGAAGACGAAGTTCGAGTCGTACTCGCTCATCTTGCTCTCGTAGAAGTCGACGATGGTGTAGGTGTCGGTGACCGCCTTGGGGGGGGTGCCCGCGGTGGGGAAGGTGATCTTCACGTCATCCCCGGGGAGGACGAGGAAGCGGTCGATCCCGGCCGAGTCACGGAAGCTCGCCAGCCCGATGCCGGGAACGATCCCGGTGAATTGCTCCTGAGAGGGATCGAACGTGCGCCCCTGCTCTTCGGGCTTCGCTGCCCGGAATGGATCGATCGGAGCCGTGGGGGGATGGGCATCGGCCGTCGGGGCGAGTTCCCCGGGAGACGTGTTCTCTGCGAGCGGATCGGTGAGCGCGGGTGTGGTCTCCGCGAGGACCGCCTCGACCTGATGGTCGACCGGGCGGACCGGCCCACTGCCACGGGGTTCGACAGCCCCACCGGCCTGTTCCGCCCCCTGCAGCTCCGCCTGCCGCTGCCGCCAGGCACGTTCCCGTTCGACGCGCATCCTTCGGTGGGGCCAGCCCGCCCCCTCGAGCGCCGGCCGCGTCGCCACCTGCTGGTCTTCGGTCTGACTGTCGATCGTGTCGTAGCCGCCGTCGCGGAGCCCGAATGAAAGCTGCCGGCGGTTGTCCGGGTGCTGGAGATACCGGCTGAAGTCGCTGACCTGTGCGTGGGTCTGCTCGTCGATGCCGATGAGCATGATCTGTCTGGTCACCCATTGGCCGCGGACCTGGAAGTTGAGCATTGCCGGCACGGCCACCGTCGGCGTCATCCCTTCGATGTCCTCGCCGCCGGCCCTGAGGATCTCCTCCATGTGCCACTGCGGATCCTGGAAGCCGGAGAGCGAATGGCTCTCGAAGACGAGATCGGAGAGGATGCCGTGGATCCGCGACTGCATCTCGTGGGCGAAGCCGGCCATCACGGCGTTGACGACGATCATCGTCGCCACGCCGAGGGTCACGCTGATGACGCTCGCCAGGGCGATCCAGCGCGTGCGGAGGTAACGCCAACAGAGGAGGAGGGTGTACACGGGGTCAGTCCTCGGCCTGCGGGCGATGGATGGGGAACAGGATCACGTCGCGGATCGACGCCGACTCGGTGAGAAACATCACGAGCCTGTCGATGCCGATCCCGAGGCCGCCCGCGGGGGGCATGCCGTGGCGGAGGGCGCGGATGAAGTCGGTGTCCATCCGGGCCATCGACTCGTCGGCGGCAAGCCCGGCGAGCTGCGTGCGGAAGAGTTCCTCCTGGAGATCGGGATCGTTGAGCTCCGTGTAGGCGTTGGCCAGCTCCATCCCGGCGACGTAGAGCTCGAATCGTTCGGCGACGTGCGGTTGGCCCGCCTTCCTTTTGGTGAGCGGGCAGATCGCGGCGGGATAGTCGATCACGAACGTCGGCGCCGAAAGGGTCGATTCACAGGTGGCCTCGAAGAGGTCGCTCTTGATGACGTCGGGGTGGCGGCCGGCCGTGTCGATACCGCGCATCGCGGCCGCGGATGCGACGCTCGTCGGATCGGTCGGATCGCAACCGACCACCTCGTTGAGGAGGTCGTCGTACCGGACGCGGCGGAACGGCTTCGAAAGCTCGATGTCGTGCCCCATCCAACGGACCGTCGCCGGAGTCCCGGCGACCCGTGCCGCATCGCGGATGATCGCCTCGGTGAGATCCATCATCGAGACGTAGTCGCCGTAGGCCTCGTAGGCCTCGAGCATCGTGAACTCGGGGTTGTGCCGCGGGCTCACGCCTTCGTTGCGGTAGACGCGTCCCAGCTCGAATACCCGTTCCATGCCGCCGACGAGGAGTCGCTTGAGATGGAGCTCGAGGGCGATTCGCAGCACGAGCGGAATGTCGAGCGCGTTGTGGTGCGTCTTGAAAGGACGGGCCGCGGCGCCGCCGGCGGATTCCTGGAGCGTCGGCCCCTCGATCTCGAGATAGCCGCGGTCGAAGAGCGTCTGCCGCACCGAGGCGACGATCCGGCTGCGGGCGATGAACCGCTCTCGGACCCCCTCGCCGTGGATCAGGTCGACATACCGCATCCGCTGCTTGAGTTCGGTGTCGACCAGCCCGTGGAACTTGTCGGGCGGCGTCTCGATCGACTTCGTGAGGAACGTGATCGCCGAGGCGAAGATCGTCAACTCGCCGGTCTTCGAGTAGCCGAGCCGACCGTCGATCCCGATCAGGTCGCCCAGATCGAGGCAGTCGACCACCTTCCAATTCTCGGGGCCGACCTGCTTCTTCCCGAGCATGATCTGGATCCGCGCGGAGCGATCGGCAAG
>Ga0208484_1000304_pt1 | contig 12027 bp, 10 predicted proteins | sample LakMenEpi09Aug11_FD_150682 | JGI IMG/M metagenome (GOLD analysis project Ga0208484, IMG submission 150682) | Freshwater microbial communities from Lake Mendota, WI - 09AUG2011 deep hole epilimnion (SPAdes) | ecosystem: Environmental > Aquatic > Freshwater > Lentic | place: Lake Mendota, Madison... | reverse complement strand
GCAGGATCTTGCCCGGGCCGGCCTCGTCGTCGAGCGCCAGGAACGCGGCGGCCACTACGACCGCTTCCGCGGCCGGGCGATGTTCCCGATCCGCGATCCGCAGGGCCGCTGCATCGCCTTCGGCGGCCGCATCCTCCCCGGCTCGGACGATCCGGCGAAGTACATCAACTCCCCCGAGACGCCGCTGTTCTCCAAGAGTTCGATGCTGTACGGCCTCGACACGGCCCGCGAGGCGATGGCGGCCTCGCGCCGGGCGATCGTGGTCGAGGGCTACACCGACTGCCTCGCCGCCCGGCAGGCCGGGATCGGCGACGTGGTCGCCGTCCTCGGCACGGCCCTCGGCGAGCGGCACGCCAAGCTCATCCGCCGCTATGCGGACCGGATCGTGCTCCTCCTCGACGGCGACGACGCCGGTCGCAGGCGGGCCAACGAAATCCTCGACGTTCTCCTCGCCGAACCGATCGACATCCGCATTGCCCGGATGCCCGATGGCGTCGATCCGTGCGAGTTCGCACTCGAACGGGGCCGCGAGGCGTTCGATGCTCTCGTCGAGTCGGCCGTCGACGCCCTCGATTACCGGCTCGACGAGGCGGCGGCGAAAGTTGCCGGGCGGGGTGACGACGCCGCCCTCGCGGCAGTCGAGAGCGTGCTTGTGGCCCTTTCCCGGGTCTCTCCTGCTTCGGCCCTCGCGCCGTCGCAACGGCGACTCCGCGAGGATCAAGTCCTCGGCAGGCTCGCGCGGCGCTTCGGGCTGTCACGCGAAGCGCTCCAGGGAAGGCTGTCGGCCCTCCGCGACGACTTCTCCGCCCGCACGGCGTCCGCCGCCGATGGTGATCCACGCTCCGATCGCCCCCGGTCGCCGGCGCCGACCCGACTCCCGGCCTGGGACCGGGAGGTGCTCGAGGTCCTCGTCGGTGTCCCCGAAGCGACCGGGCTTGTGATCCGCGAGGTGCCCCCCGACGACCTCGAGCATGGCGCGTCGCGGACCGTGCTCGAGACGGCGCGACGGATGCACGCCGAAGGGCGCGAAGTGAGCTTGGGCGCGCTGCTTTTGGAATTGACCGATCCGTTCCTGCACAGTCTTCTGGTGGCCGTCGACGGCACGCTCCATGCCAATGGAGCGGCCACCGCCGCCGACCGACTGGCCCACCTCGAGGACGCCCTCCGCCAGCGGCGGGCCGACCGGGACGTGGCAGCGGGCATCCGGACACTCAAATCATCGAACCTCGGCGCCGATGCCGAGGCGCAACTTCTCGAGCAACTCGTCGCCAGGCGGCGGGAAGCTCAGGGCATGACCGATCCCAAGGATGGGTGACGGTGCCCGCCTCGTTGACTGCGATCGGCGAATCCCGGCCACGGCCGGAATGCGCCGGGGGGCGGTACGCGAGTGACGGTAGGATGGAAGGAGACCACTGATGAAGAAGCAGCCAGCCAGGATTGCGATGCGCAAGGATCCCATGTCCGAAATGCCGTCCGCAGGGTCGCATCAGCCGCACGAGCCGACGGGGAACCCGCCCCCGCGAACCATGGCCGACGCCGGCAACGGCGACAAAACCGACCGCACCCCGGTGGCTGACGGCGACATCCTGCCGTTCCGTCCGGCCGGCCCCACACCCGACAACGAACTGGCGGCCCTGATCGCCACCGGCCGGGCCCAGGGCTACCTGACCTTCGACCAGGTCAATTCCTATCTTCCCGACGAGGCGGTCGATCCCGAGAAGATCGACGCGTTGCTCGTGGCGCTCGAGGAGAAGGGCATCGATCTCCTCGACGAGCCGCCCGCTCCCGTGGCGGCCACGACCGCCCCGGCAGGCAAAGCCGCCAAGGCGACGCCCCGTCGCGACGAAGCGATCACCACCGCCCCGTCCAACGCCGGCAACGATCCGATCCGCATGTACCTGGCGCAGATGGCGGAGATCCCCCTCCTGACGCGTCCGGAGGAGATCGCGCTGGCGAAGCGGATCGAGGTCACCCGGAAGCGTTTCCGCCGTGCGATCCTCGGCTGCTCGTGGTCGATGCAGACCACGGTCGACACGCTGCAGCGCGTCCACGAGGGGAAGCTGCCCTTCGACCGGACGATCAAGGTGTCGCTCACCGAGCGGCTCACGAAGGAGCAGATCCAGTCGCGGATGCCGCACAACCTCGCCACGCTCGCCAGGCTCGTGGAGCGGAGCAAGGCCGACTTCCGCCGCCTCGTCGACAAGCGTACGAGCCCGGACGACGCCCGAGCGGCACGGCTGCGCTTCCGCCGCGACCGGGCCAAGTCTCTGACGCTCGTCGAGGAGTTGAGCCTCCGCACCCGCCGTGTGCAGCCGCTCCTGAAAGTCCTGCGCGGCATGTCGGCGCGGATGGACCGGCTCCAGCAGGAGTTGAGGCTCGTCGATCACGGCCACGGCTCGCGGGACGACCGGGCCGACCTGCGGAAGGAACTCCGCGACCTGATGCTCTCGACCCTCGAAAGCCCGCGATCGCTGCGGACGCGCGTGGCGAACCTCGAGAAGCTCCAGGCCGAATACGAGACCTCGAAACGGAACCTTTCCGCGGCGAATCTCCGCCTCGTGGTGTCGATCGCGAAGAAGTACCGCAACCGCGGCCTCTCCTTCCTCGATCTCATCCAGGAGGGAAACACCGGCCTGATGCGGGCGGTCGACAAGTACGAGTACCGCCGCGGCTTCAAGTTCTCGACCTACGCAACATGGTGGATCCGGCAGGCGATCACGCGGGCGATCGCCGATCAGGCGCGGACGATCCGGATCCCGGTTCACATGATCGACGTTCTCTCGAAGCTGCGCACCACCGCGAAGCGTCTTCTCCACGAACTCGGTCGCGAGCCGACCACGGAGGAGATGTCGCAGGCATCGGGGATCCCGATCGAGGAGGCGCGGCGCGTCCTCGACATGGGCCGTCAGCCGATGAGCCTCGATCGCCCGGTGGGGGAGAGCGAGGATGCGAGCTTCAGCGAGTTCGTCGAGGATCTGTCGGCGGAGAGCCCGACGCAGTCGGCCACCAACGGCCTCCTCAAGGACCGTATCGATTCGCTCCTCAAGACCCTCACCTTTCGGGAACGCGAGATCATCCGTCTCCGGTACGGCCTCACCGACGGCTACACCTACACGCTGGAGGAAGTGGGGCGGATCTTCCGTGTCACCCGGGAGCGTGTCCGGCAGATCGAAGCCAAGGCGGTGAAGAAGCTCCAGCACCCGGTGCGGTCGCGGCAACTCGAGAGCTTCCTCGGCGGCGTTCCCGGCTGACCCGCCTCCGGCAAGCGGCTTCCGACACCCCCGAGGCGACCGGCCCTCGGGGGTGTCGTGAAGGCCGTGGCGAGCCTCATCGCCGCCGGCCTCGGACCGCCTTTTCCTCCGCGGCGGGCCGGAAGGCAAGGGCCGGATGGTCGGAGAGATGAACGGGCCGTGGGCGTCTGGTAAGCTGCGACATTCGGCCCGATCCTCCTCCTCAAGCCAGGCTCCCATGGCCCTTGCCGTCACCGCCGATGCCGTGCGCACCCTGCACCGCATGCATCGTCAACTCGAGGACCTGCGGTCACGGCTCGCCGCCGGCCCTCGGGCGATCGAGGTCCGCAGCCGCACGGTTGAATCGATCACCGCCAAGCTCACGGCCCTCCAGGAGGAGATCCGCAAGGCGCGGCTCGTGGCCGATCAGAAGCAACTGCAACTCCGCTCGATGGAGACGCGGATCCGCGACTGCGAGGCGAAGCGCAACGCCGCCAAGACCAACCGCGAATACCAACTCCTCGGCGAGCAGATGGCCGCCGACGACGAGGCGAAGAAGGTGCTCGAGGACGAGATCCTCGAGGCCCTCGAGCGCGTCGACACCCTCCGCGGCACGCAGCCTCCGATCGAGGCCGAGCTGGCCGCGACCAAGGCGGCGATGGAGGAGCTCAAGGCAAAGGTGCAGTCAGAGCGTGTCGGACTCGACACCGAAGTGGCGCGGATCGCCTCCGATCTCGAGCGTGCCGAGGGAGATCTCCCGGCGGAATCCCGCGAGTCGTACCGGCGCATGGTGCGGAGCAAGGGGGCCGACGCCATGGCCCAACTCGATGGCGAGAGCTGCGGCGGGTGCTGCCAGCAACTCCCCCCCAACGCGGTCGCCGAACTGAGCGTCGGGAGGGTCGTGCCCTGCAGGAGCTGCGGCCGCATGCTCTATGCCCCCAGGCCCGACTGACTCCTCTCCGCTTTCTCGAGCCCGCAATCCTCCTGCGGCACTTCTGCCGCCGAGGGTCAACCACACTCGTTTCGTTTCCCAATTTGCGAGGATCCGATGTCCGACCGCATCCCCATGACCCAGTCCGGGTACGAGAAACTCCGCGCCGAAGTCGAGCACCTCAATTCCGTCGAGATGCCGAAGATCGCCGCCCGGGTGGCCGCCGCACGGAGTGAGGGCGATCTCAGCGAGAACGCCGAATACCACGGCGCCCGCGAGAGTCAGGGGATGATGCAGGCCAAGATCAACCTGCTCGCCGACAAGCTCGCGAGAGCCGTGATCGTCGAGCGTCCCAAGGAGGCCACCGGCGAGGTCGTGTTCGGTGCCACCGTGGTGGTCAAGGACCTGAAGTTCGGCGACGAGGAGATCTACGTGCTCGTCGGCGCCGGGGAGGAGGATTTCGACGCGGGTCGGATCAACGTCGCAAGTCCGCTGGCACAGGGACTCCTCGGGCGGAAGGTGGGAGAGACGGTGGCCATCGCGGTGCCGGCCGGGACGATGCGGATGGAGATTCTGGAGGTCCGTTTCGAAGACACCTGATCGGTTGCGTCAGCCGGTCGCGCCCGCGACCTCCGGCATCCCCTCCCACAAGGCGCTGCCGATACGGACGATCGTCGCCCCCTCGAGGATGCCGTCGACGAAATCCCCGCTCATCCCCATGGAGAGCTCCTCGAGGCCGGGGTGATCGGTGGCGAGACGGTCGCGGAGGGCCCGCAGCGCGGCGAACTGGCGGCGGGCAGTGCCGTCGTCTCCCGAGGGTCCCGGTGCCGACGCCATCCCCATCAGTCCGCGGATCTTGACCGGTCCGTCCACCGCAGCGTCAAGCAGTCGCTTGACGTCTCCCGGAGCCATTCCCCCGCGCCCCGGATCCCCGTCGAGGTTGACCTCCACCAGTGCGGCGGCATCGATGCGTTGCGTGGCTGCCTCCGAGGCCAGTGTCTCGAGGAGCCGCTGACTGTCGAGCGAGTGGATCAGGGAGACCACCGGGAGCGTGCGGCGGACTTTGTTGCGCTGCAGGCGGCCGATGAGATGCCAGCGGACGGGGTCGGAGGGGAATCCGTTCGCGGAAAGAATCGCCGCACGGTCCCACAGCGCCTGCGGCCGGCTCTCCCCGAGGTCCCGGCAACCGGCATCGAGGAGGATCGCGGCCCACGCCACCGGGACATACTTCGTGACCGCGACGATCCGGACGCTCTCCGCGGCCCGGCCCGCGCGCCGGCAGGCTTCGGCGACCTCGTCCCCGACCCGGGCCAGGTTCTCGAGGCAGCGGCCCCGGAGGGCCTCGTCCGGACGCGGGGGCCCTCGGTCTGGGTGGAGCGGGGTGGTCATCGCGTCTGCCAGCGGGGTGTCATTCGATCTCCAGCGTCCGCGACACTTCGCCACTCCGCCGAACGCGCCCCACGAGAAACTCGCAGGCGACGTTGCAGCCGAGCACGGTCCGGTTTCGGGGGGTGTCGAGGGCCCGGTAGAGGAGCCACTGTTCGAGCCCCACTTGGACGCGGAAGCCGACCGCCTCGTGGCGTTGGAGATTGGTCCGCTGGTCGGCGATCGTCAGTTGCCGCCACGTGAGCGGACGGTCGGCCCGCCGGGGGTCGAGGTCGATCCACACCGGGAAAGAAAACCGGCCCCCGTGGCCCACGCCGCGACACCGTACCACGTCGCCATCCTCGTCGAAGCTCCCGGCCGCGGACGCGGCCCGCCACTCGGGGAGCGCCAGCGGAAGCATCCTCCATTCCCGACGCGGGTGGACTCGCAGCCGGATCTCGCGCGTCTCCTCTTCACGGTGGGCCTCGGCGACGATCGGCACGTGCGAGCGGTAGTCGAGCCGATCGGGGCGGGCCGAGAGTGGCAGACAGGCGCCGGCATCGGTCACCGAATCGGTGAGCACGAGGATCCCGTCTCGCGGCAGAAGAACGATCTGCCGCTCGGCCTGGAGGCCCCCCGGCAGCGGCGCCACGATCTCGAGGAACGACGAACCTCTGTCCGACTCGAAACAACAGACCGTCCACGGGCCCGTGGGGACAAGCGGGATCCCGTCGGCCTCGACCGACCACCCCCAGTCCCCGGCGACGACGAGCCGGTCTCTGACGGCGATCTCGAGGCGGTGCCGCGGAGCACTGAAGTCGAGGAGCAGACGGACGGCGCTTCCCCGCCAGTCGCTGCGGAGGACGGCGACCGTGGCGCCCTCACCGACTGCATCGCGGGGCAACGTCTTTCCGGACGGTGCGGCGCGGCGGCGGCCGACCGCTGCCGCTGTGCGGCGCACAGGTGCGCTGCTCGATTCGGCGAGGAGCGTCAGCAGCGGAGCGGTGTCGAGCGACTCGGGGCCGGATCGCCCCGGTACGCATCCCCGGTCACCGAGCAACCGCAGCGCCGCGACACACGCCGAGCGCCACCGCGACTCGACCGCGTCGTCCCAGGGAAGACCGATCCCGCTGTCGATCGCCGCTTGACGGGCACGCGTCCAGGCGAGGACCCGGGCCACGTAGGCCACCGCTGGCCCCGCTACCGGTCCACCGTCGGCGACCGTCACCTTGGCGATGTCGGCGGCGAGCATCGAGGAGACATCGGCGACGCTCGTTCGACCGGCAAGCCCGGGGAAGAGTCCCGCGAGCACGAGCAGGAGTGGCGCGGCATCGGGATCGCCACCCCGCAGGGCGGTCGCCGCGGCCACTTCCTCGGCGGCGAGCCGCGTGCCAAGCGCTCCCCCGACAGGCCGTTTCGCGTGGGAGAGCCACGCCAGACTCCAGGCGGCGCCGAGGGCGAGCGCCCAGCGGCCGGCTGCGTTGGGCCCGAGCGCCGCCTCGTCGAGGCAGCGGGCGACGGCAGCGGCCACGCCATCGGCAGCCTTGCCCGCGCGGCGGCCGGCGGCGACCTCTCCGGCGAGATCGTCAAGCAGCGTCACCGCAGTGGGGTCGCGGTCCCCGAGCGCGGCGACGACCCGGCCGATCTGGGCCCGGACCTCACGGCGCCCCACCCGCTTCGGGCCGCGGGTCGGGGTCCCGTCCGGGGAGGGAATCACCGCGGGTTCGGCTCCCCGGGCGTGGATCGCCACGGTGCGCTGGGGGCGTTCTCCCACCGACCGGTCTTCCCCGGCGTCACGCTCCGCCCGGGATCGCTTCCGTTTCGTCTTGCCGCCGCTTGCCATTACAGTCCCCGAGCGTGTGTGGGTGTCGGTTTCGCCGCCCGATCACTCCCCCCTGGGGAAGCAACGACGGATCCCTGCCGGTGGACGATCCCAGGCAACGCTGCATCGCCGGGCAGGCGCGGTATGGTAGCGGAGCGCACCCCCTGCATTCCACGGGCCCCATCGTATGCCTCACGCCGCCCCCCGTTTTCTCCCGCCGCGTCTCCCCGGCCATGCCCGCTTTGCCGCCGTATGCCCGGCAGCCATCCTGGCGTTGCTGATCACGATCGCATCGTTCCCCGGCGTGCGGGGCGACGAGCCCGCCGACGCTCCCGTCGCCGTCGTTGAGGATCGCCACCCGGACCTTCGTCGCCTGTCACCGACGGAGGAGGTGTGGATCGACCTCGAGGAGCGGGAGGTGGTCGTCGGTGGACGCGTGGCACTCGACGACGGATTGCTCGAGTTCTTCGCCTGTCCGGCCGGAACCAAGGAGCACGAGTCGGTCGTCGCCGTGGCAGCGAGCGCCCGGCTCGTTCATGCCGCCCTCCTGGCGATCGGACTGGAGCCGGGGCAGCCGGTGTCGTTCGATCCACAGTATCGACCGGCGCGGGGCCCGAGGATCCGGGTGACGATGCGTTGGACAGACGCCGACGGCGCCGTCCAGGAGGCCGACGCACGGGGGTGGATCCGCAACACGCGGACCGGGGATGCGCTCGAGACCGACTGGGTGTTCGCCGGCAGCGCCTTCTGGAAGGATCCCGCCGACGGTCGGGAGTACTATCAGGCCGACGGCGGCGATCTCGTCTGCGTTTCCAATTTCCCCACCGCAACCCTCGACCTGCCGATCGAGAGTTCTCAGTCGAACGAGGCGCTCCTCTTCGAGGTCTTCAAAGATCGGGTGCCGAAGCGCGACACGCCGGTGGAGATGATCCTCTCGAAGGCGAAGTGAGCCGCCGTCAGACGACGCGGCAGTGTTCGAGGATCCGGGCCGCGTCGGCCACGTAGCCGACATAGAACGGGCCGAACTCCGCGTACCGGGCGCTCGCCTCGTCGAAGCGCATCGTGTAGACGATCTCCTTGAGGAAGTCCGGGTGACGTGCCCACAAGGTCACCCCCCACTCCCAATCGTCGAGGCCGACGCTCACGGTGATCAACTGCGTGACCCGGCCGCCGAACGACATTCCGGAGCGGCCGTGCTCGGCCATCAGTCGGCTCCGTTCCGAGAACGGGAGGGTGAACCAGTTCTCCCCCACCTTCCGTTTCTTGTTCATCGGATAGAAGCAGGCGTTGGGCCACGGCGGGAGATCGGGCTCGATCCGCGACTTCCGCATCGCCCCCTCACGGGCCGCATACCCCTGCACCTTGGCCCGGTACGTCGGGCTGTCGGCCGTCTCCCCCTCCTCGATGAGCCGCTGCCCGAACTGCTCCACGCTCGGGACGTATTCGCTCACCTCGGTGAGCGACACGAACGACCAGGAGGGAACGAGGGCCGGCCCGAGCGGACCGGCGAGGAGCCGCTGGTGGAGGCCGTCGATGACGAGCGGATCGGGATCGATCGCCATGACCGCGAAGTCGGCCTTGTGCCCGGGGACGATCCACGTCTGCAAGCGCACAGGCGCCCCGGCCGCGGCGGGATCGAGGGTGGCGACGAACGCCCGGATGCCTGCCGCGATCGTCGCGGCGGGCATGGCGGCGAGTCTGGCGCGATCGAACGTGTAGAACGAATGGCTGCAGTGCCATCCCTTCTCCGGCTGGAACGACACCGTCGATCCGGCAGCCGCGTGGGCCGCGGCGCCGTAGCCACCGCCCTCCGGCGCTGGGCGTCCGCCACCGGGCGACGGATGGGCTGGATGGGCGGACTGCGGCTGGGCGGGATCTGGACGCGACATCGCGGAAACGACTCCGGGCGGGGAAAGGGGGCGTGGTCACAAAGTCTACCCGTCCGTCGGAAAAGTCATCCCGAGCCTTTTCCGACCGCCAACCGGGATCGGAGGGAACGGTGTAAGATGCTCGAAGTGGGGACGATTCCGTCCCCGGCCAACGAGGGGGACGCACCCATGGGACAGGCGATCGTCGATCCGCAGGAACTCCGCCGGTTCGCGGCCCGGCTCCGTCACTTCAGCAATGAAGTGATGTCGCAGATGCAGACCGTCCAACGTCAACTGTCGGCGCTCGGCGCCACCTGGCGCGACGGCGAACACCAGAAGTTCAGCGAAGAGTTCGAGCAGCAACTCAACCAGTTCGGCAGGTTCGTCGAGTCGACCGGGGAGTACGTCCCGTATCTGATCCGCAAGGCGGAGCGGATCGAGGAATACCAGCAGCAGCGCTGAGCCGACGCAACCCGGAGGGGAGAAGCATGTCCGGTCAGGCCGATGTCAAGTCGATCGACACGCTCGCCTTCGTGAAGGCGGCGATCGCCTCGTTCGCGCACGAGTCGGGGCAGGCCCTCGGAGAGGTCGAACTCGAGGGCCGTCGCGGTGTCGAGTACGTGACGATGGATCGCGCGGCGTACTGGAAGAGCGAGGTGCGGCGGGCGGGCGACGCGGTCAACAAGGCGATCAAGGACCTCGAGCACTGCCGGGCCTTCAAGAAGGTGGGCGACAACACACCTTCCTGCGTCGAGGAAAAGAAGAACCTCGACAAGGCGCGGAAACGGCTCGAGTATGCCGAGCAGAAAGAGGCGGCCGTCCGCCGCTGGAAGCCGGTCGTCGAGCAGCAGTTCCGCGAGACCTGCGTCCGGCTCGTCCATTTCCGCGAGGTGATCGACGTCAACTGCCCCAAGGCGATGGCCGTCCTCGAGCGCATGCTCAAGGCGCTCGACTCCTACCGGGAGATGTCGGGTCCGGCCGCGGGGTCTTCCGGCGCCGGTTCGGGAACGGGCGCTTCGATGGCCCGCCCCGCCGACGAGGCAGTGAACGCGAAAGGCCCGGCCTCGCCGGGGCAGGCCTCCGTGAATCCTGCCCCGCAAAGACCGGCTTCCACACAGCCAGGGGAGGCCCCCGCATGAAGACGTTCGACCTTTCCGGCGGGGCCTCGAAACTCGCCCTCGCGCTCAAGCAACTCGACATCAAGTGGCTCTCCGCCACCGACGCCTGGAACGACGCCACGGCGAAGACGTTCCACAAGGATCACCTCGAGCCGATCATGCCGGACGTCAAGCAGACGCTCGAAGCGATCGGCAGGCTGGCCGAAGTCCTGTCGCGGGCCGCGCGGGACGTCGCCGACGAAGGCCGCTGACTCCCGGCACCCGTCAGCGGAACGTCCCCGCCATTCCGTTCCCGGACACGCCCGCTCCCTCTTCCACGCCGACCCCCGGAGCCCTCATGTCGACCGATCAACTTCCCCCTCCCGTCAGCGCGACACCGACCGATGCGGCCTACGATCGCGATCATCTCCGCCGGCAGATGGAGAACCTCCGCCGCGCCGCCGCCACGCGGGCACGGCTCGAGAACGACATCGTCGAAGAACGCGATCGGGAGATCGCCGCGGCGAAGGCGGAGGCGACCGACGGGATCGCCGCCACCACCGCCAAACACCGCCAGGAGATCGAGGCGACGGGGAAGGAATACGACGCCGTCATCCGCCGCATCGACTCCCAAGCCGCCGCGGAGCAGCAGAAGATCGACGAGCAGCGGAAGACCCGCGCCGCCGCGATCGAGCGGGCGTACGAGGAGCAGTCGACGAAGGTCAAGGAAGACAGCGACTTCGAGCAGGGCTCGGTGAAGGAGGTCTTCAAGGAAAAGCGGAACGATCCCCAGAAACTGCAGGCGAAGTCGGAGAAGGATCACGCCGTCTGGGGCTCGCAGCTCGACGAGGCTGCCGCAAAGGCCAAGGAGTTCCTCACGAAGTGCGGCGTCAAACCGGCCCCCGCGGCGGCGGACGGCGGGGCGTGTCCTGAAGGGGACGAGCTCCTCGCGCAGCTCAAAGCGGCCCACGAGAACGCGATCGCACGGACCAAGGAGCTGCTCGCCCTCGAGGGGTCGAAGACGATCTTCGGAGGTCTCAAGAAAGAGGCTGCCCAGAAGGCGACCGAGCTGTGGGGGGCGATCGAGCGCGACGTGACTCTCGGCAAACGGCTCCTCGGCCCCGCCGGCGAGTGGCTGAAAGTCCGTTGCGGCCTGCAGGCCAAGCAGATGGAGGCGAAGGCCCGGCAGGATCTCGTCGATCTGGAGTCGCGAGCGAAGAAGACCGTCACCGAGCTGGCCGCGAAGCGCGACGCCCAACTGGCGGACCTCGAGGAGAAATACCGGACGGCGACCGCCACGATCCGCTCGAAGGTCGACGCCGGGAAGAAGGACGCCGAGCAGAAATACCCGGCGCGGCTCGCCGCGCTCGAGAACGGGCTTGCCGAAGACATCCGCCGTCGGGAAGCGAAACGCGATGCGCGCATGGCGGCCGCGACGGAGCGTTACGACACCCGGACGCACGAGATGACCGAGCAGTGGGCCACCGTCCGGAGGGAGGCGGCCTCTGCCTGGGACGAGGCCAATCGGATCGACGCCGCCTCCTTCCCTTCTTTCGAGACGCTCGCAGAAGGGTCGGCGTCACTGCCGACCCACGATCCGCCCGGCCTGCGGTTCGGGACGCTCGCGATGGAGATGGCGAAGATCCCCGGCGGGGTGTCGGCCCGCGCCGAGCTCAACAGCTTCGGTCCGGCGGCGTGGACGCAACCGGCGGCA
>Ga0208484_1000300_pt1 | contig 12116 bp, 7 predicted proteins | sample LakMenEpi09Aug11_FD_150682 | JGI IMG/M metagenome (GOLD analysis project Ga0208484, IMG submission 150682) | Freshwater microbial communities from Lake Mendota, WI - 09AUG2011 deep hole epilimnion (SPAdes) | ecosystem: Environmental > Aquatic > Freshwater > Lentic | place: Lake Mendota, Madison... | reverse complement strand
TTCCCAGATGCGCCCACCCTGGCACGGCAGCGCGATGGCGGGCCGTGGCCAGCGGATCGGCGGACCGGCTCCCTGCATGACCGGTGCGTGCGGGCCCGGGCATGTGGCACCCTGCCGGTCGTGCGGCCCGGCCGCGTGCGGCCCTTGCGCGCCCGGCATCTGCGGGATCACCGGATTCTGCCACGCCCCGGCCGGACTCTGGGGGAGCCACTATCCGCTTCCCCCCTGCCTGCCGCGGCTCCACGCCTACCTCCGCGAGGGAATGGTCCTGTCGCCGCAGCCGCTCGTGGTGCCGAAGTGCCACGAGTGCGGAGCGGTGCTTCCCATGGGCTTCTGAGCGGGATTGAGCGTCACGATGGCCATAGCCCACGCACCAGGAGCATGGCCAGCGTGATCACCACGGCACCGGTGACGTCGAGGATCGCGCCGCTGCGGATCATGTCGCCGAGACGGATCCGCCCCGTGCCGTAGACGATCGCGTTGCACGGCGTGCTCACCGGCATCATGAAGCCGAGGCTCGCCGCGAACGTGGCGGCGAGCGCGGCGGTGAGCGGATCACCCCCGCTGGCCGCGGCCAGCGCCATCGCCACCGGCACGACCATGTTGGCGCTGGCGGTGTTGCTCGTGAACTCGCTGGTCACCACCGCGACGAGCGTCGCCGCGGCCACGAGCGCCATCCCCCCCCCTGCCCCGGCCGGCAGCCAGCCGGTGAGGCTCCGGCCGAGGGCCTCGGCCAGACCGGTGGAGAAGGAGAGTTCGCCGAGGGCCATGCCGCCGCCGTAGAGAAGGATGATCCCCCAGTCGATCCGCGCCGCTTCATCCCAGGAGAGGGCCCGGCGCCCGGAAGCCCCGGGAAGTATGAAGAGCATGACGGCGCCGACGAGCGCCGCGACCCCCTCGGGGACATGGGTGCCAAACCACGCCGGCAGGGGATGCTTCATGCCGAGAAACAGGCCGAGGATCCCCGGCACGATCCACAAGCAGACCGTCGTGCCGAAGGCCAAGGCCGTGCTCATCTCCCCCCGCGACCACCTCCCCATCCCGCTCCGCTCCCGGGCCACCATCCGCGCCACCCCGGGGAGCCGGTCGACGCCCGCCGGGAACATCCATCCCAGGAGCACCACGGCCACCCCGGTGAGGATCACAGCCACCGGCACGCCGATCGCGCACCAAGCGAGGAATGACACCTCGATGCCGAGCTCGTTGCGGATGAAGGCCAGACCGATGAGGTTCGGCGGCGTGCCGATCGGCGTCGCCAGCCCGCCGATGCTGGCGGCGAACGCCACCGAGAGCATCAGGCCGGTGGCGAACCGTGGGTCGAGGCGGCTGTCTCTGGGTTGAGTGTCTCGGGGTTGAGTGTCTCGGGGTTGAGTGTCTCGGGGTTGAGTGTCTCGGGGAGCGGTGGGTGATGCAGCCGGGGATGCGGCGTCCTCGATCGCCGTGAGGATGCCGGCGGCGATCGCCACCATCATCGCCGTCGTGGCGGTATTGGAGATGAAGGCGCTGATCGTCGCCGACACGACGGCCACGGCGGCAAGGATTCTTCCGGGCCGTTCTCCCACCGCCGGGAGCCCCAGAACGGCGAAGGCCAAGCGACGGTCGAGACCATGGACGCGGATCGCCTCGGCGAGCATGAACGAGCCGATGAAGAGAAAGACGAGCGGCTCGGAGAAGGGGCGGAACACCTCCTTGGCGGGCGCCACCCCGGCGACGACGCAGGCAATCGCCCCTGCGAGGGCCGTGACCGGCAGTGGGAGGGCCTCTGTCACCCACAGAATCACGACACCCACGAGGATCACAGCCAGGCTCTGGGCCTCGGGGGTGAGTGGCATGGGCGGGTGAAAAAATCCCCCGGGGGAGCGGCGGCTCCCCCGGGGGCGTTGTGAGTTCCGACGACCGACAGGGCGTCAGTAGGTCTTGCCGAGGGCTGCCTGGGCCGCGGCCAGCCGGGCGACCGGCAGGCGGAACGGCGAGCAGCTCACGTAATCGAGGCCGATGTGGTGGCAGAAGAGCACCGAGTGGGGATCGCCGCCGTGCTCGCCGCAGATCCCGAGCTTGATGTCCGGCCGCGTCTTCCGCCCCTTTTCGACGGCGGTCTGCATCAGCGAGCCGACGCCGGTGGTGTCGATCGAGGCGAACGGGTTCGCCTTGAAGATCCCCAGGTCGGTGTACTTCTGCAGGAACGATCCCATGTCGTCACGGCTCATGCCGAGGCAGGTCTGGGTGAGGTCGTTCGTGCCGAAGCTGAAGAACTCGGCGCTCTCGGCGATCTCGTCGGCCGTCAGCGCGCCGCGCGGGATCTCGATCATCGTGCCGACGAGATACTTCACCTTGACGCCCGTCTCCTTGGCCACCTGCGCGGCCACGGCGTGGACGATCTCGAGTTGGTTGTCGAGTTCCTTCTTGAAGCCGACCAGCGGGATCATGATCTCCGGCTTCACCTTGATGCCGGCCTTCTGCACCTTGGCCGCGGCCTCGAACACCGCCCGGGCCTGCATCTCCGAGATCTCGGGGTAGCTGACGCCCAGTCGGCAGCCGCGATGGCCGAGCATCGGGTTGAACTCGTGGAGCGCCTCGACTCGGCGGTGGACGACCTCGACGGGGAGCTTGAGCTTCTTCGCCAGATCGGCCTGGGCCTTCTCGTCGTGCGGCACGAACTCGTGGAGCGGCGGATCGAGGAAGCGGATCGTGGCCGGGCGGCCGTCGAGAGCCCGGAAGATCCCCTCGAAGTCGTCACGCTGGTAGGGGAGGAGCTTGGCGAGGGCCGCGCGGCGGGCATCGAGCGACTCGGCGAGGATCATCTCCCGCATCGCGTCGATCCGGTCGCCCTCGAAGAACATGTGCTCGGTGCGCGTCAGGCCGATCCCCTCGGCACCGAAGGCGATCGCGTGCCGGACCTGCTCCGGGGTGTCGGCATTCGTGCGGATACCGAGCTTCCGGTGCTTGTCGGCGAGCTTCATGATGAAGGCGTAGTACTGATAGACATCGGAGTCTTCCGGCTTCATCGAGTTGGTGACGAGCACCTGCTTGAGCTCGCTGTCGGCGGTCTTGATGGCGCCTGCGAACACCTCACCGGTGCTTCCGTTGATGGAGATGTCATCGCCCTCGCGGAGGGTCGTCGACCCGCAGACGAGCGTCCCCTTGGCGTAGTCGATCGAGATCGCACCGGCACCGGCCACGCACACCTTGCCCATCTGTCGGGCGACGAGGGCCGCGTGGCTCGAGACACCACCGCGGCTGGTGAGGATTCCCTCGGCCGCGATCATGCCACGGAGATCCTCTGGGCTCGTCTCGACGCGGGCGAGGACCACCTTCTTCCCCTTGTCGGCGAGCTCCTCGGCCTTCGCGGCCGAAAAGACGAGTTGCCCGGTGGCGGCCCCGGGGCCGGCGGCCAGGCCGGTCGTCAGCACCCGGCCAGCCTTCTTCGCCTTTTCGTAGTCGGCCCGGTCGAAGATCGGGGCGAGGAGCTGCGAGAGGGCGTCGGGATCGGCACTCTGGATGGCATGCTCCGGGGTCATGAGCTTCTGCTTGACCATGTCGTGGGCGATCTTCACGTAGGCCAGCGCCGTCCGTTTACCGTGACGGGTCTGGAGCATGTAGAGCTTCTTCTTCTCCACCGTGAACTCGAAGTCCTGGACGTCGCCGAACTTCTTCTCGAGCTTCTCGCGGACCTTCTCGAGCTGCTTGTAGGTGTTTGCGAACTCCGGGTCGTGGGCCATCTCGACGACCGGCTTCGGCGTCCGGACGCCGGCCACGACGTCCTCCCCCTGGGCGTTGACGAGGTACTCGCCGTAGAAGACGTCCTCGCCGGTGGCCGGGTCGCGGGTGAAGGCCACGCCCGTCGCGCAGTCATCGCCCATGTTGCCGAACACCATGCTCTGCACGTTGACGGCGGTGCCCCACTCGTCGGGGATCTTGTACTTGCGGCGGTAGATGATCGCCCGCTCGTTCATCCAGCTGCCGAAGACGGCGGTGATGGCGCCGATGAGCTGCTCGAAGGGATCCTGCGGGAAGGTCTTCCCGGTGCGTTCCTTGATGAGCTTCTGGAAACGCTGGATGAGATCCTTGAGGTGGTCCTCGGTGAGCGCCGTGTCCTCCTCGACGTGGGCCTGGTGCTTGACCTTCTCCATCACCTCTTCGAACGGGTCGTGCTCGTTCTCGTGGCGCTTCTGCACCCCCATGACGACGTCGCCGTACATCTGGATGAAGCGGCGGTAGGAGTCGAAGGCGAAGCGGCCGTTGCCGGTGGCTTTCTTGAGACCCTCGACGGTCTTGTCGTTGAGCCCGAGGTTGAGGATGGTGTCCATCATGCCCGGCATGCTGTCGCGGGCGCCGGAGCGGACACTGACGAGGAGGGCGTTGGCCGGATCGCCGAACTTCTTGCCGGTCTCCTTCTCGAGCATCTTGACGTACTGGGCGATCTCCTCCTCGAGCCCCTTGGGGAACTTCTTCCCCGAGGTGTAGTAGTCGATGCACATCTGCGTCGTGATCGTGAATCCCGGGGGAACCGGGAGGCCGATCTTCGTCATCTGCGCGAGGTTTGCCCCCTTGCCACCGATGATCGCCTTCATGGTGCCGTCGCCGTCGCAGCGGGTGGCGCCGAAGTAGTAGATCATCCGCCCAGGCTTGGACGCGGCGGGCTTCTTGGCGGCGGACTTCTTCGCGGACGATTTGGCCATGGGGGCGACGTGACCTTTCGAGGTGGGGGAAACCAGCGGAAAAAAGCGGCTAAGACGGGTCGAATCTACGTTCACGTCTGCCGGGCGTCAACGCGGCGCGGCGGGGGGGAGTGGGTGCCGTGGCGAGCCGGCCTCCACCGCCGAAAACCGGCCCCTTTCCCGCGGCGGGATGGAGGCTTGCCGTGCATGGCAGGGGCCCGACCTCCCCGGGCGGGTGGGGTATTCACGGCTTCCCCCTCGGCGGGCGTCGGCGGATTGCCAGCCGCGGCCGGCCCGAAGGTCGTGCCGTCACCCCTCACTCCGCCGTGCCGAGCCAGCGGTCGATGATCGTGTCGATGGCGCCATCCTCCTTCATCGCCAGGATCACCGCATTGAGCCGCTCGCGGAGCGGGCTTCCCGCCGGCACCACGATCCCGAAGTCGAACGACTCGAAAACCGGCCCGACGAGCCGGTAGTCCGACCGACCGGGACGGGAAATCGCGTGCCGCAGGGTCTGGTTCTCGGCGACGATCGCGTCGACCTCGCCGGCATCGGCCGCCGCGAACACCTCGTCGAACGTGCGGAACTCCACCGCGATGCCGCTCCGCGCCCGGATCGCGGGTGTCGCCACGCCGGTCGCCTGTGCGCCGATCACCCTGCCCGCCATGTCGCGCGGTCCGTGAATCTCCCCCCCGATCCGTTCGGCCGTCAGCGTCGCCGCGATCGTGCCGGTGAACAGCGCGATGACGACCGTGCCGACGAGCATCCATCCGGTCGCCAGCACCCGCCCGGGTAGCGTGTCGACATGCTTGTCGTCGCAGCCGCTGGCGATCAGCGTGCTGATCCCCCACCAGGTCCCCTCCCAGGCGCCCTGCCGCCAGTCGCGGGGAAAGCTCCGCTCGTTGACCCGCCGCTCGCACCACCAGAGGAGATGGCCGACGATCACGGTCAGGGCCACGAGCCCGGCAAGCACGAGCAGGGCGTCGCGCGAGAGGAGGATCGACAGCGGGCCGAGCCAGGAATCGTCGTCCGATTTCCGCACCGCGATCCGCAGCCCCGAATGGAACACGGAGTGCGTGAAGTCGAACTCCGCCTCCCGTTCGCGTGTCATCGCCACCGGCCCGAGGAACAAGTCTGCTTCACCGCTTCGCACCGCATCGAGACCGGCGACGAGCGAGTCCTTGATGACGTATTCGGTGTCGAGGCCGAGCCGCAGCGCGATGTCGTTCCACATGTCGACGGACGGTCCGACCGGCTCGCCGTCGGTGATGCCGAGCGTCACGCCCACCGGCGCCACCCCGACCGTGATCGTCTCGGTGGCCCGTGCCTCGGCGCGGCCCCCCGCCAGGGCGAGCACGAGGAGGAGCGTCGTGGCGGCGATCGGCTTCCCTCCTCCACGCACGGCCCATCCCACAAGCAGCGCTCCGATGGCGATCATTCCCGCCGCCGCTGGCAACACCCCGGGGGGGAGGGCCGTCGATGCCCCGGTGGCGAAGGCGCCCATGGCCCCTCCTTCGGACTCCTTCCCTGCAAGCGCCAGGAGGATCAGGGGCATCGAGTTGTTGACCGAATGGAGCACGATCGGCGCCGCGATGCTCCCCGTGGCGACCCGCAGGCAACCAGCCGCGAGGCCGAGGCAGAACGTCGCCGGCATCCGCTCCGGAAGCAGATGCGCGACCGCGAACAGCACCGCCTGCACGAGGACCGCGACCGCCAACCGGCGACGCGTCGGCCGTTCGCCGGAGAGCGCCGAGAGGAGCCATCCGCGGAAGAGCAACTCCTCGGCCACCGGCGGTAGGATCGCCATGAGCGTCCAGGAGAGCCACCAGGGATGCTCCTTGATCAGCCCGATGAGCCGCTCGGAGAGACTGCGGATCGCCGGTGACACATCCGTGCCGAAAAGCGCGAGCATCAGCGCCGCCGAGACGATGAACAGCCCGGCGCCGATCGCCGCCGCACCGAGGATCGACACCGCCGTCCGCGGCGCCGGGACCGGGAGCGCAAGACCGAGCGTCCGGCGGACGTCGACCCGCTGCCAGGCGAGCATCGCCACCAGGGGGAGCACCACTGCCACCCCCTGATGGATCGGGATTCCGAGGAGGAGATTCTCCGGCGTGAGGGCCTGGACGTACCACAGGGCCGCGAGCCCCAGGACGACCGGCACGATCCCCTGGAGGATCGTCGGGACGGCACGCGGGGCCGGCCGGGCAAGGGCGCCGGTGGTGGCATCCGGACCGCGGAAGAGGATGTCCTCGTCGGTGAGGAGATGGGCCGTGACCCGCAGCAACAGCGCGGTCAGCGCTACCGATGAAAGGAGCGTGAGGAGGAGCGGGACGATCGCTCGGCCGATGTCACCGCCGGCGTCGGGCCCGACCCCTGCAAGCACGTCCCGAGCCACGCACACCTGCCCCGTGAAGGGCACGAGGGCCAAAAGGCCTTCGCCGCGGAGCCCGGGCACGAGCGCCGTCCCGGCCAGGGCCGTGACCAGGAGGATCACCGGCGTGAGGGTGTTTTGCGCCTCCTTGTTGCTCTTCGACGCCGTCGTCACCGCCAGGCAGGTGGCCGCGGCGAGCGCCGCCAAGCCGACGAACGCGATCACCGTGACCACCGCCCCGGCCCCCAGCGACGGCAGCCGGGAGGCGGCGCCAGCCGGGATGAAACGGAGGCCGACGGCGCTCGTCAGCGCGATCGAGAGACAGTTGGCCGCGAGCGTGGCGAGGGTGACTGCGTAGACGGCAAGGAACTTCCCCAACACGATGCTCGCGGTGCTGCAGGGAGCCATGAGGAGCGTTTCGATCGTCCCACGCTCCTTCTCGCCGGCGATCGCGTCGATCGCCGGGTAGAAGGCGCCGGTCATCGTCAGCACCGCGAGGAGCACGAGAATCGAAGCGGTGAGCGCGGGGAGGATCGTCTCGGTGGCCACCGTCGGCCCGCCGGTCGTCTCGCCGAGATAGCGGAGGCGGATCGGCTCGAGCAGGCTGTCCGGCAGCCCGGCCCGGCTCACCCTCGCTCCACGGACCGATTCGGCGAGCCCGCGGATCAGCCCCTCGAACTGTTCACGCGACCGCCCGGACGCGCCCCGCGTCGGGAAGCGGGCCTCGAGATCGACCGTGCCGAGTGCGTCGAGGGCCGTCACGATTCCGTCCGGGGCATTGATCCACACGTCTGCCGCCCCGTCCTCCACCGCGGCGATGGCGGTGTCCGGCTCACCATGGACGAACCGGGTGCTCGATGGCCAGGCCCCTTCACCGATCCCGGCCGGTTTGCCGCGATTCATGGCGGCGTCGATGCGGGCCGCGAGTCGACCCGCATCCGGGCCGCTCATCGCCACGGTGAGGGGGGTGGGGGCGGCGCGGGCCTCGAGGTCGGTGACCGCGGTCCGCAGACCGAGGGCGCTCGAGAGGGCCACGAGGGGGTAGGTGACCATCGGCAGGAGGAGCGTGACAAACAGCGTCCTCCGGTCGCGGACGAACTCGAGAAGGTCGCGGCGGGCGATCGCCAGCGCCGCACCGAAGGGCGTGTTCGTCGCCGTGCCATGGGCGGGGGGGGGAGTGGTCATTCGGCCCGTGCCTCCCCGATGGCTGCGAAGAAGGCCTCCTCGAGGCCGCCTGACTGCCCCACGAACGCGTCCCGCGTCCCCTCGGCCACCACATGCCCGCCGTGGATGACGACGAACCTGTCGCAACGGTTCTCGATCTCGTGGAGCCGATGGGTGGAGAGGAGGATCGCCCGCCCGTCGGTCCGCAGGTCGGCGAGGAGCGCGAGCAGGTCGCGGGCCCCGAGGACGTCGAGGGCGTTGGTCGGCTCGTCGAGAATCAAGGCGGGCGGATCGTGGACGAGGGCGCGACCGACGCTGACGCGCTGCCGCTGCCCGGACGAGAGCCGGCCGGCGGGGCGATCGGCACAGGCCTCGAGCCCGAGGACGTCGACGAGCGTCGCCACGCGGGCCTCGAGGGCTTCGCCACGGAGACCGTGGAGCGCGCCGAAGGAGCGGAGGATCTCGCGGGCCGAGAGCCGGTCGGGAACTCCCGTCGTCGCCGAGACGTACCCCAGCTGCCGGCGGGCGCCGACCGGGTCGATGGCGACGTCGCAGCCGCCGACGCGGGCGGTGCCCGAGGTCGGGGCGAGGAGCGTGGCGAGCATCCGCAGGGTGGTCGTCTTGCCGGCGCCGTTGGCACCGAGGAGCCCGACCATCTCGCCGGGTCCGACGGTGAACGACACCCCGTCGACCGCCGCGACGACGGCTCCCGACGACGAGCGGTAATGCTTCACGAGCCGGTCGACCTCGATCACGTCAGGTCTCCTCGCTCGGGGGAAACTGACGCCATTCGAGGATCGCCACCGCGATCGCGAGAAACACCGCCGCGAGCACGAACACCGCGCTGATCTGGAACCAGGGGGGGCGGTCGTCGACGAGCAGCTGGAGCTCGATCGGCATCACGCGGCGCCAATCCATGAAGCGCACCAGGAGCGTGCGGAGGCGGAGCGACACGGTGAGTTGGTTGACCACCGCCGGGATCAGGCCGGCGAGATACTCGACCACGAGGGCCACGCCGACGCTGGCGACGAGCGCCCGCTTGGGGACGATCACCGCCGGGAGCGCGAACAGCGCCGCCCGGCCGATGCACGACAGGCAGACGAGAATCGAGAACGGGCCGAGCAGCGTCCAACCATCCCGGATCGGTCCTGCGAGCAGGGCAAGCAGCAGTCCCGACAGCGCCACGAAGCCGGTCCAGAGCACGGCGGCGAGCCATGTGCCGAGGAGGAGCGACCGGCGGCCTCCCGGTCGGACGGCGACGTGCACCCAGGTGCCGCGTTCGAGTTCGTCGGCGACCACCGGGCACATCGTCACGAGCAGACCGAGCATGCAGACCGCCTCGGGCACGAGCGCATAGAGGAGTGTCGCCCCCAGGTCGGTGTCGAGCCACGTGCCCCGAGCCTTCGACGCGGCCAGGAGCACCGCGGCGGGGAAGACGACCCCGATCACCGCCAGGGCGATCCGCGGAGGGGTGAGGAGTCGTCCGATCTGGAAGCGGACCACCGCCACGATCGCCGACAGGGGGGGGAGGGGCGCCGCTTCGTCCGCCCGCATCGGCGCGGGTTGCATCCGCGCGGGTTGCGTCTGGGATGGGGGGATCGGGCCGGTCATGGCGTCACCCCCCGATGCAGCTGCACGAGCCTGCCGAAGATCCCTTCGAGGGAACGGTCTCCCGGCACGAGCTCGCGGACGAGGATCCCGGCGGAGATCGCCGCATCCCCGACGCGCTGGGCCACGAGGCTCGGGCTCCGCGTGTCGATGACCAGCGTATCGTCGCCGACGAACCGCACCGACTCCGCCTCCGGAAAGGCACAGGCCACCTCCGCCAGCCGTCGGGGCGCCGATGACACGACGCGGACCTCCGAGGGGAGCGTGTCGATGAGCCGGCGGATCTCGTCGACGCTGCCGCTGGCCACGAGGCGCCCGCCGAGGATCACGGCGAGCCCCGCCTGGAGCGCCTCCACCTCGTGGAGGAGATGGCTGGCGACCAGCAGGCTCCGCGACCGCGCCCAGCTGCGCACGAGCGTCACCAACTCGTACCGGGCGACGGGGTCGAGGCCGTCGAACGGCTCGTCGAGGACGAGGAGATCGGGATCGTGGGCGATGGCACCGGCCAGCTTCGCCCGCTGCCGCATCCCCTTGGAGAGCGTCGACAATGGCCGGCGCGACGCCTCCCCGAGCCCCACCTGCTCGAGCGTCTCTTCGGCGCGGCGGAGGGCCGCGGCGGGGGTGTAGCCGGAGAGCTGCACGAGGTAGCGGACCCACTCGAGCGGCGTGGCCGACCGCTCGGTGAGATCGGTGGCGGGGCAGTAGCCGATCCTCCGCAGGACGCGCGCGTTGAAGGCGGGACGCTCGCCGAAGACCCGCACCCGGCCGATCGAGGGGCGGAGCTGACCGGTGACGAGACCGAGGAAGGTCGTCTTGCCGGCGCCGTTGGGCCCGAGGAGGCCGTACGCTCCCGCGCCGAGCTCGACGGTGACGTCGTTGACGCCGATGACGGAGCCGTAGAGTTTGGTGACGTGGGTGAGGGAGATCATCGCAGCGGGGGCGAGCGGGGCGGCGGAGAAGGCACACCGGCGGAGGATGCCGGAGAAAAGGTCAGACGCGGGCGGGAGAGTCGACACGCCACCAGAGGACGACGGCCGAGACGATCGACACGATGCTCAGGGAAAGCAGCGGGGGAAGGATCGCTTCCCACCGTTTCTCGATGCCGAACACCCAGGCCTGGATGACGCCGAGGGCATGGTAGGGGGAGATCCAGGCCCAGCGATCGATGGTGTTGTCGATTCCGGTGGCGCGGGAGAGCCAGCGGAAACGCCGGACGTCGAGGGGCGATCTTCTTTGTGGCGATCGCCCCTCGACGAGATCGAGGAACTCGTCGGCGAGTGGCCGCTGCGGCCCACCAGGCCGGACGTTGCCCCGCCGCGATCGCACCGGGCCATCCTCGACCGAGAAGACGGTGCCGGAGTCGCGGATCCGGGGGGATGTCTCGGTCGATCCCTCGATCATCTGCTCGTTCGCGGCCCGCACCGCGTCGGCCGTGGTCAGCGACGCGTGCGCGATCCAGCAGGCGGCCCAGGTGGCAAACCATGCGAAGCTCGCGATCCGGCTCTCGGCGGTGAGCGACGAATAGGCCAGCGCCATGAACACCGTGGGGATGGCCAGCGCCACGCTCGCGACGACGATCCTCAACGGGAGATCCCACGTCGTCACCGCCACCCACAGGCTCGGGCTCACCGCCACCCCGGCCACCCACAGCGCGAGCGCCGGCAGCATCGTGATCGAGGCGACGAGCAGGGCGAGGATCAGCAGCTTCCCCCCGACGTACTCGAGTTTCCCGATCGGGCGCGTGAAGTAGATCAGCCAGGCTTTCGCCCGCAGGTCTCGCGAGACGAGCGCCGGGGCCACGAGCCCCACCACGAGCGAAAGCAGGATCGCCTGCGGCGAGCGCATGAAGGCGAGCATCAGCCGCGACCACACCGCCCGGCGCGTCCGGTTGGTCTCGGCCTCGGGGCCTTCGTGGGGATCGGCCGGTGGCTCGTCGGTCGAGCCGAGGGCGTCGGCGATCGCCCGACCGAGGATTCCCACGCCATCGACGTTTCGGCCGACGCGGGCCGAGTCGCGGATCGACCCCAGCCGTCCCTCGTCGACCGCCTGCTCGAAGACGAAGAAACTCCCGGCGAACACGAGCGCCGGGCTCCAGGCGAAGAACACGGCGCGGCGCAGCCAACGGCTCGTCCACGCCAGCCGGATGCCGGTCGTGGCGATGACCATGATCGCGGCCAGCGAGCCGCTGCGCTGCCCCTGCCAAGGGCGGTATCCGACGTCATGGAGCGGCATGAAGGGGTTCCGTCGGGGGAGCGTCGGTGGACCGGAGGGCCTCGAGGAAGACCTCCTCGAAGGGCCGGCGGGAGCTCTTC
>Ga0208484_1000297_pt1 | contig 12123 bp, 8 predicted proteins | sample LakMenEpi09Aug11_FD_150682 | JGI IMG/M metagenome (GOLD analysis project Ga0208484, IMG submission 150682) | Freshwater microbial communities from Lake Mendota, WI - 09AUG2011 deep hole epilimnion (SPAdes) | ecosystem: Environmental > Aquatic > Freshwater > Lentic | place: Lake Mendota, Madison... | reverse complement strand
GGCGACGTGGACATCGAGGAACGTCCGCCAGCCGCCGGCGAGGCGGCAGAACGGATGAAGTGCCTTGACCACTCCGGCGCCTTGCGTCCATCGGCTGCCGATCCCGGCCGAGAGCGTCACGACCGCCGCCTCGCCGCGGGCCAGGGCCTCGAGGCCCAACTCCCTCGCTCCCGACGCCGCGGCAGACGCCGTGCCTGCGACCCACTCCACGTCGTCATCGGCGACATCCTCGATCGTTGTCGAAGCGGGAAGCCGATTCTGCGCCAGGCCGATCCGCCCGCTTCGCAAATCCGCACGAATCTGCTCGTGTTCCACGTCGTCGAAACCGAGCGACTCGAGCGCCTTGCGGAGATCGCGCGTGGTGGTCTGCGCGGGGCCGCCGGAAGGGAACAGTCGATCGAAGAGGGTGTGCACCATGCCGGCCAGTTCGGGACGCGACCGGCAGGCGGCCCCGAACGCGTCGAGTTCGCTGCGTCTCGACTCCGTCAATTCCGGCCGTGCCGTGCGCAGCAATCCCGGCACCACACGCGCGTAGTAGGGGGCCGGCATGAGGGCCTCGGGACCTTCACGGAGTTCGCACCAGGTGCCGCGGTCATTGACGGTGAAGTCGTAGACCACCGGTTCCATGGCGAACGGCAGCCCATCTTCGAACCGGCGCTTCGTCGCCGCCATGATGCCGGCCAGGGCCTCCTGCCCCTCGAGACGGGCGGATGGATCGAAAATGAATCCCATCCCACCACCCGACATGCCGCCGAGCATCCAAAACCCCCAGAATCGATCGCCGAAGCGGGCCCGAACCGCGTCGATGAGCGCCTCGGTGTAGGCATTGCTCGACCACGGGATGATCGTCCGCAGTGGACCGGTGAAATTGCGTGTCGTGGCGGCGGCGATCCTCCGCGTGTCGCCAGCGGTGAGGCCGGCGATGATCTCGTCGAGCACCTCTCCCGCCTCGACCCGCGCCACCCATTCCGCGCCGCTGCGGAGGAGATATTTCTCCGTCACCATCTCCAGGATAGGTCCGACGTTCTGGGCCATCCCCCCATGGACGAGAACGAGCGACTCCTGGAGATCGACCCCGAGGGGCACCGGGTCGTGCCGGGGAAGCAGTCGCCCGCGGCTGACACCGTACTCCGGATCCCCCTCGGCAGCGACTACCCCGCGGATCAGCTTCGCCGCTGGCCATACCCCGCCGGAATCCTGCCAGCCTCCACCGCTGCCGCCGAGCCACTCGCCGAGAATCGCCCGGGCTGCCACGAGCCTGCGCTCCGACTCATCGAGCCCCCCGGTGAGCGAGCGGGCTTGCCCGGTGGCTCGCATGCAGACACTGATGAGTGCCGCGAGCAGGTTCGTCGAGACCGCGAGCCGCGATCCCTTCGGGATACCGTTGACCGAACTGACGAGTTCCAGGCCGTGCCCCACGCCGACGACGGCGGCGAGGACATTCGCCAACGACTCTCCCGATCCTTCGATCCCCGGAGGCACGATTCCGGCGGCGATAACCGCGGCCTTGAGCAACCCGAGATGGTCGCGGCCGAAGTCGAACACCTCCCCCAGTTCGCTGATATCGGCCGTGGCATCGAGATCGATGCTCGTCAACCGCAGCAGCGGTTCGTCGATCACCCGGAGGAAGACCTCCACCGGTGGTCGGGGAACCGCGTCGCGCAGGTGCACCCCGAGATCGACCGAGACGTTGAGGACGCGAGCCGCTTCCGGACAATCCATCCCCAGAAAAAAGATGTCGCTCCAGCCGGCATGCGAAAGATCCATGCGGACGGGCGTCGATTCTTTCAGGAGCGGGAACGGCGTGGCCGCCCCGGGCACCCCGCGCCGGAGCAGTTCCGGCCGGATGCGGAGCGGGTGGTCGTCCGGGTGGCCGACCCGGAACATCCATTGATTGCCACGGATGGATCGCACCGACTGCCGGACCTGGTTGGCCAGCGTTTGAAGCCCCAGTTCCCGATAGGCCGAGGCGAGCGCGCTCGACAGCGCGGCTGATGGCCCTTCGATCTGCTGCCGCGCGAGAAGGACATCGATCGCCTCTTCGAAGCGCCGACCGAGCAGATGGTGGACCGCCGAGGGTGGAATCAGACCGGCCGTCGCGGCGGAATCCTCGATCGAGGCGGGAAGATGGTAGCGGTGGATCGAAGCCAGGAAGAACAGCGCCCGAACGCGTCGGTAGAGATTCGGGCAATCTCTCCGGAAGGCGTCGAGGGCCGCTGACTCGGCGAGGAGTTCCGCACTGCCCGCACCCCGGCAGGCTTCTTCGACCGAGCAGTCGCGCGTCGTCTGGTCGGCCGCGGTGATGATCGTGACGAGCCTGCTCATGACACCTTCGGTTGCCTGGCGAGGAGTTCGACGATCTGGGCGAGGACATGGGAGCGGTCACGGCCGGAGAGCGCCAGGGCCAGTTGCGCCGTGAGCAAACCGTAGGGGAGGCCGAGGTCGTAGCGGGCACCCTCCACCTGGTGCGCGAGATAGCGTTCCTGCCGGGCGAGGCGGGTCAGCGCTCCGGAAAGGTTGCGGCGACCGGATTCGTCCGCCGTCGCCAGCAGTTCGAAGATCGTCGGCGTGAGGACGTGCATGCCGAAGAAGCAGAGATAGTGGCCGGCACGTAGTCCAGGCACCACGAGTTCCTGCTCCGCTTGTGTCGGCGTCGGCTTCTCGAGGACGGTGTCGATCTCGTAGAGGCGATTGGCTTGGGCCACGCGGCGTCCGCCGACGGCGCCGAACCAAGGGAGCATGCTCTCCCTCGTGGGCTGCACCGCCGACACGGCGCAGTTCTCCCGCCGCGCCGTCTCGACGAGTTGCTCGGCGCATCTGGCCGGGACGTCGCTGACGTAGAGGTGATCGCCGACGAAGTGGAGGAAGGGCTCATCACCGACGAATGCCCGGGCGGCGAGTACGGCAGCCCCGTAACCGTTGGGATCGTGCTGGGGGATCATTTCGAGCCGTCCTGGACGGCAGTCGACGGCGGCAAGGAAAGCCGCTTCGTCTCCGGGACGGACAACGACGGCGATCTCGTCGGCTCCGGCCGCCAAGGCCTCGTCCACGATGATGCCGAGCGCCGAACGGACGACGCCGTCACGATCGACGAGCCGCTGGAGCGGATGTTCCTGAGGGGTCTTTCCGGCTGCGGTGATCACGGCGCGGCGGAGATTCATGGCGGCTCCGTGGGAATGGCGGAGAAGTTCACGAAGAATCGCCCCCCGTGGGCGAAAAAGCAACCGCCCCTGTGAACTCCGCGGCGCGACGGCAGCGAGTCCGCTTTCGGGAACGATCACCAGGGGCCAGGCACGCCGTAGAGCTGCGTCAGATGCCGCCTGGCGATTTCCGTCCAGGCGTAGTCGTCGCGGACCCAGGCCCGCCCCCGCTGGCCCATCGATGCGAGGTCCGCCGCCGATGACGCGGTCGCGCGAGCGATCGCATCGGTCAATCCGCAGAGCGTCGGCGGCACGCTCCACCCGCATCGATGCGTCTCCACGTCCCCCCAGGGAGCCTCGGTGGTGACGACCGCCGGGACACCGCTTGCGAGCGCCTCCCCCACGGTGAGAGCGAACGCCTCGGAACGCGACGGCAGGACGAACAGGTCGAGCGCCGCGAAGTGCTCCCCGAGGCGACTCATCGGCACCGGACCACCGATGTCGACATCGGCACCGATGCCGAGGCGCTCCGCGAGTTCCCGCAGGGCGGCGGTCACGTCGGCGGGACCGGGGCCATCGATCGACAGTCGCCAGCCCTCGGGCCGAACGGCGCTCCAGGCGCGGAGAAGGAGATCGAGATTCTTGATCGGAAGGATCCGCCCGAGGTATCCGGCCCGCCGGGGTTGCCCTGGCGGACGCGCACGTGGAGCGTCGGGAGGGGGAACGACCCCGAGCGGCACGAGGGACGGACGACTGCCTGGAAGGAGCGCGGCGAGATCCTCCCCTTCGCGCGGCGAGGTCACATGGAGCGTGTCGGCGGCGATGAGGAGCCGCCGCAGGCAGACATCCCACACGGCACGCTTCCGCAGCGGGCTTTTTCGCAACGCTTCGCGACGCAACATGCCATGAGGCGAAACGACGAGCGTCGCGCCGACATCCACCGCCACAATCCCCGCAGCGAGAACCGGTGCCACCCACACTCCGTGGAGATGGACGACCAAGTCGCGCCCTTCCGACCGGGCCCGTGTGGCGGCCTGCCGGACGAGTGTTCGAACGCGCGCGGCGGCACGCCACTGCCCCAGGGGATGCCACGGCTCGCGTACTCCCTCCACCTCAACCCCGGATCTTCGCGCCGCTCCGTCGATGACCGCGGCCAACGGCCCGGCATGCTGGCCGACGACGCCGACCGGCACACCGATCCCGGCCAGCGCCTCGGCCAACTGCCCGACGCAGACAGGCACCCCGCCGTCATCCTCGAGCGTGCTCGACACGAGGAGCACCCGGGGTAGGGAGGCGCATTCAGAAGGCTGCGGGGGGCTCATGCGACGGTGCTCCGGGCTTCGGCCGCCCGTGGAATGGCTCTCGCGAAGATCGTTCGCCGCCAAGCGAGCGAGCTTCTCGATCCAAAAGCCCGGGATCTCGGCGGCTGCTCTCCGCGTGGCGGAACGCTGGCCGGTGGGATGGGCATGCCTTACACTCCCGCGATGAACATCACGTACTGCTGGACCGAGCCTTCAGGATACCTCGCTGCCTGCATCAATGAACTCGCCCGTCGTCCGGGGCTCGAGGTCACGCTGGTCCACTGGGCCCCATCCCCGATCGCACCGTTCGATCCCGGACTGTTCCGCAACCTCACCCCCCGCGTCCTGTCGGAGTCGGAGCGAGCCGACATCGGCAAGGTCCGGGACGTCGTGGTCGAGTCGCGTCCCGATGTCGTGATCTTCGCTGGATGGGCCCACAAGCCGTATGTGAGCCTGCTTGACGATCCGCGTCTCCGCGGAGCGAAGTTCGTGATGACCGCCGACACCGCCCTCCGCTTCACCTGGCGGCAGCGACTCGCCCCCCTGCGGATCGGCAGGCTGCTCGGGCGGGTCGATGCCGTCAACGTCCCTGGGGACCGTGGCTATCAGGTGATGCGTTCCTGGGGTGTTCCCGGCAGGAAGGTCGCGCGGCTTCTGTACGCGATCGACTACGACGGATTCCTGGCAGCAGGCGAACCGCGGTTCGAGGACGCTTCATGGCCGAAACGCTTTCTGTTCGTCGGCCGCTACGTTCCGGCCAAGGCGATCGACGTGCTCGTCGCCGCCTATCGGGACTATCGCAGCCGGGTCGATTCCCCATGGCCGCTGACGACCTGCGGCGCCGGTCCCCTCGAATCACTCCTCACCGGAGTCGAAGGGATCGACAACCGTGGGTTCCTCCAGCCGTCCGACCTCGGGCGCGTGTTTCGTGAATCGGGTGTGTTCATCCTCCCCAGCCGCGTCGAGCCGTGGGGTCAGGTGATCGTCGAAGCGGCAGCAGCCGGGCTCCCTGTGATTTGCAGCCAGGACTGCGGGGCCGGCGTCGAACTCGTCCGCGACTACCACACGGGGTTCGTCATTCCCACCGACGACATCGACGCCTGCCGCCGGGCACTCGAGAGGATGCATCACTCCCACGACGGCCTCGCCACGATGGGCCGCGAGATCCGCCACGCCGCCGCGGCCTACTCGGCTGAACGCTGGGCGGACAATCAAATCGGCCTCTGCGAGCGGCTTCTCCAACGGCCCGTCTGATCCGACCACGATTTTCGGCTAGGCCCCGGTCTGCGTGAGCGCCGATGGGGCGGGAAGGAGTGGCCGAGACGGTGGAGCGGGCAGCGCCGGTGAGAGCGGAGGGAGGAAGACCGGAGACAGCGGGGCTCCGGCAGGGCTCCGGCGGGCCAGCGACACTTGGCGGTCGCGCAGGTGCTTCTTCCATGCCCCGCCCGCCGGTTCGGTAACAGCCCAGCCGGTCAGAATGATCGTTATCATACCACTGCCACCAGGCGAGAAAAACGCCGATTCCGCGAGGTTCGTGAGCATCGACGTCAGAAATACCGCGAACGGGACGATGCCGCCACGGCTGGCACAGAGCACCAGTACGCCGATCCAGAAATAGACAAGCACCCCCAAGGGAATCCCGAACTCCTCGAAGATCACGATCGGCAACACCCCCTTCTCGACCGTCGCCATGAGGGGGAGACCGAGATACGGATCGCGCACGATGTTCGCCCGCAACTCCGGCGCTGAACCGACGCCGAATCCGATCCCGCTGAGCGGGTATCGACGGATGTTTTCGCTCATCAAGTCGATCGAGTTCTGCCGGGTCGACATCCCCTGCTCGAGGAGTGAAGCGTCTTCTTTCTCTCCGTACTTGAGAAGGAATTGTTTCATCCCCCCGGCGAGTTCCCGTCCAGCGACGATTACCAGGAGGAGAAACAGCACCCCTGCCACTCCAAGCCGGGTGGCGACGATCCGCGGATTCTCCCCTTTCACGAACAGGACGCTGCCGAACAACTGTACGATGAAAGCCAGGCCAACGCCCCCCGCCAGAGCCACGGCGCTCGCGCGAGACGCGGTCCAGTAAACTTCGACGACGGCAAGTCCGAGCAGCAGCACACGCCACCAGCGCAGCGGCCGAATCGTGAGACACTGCGCCGTGAGAACGGCAGCCACCGTGGCGGCGATGATCCCCATGGTCTGCGAATGAAAGATCACACCGCAGAAAAAGCCGGAGGCTCCCATCGTCCCGCGCCCGGCAAGGCGCATCGGCAGGCCGAAGAGGATCACCAACATCAGGCTGCCGAAGATTGTCTGAATGGTAAGGTGCCGCTCGGCCGGGGCCATCCACGCCCAACCGCAGAGCACCGTCATGAAAACGACAGCGAACATGACCGCTTTGAGGACCGAGACGTCAGTGATCAAGCTCGCCACAACCGAATGCCCGATCATCAGGACCAGCACCGGGATCGTCGCGGCGGCAAGACTTCCGACCTTCGTCGTCGCCGAACGGCTCGGACCACGGAACAAGACCGAGAAGGCCGCGGCAAAGAAGATGATGAACCGCAGCTGTGCGGCGTAGAGGGGTGGTCCACAAAACACGTGGCTGATCATGTTGAACAGCCAGCAGAAAAACAGGGAGAGAATCGCCTGCCGCCGCCCCGTCAGGGCCCAACCGGCGAGCACGACGTAGGCGAGCGCCGAGGTCGGCGACGACGCCACGCGGAGGATCGTGGCCAGAACGGGAACGAGGATCAGCCCGATCTGACTGAAACGAAAATTGCCCCGTTCCAGCCGCGCGGGAACCCGGGGAAGAAAATCGCTCCAGCTTCCGTCAATCGTCGTCGCGGACGCTGCATGGGTCATGGGATTCATGGCGAGCATCAAAAAAGTGTTCGTCAGCGAGAGGAAGACGCGCGATCGGTAAGCCCGTCGAGGAACAACCGAACTCCAAACTCAGGGGAATGTCTGGCCGCAACGGCATGAACATGCCGCCGCCTTTCCACAGTGATCTTACCGCCCGAAAGCGCCCGTTGCAGCGACTTGGCCAGGGGGCCCTCCATGCCTGCGGTCACGACCTCGCCAGCCACCGGATCATCGATCAAGTCGGCCGCACCACACCCATCACTACACACCACCGGCGTTCCGGCGATGAGCGACTCGTTGATGGTCATCCCCCATCCGTCATGGCGGCTCGGCAGGACGCAGCAGTCGCTCGCGGCGATCTCCCGACGGATGGCGTCGTTGGGAAGCGGGAGATGGAACCGGATACGGTCATGAACGGGGGAGCGGACGGCGGCCCTGCGGAGATCCCCGAGGAGCGGTCCGTCGCCATAAAGATCGCACGACCACTGCATCCCCTCCAGCCGGGCCAAAGCGGTGATGAGCAGATCGAAACCCTTCCGCCGGATCATCTGACCGACGGCGACGAATCGGAAGATGTCGTCCGAGGGCTCTCCCACGGGGGGACAAGGTTCCGCATGAACATCGAGAAAATAGCCGAAATCCCGGATTTTCCGGGCCGGGACGCCAATCGACTCGAAGAATCGCCTGCCGACTCTCCCCATCGCGAACACGAGGTCGACACGATAGCCCCAACGGCGAATGTGAAACCGGCCCCGCGCCCGCTTCAGCCACCCGGTCCATGGCCCCTGTTCGGGAGCCTCGGAGAGGATCGCGAGCCGCGCTTGCGAGTCGGTCAGCTGCCGGAACGCCCGCCACACGATTGCGTGCGAGAAAAACCCGGAGAACAGATGGATCGTGTCTGCCCCGCGATGAGCGACGGTCTCGGCGAACCCCTTACCTGACGAAACGTCAACGACCCGAACTCGTTCATGCCTGGCCTGCGGCCACCCCTGGGAGGCCCGATCGACGGGCAATCCGGATTCGGCGGCAAGGATCACCTCGCAGGAAACCGACCGGGCAAGCGCCTCGAGAAAGTCGCGTTGGTGCGGGCTGACGATCGGCTGCCAGAATACGATCCGCTGCAATTCTGCCGGCCTGCCGGGGCTCACGTTTTCACGACCTCGGCGAGCTTTCCGGCACCGACCACCCTCCCCTGCTCGAGACGGTATACGACGTCGCACTGTTCGACGGTCGACAATCGGTGGGCAATGATCACGAGCGTCTTGGCACCGTGCAAGGCATTGACCGCGTCCATGACCTCGCTCTCCGTCGCCGTGTCGAGGGCACTGGTAGCCTCGTCGAGGACGAGCACCGACGGGTCGTGATACAACGCGCGGGCAATCCCGATTCGTTGCCGCTGCCCGCCCGAAAGCCGCACGCCGCGCTCACCGACGACGGTCGACAAGCCGTCCGGCAGCGAAGCGACGAAATCATCGAGCCGTGCCGCCCGAATCGCCCGCCCGAGTGCCTGCTCGTCGATCTCCTCCGGCGGGACCCCGAAGGCGACGTTCGCCCGCAAGGACTCGTCGCACAAATAAATACTCTGCGGGACATATCCGACCATGTCCTGCCAGCCACGGGGATTGCCGCGGATGTCGATCCCGTCGACCGTCACCTTTCCTGAAGATGGCTCGAGCAGACCGAGGAGGACATCGACAGCCGTGCTCTTTCCGGCTCCACTGCCGCCGATGATCCCGACCGCGGTGCCATGCGGAATGCGAATTGACACCTCATCGAGCGCCGGAGCGGGAGCATTCGGAAACCGGAAAGAAACGCCCTCGAGGGCAATCGACCGATCAAACGAAATCGCCGTCGAGGACTGCGGCGGCGAGTCGGAAAGTTGCAGATCTGCCTTGAGTGCTGCAAGCCCCGAAGCACCGTAGCGGAAGTTCTGCGCAGCGAGCGCGAGTCTGTTCACCGAAGGCAAAAGCCGGAAGGCGGCCGTCGCGAACAGCCCGAGACTGGCGACCATGTCGCGACTGTCCCGGTTCTGCCAGAGCATGGTTCCAGCCAACGCGCACAGGGTCGACACGGCAACCAACTCGAGCCACATCCGCGGAACTTGCCCCATCACGATCTGGCGGACCGAGAGATCCGCCGAGACCCGCATGTGCCGGTCATACTGCTTGACGAAATAGTCTTCGCGACCGCGGATCTTCACATCCTTGGCCCCTCCCAAACCCTGTGCCTGATGCTGATTGATCAATGCCCCGAGTCTGAAGCGTTGATCACCCCAATGCTGCATACGCTTACCGGTGATCCAGCCGAGAAGCTGCATCGCTCCCCAGATCGCCCCCGCGGCAACGACCGTTCCGAGGGGTTCGACCCAGGCAAGCATCGACACGATTCCCAACAGCACGAGGCAGTCGCTCACCGATGCAAGCATCGTCGAGCACAACTGCGAGAAGGTGTTGGCTTCATTCATCGTCCGTATTAATTCAGCGGTATTACGGCCGAGGTGAAACGACCATGGCTGATGGAGATAGATCGAAAACAGCTTCCGCGAAAGCCCCGTCTGCAGCTTCGAAATGAACTTCGACTGCCAATAGGCAGAGAAAAGCTGGAAGCAGGTTTTGACCAGATAAATGACAAACATTACCGCGAAAGCGCCGACGATCAGATGCTTCTTCGATGGGTTTCCGAGCCATGCGAGGAGCTTTGCCGCCATCGGGGAAGGTGTCGAGTCATCGAGCGTCATCGCTGCCAAGGCCGGAATCATCAGGCCAACGCCGAGCATCTCGAGGACCATGCCCACGAGCATGAGCCCGAGCAGCCCAAGAGAGCCTATTCTCTGCCTGGCCGTGAGGATCGACCAGACGGCTGAAACCATCTTGAAAACGTTCATCGCGTTCCAGCCTCCACAGGCAATCCCCCGGCCATTGAATCAGACTCGAAACGCCGGGCAACCCGTTCGACGCAATCCCCCCAGGTGAATGCCTCGGCACGGCGCCGACCCCGCTCCACCCAAGCCCGCCGCAGAGCACGATCGCCGCGCAGTGCCTCGATGGCCCCCACAACGTCGCGCGGATCATCCTCATCGACGTACCATGCTCCGTCCCCAGCGGTCTCTGGCACTGCCGTCAGTCTGCAGGCGAGCACAGGCAGGGCGGCGGCCATCGCTTCGAGCGCCACGATCCCGAAAGACTCGACATTCGGGAGATAGAGGAGTGCCAGATACCCGGGCATCATCGAGGCGAGCTCTGTGGGGGTCCGAAAACCGAGGCGGCGAATCGTGCGGCGGCTCCGGCAGGCCGCGATGCTACGGGGCTCGTCGAGGGTCCCGACGATGTCGATCGACATCCCGGGAAAACGTTCCACCAAGGCGTCGGTACTGGCAAGCACCCGGTCGGCTCCGTCCCAGCCGTTGAGGCCACCGACCACGAGGATCCTGTCTTCATCATAACGCCAGTCGGAGCCAGCGGCGATCGCCTCGTCGCCGGCTGCAAAGAACACGTCGTCGACGCCGTTCCCCACGACGACGGAGCGCTCGGGGCGAAGGCCGAACCGCTCCACGAGAAACCTCTCGAGATAGCGTGACACCGGGAAGACAAGGTCGGCGGAATGGCAGATCCGGCGGAAGAACCAGGCCATCCTCGCCCGCTCGAAGTGGGCCGTGACCGATCGATAACCAGGATAGCTCGGCTCGAAGTAGGTGCTTCCATGGACGGTGACGGCGGTCCGCGCCTTCCGAGCGGGAGCCCAGAGTTCCTGCGGCGACCAGATCCAATCGACACCGTGACAGAAGCGATCGATCGGCGGAACATCGCTGACGGCCCACAGCAGCCTCCCGATCCTGTTTGAAAACGGGATCGGGTCGGCCGGAAGCCCGTACAGGCTGCTCTCCTTCGGGAGATCTCCACCGCGGAGTTGGCTCCGTGGCGCCACGACCGAGACGTCGAACCCCGGGCGCATCGCCAGCCCGCGCACCATCCGCGCAATGTGTTTGTCGACCCCGGTGGGAGACCGGGTCGTGTAGCGGACGTCGACATGGGCGGCGACGCGAACTGCCACCGCGGTCCTCCGGGGATCGATCAGGACACGAGCGGACCATGACGTCCCGGCACGCCGTACACGAGCGTGTCGGCGGGGACATCGGCGAGGGCGGCCGAATTGGCGCTCACCTTGCTGCGGTCACCGACCCGGCGCCCGGGGCCGATCGACGCATGGAGACCGAGGAACACGTCGGCGCCAACGCGGGCGAACCCACCGAGCGTGGCGTAGGGAGCGAGCGCGGAATAGTCTCCGACCGACGCGTCGTGAGCCACCGACGCGTGGTAGTTGAGAAGCACCCCGCGGCCGATGGTCGCAGCGGCGCTGACGATCGCGTAGGGGCAGAGAATCGTCCCTTCACCAATCACCGCCGAAGGGGCGACGATGGCCGTGGGATGGACGAGCGTGAGGAAACGACCGCCGCGTACAGTGAGCGTCTCGGCCAATCGACGTCGGACACCCGGGATGCCGATCCCCAGGAGCAACCCGTCGCCCGGCATCGGTTGGTAGGTGTCCGGGTCACCGACAACGGTTCCCTCGGGCCCTCCACGAGACGAATCGGCGTCGAGGAACCCGGCAAACACGTACCCCCGGCCCTCCCACGCGTCGCGGACCCACGTGCGAACCTCGCGCCCAAATCCCCCGGCACCGACGATCAGGATCCGACGGCAGTCCGCGAACGGTGCAAATGATCGGTCGAGCAACGGAACAGTGCTCCGAGGACAGGCAGGCCGGGACGTCTCGGCAGGGACGTGCCGTCAATCCTACCCGATCGCCGCGCCCGAACG
>Ga0208484_1000296_pt1 | contig 12151 bp, 7 predicted proteins | sample LakMenEpi09Aug11_FD_150682 | JGI IMG/M metagenome (GOLD analysis project Ga0208484, IMG submission 150682) | Freshwater microbial communities from Lake Mendota, WI - 09AUG2011 deep hole epilimnion (SPAdes) | ecosystem: Environmental > Aquatic > Freshwater > Lentic | place: Lake Mendota, Madison... | reverse complement strand
GGGCATCCATGCCCTCCGCTCACTCCGCGCCGCCTGCGCTTTCGCCCTCCGGGCTGCGCTTGCCGGCGAGGCCGGCTCCCGGGGTACGGGCAGCCCCTCGCTCGACTGCGACTTGGTGGGGATGGGTGGCGGTGTGCGTCACGCAACAGCCATCCGCCGCAGGGATGCGGCGGCGCACATTCAGGGGATGAAGGCCATGGATGGCTTCATCCCCGTGAAGTCAGTGCATTTCCACGGCGCAGCTACCGAGGCCGGCGCGGTAGTAGTTGAATTGCACGTTGGGATGATCGGCCAGGAGCGACATCGGCGTGCTCGCGTCGACGATCCGCTTCGAGATCATCAGCGCCGTCAGCCGCTGACCGAGTGGGTTGTCGTGCGTGCCGGCGTGCCAGATGGAGACCTTCTCCGCCCGCCATGTCTCCTTCGGGCCGACAGTGACGGCCTGCTTCGGCACCATCGTGATGTTGCCGCCGCCGCTCGTGCGGGCATTCTGCGCGAGCGTGATCGGATGGAGCTCGACGACGCGCGTGCCGAGGCTTCGGTATTGCTCGGGGGTCGGCGGGGCGTCGGCGTGGATGCCGGTGCGACGGAGCGGGTCGTTGAACGCCCAGTGCTTGATGTCCCCCTGGCCCCCCTGCATGACCGCGCAGCGGGCTTTGTCCCAGCTGGCGACGTAGGCACCGACGTCGGCCTTGGGGAAGTGGAGGTTTGCCTCGGGCATCCGCAACTCCGGCCGGATCCGGTCGAAGCAGAGTTCGCGGTCGGCGCGTTCGAAGGAGAGCGGATGGGTGACGGGGACGGCCACGCCATCCTCGACCCACTCATCCATCCCCCAGAAGTGCGCGTGGCGGAGGTCGAGGTCGAGCGCGTTGACGAGCCGCGCCACGAGCGGCAACTGCTCCGTCGGCCCGATCGGGCCGCAGATCCCCACCGGATCGTCGGCCGTCGCCTGCCGCCAGGCGTCGATGTATTCGAGGGCTTCGGCCAGGTAGAAGTCCTCGAGGGTGTCGTAGAACTCGACGCGGAAACCGGGGCGGGAGAGCTTCTCCATGTCGCGCATCGAAAGCGCGGCCGCTTCGCGGATGAGGTCGGCGGGAAGGGTCGTGTAGTCCCACCATTCGGGCGCTACCCGGCTCGGCTGACGTGACATCGGTAAGGTCCTCTCTCGGAGAGAAAGTGAAAGCGGGGGAGGGATGGGGGTATCGGGCGCTCGAGCCCGGCTCAGCGTGGCTGAAAGCGCACCTTGCCTGCAAGGGCCTCGGTGAGGGGATCGGTGTCGTGGGTGGAGTATCCGAGGTGGAGGTGCCGCGTCCAACCTTCGGCATGCTCGCAGCCGCCCCACACGCTCCCCACCCGCCTCGACACCTCATCGCAGGTATCGAGGTAGCTGTCCATCCCCTGCGTGGAGTCGAGCCACGCCTTCTGGCTGGCGTGGGCGGCGAGCGCCCGCCGCTTCCGTGCGTGGACGGTCGTCGTGTCGACGGTGAACTCCGGGGTCACCGGGCGGCGGAGTCCGTCGCACTGGCCGTGCGGCATGGCGTGGTAGACCGACACGTCACCGGGCACCGGAGGGAGTGCAGGCTCGGTGACGAAGTTCGGCATCGCCTTCACGAACGCCGCGGTGAGCGCGAGGCGGCAGGCGTTCATGTGGTCTTCCATGTAATCGTGGGGAAAGTGGGTGAGGACGATCCGCGGCCGTGCCGCCCGGACGATGGCCGCCACACGCCGCAGGTGGCGCTCGTCGTAGAAGATCATCAGATCGCTGCTCACGCTCTCGTGGAAGGTGGCGCCGAGCACCGCGGCGGCGTCGCGCGCTTCGCCCGAGCGGATCCGCTCCGTCTTGGCGCGATCGGTGACCATGCTCCCGCAGTCGCCGTTGGCGATGTTGCAGTAGTGGAGATCCCAGCCCGCCTCGGCGAGAAGGAGAAGCGTGCCGGCGGCGACGAACTCGATGTCGTCGGGATGGGCCATGAGGGCGAGCGCCACGGGGCGCGGAGCATGGGCAGCGAGTGTCATGAGCGGGTTCCGGTGGGGCCGTCGCACCTCCCCCACGGCGGTTGACGACGACTTCCATGGCAAAGTAGCCTTGTGGAGCTTTGAATCAAGGGAGACTCTCATGGCCACGCGTTCAACCGGTTCCGCTTCATCCACATCCCGGTCGGTCACTGCCGAAGGCACCGCCCCAGCGGTGACTCGCCGTGGATTTGTCGCCGCGGGCGCTGCCACTGCAGGGGCGCTGTCCGTCTCGGTCGCCCGTGGAGCCAACGCCGGCGGCAGCGACCGTCTCAAAGTCGGTCTTGTCGGCTGTGGCGGTCGGGGATCGGGCGCGGCGTCTCAGGCGATGGCGGCCGATCCCGGCGTCGTGCTCTGGTCGATCGCCGACGCGTTCCCCGACCGGGCCGAGAGCGGCGCGGGAATCCTCAAGCGAGTCGTCGAGGAGAAGGCCACCGAGGATCCTACGTGGGCGCAGCGGTTCGACGTCTCCGCCGATCGACGATTCACCGGACTCGACGGCTACAAGCAGTTGATCGAGACCTGCGACGTCGTCCTTCTCGCAGCCCCCCCGGCCTTCCGCCCCTTCCACCTCAAAGCGGCCGTCGAGGCCGGGAAGCAGATTTTCTGCGAGAAGCCGATGGCGGTCGATTCGGCGGGTCTGCGGAGCATTCGCGAAACCGTCAAGCTCGCCACCGAGAAGGCGATCAACATCGTCGCCGGATTCTGTTGGCGGTATTCGGCCCGCGAGCGCGACATCTACGATCGCATCCACTACGGGGCGATCGGCCCGGTGCGTGCCATCTACACCACCTACAACGCCGCCGGATTCCGGGGCGAGGTGCCGCGTCAGCCGGGCTGGAGCGACCTCGAGTACTACATTCGCAACTGGCAGTACTACACCTGGCTTTCCGGTGACCACATCGCCGAGCAGGCGGTCCATTCGATCGACAAGATCGCCTGGGCGATGAAGGACGTGCCGCCTGTGCGTGTCGTCTGCACCGGTGGCCGCGAGGTGCGTCCCGACGTGCCTGTAGGCAACAACATCTACGACCACTTCGGCGCGACTTTCGAGTACGCCGACGGCAGCCGCGGCTTCCACATGTGCCGGCACTTCCCCAACTGCCCGAACGACAACAGCGACTACATCATGGGGGCCAATGGCTATGCCTCCGTGAGCGGATTCCAGGATCGGCACGAGATCGTCACCGACGGCAAGGTGTGGCAGAGCGACGTGAAGAAGAACGACATGTACCAGCAGGAGCATGACGAACTCTTCGCGGCCATCCGGTCCGGGAAGCCGATCAACGACGGCGTTCGGATGACCAACAGCACCGCGATGGCGATCATGGCCCGGATGAGCGCCTACACCGGACAGGATGTCACCTGGGATCAGGTGTGGGAGTCGAAGGAGGACCTCGCGCCTCCCTCGTGGGAAATGGGCCCCGCTTTGCCCCCGCAGCCGATCGCCGTGCCAGGCAAGTCGAAGCTGATCTGAACCGACACGCCCGGACACGTCTTGCCGACTCACCTTCTGGGGTCGGGCACATCCGCCGGGATCGACCGAGGGACCACCATGACGACGCAGCCAGCAGCCCCGCGCGGGCAGGCTGACGGCCGCCCGGCCGCAGCCTTGCTTCCCATCTACCGTGGACCGCTCCCGCAGGCCACGCACCAGCACGGCAGTCCGATCGAGCGGCTGCCGGTGTCGGTGTACGAGCAACCCGGTGAAGCGAGCCGGGCGGTCGCCCGCGAGATCGCCGATCTGGTGCAATCGCGCGCGGCCGCAGGGCGGACGACGGTGCTCGGCCTGGCGACCGGAAGCACGCCGGTCGGCGTGTACGACGAGTTGATCCGGCTCCACCGCGAGGAAGGGGTGTCTTTCAAGACGGTGGTGACGTTCAACCTCGACGAATACTGGCCGATGGATCCGGGCGCTCTGCAAAGCTACCACCGCTTCATGCACGAGCACCTCTTCGACCATCTCGACATCCCTGCCGGGTCGATCCACATTCCCGACGGGACGCTCTCCCGGCAGGACGTGTTCGTCGCCTGTGAGAAGTACGAGGGGGCGATTCGCGCGGCCGGGGGGATCGATCTGCAGATCCTCGGCATCGGCCGCACCGGCCACATCGGATTCAACGAGCCGGGGAGTCCGCCGGAAAGTCGCACGCGCCTGATCACGCTCGACCACGTGACCCGCGCCGATGCCGCCAGCGATTTCTTCGGCGAGTGGAACGTCCCCCGTCAGGCGATCACGATGGGGGTCGGCTCGATTCTCGATGCCCGCCGCGTCATTCTTCTGGCCTTCGGTGAGCACAAGGCCCCGGTCGTCGCTCGGGCCGTCGAGCAGGCTCCGTCGAGCCAGGTGTCGGCAAGCGCCCTCCAGCAGCATCCGGATGCCCGGTTCGTCCTCGATCGGGCCGCTGCGGCGTCGCTCACACGCTTCGTCTCGCCGTGGCTCGTCGGTCCACTCGATCTGCTCGGCATGGAGTGGACCGAGGGGCTCGTCAGGAAGGCGGTGATCTGGCTGGCGACGACGCTCAACAAGCCGATCCTCAAGCTCACCGACGAGGACTACAACGAGCACGGCCTCCAAGACCTCCTCTCGACCTGTGGCCGGGCCTACGACATCAACATCGACGTCTTCCGCACGATGCAGGACACGATCACCGGCTGGCCCGGGGGCAAGCCCGGCCGCCCGCGCCGCCAGCGATTCTCGGAGCGCGCCTCCGCGAAGTGGACCGGTGTCGTCCGCACGTCGGGCACGCCGACGCTGCCGGGGGTCGACCCGTTCCCGAAGCGGATCGTGGTCTTCAGCCCCCATCCTGACGACGACGTGATCAGCATGGGGGGAACCTTCATCCGCCTCTGCGAGCAGGGGCACGAGGTGCACGTTGCCTACCAGACGAGCGGCAACATCGCCGTCTGGGACGGCGCCGCCGAGCGTCATGCAGAGTTCGTCGAAGAGTTCATTCGGGCCTTCGACGGCACCGCCGTGACCTGCTCGGAGGGGGTGTCTTCGGTGGTCGAAAAGATCCGTGCGTTCATCCGGGAGAAGCCCGCAGGCGCCGTCGACATTCCAGAACTCCAGGCGGTGAAGGGGCTCATCCGTCGCACCGAGGCCCGGGCAGCGGCCCGTCTCTCCGGTGTCGCCGATGACCGGATCCACTTCCTCGATCTCCCCTTCTACGAGACCGGGCGGGTGCGGAAGAAGCCGATCGGACCGGAGGACGTGGCGATCACGTGCCGCCTTCTCGAGGAGGTCAAGCCACACCAGATCTACGCTGCCGGCGATCTCTCCGATCCCCACGGCACCCACCGAGTCTGTCTCGCCTCCGTGACGGCGGCGATGAAGCAACTCGAAGACAGGTCGTGGGCGAAGGACTGCGAGTTCTGGCTCTATCGAGGGGCCTGGCAGGAGTGGGAGCCGCACGAACTCGACATGGCGGTGCCGCTCTCTCCCGACGAGGTCCGCCGCAAGCGGCTGGCGATCTTCAAGCACGAGAGCCAGAAGGATCGCGCGCTGTTCCCGGGGGCGACCGATCCGCGGGAGTTCTGGCAGCGGGCCGAGGATCGCAACCGGGCGACGGCACAGGTCTACGATCGTCTTGGCCTGCCTGAGTACGAGGCGATCGAGGGCTTCGTGCTCCACCGCGGGTGAGTGATTGCCGGTCTCGATCGGGGGGAATGCCGCGCGCGACCGCGCGGCATCGTGGGGGTGGTCGGTCCGCGGCGCGCATGCCGCGAAGGGGGTGCGATGAAGACGACGAATGTCGGTGTGATCGGCTATGGCTGGGCGGCGACGGCGCACATCGACGCCATCAATGCCACCAAGCAGGGGCAGGTGACGGCGGTCTGTTCGTCGCGGGGCCTCGATGCCGCGGAGATCTCCGCGAAGCACGGGCGACCGATGAAGGTCTACCGGCGACTCGAGGAGATGCTCGCCGACAAGGATCTCCACGTCGTCGACATCACGAGCTATCCGAGCCAGCACCGCGATCAGGCGGTTGCCGCGGCGGCGGCCGGGAAACACATCATCCTCGAGAAGCCGATGGCGAACTCGCCCTCGGAGGTGCGCGACATCATCGCCGCCGCGACGAAGCACGGCGTGAAGGGATGCGTGTGCTTCGAATGCCGATTCTCGAGCCAGTTCCGTGTCACCAAGGCGCTCCTCGACGAGGGACTCCTCGGCCGGCTCCACTACGGCGAGGTCGACTACTACCACGGTATCGGGCCGTGGTACGGGCAGTTCCGCTGGAATACGGGCAAGAAGGATGGTGGGAGCGCCCTCCTGACAGCCGGTTGCCATGCGCTCGATGCCTTGATGCTCCTGATGGGAGGGGAGGTGGAGAGTGTCACGAGCCTGTCGACGAAGTCGGCGAGCACCGTCTTCGCCCCCTACGAGTACGACACCTCGAGTGTCACGCTTCTCCACTTCAAAGGGGGCGCCGTGGGCAAGTCGGCAGCGATCGTTGATTGCCTCCAGCCCTACTACTTCCACACCCATCTGGTGGGAAGCCAGGGGAGCCTCCTCGACAACCGCTTCCATTCGCAGAAGCTCCACACCGACCGGCATGCCTGGAGCACGCTCGCCATGAAGCTCCTCGATTCCGGCGACGTCAGCGACCATCCCTATCAGGCGCAATTCCAGGCTTTTTTCGATGCGCTCGATGCCGGTGTCGAGATGCCGCTGACGAGTTTCCCGGAGGCCGCGAAGACCTTCGACGTGATCTTTGCCGCCGATCAGAGCGCCGCGCAGGGTGGCCAGCCGGTGAGGCTGGCCTGAGGCGCTCGAGACCATCCGACCGACCACGAATCCCGAGGATCCAAGACCATGTCCCGTTCCGCTGCTCCCCTCGATGCCCTCCGCGCTCTCGCGTTGACGGCCGCGATCGTCCTCACCGCCACCGTCGCACCTGCCCAGGAGCCGGCGGCCGTTTCCGACACGGCCTCGCGCGAAGCCGCACTCGAGGCCGCTGCGGAGGCTCGCATCGCGGCGCTCGTGGCGGGGGATACCGCCGCCCTCGGCGCGATCCTCTCCGACGATCTCCACTACATCCACTCGAGCGGCGTCGCCGACACGAAGCAGGCGTTCCTCGCCAATCTCACCTCCGGCAAGACGCGGTATGTCGAATACATCCCGGGCGAACGATCGTGGCGGTTTCCGGCCCCGGGAATCGCCCTCGAATCAGGTAAAGCGCGGATCAAAGTCGTCAACGCCACCGGCCCGATGATCGTGCACCTCTCGTATCTCGCTACCTGGCGGGAGGAGATGGGGCAGTGGCGGTTTCTGGCGTGGCAGTCGGCGCGACTTCCGCAACCGTCCACCCCGGCGGGCTTCGCGCCGCTGTTCAACGGCAGCGACCTCTCCGGCTGGCGCGGCCGCCCCCATTTCGATCCCGCCGCGGAGGAGGCCCTCACGGCGGAGGAGCGGACGGTGAAGCAGACCGAGTGGGATGCCGACATGCGTGAGCACTGGAAAGTGGAGGGGGGCGACATCGTCAGCGACGGCCATGGCGTCTTCCTGACCACCGACCGTGACTACGGCGATTTCGAATTGCACATCGAATGGATGCTCCCCGAGTCGTGCGCCGACAGCGGCATCTACCTCCGGGGCAATCCGCAAGTGCAGATCTGGGATCCCGATTGCGAGCGCGATTTCCAGCATGGCAACCAGAAGGGATCGGGGGGGCTTTGGAACAATCCCGCCGACAGCCCCGGCAAATGGCCGCTCGAGCGTGCCGACCGCCCCACGGGGGAGTGGAACACGACCCGGATCCGCATGCAGGGGGAACATGTCACCGTGATCCTCAATGATCGGGTCGTCGTCGATGATGCGCGTCTCGCCAATTTCTTCGCCGCGGGCCAACCGCTGCCGGCGAAGGGGCCGATCCAGATCCAGACCCACGGCGCGCCGATGCGCGTCCGTAACGTCGCGATCCGTGAGCTTTCCACGCTCGAGGGGAGCGGTCCGGGGTGGCGTGATCTGACCGGAGAGGAGTTCGAGAACGTCAACGGTGAGCCCGGCACCTGGACCTGGAAGGATGGCGGCGTCCACTGCACCGGCCGGCCGGTCGGTGTCATCAAGACGAAGAAGCCGGTGAAGAATCTGGAGATGTCGGTGGAGTGGCGGCACCTCACGAAGGGGGGCAACTCGGGGGTGTTTCTCTGGGCCCCGGCAAACGTGCTCGAGAATCTCAAAGCCGGAAGTCTCCCCCCGGGAGGGATCGAGGTGCAGGTTCTCGACCATGGCTACGCCGAGGAGTACGAGCGTTCGACCGGCAAGAAGTCGGACTGGTTCACGACCGACGGCGACGTCTTCCCTGTCGGCAGCTCCGACATGACGCCGTTCCCACCGGTCGCCCCGGGCGGAAAGCGGAGCTTCCCCACCGCCAGCCACTCCCGCGGGTCGCCCGAATGGAACCACTACTACATCCGCGCCATCGATGGCGAGGTGCGGCTGTGGGTCAATGGCCACGAGGTGTCGGGCGGCAAGGAGTGCAAGCCGGCCGAAGGCTTTCTTTGCCTGGAGTCGGAGGGGGCTCCGGTCGAGTTCCGCCGGCTGCGGATCCGTGAGTTGCCGTAGGCGTACCCGAGCCGATCCGACTGGTACCGTTTGCGTCGGTGACGATAATCGGAGGCTTCCCCATCCATGAGGAGGCAACGAGTGTCCCTTCGTCTTCCGGTAGGCTTCGCTTTTTTCGTTCTGACGGTGGCAGGTCTGTCGGTTGCTGAGACGGCGTTGGCCGTTCCGGTGGGGCATCCGATCCCGGCTCCGAAGAAGCCGACGATCGCCGAGAAGTCGGACGAGCCTGCAATCGCGGCAGCGGCGTTCGGGATGCGCGAAGGATTCGAGGCGCGACTGTTTGCCGCCGAACCCGATGTCGCAAACCCGGTATCGTTCTCCGTCGACGAGAAGGGGCGCGTGTTCGTCTGCGAGACGTTCCGCCAGGGGCGGGCCGTCAACGACAACCGCGGCCACGACGACGCCTGGGTCAACGCCGATCTCGCGGCCCAGTCGGTCGAGGATCGGGATGCGTTCTACCGCCGCCTTCTCGACGCGAAGACCGTGGCCGAATGGGAACGCGATGACGACCGGGTGCGGATGCTCGTCGACACCGATGGTGACGGCGTGGCGGATGAGTCGCAGGTTTATGCCGATGGCTTCAACGGTCTGATGGCTGGGACGGCTGCCGGGATCCTCGCCCGGCGGGGCGAGGTCTGGCTCGCCTGCATTCCATCCTTCTACCGGCTCCGAGATCTCGATGGCGACGGTCGGATCGATGCCGGCCCCGAGGAACGCGAGGAACTCTCCACCGGCTACGGGATCCGGGTGGCGCTCCGAGGCCACGATCTCCACGGCCTCGTGCTCGGGCCCGATGGAAGGATCTACTTCTCGATCGGCGACCGCGGTTACCGGCTCACGGTCGACGGCCGGACGCTCCACGATCCCGGGAGCGGTGCGGTCTTCCGCTGCAATCCGGACGGCAGCGGGTTCGAGATTTTCGCCACGAGTCTGCGGAATCCACAGGAACTCGCCTTCGACGACCTCGGCAATCTGTTCACCGTCGACAACAACTCCGATGGCGGAGACCAGGCCAGACTCGTTCACCTCCTGCCGGGAAGCGACTCGGGGTGGAACATGTCGTTTCAATACATGGAGGATCGCGGGCCCTGGCACCGCGAGAAACTCTGGCACACCGCCCATGACGGTCAGCCCGCCTGGATCATCCCGCCGCTGGCCCACATCGGCTCCGGGCCGTCGGGGCTTTGCTTCTACCCCGGCACCGGTCTGGGTAGCCATTTCGACCGGCGGTTTCTCCTTTGCGACTTCCGTGGCGGCGCGGCCAACAGTTCGATCCGGTCATTCCGTGTCGTGCCCAAGGGGGCGAGCTTCGCGCCGGTCGACGAGGAAGAGACGTTTCGCAACGTGCTGGCTACCGATGCCGAAGTTGGGCCGGATGGCGCTCTGTGGGTGAGCGACTGGGTGCATGGTTGGGAAGGGGAGGGGAAGGGAAGGATCTGGCGGTTCGTGCCGGAGGCCCGCTCGGCGGCCGAGCAGGCGGCCGTCGACGAGGTGCAGCAGTTGCTCGGAGGTGCTTGGGACCGTCTCGAGGAGTCGCGCTTGGCAAGCCTCCTTGCGCATGCGGATCGTCGCATCCGACTCGAGGCCCAATGGGAGCTCGTCCGGCGCGACCGCGTCGCGGTCCTCGATTCGGCCGCAGGCGATCCGAAGGTGCCCCTCCTGGCCCGCGTGCATGCCATCCAAGGACTCGCGCAGCGGGCCCGCGGCATGGGCCTCGCGGTGGAAAAGGGGGCGACGGGGCCGGCATTCCTTCCCTTCCTGGCCGATCCTTCGTGGGAGATCCGTATGGTGGCCGCCCGGGAACTCGGCGACACGGGCCGAACCGTCGACGGCGCATGTGTGACTGCTCTCGTCGGCCTGCTACGAGACGATCATCTCCAGGTCCGTGCTGCTGCGGCCATCGCCCTGGGGCGGATCGGACGACTGGCAGGCGGGCTCGGTGAGCCGGTCGTATGGGCCCTGTTGGTCGAGGCCGACGGCGCCGCCGCCGGGGATCCGCATTACCGTCATGCCGTCGTCATGGGACTTGCCGGCTGCAGCGACGATGCGGCCCTCGCAAGCCTCGTCACCGATCCCTCGCCGCGCGTGCGATTGGCTGCCGTCGTGGCGCTGCGGCGGCGGATGAGCGACGGCGTGGCGACGTTCCTCGACGACGCCGATCCGCGTGTGGCCACCGAGGCAGCTCGGGCGATCCACGATCTCCCGCTCGAGGGGGCTTGGAGTGATCTTGCGCGACGCGTCGCCACGGGGCCGCTCGACGAGGCCTTCATGCGCCGGGCGATCGCGGCCGCGGAGCGGTCGGGAACCGTTGAGGACGCGCGTCGGCTCGTGGCCCTCGCCGCCCGTTCCGATGCCCCCCAGGGAATGCGGTCGCTGGCCCTCCACGTCCTCAGGATGTGGGGGAATCCACCGTCACGGAGCCGCGTCAACGGTTCGTGGCAGCCGTTCGAAGCCCGCGTTGCCGGCCCGGCGCGGGAGGCTCTCGAGTCGGCGCTTCCCGACCTCCTTGCCTCGAATCTCGATGACACCCTCCGCGCGGGTCTGCTCAAGGCGGCCGCGGAACTCGGCATCGCCTCCGTCGGCCCGCTCCTCGCCGAGTGGGCCCGCGACAGCAAGCGGAGCGCCGTCTCGCGTGCCGAGGCCCTTCTGACGCTCGATGCGGCCGGCGATGCCACGGCGCTCGATCTCTCCGGGCTGCTCCTCCGCGACGACGCGCCGGCCGTCCGCACGGCGGCGCGAAGGGTACGGTCGGCCCGTCTGCCGGCCGCAGAGACCGTCGCGGAACTCGCCCGCGCGGCGACCGCTGCCGATGTCGGGGAGCGGCAGACGGCGATCGATCTCCTCGGCGGTATCGATGACCCGGCCGCCGTCCGCGCGGTGACGGCCCTCGTCGCGGGCTTGCGTTCGAAGCGGGACGGCACCACCGAACTGGAGATCAACGAGGCGGCTGCCCGTCGTTTGGGGCAGGGCGAGGCCGATCGGCTTGCCGCCGAAAGGGCCGCGTCGGCGCTCGAGGGTGACACCACGGCCGCCTGGCGCGATTGTCTCGATGGGGGCGATCCTGCCCGGGGGCGGGCGCTGTTCTACGGCAAGGTGGCGGTGTCGTGCGTTCGCTGCCACCGTGCGGAAGGGACAGGCGGCGACGTCGGGCCGAAGCTCGACGGCATCGCGAAGGACAAGGACCGGCGGTATCTGCTCGAGGCGATCGTGGCCCCCGACGCGAAGGTCGCCGATGCCTTTCGGACCACGGTGATCGTCACCGACGACGGGCGGACGCTCGCCGGCATCGTCAGCGGCGAGAAGGACGGGGTGCTGACGCTGAAAAACGCCGACGGCGGGATCGTCGACGTGCCTCTCGGCACGATCGAGGATCGGGCCAGCGGCCCGAGTTCGATGCCGGCGGACATCGTCCGGAAGCTCTCCCGCCGCGAGCTCCGCGATCTGGTCGCATGGCTGTCATCTTTGGAATAGGCTCTTGGTGTGGGGATTCTTCCATCGACCTCGTGCGGAGACACGTTTCATGCTGATGCTCGCGAACTCCTGGATGACAAAGCTTTGCCACGGTGCGAT
>Ga0208484_1000270_pt1 | contig 12948 bp, 11 predicted proteins | sample LakMenEpi09Aug11_FD_150682 | JGI IMG/M metagenome (GOLD analysis project Ga0208484, IMG submission 150682) | Freshwater microbial communities from Lake Mendota, WI - 09AUG2011 deep hole epilimnion (SPAdes) | ecosystem: Environmental > Aquatic > Freshwater > Lentic | place: Lake Mendota, Madison... | reverse complement strand
GACTTCGCGGCCAAGGTCAACGGCGACCTCGTCGGCAAGGTGGTGAACCTCGCCAGCCGCACGGCCCGCTGGCTGGAGAAGACCGGCCTCGCCGACCGCTATCCGGACGACGGCGGCCTGTTCGCCCTCGCCGCGGCCGACGGCGCGGCGATCGCCGCCGCCTACGAGGCCTGCGACACGGCCCGGGCGATGCGGCTGGTGATGGCGGCAGCCGACCGGGCCAACGCCTACGTCGATGCCGAGCAACCGTGGAAGCTGGCCAAGGCCGGGCCCGAATCCGCCGGCCGGCTCCGCGACGTGGCCAGCGTGTCCCTCAACCTGTTCCGGCAGATCGCCGTCTACCTGGCGCCGGTGCTGCCGGCCTTCGCCGAGCAGGTCGGGGCTCTCGTCGGCGGTCCGATCCGCTCCTGGGACGAATCGCGTCATCCACTCACCGGCATGAGAGTCTCTCCGTTCAAGCCCCTCGCCCGCCGGATCGAGGCTGTGAACCTCGAAGCCCTCGTGGCGGCATCGAAGCCGGCCACGCCCCCCATCAGCCCATCACTCTCCTCCACGCCCCCTGGAAACGCATCCGTGACCACCGATCCCGCCGAGCCGCTCGCCGCCGAACCTCTCGCCCCGCAGTGCACGATCGACGACTTCGCGAAAGTCGACCTCCGGGTGGCCCGGATTCTCGCCGCCGAGGAGGTGCCGGAGGCGAAGAAACTCCTCAAGCTGACCGTCAGCCTCGGGGGGGAGGAACGCCGGACGGTGTTTGCCGGCATCAAGGGGTTTCACGAGCCGGCGGCCCTCGTGGGGAGGCTCGTGGTCGTGGTGGCGAACCTCGCCCCACGGCAGATGAAGTTCGGTTTGAGCGAGGGCATGGTGGTGGCCGCGAGCGGTGCGGGGGCGACCGGTGTCTATCTGCTCTCTCCCGATTCCGGTGCCCTGCCCGGCATGCGGCTGCACTGACTGAGGCAGGCCAGCCACGGCCTGCTGGATGCCGTGAGATTGGCTCGGCACGGTGTGCGCTGACTGAGGCAGGCCAGCCACGGCCTGCTGGATGGCGGGAGATCGGCTCGGCACGGTGTGAACTGACTGAGGCAGGCCAGCCACGGCCTGCTGGATGGCTGGAGATCGGCTCGGCACGGTGTGAACCGACTGAGGCAGGCCAGCCACGGCCTGCTGGATGGCGGGAGAATTGCCCGTCAGTCCCTGCCTCGCGTCGTGCAGCCAGCCGGGTCTTTCGGGCGACGGTCGCGTAGAATTGCATCGTCGGCCAGGGGGAAAGCTCCGCGACGATCCAAGCCCGGCATGGCAGCCGCCAGCTCACCAACGAGGAGTTCATCATGCCGCAGCCGACGATCCTGTTCTCCACCGACTTTTCGCACGCCAGCGACGCAGCGCTCCCCCATGCGGAGGCACTCGCCCGCCAGCAGGGGGCCAGGCTGCTGATCGTCCACGTCGAAGAGCCACCGCTGGCGTACGGAGGCGGTGAGCTTTATTACGGCCCGCTCGAGCCAGACACCGCCCGGATCCGCACGATGCTCGAGGCCGTGAAGCCTGTCGACCCGATTGTCCCCTTCGAGCAGCGTCTCGCGATGGGCGACCCGGCCGCGGAGATCTGTCGGATCGCCGCGGACGAAGGGGCGAAGCTGATCGTCCTTGGCACGCATGGGCGCGGTGGGCTGCTCCGGCTCCTCATGGGGAGCGTCGCCGAATCGATCCTCCGTCGCGCCCCCTGCCCCGTCCTCGTCTACCGGGAGCCCGGCCGGCGAGGCGCGGACCGGCCGGCCACCGCCGGGGTCTGACCCACCAGCCGCGGAGATCGCGTGTCCGACCATCCTGCCTGCACGCCCAGCACCGGACCGACCCCCGGGACGATCCGCGAGCGTCTCACGCTCCGCGCTGGGGTGCGGGCCTCGCTCCGCGGCCTCTTCGACGGCCACGGCTTCATCGAGGTCGATACGCCGGTGCTCTCCCTCGAAGTCCTCCCCGAGGCGCACATCGACCCGATCCCGGTCGCGGTCGATGGCGAAAGCGCACCGGTCCAGTGGCTCCAAGCGAGCCCCGAGGCGCTCATGAAGCGTCTTCTCGCGGAGGGCTCCGGCCCGATCTACCAGTTCGCCCGCTCGTTCCGGGCCGGCGAGCGCGGTGCGATGCACGACATCGAGTTCGTCCTCCTCGAATGGTATGCCCCGGGCGCCACGCTCGACTCCACCGCCCCACTCCTCGAGGCGGTCTGCCGGACGGTCCTCGGGACGACAGGCCTCGAGCGACGTTCCTGCCGCGACGCCTTCCGTGACCATGCCGGCATCGACATCCTCACCGCCACTCCTTACGAATGGCGCGAAGCCGGACGGCGGTTAGGGATCGTGCCGCCCCACGCCGCCGATGACGGAGACGGATTGTGGTTCGAGCTGCTGCTCTCGGAGGTCGTCGGCCCGAAGTTGGGACACGGAGGCCGACCGACCTCGCTCGAACTGTGGCCGGCCAGCCAATCGGCCTTCGCACGTCTCGATGACGACGATCCCCGCCTGGCACGGCGCTTCGAGTTGTTCGTCGACGGCGTCGAACTGGCCAACGGCTGGGAGGAGGACACCAGCCGCGAGCTGCTCTCGGCACGGATCGACGAGGCCAACCGGGTGCGCGTCGCCGCAGGCCGACCGGCGTTGCCGGTTCCCAGACGCCTCCTCGATGCCCACGGGCCGGCGATGCCGGAGGGTGTCGGCGCGGCGCTGGGATTCGACCGGCTCGTGATGCTCGCTGCCGGGGCCGGCACGCTCGACGCCGGCCGCTCCTTCGCCACGGGTCAGGCCTGAAGAAGGCCCCGACGACATCCACCGGTGGCTCGGACGGGCTACTGTTCCACGTTGGGAGCGATTCCGGCGACCATCCAGTTGTCAAAACTCCGCTGGCCGCGGGTCACCGGCTTGGACTGCATGAGCATTCTGATCTCGAGTGGCCGGGAACGACCCTCGCACGGATCGATCGTGACGACCACGGCCCACGAATCGGGGAAACGATCCTCGGCGCCGACGCAGCGGATCGTGGTCGGAGCATCCTTGCCGCAGCCGCGGATGTTCTGGATGATTTCCATGCTGGCAAACGAGGCCTCGGCCCTGCGTTCTTCCACGTCCGGCGTGGCCACGCCCGAGACACCCAAGCCCATCGACGGCGGAATGACCTGCGGCAGGCAGGTCTTGAGCGCGTCGTTCATCCGGTCCTCACGGACCATGTCGAGAAACATCCTCGCGGATGCCTCGGCCCGCACGAAGGCGACGGAGCGGTGCGTGACGTACGCTGCCACCGACTGCGTTCCGAATCCGATCGCCAGCGCCAACCCCCCGAGCGCCCACCATCGGCCCGCCTTGCGGTCGGGAGTTCCCGAGATCTCCCCGTCATCGCCGCGCGACCCGAGGTCGTACAGCGCCATCAACGCCAAAGCGGAGGCGATGAGGGGCACCACCAACAACGCCGGAGTCAGCAGTGCCGTGGCCGAGAGGAGACCCGTCAACAGCGCGAAGACGGCCAGCACGCTCACCGGCCGGTAACCGGAGACGACATCCGAGGTTCCGTCGGAGTCGGGCAGGTCAGTTGGCATTCACCCGCAGTCCCTCGGACTGCTCCAATTTCTGACGACGATCGGCGTACCGGAGGATGAAGTCGCCATCCTTGTCGAACACGATCGCACTCCCTTCGGGATGGGCGAACGGGCCGTCCTTGGTGGCGAACCGCATCCACGAGATCCACTTCCGATCGGGGGCGAAGCCGAAGAACATGCGGTTTTCCGGGGTAGGCTGGACGAGCGCACGGGGCACCGCCGCGGTGTGCAGGCTCGCGGCGGCGAAACAGACCATCACCCAGCCCGCGATCACCGCCACGATCGGGCCGCCGACGAGTTCCACCTGACGGAGAAACTTCACCTTCGTCGTCGACACCCGATCGGTGATCAGCCGCATCACGAGAAGCACCACCGCGAAGATCCCCCACAGGCAGAGGAAATCGATCAGGTAGGTGTAGGAGGGGAGCTTCGTGTCGAGGAACGCGGCGAGTCGCTCGTACCAGGCGGAGGCGAAGGTCGCGGCCGCGATGATGTTGAGCAGCATCACCAGCCCGCTCCACAGCCCCTCGCGGGCAAGCACGAGCGCGATAGCGAGGAACACGATGATGAGGAGGAGATTGACGATCATGGTGGTGGGACTCCCGTGTCAGCTGCCGGACTTCGCCGCGAAGATCCGCTGCATCTCCTCCATCCCGGTGGTGCCTTCGAGCACCAACCGCATTCCCTCGTCCCGCATCGGCTTGAGGCCGTCTTGCGCGGCGGCCTGCCGGAGCACCTGGGCATCGGCCTTCTTGGCGATCGCCTTGCGGAACGTCTCCCCCGAGGCCAGTTCGAAGATCGCCGTCCGACCGAAATAGGAAGTCCCGGAGCAGATCCGGCACCCGGTCTCGCCGGGACGCTTGAGCGTCGGCAGCTGTTCCTTGGTCTTCTTCAGGCGGGCGAGCATCTCCGGCGTCGGCTCGAACTCCTCCCGGCACTTCGGACAGAGCTTGCGGACGAGCCGCTGCGAGAGCGAGCCGAGGAGGGTGCGGGCGAGCAGTTCCGGGGGAATGCCAACCGAGAGAAGCTTGCTGACCGCATCGATGGCGTCGTTGGCCCTCAGGCTGAGGATCACGAGCTTGCTGTCATCGGCGTGCTTGATGAGCTCGATCGCCAGGTCCTTGTCTCGCAGGTCACGCGTGACGATGCCGGAGGGATACTCCCGCATCGCCCCCTCGAGCGCTGCCACCGGCGTGATGTTGGCACGGGCATCGTAGCGCACCGGCTTGACGTTCTGGATCTCGCGGGGAGGAGCGGCCGCATCCTCGATCGAGATGAAGTCGCGGAGCAGCCGGTCGGCCGAGGAAACGACGACATCGAACGTGGTCGACAGCCCCGCACCGGCCGGTGACGAGACGATCACCAGCCCCTTCTCGAGCGCCAACAGTTGCGACACACGGTCGACGATCGGCTGCGGCACCCCCAGATCGGCCATCGACTTGAAGGTCACGCTCGGCGTGTCGACCTGGATCAGAACCTGCTCTCCGGTCGGCGCAGACTGAACCATGAGCTTGCAATTCCGCGGCTTGCCTTCGGCCTGCACGGCGAACATGCCCGCCAGGCGGCCGCGGCGCTCCTTCGGGTCGAGGCCACAGAGCGTCTTCAATGACACGAGCGCCGCATCGCCGGCGTGGCGCTCGAGCGGCGGCTCGTCGGCCCACACCTCGGCCCGCCTCCCTCCCCCGGACGCCTTCCGCCGCCTCGGCATCCACACGCCGTCGACCTCGTGCCGAACGTTGACATCGGTCGGAGTCCACTCCATGAGCACCGTCGAGGCCCGCGAACTGACCGCCATCTGCAGGATCTTCTTCGCTTCCTCGATCCCTTCGGTAGCCAATGCCCGCTCCAACCGTCCCTTGTTGTCGTCGGCCGACTTCCCCCCCATGGCCAGGAACGTCAGCGGCGGGAGGGCCTCGACCGGCTCGACCTCCTCCTCGATCTTGATCCCGAACTGGGCCAGGAACCGGGCCAGGAGACGGCGCATGTGACCGGCCGTGAGCACCTTCTCGGACTTGCCCACCTTGGCATTGTGCTGCGAGCTGTAGACGAGCGCCGGAACGAGCCACGCCAGGGCCATGATCACCTGACCGGCGATCGACGAAGGGATCACCAGGGCGAGCAACGCCGCGAGGGTGAACGGAAACGCCGCCAAAGCGCCCCACAGATTCGGACGGAGACCGAGTTTGGCGGAATCACGTGTGATCCAATCGCTCGTCAGCGTCCAGCCGACCACCTGCAGCCACCAGCAGACCAACGGCAGGATCGACACGCCTCCGGCGGGAGGCCTGGTGGCCCACTGGGGATCGGGCGCCGGCCAGCCCTGAGCGAGCGCCGGGGTGGCGGCCAGCAACCAGATCCAACCGATGGCCGCCGCAGGAAGAACCTCTCTGAACCGTCGTCGCATCATGACACTCCGATGCCCTTGAGCGCCATCGTCAGCGCCTCACGGTTGGGGGCGATCTCGAGCGCGTCGTTGCGGTCGATGAGCCCCTGATCGATGAGGCTCTTGAGGCTCATCGTGAAATCCTGCATGCCGTCGCGGTGCGACTTCTTGATATGGTCGGCGAGCAGATGATCTTGTTCCTCGAGCACGTACTTCCGCACGAGAACATCGAAGAACATCACCTCGCAGATCGGCACCCGACTGACCCCCTCGCGAATCGATCGGAGCAGCTTCTGGGCGATGATCCCCTTCATGTTGAAGGCGATCGCACTGCGGATCGAGGGATGCTCCTCCTGGGGGAAGAGATCGAGGATGCGTCCGATGCAGCTGGAGGCGCTGGCGGCGTGGATCGTGCCGAACACGAGGTGGCCGGTCTCGGCGGCGTGGATCGCGGTCTTGAACGTCTCCACGTCGCGCAACTCGCCGACGAGGATGATGTCGGGATCCTCGCGGACCGCGTGCTTCATGCCGATCTCGAAGTTCTTGACGTCGGTGCCGATCTCGCGCTGGTTGATCAGGCACTTGTCCTCGGTGAAGACGAACTCGATCGGGTCCTCGAGGGTGAGGATGTGCTTGCGGTAATTCTGGTTGATGTAGTTGAGCATCGAGCCGATCGTCGTGCTCTTGCCCGATCCGGTGACGCCCGCGAGGAGCACCATCCCCTGATCGAGCACGCACATCTTCTCGAGGCTCGGCGGAAGAAAGAGCCCCTTGAAATCGGGGATCTTGTTGTTGACACGACGCGCCACCATCCCCAGCGAACCCTGCTGGTAGAGGAGATTGACGCGAAAGCGCCAGCGGATGTCGTCGACGACGCACGTGTGGGCGAAGTCGGCGCCGCCGTCGTTGTCGAGGATCTTCTTCTGCCGGTCGTCGAGCATCGCGAAGCAGAGCCGCTGCATCGTCTCGTCGTCGAGCTTTTCGTGCTTGAGCGGCTGGAGCGATCCCTTGACGCGCATGAAGGGGGGCTGGCCGACCTTGAGATGGAGATCGCTCCCCTGCAACCGCACGAGCGCCTCGAACAGACGGTCGACCTCGAGGCGGTCCTTCTTCTTCATTCCCCGCACGGGGGTGACCGGCGCGGTCTCCGGAGCAGATTCGATCGTGGCCATGGCATGCCTGTCGAAAAGAGTGGGATTGTTTCAAGGAAAGGAACGCTGTCGCCACACCGGCATGTCGCCCGCCCCCCCCCGTCCGGCGAGGGACGGGAACGTCGCCATCCGCCCTTTCACGCCGTCGGCGGACGGACCGGGATCGCCCGATGCATGAACAGCTCCTTGACCTCCCGGATCGTACACTGGCCGAAGTGGAAGATGCCAGCGGCCAGGGCTGCGTCGGCCCCGCCGAGCGTAATCGCGTCGGCAAGGTGCTCGGGCCGACCGGCCCCACCGCTGGCCACGACCGGGATGCCGACCGCCCGGCTGACCGCCGCGGTGATCTCGAGATCGTACCCGTCGCGCGTGCCGTCGCGGTCCATGCAGGTGAGGACGATTTCACCCGCTCCGAGCCGCTCCACCTCGCGTGCCCACGCCACGGCCTCGAGCCCCGTCGGCACCCGCCCTCCGCTCACGAACACTTCCCAGATTTCCTTGCCGTCCTTGACCACGCGTTTGGGGTCGATGTTGACCACCGTGGCGCAACTGCCGAGGCGATCGGCCACGCGCGAGACGAGATCCGGCGTCCGCACCGCGGCCGAATTGATGCTCACCTTCTCGGCGCCGGCCTGGATCAGCCGGCAGGCGTCGTCGAGCGTGCGGATGCCTCCGCCGACGGTGAACGGCATGAACACCGTCTCCGACACGCGCCGGACCACGTCGAGCATGATCGACCGTTCCTCGTGGCTGGCGGTGATGTCGAGGAACACCAATTCATCCGCTCCCTCCGCCTCGTAGCGGGCGGCCACAGCCACCGGATCGCCGGCATCGACGAGATCGAGGAACTTCGTACCCTTGACCACCCGCCCCTTCTCCACGTCGAGGCAGGGAATGATCCGCTTCGCGAGCACGCGTCAACCTCCGGCGGAGTGTCCGATCCGTCCCTCGTCGGGGCTGGATGCGGTGGCATAGAGACGACGGGGAATCCGCCCGGCGAGGAAGGCCTGCCGGCCGGCGTAGCAGGCGGCCTCCATGGCGGAAGCCATCCGCAGCGGATCGGCGGCGTGGGCGATCGCCGTGTTGAGCAGCACCCCGTCGACACCGAGTTCCATCGCCTCGGCGACGTCGCTGGCGGTGCCGACGCCGGCATCGACGATCACCGGATAGCCGGGATCGCCCCCCTTGAGATATTCCAAACAGATCCGCAGCGCGTTGGGATTGAGGATCCCCTGGCCAGACCCGATCGGACTGCCGGCCGGCATCACACTCGCCGCCCCCGCCTCCTTGAGCCGTCGGGCGAGCACGGGATCGTCGCTTGCGTACACGAGGACAGTGAAGCCCTCGGCGACGAGCCGCTGCGTGGCTTCGAGGGTGCCGATCGGATCGGGGAGGAGGGTCCGCGTGTCGCCGAGCACCTCGAGCTTGACCCACTCGCTTCCGCGGTTTTCCAGATCACGGAGCAATTCCCGACCGAGTCGGGCGACGCGCACCGCCTCGTCGGCGGTGAAGCATCCGGCCGTGTTGGGGAGGATCGTGTAGCGCTTCGGGTCGAGGTGGTCGAGGATGTTCTCGCCGGCGGCGTTGACGAGTCGCTCACGACGGACGGCGACCGTCACGCAGTCGGTCCCCGACGCCTCGAGGCAACGGGCCATCTCCGCATACGAGCGGTACTTGCCGGTGCCGACGACCAAGCGACTGCCGAGCGTGAGCCCACCGATGGTGAGCGATTCGGCGGGCCGGGTGAGGGAGGGCGTTATGGGGACAGACATCGGGGAATGGGGGGAGAGGAAACCGACCGGCGGTCGGCGAAAGGTGTCGCTGCGGCCGACCGCGGATCGAGCGTTCCCTCCGGCCGGCCATGGCGCCGAGCGAAGTCTTCGACGGCGTCGGGGGCCGACGGTTCAGCCACCACCGACGAGGGTCACGATCTCGATTCGATCGCCGTCGTGCAGCATACACGCTGCCAGATCGCGCCGCGGCACGATCCGTTCGTTGATCTCCATCGCCAGGGGCCTACCGGCGAGCCCGAGGGCCGTGACGGCATCGAGCGCCGACGCGCCGCGAGCAAACTCGCGCGGTTCGCCGTTGACGCTCACCCTCAGCACGCCGTCGGGAGGGCTCGACGCGGGCGATCCGGGCTCGGGTGTCGGACGGGATGGGTTCACGGCGCGGGCGGGGGAGGACTTTGCAGCAGGGAGATCCGGAACTTTCCGAGATTGTGGGTGCCGTCGGCGAACTGCTGTTCGATCGTGAACACGAGCACGCTGCCGGCCGGCAGCGCCACATCGGTGGCCACGTCGTAGGTCAGCGCGTGATCCTTGCCCACCTCGGGGGCGATTGCCCAACCGGTCTCGGGATTGTCGTCGATCGTGGCCGCTGCGGGGTATCCCCCCTGCTCGAAATCAGCCTTCACGCCGGCAAACTTGACGACGTTCGGGGCATCGGCGCTTCCCGGGGCCCCGGACTGCACCGCGAACCGGCTGAGGACGAGATTCCCGTTGCCGGCCCGCCCCGGCCCCATGGCAGGAAGGCTCGGATCGGCGAGTGCCTCGACCTTCACGCCGGTCACGTTGCCCCCCGGCGGAACGATCGCCTTGAGAGTGTAGATGTCCTTGGCGAGGCTCCCGGTCACGACGACGATCCCGTCGGCCGCGATCGCTCCGGTAGCGCCGGCGGCACTCTTGAACTCGGTCGGCACGAGCGCCGCAAACGCGGGGGCGGCAGGGGGCGGAGGCGGGGGCACGGGAGCGAGTTCCGGGGACGGAACGGGAGCGATCCGGCCACCGCCATGGCTGCCGATGAACATCGTCTGGCCGTTCGGGGAGACCGTGACGCACCACACGCTCGAAGGCTTCGCCCCCTCCACCGGCGGCGGTCCCTTTTGCTCGGCCTTCGAAGCCACGTCCCAGAACTTCACCGCCCCGTCGAGGCTGGCGCTGGCGAGCCGGGCGTTGTCGGGGGTGAAGGAGACGCTCGTCACCCAGTCCTTGTGGCCGGCGAGTGTGCCATACTCCTTGGAGTCCGCGGTGTTCCAGAGTTTGATCAGCCGGTCGGCACCGGCGGTGGCGAGCTTCGATCCATCGGGGGAATAAGCGACGGCCCAGAGGGTATCGGCATGCCCCTCGAGCTTCCCCTTCTCGGTGCCAGCAGCGACGTCCCAGAGCTTGACGAGTTTGTCGCCGCCACCGCTCGAGAGCGTGGCCCCGTCCGGCGAGAACGCCACCGACGTCACCGGGCCGCCATGCGCGGCGATCGTACGGATCTCGGCGTTGGTGGCCGTGTCCCAGATCACGACGGTGCCATCCTCGCCGGCGGTCGCGAGTTTCGTGCCATCGGGAGAGAAGTCGAGCGACCTGACCCAGCCCTTGTGCTTTTTGAGATCGGCCTTGAGAGCCCGGCCGGGGAGGTCCCAGAGCTTGACCAGGCCGTCATAGCCGGCGGTGGCGGCGAGCTTGCCGTCGTTCGAGGCCTTGATCGCCCACACGGCCGTGGGATGGCCGGCGAGATCACCGGCCCGGTTGCCGTCGGCGGGGTTCCAGATGGCGGCATCCCCGGGACGGTAGAGGAGACTCTCGCCGCCCGAGGTGAGGAGTTGGGCGCCGTCGGCGGTGTAGTCGGCGGCGATCACCCAGCGGGTGTGGGCGGGGAGGTTGGCAGCGGGGGCCGGGGGAGCGGGCGTGGCAGGATCCTGGGCGGATGCCCTGCTGCCGAAGGCCAGCAGGCCGATGATCGCGGCCGCACGGACGAGGCGGTGCGAACGAACGCGGAAACCAGGGACGCTGCAGCTCATGGTCGGCTCCTCTGCCGGGGCACTCAGACGACATTCGTTCGACATTCGATGGGCGAGGGAGGCGGAGCGGCAGTGGGAGTTTCCCCCCTGCACCCCTTCCCCGCACCAACGTGGCAAAGAGTATAGTTTGCCCAAGCCCCCCGTTTCCAACCGCGCCGCCCGGTGTATCCCGGGCGCCGTCGCCTCCTCGTTCAAGAGACCCGCGCCATGGCCACCCCTTCCCGCACGAAGTCCCCCGCGCAATCGCGGCGGAAAGCCGACGTCTGCCTCGTCGCCAGCGGCGACCTCCGCGAGGAGGCCAATCGGGTCTGCTGGCCCGCCCAGAAGCAGATGGAGGGGGATCTCACGCGGGCCTTCGCCGCCGCCGGCCACACGCTCGTCCGCGGCCATGCTCCCTCGAAGTCGCGCGGCCATGGCTTCATCGCCAGTGCCCGGGAGGGGATCGAGGTGTTTGCCGGGATCGATCCCACGGCACCGCTGGTGGTCGCCGAGGCAGTCTGGCAATACTCCAACCACGTCCTTCCCGGGCTTTCGAGTCATTCAGGCCCCATTCTCACCGTCGCCAACTGGTCGGGGCAGTGGCCCGGCCTCGTCGGCATGCTCAACCTCAACGGTTCGCTCACCAAGGCGGGCATTCCCTACGCCACCCTGTGGGCCGACGACTTCTCGAGTCCCGCCTTCCAGCGCCACCTCGAATCGTGGCTGTCGACCGGCAAGGTGCGCCACGACACGAGCCACGTCGTGCCGATGGCGGCGGTGAAACTCCCGGCCAAGCTCGAGCAGATCGGCGCCGCGATCGCCACGGAACTCCGCGCGAAGAAGGCCCTCATGGGGGTCTTCGACGAGGGTTGCATGGGAATGTACAACGCCATCATTCCCGACCGCCTCCTCCACGCTACCGGCGTCTTCAAGGAGCGTCTCAGCCAGTCGGCGCTGTACCACGAGACGACGCAGGTCTCCGACAGCGAGGCCCGCGAGGTTTTCCGCTGGCTCGAATCGGCCGGGATGAAGTTCCACTTCGGGAAGGACGAGGCCACCGACCTGACGCGTGCCCAGGTGCTGACGCAGTGCCGGATGTACATCGCCACGCTCCGCCTCGCGGAACGCTTCGGCTGCGATCTCGTCGGCATCCAGTATCAGCAGGGTCTCAAGGATCTCCTCCCGGCCAGCGACCTCGTCGAGGGGATGCTCAACGATTCGAAACGCCCCCCGGTCTGCGCCCCCGGTTCCACGAAGCCGATCTTCAAGGGGAAGCCACTGACCCACTTCAACGAGGTCGACGAATGCGCCGGCCTCGACGGCCTCCTCACGCAGCGCGTCCATGCGGCCCTCGGCGAGCCGACGGAGAACACGCTCCATGACATCCGCTGGGGGGATTGGGACCGCTCCAACACCACCGACCAATGGGTGTGGGTGTTCGAGATCTCAGGCGGTGCCCCGCCGGCCCACTTCACCGGCGGCTGGAAGGGGGCCCACGGCTACCGCCAACCGCCGATGTACTTCCGCCTCGGTGGCTCGACGCTCGCCGGCGTCAGCCGGCCGGGCGAGATCGTCTGGAGCCGGATCTGGGTCGATGGCACCGGCGCCGCCGAAAAGCTCTGCATGGACATCGGCCGGGCAAGCGTCGTGGCGCTCCCCGCCGAGGAGACGCAGCGGCGTCTGAATTCGACCACGAAGCAATGGCCGATCATGCACGCCGTCACGCATGGCGTGTCACGCGACCAGATGATGGCCCGCCACAAGGCCAACCACGTCCAAGTGGCCTACGCCAAGGACGCCGCCGGCGCCGACCGCTGTGCCCTCGCCAAGGCAGCCGCCGCCCGGGCTCTGGGGATCGACGTCGTGTTTTGCGGCACGCGGGGGCCGGGGGGCACGGCGAGCCATCGCTGGGACGCCTGAGCCATCCGCGCCACCATCGATCGATCAGAACACCACCACCGGCGAGCCGGAATCACTCCGCGCCGTCAGCGTCACGCCGGCAAGTTCCACGGAGGGATCATCCACGCGGTGCACCTTCACTTCGCCGGCCGAGACCGAG
>Ga0208484_1000269_pt1 | contig 12956 bp, 9 predicted proteins | sample LakMenEpi09Aug11_FD_150682 | JGI IMG/M metagenome (GOLD analysis project Ga0208484, IMG submission 150682) | Freshwater microbial communities from Lake Mendota, WI - 09AUG2011 deep hole epilimnion (SPAdes) | ecosystem: Environmental > Aquatic > Freshwater > Lentic | place: Lake Mendota, Madison... | reverse complement strand
CCGGCTCGCGGCGATTGCCTTGACGAGGTTCTCGGCCGATTTCTCCCCCATCCGTTCGAGCGGGACGAGTTGGTCGATGGTGAGGCGGTAGAGGTCGGCGTAGTCCCCGACGAGCCCGGTGGCGACGAGTTGCTCCACGAGTTTGTCGCCGAGCCCTTCGATGTCCATCGCTCCGCGCGAGGCGAAAAATCGCAGCCGTTCGCGGACGCGGGCCGGGCAGCCGACGTTCGGGCAGCGGAGGAAAACACCATCGGGATCCTTGACGATGGCCGTCCCGCATTCGGGGCATTCCGTCGGCGGCGCCCAGGGGATCTCGGCCCCGGTGCGCCGGTGCTTCTCCACGCGGACGACATGGGGGATCACCTTGCCGGCCTTCTCGACGACGACGACGTCGCCGGTGCGGATGTCCTTGCGGGCCACCTCGTCGGCGTTGTGGAGGCTCGCGCGGCGGACGATCGTGCCGGCGAGTTCCACCGGCTCGAGGTCGGCCACCGGCGTCACCGTCCCCCCACGCCCCACCTGCACGCGGATCCCGGCGAGCGTCGTCGTCGCCTCGAACTTCTCGAACTTCCAGGCGATCGCCCACCGCGGGTTCTTGGAGGTCGTGCCCGCCGCACGTTGCTGGGCGAAGTCGTCGACTTTGACGACGAATCCGTCGACCTCGAAGTCGAGGGCATGAAGGTCCTCGATGAGGGCGTTGCCATGCTCGACGAGGGCGCCGATCGAGGTGAACCTGCCACCACCGCCGGCGACGGGAAGCCCGGCGGATCTGGCCCAGGCCTGGAGCCCCGACTGCGACGCGATCCCCAGCCCGGTGGTGTCGCCGATCCCGTGGCAGAAGAAGCGCAAGGGACGTTCGGCACACTCGCGCGGGTCGAGGAGCCGGATGCTGCCGGCGGTGACGTTGCGAGTGTTGGCGTAGGGAGGCTTGCCCTCCCGGGTCTGTGCTTCGTTCAGGCGGACGAGGTCGGAGTTGGCCATGTAGACCTCACCCCGGACCTCGATCCTGGGGGGCGGATCGGCGAGGTCGAGCCGCAGCGGCAGGTCGCGGATCGTTCGGGCGTTGTGGGTGATGTCGTCGCCGACGGTGCCGTTGCCCCGCGTCGCCGCGAGCACCAAAGCGCCCCGCTCGTAGGTCACCGCCACGGCGACGCCGTCGATCTTCAGCTCGAGAATCCAGGCGACCGGGCGGGGGTCTCCTGCAGCGGCGAGGAACGCCTCCACCTTGCCGGCCCAGGCGACGAGATCATCGGCGGAGTAGGTGTTGTCGATCGACAACATCGGCGTCGGATGGCGCACCGGGGCGAGACTGTCGAGCGCCTCACCGGCGACCCGCCGAGTCGGGCTGTCCGGGGTGACCAGATCGGGAAAGCGATCCTCGAGTTCGAGGAGCTCGTCGACGAGACGGTCGTACTCGAGGTCGGAGATCTCCGGGGCCGCCTCGACGTGGTACTTCCGGTCGTGGTGGCGGATGAGGTCGCGGAGCGTCGCGACGCGCTTCGCGGCGCCGGCACTCACGGCGTGGCCTCGTCGCGGGCCCCCATGGCAGGCGCGTCGCCGGCCGGCGGTCCGGGGAGCCGTTGACGCTCGTCGCGGAGCCGGCGGCGGATCTCGTCATGCCCGATCTCGTCGTAGGCGATCGAGCCGAAGGTCGCCGCGGCGAGGATCACCAGTTCGACGACGAGCGCCGTCGTGCCCCAGCGGTCGACGAGTTGCTCGAGGAGGTGTGGGGCGGCACGGGCCGTCTCCGGGCGGACGCCCCTGAGGACGAACAGGCAGTAGCAGGCCGCCGTGAGCGTGAAGGCGATCCCCACGATACCGAGGAGGACGCTGAACGGATTCACTCGTTTGGACCGCATGGGCGGGAGTATACCCGGCCCGTCAGGCAGCCCGGCAGAGATCGTCGGCGACGAGGAGCTCGGTGGCTGCTGCGACGACCGTATCGATGCCGATCGCGGCCATCGAGAGGGTGTCGGTCTTCCGGTCGTGCCACGCCGGACGCGCCGACGCCGGCGGCTCGCAGGTGATGTGGCCGTCGCCCCACGGGCCGTTGCGCGTCGCCGGGACCGGACCGAACAGGCCGACGCACGGGGTGCCGACGGCGGCGGCGAGGTGGAGAGGGCCCGTGTCGGAGGAGATCAGGAGCGACGACAGCCGGCAGAGTTCGCCGAGATCCTGCAGCGACGTCTGCGGCGCGACGATCGCCCCGCCGGCCGCGGCGATCCGCTCCGCCATCCCCTGTTCGCGGGCGCCCCCCCAGACGACGACGACGCGTCGCCCCTGCTCGTCACGGAGCCGCGCCGCGACCGCGGCGAATCGATCTTCCGACCAGAGCTTCGAAGGCCAACCGGCGCCGGGGTTGACGAGCACCGGCGGGGCCCCCGGGCCGAGCGAGTCGATCCAGGCTTCCATCCGCGTCCGGGCCTGGGGCCAGCGTGGCATGTCGAAGCGGGGCGACGTGGCGCCGATCCCCAGCGGGGCAAGCAAGCCGCAATTCCTCGCCACGACATGCGCGGCCGACGGCGCGACCGGATGATTGGTGACCAGCCACGATCCTTCCCGGGCCTCGGGGCGGGCATGGCCGATGCGGATCCTGCTCCCGGCGAGGAGCGAGACGGTGGCGCTCTTCAGCAACCCCTGCATGTCGATCGTGACGTCGGCCTTGAAGGCCCGCAGGTCGCGCGCGAGCCGGAGGATCTCCGCCGGACGCTTCATCCAGCCGCGCGGCAGGCGGAAGATGCGGTCGATCCCGCGATGCCCTTCGAGGACATCGGCGGACCGGCCCTCGACGACCCACCCCACACGCGCGGCCGGGAAGGCATCCTTGATCGCCACCGCCGCCGGCACGCCGTGGAGGACATCCCCGATGGCGGAAAGCTTGACCAGCAGGATCGTGCGCGGCGCGTTCATGACCGGATTCTCCCCGGGGCGAAACGGGGATCACACAGGAATCGGGGGGCGGGGGCAAGGCCGTTTTTCCCCGTCCCCGCCGGCGATTCACGCAGGTCCATCGAGGTGGGCCAGTTCACACATCACCGCCGTGGCGACCTGTTGCGGGCAGCTCCACACGAGGAACAGCATCGCCTCGCGAACGCTCCGTTCCGCCGGGTGCCCGACGACGAATCCCGCCCCCTTCGTGGCCGTGAGCGCCGCCTGGGCCGCGCGGATGACGAGGCTGTTGGCGGCGGTGCGGAGAGAGTCTCGTGCGTCCGGATCGGGGGCTTCGGCAGCGGCAAGCACGGCGAGCCTGGCGGCGAGATCGTCGACCTCGCGGCGGAACCGAGCGGCGGCCGACGCCAGGCCGGGGCGGGCAGCCGCTTCACCCTCGAGGATCGCCAGCGACGTGCGACTCGCGCCGATCGCCAAGGCGCTCGTTGCCAATCCACCGGCCCGGGCGGGGGTGGTGGTGGCCGGGACGATGTCGCACGACGGCTCGACCCCGTCGAAGGTCACGCTCGACGTCCGGCTCCCGGAGAGTGCCAGCAGCGACATCGGCGGTCGGATGTCGATCCCTGCCGCCGTCGTCGGGACGACGAAGAACACGGGGGTGCCGTCCTCGCTGGCGGCGCCGGTGACGATCGTGTCGCTGGAGTCGGCGCCGGTCACCCACGGGCAGACGCCATCGAGGCGCCACGACGTTCCCCGCCGAACGGCTCTCAGGGCCGGAGTGCCGACATGGCGGCGGCTCGTGGTCAGCTGGGCGATGCCGACGGTGGTCGTCGCCTCACCGCGGGCCAGCCCGGGCAGGAAGCGAGCGCGGAGGGCCGCGGGTCCGGTGGCCAAGAGTCGGCAGGCACTGGCCCATTGCGTCAGCACGAGGGCCGTCGTCAGGCAGGCCGAGGCCACGTCGGCAAGCGCCGCAAGCAGGGCCTCTTCAGTGGCGCCCGTGCCACCGTCCTCGGGGGCGATGAATCCGGCGAGCAGGCCACTGGAGGCGACCCGGTCGAACGCGCCGCTCCGCCACGGTCCGTCACGGTCGGTGGCTACGGACAGCCCGGTGAGATCGGCGCGGAGCCGCTCGAGGGCTCGGGCGTCGGGGAGTCTGTGGTCGTGGGTGAACATCGTTGCTGCAGTATGCCTTCCCCGGGGGGAGTGCTTCACCCGCGCCGTCGCGGAGCTATACTCCGGATCCTTCTGGCTGGTGCCCACCTCGTTTCTCCCGCCCCGATCCGTTCCTCCCGCGAACGTTCCCCGCCGCTCCGGAGCCCATCATGAGCCAGCCCGAGGATTTCCGCGCGCCCACTCCCTCCCTGACGGGCCGGCAATCCACCGGCAAGCACGATTCCACGGCGGCGCCCCCGGGTCCGCTGCGGCTCATCGAGCTGTCGCCGCAAAATCTCTACGACAAGTGTCAGGCGCTGGCGCGGAATCTGTGGTGGAGCTGGCATCCGGAGGTGACGAACTTGTTCCGGGAGCTCGACCCGGTCCGCTTCCGCCAGCTCGACCACAACCCGATCGCCCTCCTGGCCGAGTTCACACCGGAACGGCTCGAGGCCCGCGCCGCGGAGCTCGTTCTCTACAGTCGGATCAATCAGGCCTACCGGCGGCTGAAGGAATATCTCGCCGCCGAGAACACCTGGAGCGACGTCCATGCCGGCGTCCTCGGCTCGAAGCCGGTCGTGTACTTCTCGGCCGAGTTCGGCATCCACGAATCGGTGCCGATCTACTCCGGCGGCCTCGGTGTCCTCTCCGGCGACCACATCAAGAGCGCCAGCGGCCTCGGGATCCCGCTGGTGGCGGTCGGGCTCTTCTACAAGCAGGGCTATTTCAAGCAGCAGCTCGATATCGACGGCTACCAGCACGAGGAATACTTGCAGTCGCGCGTCGAGGCCTTGCCACTCGAGCCGGCGATCGGCACCGATGGGGTGCAGGTGCAGGTGTCGATCGACACCCGTTCCGGTCAGATCAAGGCGAAGGTATGGAAGATGGCGGTGGGGCGGGTGAGCCTCTACCTTCTCGACTCCGACGTCGAGGGCAACACGCCCGAGGACCGCGAGCTGACCAGTCGGCTCTACGGTGGCGACACGCGCGTCCGCATCCGCCAGGAGCTCGTCCTCGGCGTCGGTGGCGTGCGGGCGATCCGTGCCCTGGGGATCGTGCCGGGTGTCTATCACCTCAACGAAGGCCACTCGGTGTTCGCCACGCTCGAGGCTGTCCGCGGGCGCATGGACCGCGACGGCTTCTCGTTCGACGACGCCGTCCGCGAGGTCGCCCGGCAGACGGTGTTCACCACCCACACCCCCGTGCCGGCCGGCCATGACCGCTTCGACGGCGGGCAGATCGAGGAGCATCTCGGCCCGATGCGCGACGCCCTCGGCATCTCGCACGACCATCTCATGGGGTTGGGCCGGGTCGATCCGAGCAACCATGGCGAGCCGTTCTGCATGACGGTGCTCGGCCTGAAGCTGTCGCGGCGGGCGAATGCCGTCAGCGCGCTCCACGGCCACGTCAGCCGGAGAATGTGGAAGGACCTGTGGGGCTGGCGCGTCGAGGAGGAGGTGCCGATCGGCCACATCACCAACGGCGTCCACGTGCCGAGTTGGCTGTCGTGGCAGATGCTCCAACTGTACGACCGCATCTTCCCCGCCAACTGGTTCAAGCGGATGGGCGAGCCTGACGTGTGGCAGAAGATCCACGACTGCGATCCCGGCGAACTGTGGGAGACGCACTACGCCCTCAAGAACCTCCTGCTCCAGTTCGTCCGCCGTCGGTTGGCTCGGCAGTGCAAGCGAAGGGGTGAGAGCGACGAGGCGGTTGAGGCAGCCCGGTCCGTGCTCGACCCGAATGTCCTCACGATCGGGTTCGCACGGCGCTTTGCCACCTACAAGCGGGCCGACCTCGTGCTCGGCGACCTCGACAAACTCTCGAAGCTCGTCTGCGACGCCGACCGTCCGATCCAGGTGATCTTCGCCGGCAAGGCCCATCCGGCCGATGAGCCGGGGAAGGGCCTGATCCGCAAGATCGCCAACCTCCGCCACGATCCGCGTCTCGCCGGGCGGATCGTGTTCGTGGAGGACTACGACATCAACGTCTGCCGGCACCTCATCCAAGGGGTCGACGTGTGGCTCAACAACCCGCGCCGCCCCCTCGAGGCCTCGGGCACCAGCGGTCAGAAGGTGGTCCTCAACGGCGGTCTCAATTGTTCGATTCCCGACGGCTGGTGGGCCGAGGCCTTCGACGGCCGCAACGGATTCGCCATCGGCCGCGGCGAGATCCACGCCAATCCCGAGATCACCGATGCCCGCGATGCGGCAGCGCTCTATGACGTCCTCCAGAACGAGGTCATCCCGCTGTTTTACGACCGCGACGCCGACGGACTGCCGCGGACGTGGATCAAGATGATGAAGAACTCGATCAGCTCGCTCGCGTGGCGCTTCAGTTCGCACCGCATGGTGATGGACTACGCCCGCAGTTGCTACGTCCCGGCGGCCGGTGGGCTGTCGTGCGACATGCATTCGCGCTGACGCGGAGCCCGCCACATGCGGAGCCCATGGCCACCTGTCCCGCCGCCCCGCACCCGCGGGGCGGCGGGCGGTCAGGGATTTTCCGTGCTCTTAGGGGCTTCGACCCGCTGGACCGTCGGAGGCTTTTTCAGATCGAGCTCGTGGCGGATTCGGGTCGGTGGGCCATGCCTCCACTGATCCGGTGTCATCATGTGGGTTCGCCGGCAGGTACGCCGCTCGTGGACAAAGGTGGCCCCGATCCCCGAACGCGAGTATGATCCGCTCATGCAAACCACATTGCTGCAGCGAATTACGATCGAGCCCGGCAAGTGCGGCGGTAAACCGTGCATTCGCGGCTTGCGGATTCGTGTCTGTGACGTGCTCGAATTGCTTGCCCATGGCGCGGCAATCGAGGAGATTCTGTCCGACTACCCGTGTCTCGAACGAGACGACATACTCGCGGCCATCGCTTATGCCGCCCGACAGACGAGTCACGTCGTGGTCGAAGTGGCATGAGGTTTCTCGTCGACAATCAACTGCCGCCATCGCTGGCGGGTTGGTTGTGCGATCGTGGGCACGATGCCGTCCACGCGTACGACGCCGGCTTGGCAAGGCTCGACGATCGTACCTTGTGGTCTCATGCCGTGGGCGACGGTCGGATCATCGTCTCCAAGGACGAGGACTTCCTTTACCTCGCGAATCAGCCGGATGCGATCGGGCGACTGCTATGGGTGCGGTTGGGAAACTGCCGCAACGCCCAATTGCTGTCGGCGTTCGCCCGAGCGTTCGAGAGAGTCGAAGCGGCGTTCGATGCCGGGGAGTCGGTCGTCGAATTGTCCTGATGCCCCGGGGCACGTCGCACCAATCAGAGAAGTTCCGCCGTTTCGCGGGGGACGATGCCTGAAGTTTCTTCCCGCCCCGCACCGCAGGGCGGCGGGCGGTCAGGGCTTTTCTGGGGTCGTCGGTGCTTCGACCCGCTGGACCGTCGGAGGCTTTTTCAGATCGAGCTCGGTCGACGCCATCACCTCGACGAGCGAGTTAGAGATCCGCTTGATCTGCTCGAACTCCTGTTTTACCTCGTCGAGACGCCTGCCGAGGGTGGCTAGACCCCCTTTTGATGACTCCTGGGTTGGGCTCGCCTGCAGGCTCGGTGTTCGCAGACGTCGCAGCGCCCGTGGCGAACATCGCCACGAGGAAGGCAGCGATTGAACATCGACGGACCATGACATGCTCCTCCGGGAATTGGACGCGGCCCGTCAGTGGCCGTGGGTCCCGGGCCGACCGATCTCCCCGGCGATGATACCGGTCCCCACGAGAGGAGGGGATGGTCGTCGTCCATTTCGCCTGATCATTCTCCCAGCGTCCGCCGGCGGCGGAGGAAGTGGTGGTAGTGCTGGGCGAAGCGGTGGGCCTCGTCGCGGACGTATTCGAGGAGCCGCAGCGAGTAGGCGTCGCGCGAGATCTTCAGCGGCTCGCTCTTCCCCGGCACGAACACCTCCTCCTCCCGTTTCGCCAGCGAGATCACGCACGGCGCCTCGATCCCGAGGGACTCGAGCGCCGCCATCGCCGCTGACAATTGCCCCTTCCCGCCGTCGACGAGGAACACGTCGGGGAGGCTCGCCCCCTCGCGGACGAGACGCGAGAACCGGCGCGAGACGACCTCGTGGATGCTCTTGAAGTCGTCGATGCCACTCACCCCCTTGATCCGGAAGCGTTTGTAGCCGGCCTTGAAGGGGAGCCCGTCGATGAACTGAACGAGACTCGCCACCGTCTCGTTGCCATGGAGGTGGGCGATGTCGACCCCCTCGATGACCCGTGGCACGTTGGCGAGCCCGAGCACCTTGGCGAGCCCGGCGAGCCCCTTCTTCGGATCGACGAGGAACACCTCCGGCTGGACGTGCTCCTCGAGGTCGCCGCGCTGGTCGAGGGTTTCGAGCAGGCGGACCTCGTCACGGAGACGCGCCGCCCGCTCGAACTCCAGGCGCCCCGAGGCGGCGAGCATCTCCGCCCGCATCTCCTCGATGAGCTTCCGTTTGCCGCCGTCGAGGAACGTCCGCAACCGGTTGATGTCGGCCCGGTATTCCTCCTTCGAGATCCGCAGGTTGCACGGTGCGGTGCACTGCCCGATCGACGCCAGGAGGCAGGGTCGGAACCAGCGCCACTGTGGGTCGGAGGCGTCGATGTCGAGCGTGCAAGTGCGGAACTTGAAGATCCGCTGGAGGACGACGATCGCCCCGCGGAGACTCCCGGCGCTCGTGAACGGACCGTACAGCTTCACCCCCTTGTGGCGCGGTGTCCGCGTGAACTCCACCCGCGGATAGTCCTCGTGGGTGGTGATCTGGAGGTAGGGAAAGGTCTTGTCGTCCTTGAGATCGGAATTGAAGCGAGGCTGCACGTCCTTGACGAGCCGACTCTCCATGAGGAGCGCGTCGACCTCGCTCTCCGCCTCGAGGTAGTCGATGTCGCGGATCTCGCGGACGAGCTCCGACGTGCGCCGGTCCTCGGCTGCCGCCCGGAGGAAATAGCTCCCCGCCCGGGCACGCAGGTTCTTCGCCTTGCCGACGTAGATCACGCGGCCGGCGCCATCTTTCATGAGGTAGACGCCGGGGGTGGTGGGGAACGACCGCACCTTCGTCGCCGCCGCGAGCCGATTCGGATCGACGTCGAGGGCGTCGGTGTCCGACGGAACCCCTTCGGTGACCGCATCCTCGACGTCCGGAAGATCACCGTCGTCGTCGAAGTCGTCATCGAGGGGCTGGTCGGCCGTTTCCATGACGGTAGTTTAACGGCTCGCGGGGATCGTCCCCGCGATCGCCGAGTGCGGCGGGTAGGATCGACGCGGGGCGCCCCCGAGGGGGCGAAGAAGGTGTCGTCGCCCATCATCCCTGCAGCCGTCCACCGCTTTGCCTGGGCCGGAACGGCGCTGGCCGCCGCCGCCGTGATCCTTGCCGCCGCCATGGCGGAGGGCACGCGGCCGTGGCAAGGCTGGGACGAGAGCCGTGAGCTGCACCGGCCGGGCTACGCCGAGCGCGTCCGGCCCGACCGGCCGATCCGCACCCGGGCCAACACCTTTTCGAATCTCGCCTATGTCGTGGTCGGCCTCTACGCCTGCGGACTGGCGCTCGACGACCGGCGGCGGCTTCGGGCCCTCGAGCCCGGCGTGAGGAACACGCTCCTGGCCACTCCGCCGCTGTCGATGCTGTTCGGTGTGGCTTGCATCTGGCTCGGATTCTCGAGCGGACTGTTTCACGCATCGCTGACGCGTGCCGGCCAGCGGCTCGACGTGGCGGCGATGTATCCGCCGCTCCTGTCGCTCCTGGCGATCGCGGCCGCCCGCCGGTTGCCGGCGTGGATCGGGCGGCGAGGCCGGCCCGGCGTGCCGACGTGGCTCGGTCTTTCGTCGCTGGTGGTCGTGGCGGAGGTCTGGCTGTGGAGATGGAAGTGGTCGATGTCGGCGACGACGGTGCTCCTCGGACTGATCGCCACGATGGCGATCGTGACGGTGGCCGAGCACCTCATCGGACCGGGCCGGTTTCGTTCGGCGTGGCTCGGATGGGGGGCATGTCTCCTCGTGGTGGGCGTCGCCTGTCGGCAGACCGACGTCGCCGGGACGTTTCCGGCCGGTCCGGACGCCTGGCTCCAGGGACATGCCCTGTGGCACGGATTCACCGCCGCCGCCCTCGGCGCCCTCTATCTCCACGAGCGGTCGGAGGGGCACGGACCGGTTCCGTGATCGAGCCCGACAGAGGCCGCCCGGCGGGGCGGTGTGGCCTGTCGCCACTGGCCTCGGCGCTCGTCCACCACCGGGGTATCCTCCGCGCGGCCACTCCCCCGAATCACCGTCAGGGACTTCCGATGACGAACCCTTCCCCGGGCCTGAGACGCTGGTCGGAGGCGGAGGACCTGGCGGCCGCCGCGGAACGGCGCTGCCGCTTCGCGGCCCGATTCCTCCGATCGGGGCTGCGGGTCATCGATCTCGGCTGTGGGCGGATGGATGTGGAACGATGTTTCGCCCCGTCGGTCTACGTCCCCGTCGACCATGTCCAGCGCGACGCCCGGACGCGTCTGATCGATCCCGAAGCCACGCCGCTCCCGCCTGCCTGGCTCGATCGTATTCAAGTGGCGACGATGCTCGGCGTCATCGAATACCTCACCGATCCGGTCGCCGTGATGAGAGGGCTCGCCTCCCGCGGGGTGGCCCTCCTCGCGTCGTACCGCGCGGTCGATCTTCCGTCATCGAAGCAGGCCATCCCGGCGGCCGGCCGGATCAACACCTTCGACGTCGCCGCCGTGGAAGGAATGGCCCGAACGGCGGGATACCGCCAGGCGTTCCGATACGTCTTCGAAGGGGAGCAGGCGGTGTGGTTGTGGGTACCCGATGGAGTCGATCCCGGCACCTTGTCGCCCGTCGGCCTGCCCCGCCCGCAGGAAGTGACGCGGTCCCGATCGAGGCTCGTCGTGGCGGGCTTCCTCGGTCGGGGCAACTGCGGCGACGAAGCGATCTTCCAGACCATCCACGAGGCCTTCGCCGATTCCCACGACATCGTGGCGGCCGTCGACGAGCATGGTGCTTTCCGAGGATTCTGGGACTGGTATCCCTATGACCGCTCGCGGATCTCGCACCAGGGCAATCTGGCGGTCTTCGAGCAGCACGATCGGATCGCCGGCCTGCTCGTGGGAGGAGGCGGACTGCCCTGCGGGTTTGCCGGGGGACTCGTCGACGCGGCACGGGCGGCGGGAGTCCCCACGGCGCTTGCCGGAGTCGATCTCACGCTCCCGGAGGGGGGCTCGTCGCGCGCGCTTCACGACTACCTCGCCCGATTCGACGACCTTTTCTTGCGCAGCCGGGCGGCCACGGAGGCGGTGTCCGCGGTGGGGATCGGCGGTCACCATGCCGGTGACTGGGCACTGCGGTTGGAGACCGACCGCGGCAAGGATCTCTCCTTCTCGCCCCGACGCATCGCGCTGGTGGTCCGCGAAGAGCCACTCGAACGACTCGGCTGGGACTTCGTCACGGCGATCGGGTCTCTTCTTGCGGGGCTGCGGGACCGGGGGCATGAGCCTTTTTGGCTGCCATTCTGCCCCGAGGACGAGCGGGTGCTCGGCGAGCTCGCCCTGCTCGGCGCCGCGCCGATGGAGCGGTGCTGGTGGAATCCGCGGCGCATGAAACAGGTCGTCGCCACGAGCGGCGCCGTGGTGAGCATCGGACGCCTCCATCCGCTCGTCTTTGCCGCGTCGACCCGCACGCCTGCCCTGTTGCTTGCGGCCCCGTCGCAAGCCGTCAGGCCGTTGCCGAAGCTCCACGACATGGTGGTGGAATTGGGGATCGTGACCGTGGCCACCGTGGCGGAGGCACTTGCCCACTTCGACCGCGGACTCCCCCCCCCATCCAACGCCGAGCGGCTGACCGATTCGCGAGCCCGCGTCGACGACATGGTCGGCAGGCTCCGCCGGCTGTTCAGCAGCTGACGGCCGTCGGTGGGCGACGGCCGGTGGGTGGTGACAGCGATCGCCGGCCCGTCGGCGGGTCGACCGGCCTCAGCGGAACAGCGGATCGAGGCTCCTGGCAAACGCCCGGGCGTGATCGGCGAAGCCGGCGTCCGTGGGGTGGCTTGAATCGACCGTCCCTTCGCCATCCTCGCCGAGCAGCGCGTCGCCGCCGAGATAGTGGAGAGCAGGCACCCCTGCCGCGATGAGGTCGTCGAAGGCACCCTTGAGAGCGGCGTGGTTGGCATCGTTGTGGGACTTCTTCCCGGGGCGGATCCAGCCGTCGGTGTAGCGGCGGTCCTCGACGAGGAGGATCGGTGTCTCGGGACGGGCCTTTCGCAGGAGTTCCACAAGCGGCCGTGTTCGGGCGGCGGTGGCGGCGCCGTCGAGATTCGGGCAGCAGTCGATGACGTACGCCGCGGCGTCGATCTCGGCGATGAGTTCACCGACCTCCGGTTCCATCCGACCGTTGCCGCTGAATCCGAGATTCACGACCGGTCGGCCGTAGCGGCGGTGGAGGATCGCCGTGTGACAGGCGCCCGGGCGCGAGGCACACGCGCCATGCGTGATCGAGGTGCCGTAAAACACGATCGGCTTGTCACGGCCGCGGAGTGCGGGCCCGGCTTTTTCGAGCGTGGCGCCCTTCGGCACGCCGATCTCGAGCGAGGTGATGCCGTTGTAGAGGGGAAGATAGAGAAGCCACTCGCGTTTGCCCGGGGCCAGACCATCGGCAACGACGCCCCCCTGCTCGGTGCCTTCGGCGTTCGGCGTCGCGCAGGCGACCCACCGCCAATGGCCGGTGTCGTCGCGGGCATAGAGGTCGAGCCCGCTGACGCCGGTGGCGGGCATGTGTTTCATCGCCAGTTGGGGGCTCGTGAGCGTCCACCGGGCGTGGATCGCCGGGGCGTCGGTGACGAAGCGGACGCACAATCCGGCCGCGTGCCGCGACAGGTCCCAGACATCAGGCCGGACTTTGTCCCGGGCCTTGGCGGGGAGGCGGTCAAACGGCGCGGCGAGTTCTGTAGC
>Ga0208484_1000266_pt1 | contig 13081 bp, 9 predicted proteins | sample LakMenEpi09Aug11_FD_150682 | JGI IMG/M metagenome (GOLD analysis project Ga0208484, IMG submission 150682) | Freshwater microbial communities from Lake Mendota, WI - 09AUG2011 deep hole epilimnion (SPAdes) | ecosystem: Environmental > Aquatic > Freshwater > Lentic | place: Lake Mendota, Madison... | reverse complement strand
GTCGAGAACGAACGAATCGGCACGGCCGTAGTTGACGGTGTAGCCAAGGTCGGCCAGCGCTCCGAGCGTCACCCGGCTGATCGGATTGCGTCCCTCGTTGGCAAACGGGGTCATCAACTCGCTGCCGAGATAGTCCTCGTCCCAGTGCCCGAGGACGATCGGCTGCACGGGCACCGCGGTGGCCGAGGCCTTGCCGTAACTTTGGTACTGCGCGACGCCATTCTTACCGACGTACGTCGGGGTCTCAGACGTCTCCCCATCGAGGAGATTGAGGTCGGGGAAACCCATTTCCGCGAAGAAGTTGTGATACTTCCAGAAACTCCCGATGCCGAGGGCATGCCCCATCTCGTGGGCAAGGACAGCAGTCAGACCGGCGAAATTGATGTCGGCCGGATCGATGCCGGTCGTCCCGAGGTAGGCGGTGTTCCGGCCGTTGTCGCTCGCGTTCGGCAGCATGGCGCGGATCGCCGGTTGCTTCCCTTCGGGATCCATCGGCCAGGCGTTGGCGAGGACGCCGTTTTCGCCGTCCGACTTCGTGCCGCCGATCAGCCCCATCTGCACGTTCATGAGGAAGTCATCGATGAACCTGCCACCGACGACCACCTTCGGGAGGTCGCCGATGATCGCCGTCTGCCACTTGTTGACCGCGGCCTTGGCGGCTCCCTGGACGATCGGGGGAACGTTGCCGATGAAGTTGATGTCGATCTGGAAGCCTTCGCGGTCGCTGATGATCGAGGTCGTCGACGAGGCGCCCACGATCTTGCCGCCTTTGGCATTGCTGAGGACCATGGAGAAGTTGGAGGGTTTCGGCGCCCGGAACGGGGCGTCGGCCCTGATCGGCACGGCGATCTCCTTGAACGTTTCGTTGCCGCGGAATGTCCATGATCCGTTGGTCGCTTCAAAGTCCTTACCGGCCGCGGCTCCGCCGTTCTTCGTGGCGTAGTTGATCGTCACGGGCTTGTCACCCGGGGCGCGGTCGAGGCTGATGGTGAAGATCGCTTTTTCACCACGGATTCCATAGGCCGGGGCCGTCACCCACACCTGGGGCACGGCCGACTTCGATCCGGGGGCGGAGTTGAGCGTCAGGCCGTTGCCCGACCCACCGGCGTTGTTCTCGAGGAGGAGACTGTCGACGGAGGTCGTGGGAGTGATCGTGCAGAACGGGCAGCAGCACTTCGTGCCGGGCTCGGCCGGCGAGGCCGGCGCCGCACCGCTCTCGGCGGCATCGATCGGAGCGACGGAGGGAGCCGACATCCCGTCGGCGACCGCATTCTCATCCGACGGCGACGCGGCGCCGCGGGCGGCCAGGAAGGCGTCGAGTTCGATGCAGGTGGCACACATCACCTTGCGGACCTCGAGGCTTTCGACCCCGAGATCACGACGCTGCTTCGACACACCGTGGTTGGAGGCTGGGCGGTTGTTCCTCGACATGGCATGCACCTCAGGGGCTCTTGATAGGACCTTCGTCAACGCGCGGGGGGAGAGCCGGCCGAAGAAAGGTCGCAGGGAAAGAAAAGGATGGGGGGTGGCTTGCGATTCCAACCGCACCGAAAAGGGTACGGCACACGGGATCCGCTGGGGCGATCTACGCCAACGGAGGGGACTTTGTTCGATGCAGATAGGTTCGAGGCAGGGATGAGACGACAACCGATGGGGCACCATCGCCCCCCCGGACGAGGACCGGTCTTCGGTGCATCGGTCGATGCCCCGTCCGGCCTCCACGGGAGTCGATGAAAGGGGAGGCGATGCCGGATCTGCTGGTTTCGCAGCCCCCTTTCCGACCTCGGGACCGAGCATACCCTCCTCCCCGCAGGCCCACCAGTTTTGGGCGGGAGCGTGATCATGGGGCCCCGGGACTTCGCCTCCCGCAGCGGTCGCGATGGAGCGAGCCGGGCCGGCCGGATAGGCTCGGGGGTAGGAGGCGATTCCGTGGTTCCTCCACAACAAAAAGCCCCGCGACACTCCCGATGACCTGCCACTACGACTACGACGTGATCGTCATCGGTGCCGGCCATGCCGGGGTCGAGGCGGGCTGCGCCGCGGCCCGGCTGGGGGCAAGGACGGCCCTCCTCACGGGCAACCTCGACACCGTCGGCCAGATGAGCTGCAACCCGGCCATCGGCGGCGTCGGCAAGGGGCAGCTCGTCCGCGAAGTCGACGCCCTGGGGGGGATCATGGGGCGGGCGATCGATGCCACCGGGATCCATTTCAGGGTCCTCAACCGCTCCAAGGGGCCGGCCATGCACGGCCCCCGGGCCCAGGCCGACAAGCGTCTCTACCAGCTCGAGGTGAAGCGGCTCGTCGAGGAAACTGCCGGCCTCGATCTCCGCCAGGAGCTCGTCGACGGGCTGTTGCTCGAGTCCCTGACGGGCGCCGGGGAAGGGCGCCCGACGACGCGGGTGGTCGGCGTGCGCGTGGTCGGCGGAGCCGAATACCGGGCAGCGGCAGTCGTTCTCACCACCGGCACGTTTCTCCAGGCCGTCATGCATACCGGCGAGGCGAAGACTCCCGGCGGGAGGGCAGGGGAGGGGACGACCTCGGGCGTCAGCCTGAGCCTCGCCGCAGCCGGCATCCGCCTCGACCGCTTCAAGACGGGGACACCATGCCGGCTGTCGGCCCGCTCGATCGACTTCTCGCGCCTCGAGGAGCAGCCGGGTGATCCCGATCCGCAGGCGTTCTCCTTCCTCACCGACATCCTCCCCGGCGACCAGATCGACTGCTGGATCACCCGCACGAATCCCGAGATCCACGCCCTGATCCGCAGCAACCTCCACCGGGCCCCGATGTACAGCGGACAGATCGAGTCGCGCGGGCCCCGCTACTGCCCGAGCATCGAGGACAAGGTGGTGCGGTTCGCCGAGCGCGACTCCCATCAGCTGTTCCTCGAGCCGGAGGGGCGGCGGACGCAGGAGGTGTACGTCAACGGGATCTCGACGAGCCTGCCGCGCGACGTGCAAGACGCGATGATCCGACTCGTGCCGGGGCTCGAGAATGCCCGGATCATGCGTTACGGCTACGCCGTGGAATACGACTACGCCCCCCCCGATCAACTCACGCCGACGCTCGCGAGCAAGCGGGTGGCCGGCCTGTTCCTCGCCGGTCAGATCAACGGCACGACCGGCTACGAGGAAGCGGCGGCGCAGGGCATCGTGGCCGGCGCCAACGCCGCCCTCGCCGGGAAAGGACGCGAGCCGTTCATCCCCGATCGCGAGGAGTGCTACATCGGCGTCCTCGTCGACGATCTCGTGACCCGCGGCGTCGACGAGCCCTACCGGATGTTCACGAGCCGGGCCGAGCACCGCCTCGCCCTCCGTCACGACAACGCCGACCGGCGGCTGACTCCCGTCGCGGCCCGTCTCGGCCTCGCCGAGCCCGCGCGCTGCGATCGGCTCGCCGGGAAACTCGCCGGCATCGAGGCGACCCTGATTACCCTCGCGGCCAACAAAGTCCGCGGGGTGTCGCTCCTCGATCTTCTCCGCCGGCCGGAGTTCGGGTGGAGCGACGCGGTGGCCGCGCTGCCGGCGCTCGCCGCGGTGCCGGCCGAGGTGGCAGGCCAGGTGGCCTGCGACATCCGGTACGAGGGCTACCTGGGACGCGAGCGGGAGCGGATCGCCCGCCGCCGTCGCGAGGGGGACCGACCGATCCCCGAGGGGCTCGACTGGGCCGCCGTCCGCCACCTCCGCGCCGAGGCCCGCGAGCAACTCGCCCGCATCCAGCCGCGGACCCTCGCGCAGGCCGGACGCGTCAGCGGCATCACCCCGGCCGACCTCGCTCTCGTCCTCGTCCATCTCGAGCGGCGCGGGGGCGGCCCGGCCTCCCACGATCGGGCCTGAACCACGCCGCCGAAAGGCCTTCGATGCGCATCGTCCACATCACCGCCGGGGCAGGGGGGAGGATCTGCGGATCGTGCCTCCATGACAACGCGTTGGTCCGCGCCCTCCGCGCGCGGGGCCGCGATGCGATCCTCCTGCCGGCCTACGTCCCGACCACCACCGACGAGGAGAACGTCGCCGAACGGCGGGTCGTGATGGGTGGGGTGAACGTCTGGCTCCAGGAGTTCGTCCCGTTCTTCCGCCACACGCCCTGGTTTCTCGACCGACTCCTCGACGGTCACTCCCTCCTCACCTGGCTCTCGGGGCGGACGTCGCAGACAAGGCCCGAGGATCTCGGCACGATCACCGTCTCGGCACTCGAAGGGGAGGACGGGCACCAGCGCAAGGAAGTCGAGAAGCTCGCCCGCCTGCTGCGCGACGATTTCCGGCCCGACGTCGTCCATCTCTCCAACGTGCTGCTCCTCGGCCTGGCCCGAACGATCCGCGCGGTGAGCGGCGCCCGGATCGTCTGCAGCCTCTCCGGCGAGGACATCTTCATCGGCCAACTTCCCCCCGCCCACCGCGAACGGGTGCTCCGTCTCCTCCGCGAGCGGTCGGGGGATGTCGACCGGTTCGTGGCCCTCAACCGGGCGTTTGCCGAGGAGATGGCACCGGTTCTCGGCGTCGAGACCGGGGCGATCGCCGTCGTGCCGCACGGAGTCGATGCGCGGGGCTATCCCGACGCCCCCCCCGATCTCGTCGAGCGGCGCACGGCCCGCGGTGGCTCGCTCCGCATCGGCTCCCTGGCCAGGGCCTGCCCGGAGAAGGGGCTCGACGTCCTCGTCCGTGCCGTGGCGATGCTCGCAGCGACGCACGACGTGCGGCTCGTCGCGGCCGGTGCCGAGATCGAGGCGGAGCGTCCCTATCTCGACCGCTGCCGGCACCTCGCCGCCGATCTGGGGATCGCCGACCGCTTCGAGTGGCGAGGTCAGGTCGACCATGTCGGCAAAATCGCCCTGCTCGGCGACGTCGATCTGTTCGTGATGCCGACGACGCATCCGGAGGCGAAGGGGATCCCGGTTCTCGAGGCTTTCACGGCCGGCCTACCGGTCGTCGCCTCGGACCACGGGGCATTCCCCGAGTATCTCGGCCGCGATCCGGCGACGCGGCTCGGCCTGCTCTGCGCACCGGCCGATCCGGCGGCGCTCCACGCGGCCCTGCTCCTCCTTGCCGACGATCCCCCCCTCGCCGCCCGGATGGGCCGTGCCGCGTTCGCCGCGGCCCGCGAACGCTACACGCCCGAGGCGATGGCGGCCGGCCACGAGCAGCTCTACGCCGGGGTGCTCTCGGCAGCGCGGCGTTGACCCACGCCGCGCCGTGCCGGCGTGCCCCTCACTTCCACTGCCACGCGTCGTCGGGCGCGAGCACGGTCCGCGGGGCGTCGCTCTCGAGCCAGTCCCGGGCCGATGCGTCGCCTTTGAGGAAGGCGTCGAAGAAGGCGGTCGACAGGGCGAGGACGACACGGTGGTGATTCGGGTCGCGCGGCCGCTTGCTCCCGGGGAGCACCCGGTCGCCGAAGGCCTGGTGCTCCCCCTGGAAGAGGACGAGCTCGTATTTGCTCCCCGGCGGCAGCGCCTCGAACACCTCACGGCGCGAGGCCGGCGTGGCGTTCCCCACCGGTGAGTCATCCTCGGTGCCGGTCATGATCATCCAGGGGATCTCCACGGCGCCGAACGCCGTCGCCGCGTCGCCCTGCCGCGGCAACGACGGGCTCATGAGGAGCGCCGCGCCGATCCGACGGTCGGTGAACGGTTGCCGCCCGGCCTGCGTCCGCTGCCCGGCCACCCCCTGGCTCGTCACCGCGCCGAACGAATGCCCGGCGATGCCGACATGGGCCCGATCGAGCCGGCCGGCAAGCGGACCGACAGCCTCCGCGTTCCAGCTCTCGAGACGATCGAGGACGACCGGCACGTCGCGGTATCGGGCGAGCGTATTGGGGAGATTGACGGCGGCCTTGAGCGCCGGGAGACGCTCGGGGAAGGGGAGATCGCGCCACACCGCCTCGTCGCTGCCGGCGTGCTGGAGGAAGACGACGCAGTAGCCACGGCCCGACCAGTGGCGGCCCAAGTAGGCGTTGCCGTCGCGGGCCCCGCCGAGACCGTGACTGAACAGGATCACGGGCGCCGGCGTTTGCGACTCCGGCAGCCAGACTCGGATCGGGATCGTGCGCTCCCGGGTGGCGTCGACGACGTCGAGATCGAGCGGCGCTCGCCTGTCGGAGGGAGCGACGATCGCGAGCGGATCGTAGGCCGGTTCAGCGCCGAGCGCCATGGCCGCCACTCCCAGCCAGATCGATGACAGGAGCGGCGTCATCCACCGCATCGGACCCTCCCCACGGGCCGGCCGCCCCTCGCGACGGACTCATCCGGCCCGATCGCCTTCATCGTCGGCGCTCCCCCCACCGGCGAGATCGGGACCGTGGCCGTGCCCCCCGGGGGCACCGGGGAACGCCACCGAGGCGGCCACGCTCGTGCCGATCAGGCCGACGACGATGAGGAGCGACAGCCACGGCGGCACCAGATGCCCTTCGCCATGGGCATCCCAGCCGAAGCGATCGGCCAGCCACGGCTGATGGCGGGCCCACTCGGCGATCATCTTCGCCCCCACGAACACGAGCACCGCCGACAGGCCGTAGTTGAGGAACCGGAACAGATCCATGACGCCGGCGAGGAGGAAGTAGAGGGCCCGCAGCCCGAGGATCGCAAACACGTTCGACGTGAAGACGATGAAGCGGAAGTAGTCGGCATGTTGGTTGACGACGCCGAGGATCGCCGGGACGCTGTCGACCGCGAACAGGACATCGGTGCTCTCGACCACCAGCAGCACGAGAAACAGCGGGGTGGCGACGAGTTTGCCCGCCTCGCGGACGAAGAACCGGTCGCCTTCCTGGCGGTTGGTGACGGGGATCACCCTGCGAACGAACTTGAGAAGGAAGTTCTCTCCCGGATCGACCTCCTCGTCGCCGAACGAGAGCTTGATGCCCGTATAGATGAGAAACGCTCCGAACAGCGGCATCACCCACTGGAATCGCTCGATGAGTTCCGTGCCGAGGAGAACGAACAGGAGCCGCATGATGACGGCGCCGAGGATCCCCCAGAACAGGACGCGATACTGGTATTTGAGCGGAACCTTGAAGTAGCCGAACACGACGGCGAACACGAACACGTTGTCCATCGACAACGACCATTCGACGAGGTAGCCGGTGAGGAACTCGACTGCGGCGTTCCGCCCCAGCCACCACCACACCAGACCATTGAAGGAGAGTGCGAGGGCCGACCAGAAGCAGGTCCAGAACGCACTTTCCTTGAGCGACGGCTCGTGGGCCTTGCGGTGGAAGACCGTGAGGTCGAGCGTCAGCATCACCACGACGAACGCGGCGAAGGCGGCCCAATGAAACGAGGTGATCGGGCCGGCGGGGGCGGCGTCGGTCAGGGCGAGGATGGGCAGCCAGGCGTGCAAGGCAGGCGGTTCCTTGGCGGATCGGGACGAAGGTGCGGGAAAAGTGTAGCAGGGGAGTCGATCCCGCCACCCCTCAACCCGGCAGGCCGCGGACGAGACTCGTCGTCATCGCCGCAAACACCGCAGACACCCGGTCCCACTCCCGATCGTCGGCCTGACAGAACACGACATGGAGGGAGCCGGGGGCCGGGAGCGTCCGCACGGTGGCGGTGTTGGTGAGGTCGAGGCAGTAGAAGTTGAAGTCGTATCCGTGGAGAAGTCGGCCGCCGATCGTCTCGGAGGCCTCCTCGATGTCGATGTCCTGATACTCGGATCGCATCTGGGCGACGATGGCCTCCGTGAGCCGTCGTCCGTCGTCCTGCCCCTCGTGCCGGCAGACCGTCCAAAACCCTCCGCCTGGCGAGACGAGCGTGACCGAGGGGCCGCCGCCCGCCTCGGAGGCACCATCCGCGTCGACCTCGACGCTCCAATCGTCGGGAAAGTCGAACACCAACCCCATTCGTTCGAACCGCACGCCTGTGGCCCTCGCGGACGCCGTCGAGACCGGCGGTGGGACCATCCCCGACCGTCCCGGCCCTGACATAACCCCCTGAATGATAGCGGGTTGTGCCGAACGGAGCGGTCTGGACCGCAACCATCCCTCCCGCTATCGTCCCGGCCCCTTCCGGGAATCGTCGCCATGCCCAATCCACCATCCACCGTCGCCCCCCGCCGGCACGCCCTCGACTGGGCGGTGCCGATCGGGATCCTCATGGCCGTGATGGTCGTGTTGGCACCGGTGCCGGCGGCACTGCTCGACATTCTCCTCGCCGCCAACCTGACCCTCTCGGTGCTCGCGTTGCTCGGGGCGCTTGCCGCCCGCACTCCGCTCGAATTGAGCATCTTCCCCACGTTCCTCCTCGGATCGACCCTCGTCCGCCTCGTTCTCAACGTCGCCACCACCCGCCTCGTGCTGTCGCGGGCCGCCATCGATGGGGCCGATGCCGCCGGCGAGGTCGTCAAGGCGTTCGGTCAGTTCGTCGCCGCCAACGATCTCGTCGTCGGGGCGGTGATCTTCGCGATCATCGCCGTCATCCAGTTCGTCGTCATCACCGCCGGATCGACGCGGACGAGCGAAGTCGCCGCCCGGTTCACACTCGACGGACTGCCGGGGCGGCAGATGGCGATCGATGCCGAGGTCCAGGCCGGGGCCCTGACCCGCGAAGAGGCCCGGGCGGCACGCCTCGAAATCCAGCGGCAGGCCGATTTCTTCGCCGCCATGGACGGTGCCAGCCGTTTCGTGCGGGGCGAAGCCGTCGCCGGTGTGATCATCACTGCGGTCAACATCGTCGGCGGACTCGCCCTCGGCGTCGTCCAGCATGGCATGCCGCTGCGCCGCGCCATCGACGTCTACTCCCGACTGACGATCGGCGACGGCCTGGTCAGTGCGGTGCCGGCGCTGTTCGTCTCGGTGGCGACGGGGCTGCTGATCTCGCGGTCGAGCCAGACAGTCGACCTGCCGCAGGAACTCGGCCGGCAGTTCTTCTCGCGGGCCCATGTCCTCGTGATCACGGCCGCGTTCCTCGTCGCCCTCTCGCTCACCGGTCTTCCCAAGGTGCCGCTCCTGGCGATGGCGGCCGCGCTCGCCGTCGGGGCGATTCTCCTTGCCCGCCGGCCGCACGAACTCCCCCCGCGGGCGAGCGATTCACCGACCGCGGAAGCACCGGGGTCACCGACGATCCCGGTGGACGAACCGATCGTCGTCGAGTTGGGCGCCGGATTGCTCGGCCTCGTGGCGGGCAGCGAGGCGGCGCTCGTGGCGGCCGTCCGGCGGATGCGCGCCGACATCGGTGCCGATCTGGGCATGGTGGTCCCACAGGTGGCCTTCCGCGACAACCTCTCCCTCCCCGCCCGTGGCTACCGGGTGACGGTGGCCGGGGATCCAGCGGCCGACGGCGTCCTGCCGGAGGGGCGGCGTCTGGCCCTGCCGAGGGCCGGCGAACCGCTCTCGCTCGACGGCCCGGAAGGGATCGAGCCGGGGGGGCAACGGCGCGGCGTGTGGGTCGGTCAGGCGCTCGCCGAGACCGCCCGCAGACGCGGCGCTTCGGTCCTCGACGAGACGGCGTGCATCAGGCAGGCACTCGAGTCGTCGATCCGGCGCCATGCCGACAAACTCCTCTCCCGCGAGGCGGTCGCCCGGCTCCTCGAGTCGCTACGCGCCACACAGCCCTCCCTCGTCGAGCAGTCGACCGGGGACGACCTCCCGCTGTCGAAGATCCATCGCGCCTTGCAACTCCTCGTCCGCGAGGGGGTGCCGATCAGGCCCCTCTCCGAAGTGCTCGAGATCCTCTCCGATCATGCAGGCCCCCGCGCCATGCCGGCCCAACTCGCCGAGGAAGTCCGGCGCGAACGTGCGGCGACGATCTGCCGGCGGGCCCGCGACATGGACGGCCGGTTGGTCGTCGTCAGGCTGGCCGCATCGGCGCTCGACTCGCTGCTTTCGGATCGCGTCCGGGATGCCGGGCGGATCATCGCGCAGGTGCGCCGGGCCGTGGCCCCGCGGATCGAGCGTGGGGCGCCGGCGGTCGTGGTCGTTCCGGACCCTGGCCGCAGCGCGGCCAGGGATCGGCTCTGCAGACATCTGCCGATGCTCCACGTGCTCTCCGACGCGGAGACCGCGGGCGAGGAGGCGATGGTGGTGTTCGTGACGGTCGGTGAGGAGGAGGCGCTCAGGGCGGCCTGAAGCCCGGCGGAGAGGCCCCCGGCGACGGATCGCCAGGAGGACCTGGGACGGTCTTACGGTCTCGGACGGATTGGTTCATGCGTCCGAGCGTTGACGGACGATAGAGAGTGGTTCGGCGGCCGGAAGGCCGGGTCTCCCCGTGCGGGAGGCCCGACATCCCGGCCGCGGCGAGCCCGCCCTTTCATGGAGGATGTCGTGGCGAATCAACCTGTTGCACAGCTGACGGCCGAGGATATCCAGGAGCTCTGGCGGCAATTCAAAGCCGACCAGTCCAACGAGCAACTCCGCAACAAGCTCATCGAGATCTACCTGCCGCTGGTCCGCTACAACGGCGAGCGGATCTGGTCGCGGCTCCCCGAGGGGGTCGAGCTCGACGACCTCACGTCGGCGGGCACCTTCGGCCTCATGGACGCCATCGACGCCTTCGACATGGCCCGTGGCGTCAAGTTCGAGACGTACTGCGTGCCCCGCATCCGCGGGGCGATGCTCGACGAGCTGCGGACGATGGACTGGGTGCCGCGGTTGGTGCGGAGCAAGGCAAGCAAGCTCAACGAGGCCCTCAAAACCCTCGAAGCGAAGCTCGGCCGGGCCCCGGCCGACGCCGAAGTGGCCGAGTACATGCAACTCTCGCGAGAGGATTTCGAGAAGCTCCTCGTCGAGGCCAACGCGGCGAGCCTCGTGAGCCTCAACAAGAAGTGGTGCGAGACCGACAGCTCGAAGGATGTCCGCGAGATCGACATCCTCGAGGACAAGAAGGGGGAGGACCCCACCCGTCGCATCCAGAAGGCCGACCTCATGCGGCTGGTGACGAAAGGCCTCAACCGCAACGAACGGCTGATCATCATCCTCTATTACTACGAGGAATTGACGATGAAGGAGATCGGCGCCACGCTCGACCTCTCCGAGAGCCGTGTCAGCCAGATGCACAGCGCGATCGTCGAACGGCTCCAGAACCAACTCGAGCGGCGCCGCCCGGAGTTCGCGATGTGAGGCCGGGAGCCCCCCGGGCCACGCCCCGAGACGAGAGGCGACCGGAAGCTGGGAGGGCCCGGAGGATTCGGCGGCTGGGGAGGATCAGGGCGGCATCGAGGAGCGATTTTTTTTCCTTCAGTTCAGTCCGATGGTTGGTCGATGAAGACAGGAATGTCCGTGGCGCCCCAAGCCGGGATGGATCCGGGAGGGACGGCGGGCGGCGACTGGTGTCGCCGATCCGAGGAAGCGCGGCAACAATAGGAACGTTCAGGCGAATCCGATTCCTTCCTTCCGGAACATCGAACTCTCCGCTGCACGCAAGCGTACGTGTCGGAGGGTCGAAGGAAGCGGAAAGACGCCTGCAAGGAGTACCACCATGAACATCTTCGGCATCACGTTCACGCAAGGCGCGCGGGCCGCGGCCGCGGTCAATTCGACTGGCGCGGTGGAGACGGCCAAGGCCACCCAGGCCACGCAGGGGATGGGCGTCGGTCAGGTGCACGATTCCGTCGACCTCTCGGTCGACGGCGTCCGTGCGGCCGAGACCGCGTCGGACATCCGCTTCGACCGGGTCCAGGCGATCCGCACCGCCATCGCGGAGGGCTCGTACGAGACGCCCGAGAAACTCGATCTCGCCCTCGAGCGTCTCCTCGACCGGATCAGCTGAACACGCTCCGACAGCCGGAGCGTGACACGGGCTTGGCCCCGTGATCCCGCCCCGATCCTCGCCGCTCCTCGAAGGGAACGGTCCGGTCGGCCGGCATGAAGGACCGCACGACAAAGATTGGCCAGGCCGGCAACGGCCTGGCCTTTTTTGTTTCGGGGCTTTTGGTCGGTTCGGAACGGGGTGCCCGCGACGGGCCAACCGAGCGGTCCGACTCTTGCTACGATGTCGGAGAGACGGCCTTCCCAACGCCGTGGATTGCGTCCCCGCCACCCCCGTGGTCCATCACCATGCCCACGACGTCCGATTTCTCGCTCGGCAAGGTCGACGTGGCGCTGACGCCACGCGAGCGGTTCGAGGAGTTTCTCCAGGCGCGGGGGAAGCGGATCACGCGGCAGCGGCGGATGATCGTCGAGCACGTCTGCGCCCGGCACGAGCACTTTGACGCCGAGCAGCTCCTTGCCGATCTCCGCGGCACGCCGGACGGCGCCTCCGCCAGCCGGCCGACGGTTTACCGGACGCTCACCGAACTCGTCGAAGCTGGACTGCTGCGAAAGATGGTGCTCGGCGGCCGGGCCGTCTACGAGCACGACTACGGCTATCCCCAGCACGATCATCTCCACTGCACCGGGTGCCAGACGCTCATCGAGTTCTCGAGCACCGACCTCGGGAAGATCCTCGACGCCGTGGCGGCTCTCCACCAGTTCCGCGCCCAGGGGCACCGTCTGATCATCAGCGGACTGTGCATGAACTGCCGCTCCAACCGTAGTCGATCGCGGCACCAAGACCGGGTTTGACTCCGCCGAGCGCCCTCCAGACAGGCAGTCGTTGCCGGACTGGAAGGCGTCGCTTCCGGCTCGGGCTGCCTTCCTGGCCTTCGAATCGCCTCCGCGATCGCCCCCAAGTCCATCCGCACAAAAGAGTTGCGGCCGACGAGACGGGATCCTTGCGGCGCGCCTGGAAGAGCGGCACGTCAGTTGCTCACAAACATCTCCGGAGTCGGTGCTCGAGACGACACCCGCTCCTCCGCCCCCAGGCATTCTCCCATCCGGCGCGACGTCACCGGTGGAGGATCGCTCCCGCCCAACAATTTCGAGGTGGTTCATGGCCGCCGCGTCGTGCCCGCACGGTGCCCCTTCGCTCCCTCGGCAGGTGCTCTGCAGAGCGATCTTCGGCATCGGGTGTGCGCTTCTTGTCGTTGCCGGATGCTCGCCGCCATCGTCCTCGAGCGGCAAGAGTCTGCCGAGATCGTTCCTTTGGATCGACGACTGGTTCTGTCGCGGCACCGCCGATCATGACGAGACGATCCTTCCCCCCTCCGAGGCCCACCGCCTCGCCGCGAATCCGTTCGGCATTTCCCTGCGGAATCTCGGCTCGCTCGCCCCGGAAGCG
>Ga0208484_1000264_pt1 | contig 13113 bp, 11 predicted proteins | sample LakMenEpi09Aug11_FD_150682 | JGI IMG/M metagenome (GOLD analysis project Ga0208484, IMG submission 150682) | Freshwater microbial communities from Lake Mendota, WI - 09AUG2011 deep hole epilimnion (SPAdes) | ecosystem: Environmental > Aquatic > Freshwater > Lentic | place: Lake Mendota, Madison... | reverse complement strand
GGCGTGCGCCGATGTTCTCGGTGTTCGAGTTCACGTGCGCGGCGATCTCGGCGATGCGGCGGATGCCGTCGCCGTCCCAGACGCGGAAGTAGGCCACGTATTTGCCCTCGGCCTCCGAACAGAAGGGCACGTTCTGCGAGTCGAATATGTATGTGTAGGGAACCGTGTCCCTCGACATGACCGGCGCGGCGGCCATTCGCTCCCAGCGATAGCCGTCGGCCGATTTCCAGGCGGCGATGCCGCTCTCGACCGTTCCATGATGACTGCCTTGCCGCCCATGCCGTTGAGCCCCTGGAGAGTGCGGTCCATGGTGACGCTGACCGGGTCGGAGATCACGTTGTTGCCTGTGATGCCGCCGGGCGAGCCGAGCCACGGGGAGCCAGGGATGTCCAGCTCACGTCGCTGCTCAAGGATCGGTTGTGGACGTGCCCATGCCCGTGGTGGGTGAGCATGCTCGCTGGTCCTTCCGCCAGACGCTCACACCGGCTTCGGCACGAGTGAAAAGATCTTCAGATGGCCGTCGGCGAGGGCCACGGCGACTTTGGATTTGTCGGGGGAGAGGGCCAAGCTCCGGCCGTTGGCAGGGAGCTTCACGGCGTGGAACTCGTTGGTCTCCCCCGCCTTGAAGAACCGCAGCCAGCCGCCGCCACCACCGCCGGCGACTTGGATCCAGATCCCCTGCGGATGCCAGGCGATCCCCCAGCAGACGCCCTGCTGCTTCTCTTTGGGCTCCAGGAGCGTGGCGAGCTTGCCGTCGCCCCACTCGAGCACCGACACGCCGGGATGGCCGACGCCGGCGAAGGCGTTGGTGACGGCCGTGATCCCGCCGACGGCCAGCTGCGCCCCGTCGGCCCGGAAGGCGATCGCCCGTGCGCCGCCGATGTCGGCCCGGAATCCCTCGTCGTACTTCCACAGGGCTTCGGCCTTGCCGACGTCGCGGACGAGCGCTCCTGCAGCGCTCCATTCCTTGATGTTGCCCTTGAGATCGCAGGAGGCAAGCGCCGAGCCGTCGGGCTTCCAGGCGACCTCGTAGACATGCGATTCGTGCCCGGTGCCTACGCCCGTCGGCGCCTCGGCCACGAGGCCGTCGGCGATCGTCCAAAGCTTGACGAGCTTGTCGTTGCCGCAGGTGGCGAGCTTCGTGCCGTCGGGGCTGACGGCCAGCGCCCGCAGCCAGCCGTCATGGGCCTGGAGAACGCGGAGCGGGGGGGTGGGGTCGCCAGCGAGCGTCGATTGGCAGAGCCTGCCGTCGTAGCCGCCTGAAAAACAGAAGCGGCCGTCGGGGGAAAAGCCGAGGGCCCGCACCCAGGAGTCGTGGGCCCCGGTGAAGGCAGCCACGGCCATGCCGTCCAGGGCGACGCGGTGCACCGACGCATCCTCGGCGCCGAAGGCGACGAAGCGGCCCAGCGGATCCCAGGCACAGGCGATGAGCGGCCGCTCGTGCTTGTGTGAGGTGATCTCGTGAGCTTGGGCGGGATCGATGGGGGGCGAGTCAGGCATGGCGGGGCTCCGGAGTGTCAGGCATCACGCGAGCATTTCGCGGATCGGCTCCTTGGCAGGATCGGCGATCGTGAACTCGCGGCCGCCGATATGGAAATCGGCCATCGAATCGACCCCCACCGCTTGAAGGATCGTGTGGAAAACGTGGCCGTGGTCGACGGGGCGATCGACCACTTCGGTGCCGTCGGCGTTTGTGGCCCCGACCACGGCGCCGCGTTGGATGCCGCCGCCACCGACGAGGACGCTCCACGATTTGCCCCAGTGGTCGCGGCCGTAGCCGGCATTGATCCGAGGCGTGCGACCGAACTCGCTCATCACGCACACGACCGTGTCGTCGAGCAGGCCGCGGGCGGCGAGATCCTCGACGAGCGTGGCGAACGGTTTGTCGAACTCACCGAGTTGCTCGATGTGGAAGTCGAAGTTCTCGAAGTGGGTGTCGTAGTTGGAGTGGTTGACCTGCACGAACGGCACGCCGTGCTCGAGGAGCCGGCGGGCCATGAGGCAGTGACGACCGAACTCGTGGTTGCCGTAGCGTTCCTGATCACGCTGCGACTCGAGCGTCACATCGAACACCGGACGTTTGTCGAGGAGATCGAGGGCCTGCCCGTAGGAGAAGGTGTAGGCATCGGTGTCGGCGGTACGGCGCCGCGCGGCGAAACGGTCGTTGAATCGCGTCCGCAGCGAGGAGCGTCGCCGGTCGGCGTCGCGATCGAGCCCCGCCGGACGATCGGTGAACGCCGGCGGTTTGGCGTCCTCCATGATCACGCCGGCATACCGGGGGCCGAGATAGGAGGCATTGCCCGGGCCGCCGCCGGCGCCGCGGATGAGGATGTGGCCGGGGAGGGGAAAGTCGTCGGGCATGCAGGCCTTGGCGACCACGGCGCCGAGGTCGGGGACGTCGAGCGGCGCGGGTTGGTTGCGGCCGCTGAAGATCTCACGCTGGCCGCGGCCGTGGTCGTCGGAGCCGTTGGTCATCCCGCGGATGAGCCCGAGACGGTGCATCTGCATCGCCGTGTAGGGCAGGAGCTCGGAGATGTGGACCCCCGGAATGCTCGTGGGGATGGCGCGGAACGGCCCGCCCGTGGCAGTCCCAGGCTTCGGATCCCAGGTCTCGAGTTGGCTGACGCCGCCATGGAGGAAGATCTGGAGGACACGCTTTCCGGAGCCCTGCACCGACTGGGCAAGCGCCGGTTGACGCACCAGGCCGGTGGCCGCGGCGGCGGCCATGCCACCGAAGAGGGCTCGGCGCGAGAGGAGATGGTCGGCGGAACCGCAGGCGGGGTTCGAGGAGAAACGCATGGAGAAGTCCTTGGGGGCGGGGGATGCCCGGCCGTGTGTGCGTCAGTGGTTGAAGCGGAACTCGTTGCTCGAGAGCATCGCCCACACGAGTTCGGCGATCGCCACCGGGCGGTCGGCTTCCCTGCCGGCGAGCGCCGCGGCAACGTCGGCCTTCTCGTCGGCGCCGGGGAGTCTCGAGAAAACAGTCACGAACGCCTCGTCGGCGAGGGCGCCGTCGTCGGTGAGCGCGGTGAGGCGGGCGGCGAGGTTTTGCCCGGCGGGCTTGAGCCAGCCGGTGATCTCCGGCGAGTTGCCGAGCCACAGTGCCTGGTTGACCGAGGTTTGGAAGTCGGACGCGAGCGGATCGCCGTACAGACCGGCGACGGTGGAAAGAAAACCGCTCGCGTGCTGCACGGTCTGCACCTCCACCTGGATCGCCCGGATGGCCGGCGCCGCGTCGGGGGCGGCGGTCTTGAGGATCTCGGGGGGCTCCTTGTCGATCGTCGCTTCGGCTGCCGAGCGGAACGACTCGATCGAACCGCTCGCGGTGAGGAGGGAGAAGGCGAGTTGCTCCGGGGTGAGGGCCCGGAGTCGCGCCATCTGGCCGAGGGCCATCCAGCGGTCGACGAGGCCTTCGTGGAGCAGGGTAGCGGCCGCCGGATCCGAGGCGACAAGCTCACCGTGGCGGAGGATGTCGCGGGCCAGCCCGAGGCGGAGATCGGTGCGGGCGAGCATGAAGCCGGCTTCATGCAGGGCGCCGCGGGCCGCGATCGCGGCCCGATCGGCGGCAGCGATGAGATCGGCGGTGGGGCGCTTGGCCACGATCGCATCGCAAGCCAGGCGGGCTGCTTGGAGCGCGGCCTGCGAGGCGTCGTACTCGGCAGTCTTCATGGCGACGACCCCCCTGGCGGCTTCGACAAGGGTGGCGAACTCCGTCGACCGGGCGGCGACGATTGCCGCCGCTCCGGCGAGGACCTTGTCGTCGGGGAGGATCGCTGCCGCCTCGCCGGCCTTTGCAGCGGCGGCTCCGAGCGACTCGGCCTGCGCCACCTTCTTTGCGAGTTCATCCTCGGCGGCCTTCTTCGCCGCGGCGGCGGCATCGGCCGCCGACCGGGCCTTGTTGCGGGCCTCGACGAGAGGGGGCAGTTCGGCGAGCACCTGCCCGTCGGCCGCAAGCAGCGTGGCGAGGTGTGCCTCCGCATCCTTTGCCGCGGTTTCGAGCGGCGCGATCGCCGCCTCCTGCTGCGGTCGCAGGGCGGTGAGTTGCTCGACGAGCGACGGCAGCGCGGTGGCCGAGCCGGGCGAAAGGAGAGGCGGATCGACGCTGCGTTGGTAGGTGCGCGACAGGGCGATGCCCCGCAGCAATGGCCGAACGCGAAATCCGCCGGTAGCGAGGGAGTCGGCGAGGAGCGTGAGCAGGTCCGGATGGACAGGGGCGTTGTCCGGATCGAGCCCGTCGAGCGGGTGGACGAGGCCACGGCCGGTCATCGTCGCCCACAACCGGTTGGCCATCGTGCGGCGGAACTCCACACTTTCCGAGAGCATCCGGGCGAGGGCCTTGCGGCGGCTGTGGGAGGGGACACCGCGGACGTTCTTCGCCGGAGCGGTCGTGTAGTCGTCCCCCGGTTCCGGGAGCGGCTCGATCGCGAGGGTGACGCCGAACGGAACCCGCGGCCTCACTCCCTTCTGTCCCTCCTTGGTGAACACCGACGTGTATTCCACCTCGCCGTCGGCCTTCTCCCCGAGGAACGGTTTCGGATCCCCCTCGGCCTTGAACAGGCTCGTCCGCGCGAGGAAGGCGTTGAGGCCGTAATAGTCCGCCTGATGGATATCGGCGTTGTTGGGGTGATCGTGGCACTGGGCGCACTGGAGATCGCGGCCGAAGAACACGCGGCCGATCGCACGTGTCATCTGCACCGGCTCCGCTTCGCGGGCGAAGAAGAACGTGGCTGCCGGTCGCGTGGCCTGCTCACCGCCATCGGCGCCGATGCAGTCACCGCAGACTTGATCGAGGGGGCGGTCGGCCGCGAGCGCCGTCACCAGGAACTCGCGCCAAGCGGGCGCAAGCTCACCGCCGGGATTCTTCCGCTCGAGGAGCAGCGCGTCGAGGACGAGGGCGAAGTGCCGTGGATGGGCCGGCGAGGCGAGGAGTTCGTCGACGAGCCGGGGCCGCTTGTCGGGGCTCGGGTCGGCGAGGAACTGCCGGACGCGGTCGGCGGTGGGAATCGTGCCGACCAGATCGAGGTGGAGACGACGGATGAAGTCGGCGTCGGAGGAGGGGGGGGCAAGGGGACCGACGGCATTCGCTTCGACGATGCCGTCGATGGCCATGGCGAGCGGGGGAGGCGCCTGTTCCTCGCCGACGGCGATCCCTGCGAGTACGGCGAACGCGAGAGCGAGGCACCGGAGTGTTACGAACCGGGGGATGAAGGTCCGGGGGATGAACCTTGGGGTCGCGCGCCCTGTCCACGGACGATCGTTGGTCGCACCCAGTTCGGCGTCGACTGTCGACATACAGCTCCCCTCGTCCCCCATCCGGTTCCCTCCGGATTGGGACCGTAAGCAAGAAATGATAGCTCCGCCGCACCTGGATGAGCTATCCCAAGGCCGGCTTCCGGGGTCTTTTTTGTGCCCTAAGTCCTTACGAGGAAGAGGCTTATGCCACGAGCTCGGCGCTGGTTGTGGCGATGCGATCCTCGATGTCGCCAGCCCAGCGGAAGGCTGGGCAACCTTACTCGTAGAGGAACTCGCCCCCGTTGTAGCCCCCCTCCTCCCAGACGCGGCGGGAGGGGATGGAGGCGAGCGTGTCATCGGCGTAGCCGCAGACCCAGGTGTCGCGGCCGTAGTGCTGCTTGAAGCGGAGGGCGTCGTCGACGACCGCCTCCGCCGCAGGTGTTGACGACCATCGCGGTGGCACCGCGATGATGCTCTTCGATCGCCAGTTGGGCGAACCCGGGGTAATCGCCGCACCATGGTTCTTTCTCCGGAATCTGCTGGCCATCGAGCGAGTTCCCCCTGCGCAGGGGAAATCGCATCCGACCCGTTCACCGGGAGGGGGCCGGGGGATGAAGTATGCTGCGAAGCGGACGGAGGCCCGATGAATTGCCCGGGGAGTTTTCCTGCCATGCCTCACTCGTTCGCCATGCCGCGCTGTCTCTTCAAAGGGATGGTGGTTGTGTTGCTTGCGGCGCTTTCGGCGGCGGCCGAGCAGCCCCCCACGCCACCGCGGATCGGCGACGCCGGGCCGCGGGCCGGGACCACGAGCCGATTCGGATCGGGGTCGATCACACGCCGCTCGGATGGATCGAGCGCGCAGACGAGGCCCTTCGGCTCCGGATCGATCACCACCGAGCGTCGCGCCGACGGAAAGACCGTCACGGGCAACACGCAGAAGTTCGGATCCGGAACGATCACGCGCTGGTCCGATGGCACCGAGACGCGATCCAGGCCGTTCGGGTCGGGGACGATCACCGAGGAACGAGGCAGGGACGGCAAGACGATCACCGGGAGCACCCAGAAGTTCGGCTCCGGCACGATCACCCGCCGTTCGGACGGCTCCTCGAGCCGGACGCAACCGTTCGGCAGCGGCACGATGGGGCGCGACGAACCGGGGCGGAGCCGCTCGTCGCGCCGCCCTTGAGCGGATGCCCGGGGCGGCCAACGCGGCTCACGCCAGCCGTCGAGCTTCCGACTCGAGGGCCGTGAGGATGAACCGGACCGCATCCGGGGCGATGCGGTTGTAATAGTCCGGGCCGTGACCGCCGCCGCGGACGTCGAGAATCGCGGTATGCGGGATGCCGAGGGCAGCGAGCTTGCCGTGGAGGCGGTCGGCGCCGTCATGCCACTGCCAGTCCTCCGGGTCGCTTGCGAACCATTGATGGCGCGGCCAATTGAGCGGATGGACATGGAGAATCGCGGTGTCCTGACGGGCCCGTTCGACGTCGCCGTAAATCTCGTAGAGATTCGCGAACAGGTCGCCGTCTGGGATCGTGTGGAGATCGCGAAGCGCCGTGTGGAAGTCGATCGCCGGGGCGATTGCGGCAGCGACGGGGAAGACCGTCGGATGGCGGTAGGCCAGCCGCAGCGCCCCCTGTCCCCCCATGCTCGTTCCCACCAGGCCGATCAGCGGCGGCTTGACGCCGAAGCGGCGCTCGACCTCGGCCACCACCTCGGTCACCACGTACCGCTCCGGCGTGATCCCGGCGTCGAACCCGGGGATGATCCGATCGAGCCACCAAGACCTGCCGGTGCGCGGCGCGAGGGCGCGGAGGCCGGCGGTCTCGATCGCCTCGCGCAGTCCGCTCGACTGCCGCAGCGTCCGCTCGCGGACGCCGTGGAGATAGATCACGGCGATCCCCGGAGCGGCCCCCGGCGGATCGAAGCACTCGCACGGATGCCCGGCGATGTCGATCGTCGACCAGTGCGGATCGGTGTCGGAAGAGGGCATGCGCGGCGCGGCAACGAAAGGCTGTGGAGGATCGATGCATCGTTGTACGCCAGTGGGGACCTCGGCGGAACCGGAATCAGCGGCCGCGCCGGCCGCGGTCGGCGGGCCTTCCTCCGGGAGGGGAAAACCGTCGTGGATCGGTTTTTCTCCGGGCAGATACAATCCCGTCCCTGGTGCCCGCTCCCGATTCCCCGGTACGCCTGTCGATGCGAGTCCTTCTCACCGCTGCCGAACTCGCTGCCGGCATCGATCGGCTCGCCGCCGAGGTGCGGCGCGATGCCCGCGAGACCCCGCTGGTGGTCGTCGGCGTGCTCACCGGAAGCATCGTCATCGTCGCCGACCTCATCCGCCGTCTCGAGGGGCCGGTGCGCGTGAGTATGGCGTGGGCGAGCAGCTACCGGGGAACCGCCACCGAGCCGGGCCTGCTCGAGCTCCATCTCGATCTCCTCCCCGATCTCGCCGGCCAGGACGTGCTCGTCGTCGACGACATCTTCGACACCGGGCGGACGATGGAGGCGATCGTCGCCGCACTCCGACTGCGCGGGGCCGCCAGGGTGCGGTCGCTCGTCCTCCTCCGCAAACGAGGGCGTGGGGAAGTGGCGATGGAGCCGGATTTCGTCGGATTCGAGATCCCCGATGTGTTCGTCGTCGGGTATGGTCTCGACTTCGACGGCACGCTCCGGCAGCTCGACCACGTCGCGGCCCTCGACGCGTCCGACATCGCCGCCGCGCGGGGCCCCCAGACACCTCCCGGCGCGCCATGAACAATCCCGGCGGCAGTCCGATCCTCTTCCTGACGCGGAGCCTCGATCCGGTCGGCACCGGCCGGCAGGTCGAACTGGCCGCAGAAGCGTTTCGCGCCGCGGGGCAGGATGTGCAGATCGCCGTCAGCGCCGGTCGTGGCGCCTCGGAGGACCGCCTCGTCCGCGCCGGGTTCGTGGTCCACCGCCTGTCGCGCCGCCCATCGGCCGGCATTTCGGCGGCGGTCTCCCTGGCGAGGCTCTCTCGCGACATCCGCCCGTCCGCGGTCGTGGCGTGGGGCAGGGGGCAGGTGGCCGTCGCCGTGGCGGCGGGGCAGGTCGTCACCGGACCTGTCGTGGTCGCCGTCATCGGAGTCGCTCCACGCGCCGGGGTCGATGCCTGGGTGGTCCGCGGTGCCGACCGGGTCGTCGTCCCGTCGGCCGGGCTGGCCGAGTCGTGCCGACTGGCCGGGGTGCCGGCGGCGCGGATCGAAGTCATCCCGCCGGGGATCGAGCCGGCGGCCGGGAGCGGTCTGTCGCGCGGGCAGGTGGCTGCCCGCCTCGGGCTGTGTCCCGACAAAGTGTGGACGTTGTGCGTCGCTCCCCTCGACCCGTCGACCCAACTCGACCGGTTGCTGTGGGCGATCGATCAACTCGGCGTCGTCCACAAGGGGCTCGAGCATGTGCTCGTCGGCACGGGCCCACTCCTCGCGAGGGTCTGTCGCCGGGCCCGTCTCCAGCATCTCGCCGAACGGCTGTTCGTCCTCCCGACGCTCGACTGCCTTCCTGATCTCCTGCCACGTGTGAGGCTCGTCTGGCAGCCGGGGGAGGTGGCGGGCGCCGGCTGCCTTCTCGACGGCATGGCCCACGGCATCGCCGCCGTGGCCGTGGAGAGCGAGGCCGCCTGCGGAATCGTGGCGGATGATGTCAGTGGCAGGATCGTCGCCGCCGACCCGATCAGCGAGTTTCCCCGCCGCGCTCTCGGGATCATCGAGGATGACGCCCTGGCTGCCCGGTACGGCTCGGCGGGCCGCATCCGAGCCGCCACGGAGTTTCCGGTCGCCCGCTCGACAGGGGCGCTGCTGGCCTCCGTCGAGCGGGCAATCGCCGGTGGCCGCCGCCGTCGCTGACGGGGCGGGCCCTGAGGCCCGGATTTCCGTCTCGCAGAAAGGACACGGCGGCTTCGATGCCGCGCGATCAGGCTGGCGGAATCGGCGCCGCGAGCGTCTGGCCGCGTGGTCGGGCGCGGATCTCGCCGTCCTCAGCGACGAGTTCGCCCCCCTTGTAAACGCGGGCCGGCACCGCGAACATCCGCGCGAGGTCGGCGTCGGGGCGATAGAGGACGACGTCGGCATCGGCACCGGGGCCGAGGTGCCCTTTGTGCGGAAGCCCCGCGATCCGTGCCGGTGCCGCGCGGGTGAGGATGCACAACTCCTGGAGCGTGTACTGCCGCGACAGCCCGGCAAGCGGGCTGCGGTTTCGCACCGCCGGATGGATCCTCGCGAATGCCTCGCGCCGGAAAGCCTCGTCGCCGAGGAGCTTCATGAGGAGCGGATAGGCGAGGAAGTGGGCACCGTTGGGATGATCGGTGGAGAGCGCCGCCCGCCACGGGTCGGCCACACGCAGATACCATTCCAGTCCGATCGCCCACTGCCACGCATGGATCAGGCTCTTCTCACGGTAGCGGATCGGCATCACGCCGCAGCCACCGGAGAGATGCTGGTCGTGGGATGCCCAGGGGACGCCGGTCGCGTGGGCGAGGTGGGCCGCCGCCTCGGAGTCCCCCGTCATCGCCACCGTGTCGCCGAACAGCACCTGCCCCACATCGAGGGTCAGGCCGGGCTGGGCGTTGAACCGCTCGGCGAGTCGCTCCACGCCCGAACCGAACGAATCCTCGTCGAGATCGCCCCCGGTGTAGCTGTGGAACTGGACGTGTGCCAGATGGGCCCGCCTCCCTTCGAACGTCCGCATCGTCTCGTCGAGGGAGCGCCAGTTGCCGGGGAGACCGAGATTGGCGGTGTGGACATGCAGCGCGTGGGGGAGGCCGAGGGCATCGACGGTCGTTGCCAGCCGGTCGAGCAGTCGCCGGGGCGTGAGGTTTTGCCCAGGGAGTCGCGTGTCGAGGTCGTGGTGATCACCACGACGGCCGTAACGCCAAAAAAGATTGCCGCCGGGGTTGGCGATCTTCACGGCCCATCCGCGTCCGGCCCCGATCGCGGCTCCGACGAGCCGGTGGAGCGTGGCGTCGTCACCGCCGTCCGCCGCATCGATCACGCTCCGGTCGTCGCCGGCGAGGAGGTAGATCCCCTTGTCGAGGATCGGGAGCTCGTCGAGTTCGAGATGCGCCAGCCGCGACGCTCCGGTGGCGATCGCGGCGTCGAAGACGGTCGTGTAGCCGAGGGCGGCGTAGAGCGCGCCTGTGTCACGGATCGTGGGAACGATGCTGCGGCCGTCGGCCGACGGTGAAGGGGTCATCCGCCGGCCGAGATTCACCTTCGGGCCGGCGATGTGGCTGTGAAGGTCGACGCCCCCCGGCATCACGACCAAGCCCGTCGCGTCGACGATGCGGAAGCCGGTGGTGATCGCGGGAGGGGGAACGATCGTGCCGCCGTCGATCCAGAGGTCGTCGACGACGCCGTCCCGACCGTGGAGAGGATCGTGGATGATTCCGCCACGGAGCACGAATCGTGGCCGGGGCGAAGCCGCCGAGGTCATACCGCCCCCCCTCTCCGCCCCATGGTGCCCGTGTCGGCGAGCCGATCACGGATCGCCGCGAGGATGGCCACGATCGACGGCGTCGTGCCGGGGGATCCTGCCAGTTCGACGGTCCGCCCGTCGGCGCGGAGAAGCGTGCCCGGTTCGTCGCCGAGGTCGCGGCAGCGCAGCCATACGCCGGCCGTTTCGGCATCCCCGGGCCCCGGCGCGATCCGGATCACCGATGACGGAGCGATCCGTGCCAGGGGAGGCTCGTCGAGGTGCGGAGGGACTCGGCCGAGGGCGAGTAGCGCATCGCCCCCCTCCACCGCACCGACATCGGGCGCCGTCGCGGCGGCGCCGTACCGCCACACGAGCGCCGCCCGGGCGCCGGCGGCATTGGCGCCCCGCGGGGATGCCTCGAGCGGGATCTCGAAGGCCGGGAGCCGCCGGGAAAGCGCCCTCACGAGCTCGATCACACTCCAGCGGGAGATGCCGATGCCATCGGGCCGGCCGGTGACGATGGCCACACAACGGGCGGCTTCGATGGCGGCGAAGAGGGTCGCTGCCGCATGGTGGATCCGGTCGGACGCCGCGCCATGCGGGCGGTCGAGGAGCAGGGCGACAAGCAGCCGCGCGACGTCGATATCATCCTCCTCCGAATCGAGCCGGAGTTGCTCGTGATCGGGCGTGGGCGCGACGTCGAACGAGGTGGTGCCGAGGGCGATCGAACGCCGCGGCGCGGCCAGCGGTGGTGGCGCGACGAACCGCTCCACGAACCTGGGATGGGTGAACGTGGGATCACACCCCCAGAAGATCACCAGATCGGCCCGGTCACGCGCCTCCTCCCACGCCGCCGTGATCTCGCCGCTGCGTGCGAGCAGCGATCCTCCCGGCAGCCGGAGGTCGTCGATCGGGGGGGCGATCGCGGCGCCGAGGGACTCGGCCAGATCACAGGCTGCGGTCACCCCTTCGATGGTGAGCCCATCGAGCCCCGTGAACACCGCCCGTCGCGCGGCGGCGAGACGCGCGACGGCTGCCTCGATCCCCGCCACCGCCGACACCGGACGGCCGTCGATCAGCGCCTCCGCCGCAGGCCGTGGACCGGTTCGGAACGCGGCGATGCCGAGGTGGCAGACGCGGTCGAAACGCCCATCGGCCGGGGCGAGGGTGACATCGTCGCAGAGCAACGGGCAGGCAGTGCAGACCGTCGCCCCGGCGGGGCGGCCCGCCGGGGCTTCCGGTGTCGTCATGGGGACATGCTGGCCCGGGGCGTCGGTCACGGCTTCGGCTGCACCCAGATATTCCGGTAGCGGACCGGGTTGCCGTGATCCTGGAGGTGGAGCGGACCCTTGACACGCTTCTCGTCACCCCCCGTTCCGCCCGGCGTGATCTGGTTGACGGCGACATTCTCGTGGATCACGACGCCGTTGTGGCGGACGGTCATCCGGGCCGGAGAGACCTTCTTCTCGCCGTCGTACTTCGGCGCGGTGAAATCGATGTCATAGGTCTGCCACTGGAGCGGCGGCAGGCACATGTTCACCGCCGGCGCCGCCACCGAGTAGACCCCCCCGCATTCATTGTTGAGACCATCGAGTCCGAAGCTGTCGAGCATCTGGATCTCGTAGGCACCCTGGATATAAGCGCCGCTGTTGCCGCGCCCCTGGCCGCGATCCTTGGGCTGGTAGGGGAGACGGAACTCGATGTGCCAGGTGGCGTCACCGAAGCTGTCCTTGCTCGTCACGCCCTGCATGAGAAGCCCGTCGGGGGTCATCTTTCCCCCCTCGAGCTTCTCGACCCCCTTGCCGTCGAACACGACCGTCGCCCCGGCCGGGGCCTTCGTGCCGAGCGTGGGGCTCTTTCGCTCCACCTTGGGCATCTTCACGTTCCCGTCCTCGGAGACGATCGCCCCGTCCTTGATCGAGGCCTTGTGCGTCTTCCCTTCGGGATCGACGATCTCGAAGGCGACCGCGGCGCCGTCTCGCTTTCCTTTCCCCTTGAGCTTCGTGGGGGCCTGCCAACCGTCGCCGGGGAGTCCGCCCGGATAGGCGACGACATCGAACGCACCGTCGCCGAGGGCCACGACCTGGACGCCGAGCTTGAGCGGGGAGCCCCCCACCGGAACCTCGCCGGAGTATTCCCCCTGGAACGGGAAGTCGGCGTCGGTCATGGCCGGGTCGGCGTAGGCCGGATTGCCCGTGTCGGCCGCACCGGCGGTCGGCATCGGCAGCAGGGCCAGACCGAGCGCGACAGGCGGCAAGAAGGCGATGGAACGGGCGAGCGAACGGAACGCAAGGAACATGAAAGTCTCCCTCAAAAGGAATGCCGGGATCGCCATCGAGCGGGGCCGGCGATGATGTGGATCGTGTCCTTCCCCAGGACGGAAAGCCTAGCGAACTTCCCCCCTTCGTGCGCCAGCCGTGGCGTCAGCCGCGATGGTCATCGGGGCGGGCG
>Ga0208484_1000262_pt1 | contig 13131 bp, 9 predicted proteins | sample LakMenEpi09Aug11_FD_150682 | JGI IMG/M metagenome (GOLD analysis project Ga0208484, IMG submission 150682) | Freshwater microbial communities from Lake Mendota, WI - 09AUG2011 deep hole epilimnion (SPAdes) | ecosystem: Environmental > Aquatic > Freshwater > Lentic | place: Lake Mendota, Madison... | reverse complement strand
TAAAGACGTGTCCGGTCAAAAGCTGGACCGCGGGTTCGAATCCCGCCCTCTCCGTTGAATCGTTGGACAGTCATGAACGACGCCGCTGATGGGGTTTCCTCCACCCAGGAGCGGCGAATCACGGCCTGCAACCGTGATTGCCCCGATGCATGCGGGATCGTGGCCACGATCGAAGGCGGACGGATCACCCGTCTCTCGGGAGATCCGGACCATCCGGTCACCCGTGGCTTTCTCTGCCACCGCACCAGCCGCTTCTTGGAGCGACAGTACGCCCCCGACCGTCTCACCTCCCCCCTCCGCCGCCAGGGCGACACGTTCGAGCCGGTGTCGTGGGAAGAGGCGCTCGACGACATCGCCCGCCGGCTGCTGGCGATCCGGGCGGAATCGGGGCCGGCGGCGATCCTCGACTACCGCTGCGGGGGATCGATGGGGATCCTCAAAGGGGTCATCGACTACTTCTTCGAACGCTTCGGTCCGGTCACCGTCAAGTCGGGCGATGTCTGTACCGGTGCCGGCGACGTGGCGCAGATGACCGACTTCGGCGACGAGGACAGCCACGACATCTTCGATCTCCGCCACGCCCGTACCGTGGTCCTGTGGGGCAAGAACCTCCACGTCTCGAACGTCCACCTGATCCCCGTGGTCCTCGAGGCAAGGTCCCGCGGGGCGACACTCGTGTCGGTCGACCCGGTGTTCCACAAGACGTCGGCCTTCTGCGATCTCGCTTTGCAACCGCGCCCGGGTGGCGACATGGCGCTTGCGTTGGGCGTGGCACGGCGGATGTTCGAAAGCGGCGCGACCGATCCGAACGCCGCCGATTACTGCGACCATCTCGACGCCTTCCGATCCCTGGCGCTGTCCCGGAGCGTGACGGCGTGGGCCGATCTTGCCGGGGTTCCCGAGGCGTCGCTCTCGGCGCTCGCCGACGCCTACTCCGTCCGCCCCGCCGCTCTCCATATCGGCTGGGGATTGCAGCGCCGCCGTCACGGCTCGGCCACGGTGCGGGTCCTCGACGCGCTGGCTGCCGTCTCGGGCAACATCGGGATTCGCGGCGGAGGCGTGTCGTACTACACGAAGCGTCGCGGGGCCTTCGACACCTCCTTCGCGCGTCGCGACGAGGTGGCGCCACGACGCATTCCGGAGGCCCGCCTCGGCCGCGCGATCCTCGAGGCCAGCGATCCGCCGATCCGCGCCGTCTGGATCAGTTCGGCCAATCCGGTGGCCATGCTGCCGGAATCGCACGCCGTCGCCGAGGCGCTCGCCAGCCGTGAGTTGACCGTCGTCGTCGATTCGTTCCTCACCGACACGGCGCGCCTGGCGCATTACGTCCTCCCCACGACGACGCTCCTCGAGGAGGATGACCTCCTCGGCGCTTACGGGCATCACTGGATCGTCGAATCCCGCCCTGTGGTGCCCCCCCCGGCAGGCGTGAAGACCGACTACGAGATCATCCAGGCCCTCGCCCGGAGAACCGGGCTCGGGGAGGTGTTCGCAGGCGACGTCGACTCCTGGAAGCGGCGCGTGCTTGCGAAGGTGGCCGACCGCGGGGCCTCGCTCGAGGATCTCCGGCGCGGTCCGGTGCGAAACCCCCTCGCCCCGACGTTGATGTATCCCGACCGCATCTTCCCCACGCCGACCGGCAAGGTGAACCTCGTGCACCGGGTGCCCCTCGACCACCCACGGGGCACATCGTTGCGGCCGCTGCTCCTCATGGCCCTGGCCACCGAGCGGGCCCAGGCATCGCAGTGGCTCCCCTCCCAGCAGGAAGGGCCGGCCACGGCCATCGTCCACCCCGACGCGGCGGTCGGCTTCGCCGCCGGAGACACGGTGCGGCTCGAGTCGGAGGTCGCGGAGATCGTCGTGCGGCTGGCGTTCGATTCGCGGCAACGCCCCGATGTCGTGCTCATGGAGAAGGGGGGATGGCTGAGCGCGGGGCGGTGTGCAAACGCCCTCATCCGCGGCGAGGAGACCGACGCCGGCGGCTGTGCGGTTTACCATGACACGCCCGTCCGCCTGCTGCCGATCTCCGCCGGGTGACTCCCTTCGATCCCCCATTGCCTCAAGCAGAGCACCGCTCATGCCATCCGCCTTCACCCCTTCCGTGCTGGTCGCCGCAGGCCGTCTGCTCGTGTCCGGAGCGGTCTACACCTTGGCCGGAGCGGTCTGCATCTTGGCCTCGGCGGCGGCCGATGCGGCGCCCCTCACCGACGGGAGGATCCTCGATGACTCGCGCGTCATCGAGATCACGATCTCGCTCCCCGCCGACGATTGGGAATCGCTGCGGCGGGAGTCGCGTGACGCGGCGCGGGTCTTCCGCGGCGACACCGTCAGCCCGTTCACGTGGCGGCGGGCCGACATCGTCATCGATGGCGTGCCTGTCGGATCGGTCGGCGTCCGCAAGAAGGGGCTGTTCGGATCGCTCGATACCGCCACCCCCTCGCTGCTCGTCGACTTCAACCGTTTCGTCGATCAGGAGCCGGTCGAGGGGCTGGGGCGCCTGACGCTCAACAACAACAAGCAGGACACCTCCCTCGTCAGCCAATCCCTCGCCTACCGAGTGTTCCGGGCGGCAGGATTGGCGGCACCGCGCGTCGGCTTCGCGTCCGTGACCGTCAACGGCGAGTCCCTCGGCATCTACTCGAACGTCGAGTCGATCCGGAAGCCTTTCCTCCGCCGGTCGTTCGGCAACGGCAGCGGAATGCTCGTCGAGGGGACGATCAATGACATCGTCCCCGAGTCACTCGACAGGCTCGAGATCCAGGGGGCGGACGGGCCCACCGATCGGGCCAGGCTGGACGAACTCGCCACGCTTCTTGCCTCCCCCGATCCGCTCGACGTCGAGAAGCTCGGGACGCTGGTCGATCTCGATGACTTCTTCACTTTCTGGGCCGTCGAATCGCTCCTCAACGTTTGGGATGGCTACACCTCCAACCAAAACAACTATTTCCTCTACGCCACCCCCTCCGACGGCTTGTTCCGCTTCATTCCCTGGGGCGCTGATGCGACCCTCGGCTCGGCCCCGGCGTTCGGCGGCCCCTTCGCCCCCCGCCGCACCGCCCCCCCGGTCGCCGCGCAGGCAGCACTCCCCAACCGCCTCTACTTCTCGCCGGGGATGGCCGACCGCTACCGCACCGTCCTCGAAGGGGTCCTCGCGAGTGTGTGGAAGGAAGACGAACTGCTCTCGGAGATCGACAGGCTCGAGCAACTCCTCACCCCAGCCCTCGGCCGACGGCAGGCAGGCGCACCGAAAGCGATGGAGGCGGCGCGTGACTACATCCGACGACGCCGCGGTGAACTCGTGCAAGCCTTCGAATCCTGGCCCGCAGCCGCCCCCTCGACGTGGCGGAGGCCGATGACAAGCGAGCCACTCGGGACGGCGACCGGTTCGTTCTCGGCGACGTACCGGGACGGCGCCGTCGATGAGGTTCCCGCGGCGGAGGTGTCTCTCGAGCTGATCCTCGACGACACCACGATCGTGCTTGCCGACCCGGATGCCTCGGTGTCGACCTTCATGTTCCCCGGCTTCGGCGGCGGTGGCCCACGCCGCGGGCCTTCTCCTCCGGCGGAGGGCGGCGACAGCGATGCTCCGTCACCCACCCCACCCGGCGTTGCGGAGGACGCGCCGATCAGTGTCGTGATCTCGGGGAAGCGTTCCGATGACGGTAAACCGCTGGCCCTCAATCTGTTCCTCGATCGGCGACGCGTGGGGGAATCCGACGAGGCGATTCCGGTGACCGGAATGGTCACCGAGGGGATGGCCGGCTTCGGGATTCCCGGACTGATGCCGATGCGCTCGATCAGCGGCACCTTCACACCCAACGAACGGGGCCTGACGCCGGGCACGCGGCTGGGCGGGAGATTCTCCCTCGAGATCACCCAGACCCGGGGGGGCCTGATGAATCAGGCACCCGCGAAGAAGCCCGAGCCCTCGACCGCCATCGAGACGGGGGCAGCCCCCCCCTGATACCGCCCCGGTGAACCGTCGACGAGGGAGTTTTTGCCGGGGAATCCCGGGGAAGACAGCGGGCCCTTTGCAGGGAAAAGTCCTGGGTTGGGAGGGAGCGGGTCACCTGCTACGCTCCGCCCCGCTTCCCCTCCGGAGATGAACCGATGTCTGACCGAACCCCCCCCCTGACTCCGCCCCGTTTTCCTCTCCCCGGCCGGTGGGTGAACCTCCTCGTGATCCTCGGGATCCTCGCCGGCGGCCATGCCGCCGGGGACGATGCCGTGCTGTTCCGTGTCGAGACGGAGGTCTTCGCCGACGACGAGGAAGCGCCGGTCGCCAGGAGTCTGACGTTGTTCCGTAACGGCATCGCCTGGGACTTCCTCGAAACCCTCTCCACAGAAAAGCAGAAGCAGAAGGAGAAGGCCAACGAGGACGACGGGAGCACCGCCGTGGAGGAACCAGCGGAGTTCGTCCTCCACGATCCGGCACGAGAGCGGATCATCCTCGTCGATCCGGCACGCGACGTGAGAACACAGGTCGACCGTCTCAGGCTCGAGCGTCTCCGCAGCTCGCTCGGCAACTGGGCGAGAAAATCGGAGGATCCACTCATGCGCTGGGCCGGTGGGCCGGAGTTCGGCGATGGCCTGGAGGAGTCCGCGACGAAGGTGCTCCTCTCCGGCCCGCGCGTCCGCTACGAGGTGACGTTCGAGAAGGCTGGAAAACCGATTGTCGCCGAGGAATACCGGCGGTTCGCCGATGCGGCCCTGCTCGTCAAGGCTCTCGTTCATCCCGGCGGGCTCCCCCCCTTCCCGCGGATCGCGATCAACCGCTCCGTCGCCGCTGCCGATGGCATCCCCGTTGCCGTCCGCCTCGAGATCGACTCGCGGATGGCCAAGCTCGGGCGTCGGCCGAGTGTGATGCGCTCGGAACACAAGATCCTCGAATCATGGCTCGCCACGGATCACAAGCGCGTGGCTGCGGCCGAGGAACGGATGGCGGTGGCGACGTCCGTCGACCTGGCCACCTACGCCGGCCGAGCCGAAGAGGCCGGATCGATCGCCGCCGAGCAACCGTCGAAGCTCCGCTGACCAGGGACGCGCATCGGGCAAAGCGCTGGACGACGCGATCTCAGCCCGCGTGGACGGCATCGACATCGGCGACCGCCCGCCCCCCCGGACGGCACAACAGGCGCCATGCGACACCTGCCGGTCGCTCCCAAGAAACTCGACGCGACAGGACGATGTTTCCTGGAACGCACAACTTACCCATTCCACGAAACCATCCCGCTCCAGCCGACCAGGACGGCAGGCGGAGCCGGCCCCGAGCCGAGATGGTTGACAGACGTACAGTGATGCTTGTAGAGTCCTCTCATCACAACCAACAGTCCAGGAACGGAGTCTCCCATGCTGGTTCTTTCAAGGAAGCAGAACGAACGGATTCGAGTCGGCGATTCGGTCGTCGTGACCATCGTCCGGGTGAGTGGTGACAAGGTTCGGATCGGGATCGAGGCCCCCGCCGATGTCCGCGTGCTCCGCGACGAGCTCCACCCGGACGGCATCCCGACCGAGGTCGCCATCCCCCGCGATGCGGTGGCGACGGAACGGGTGATCGAATTGCGGCTCGCGACCGCAGGTTGATGGTGCGGAGAGCGTCGGGAGACCAAGGATCATGATCAGGGTCCCCGGCGAGTCTGCACTCCTCCGACAGGCCGGTGGCGCGAGACGGCGTTGGCCACGCCGTCTCGCTGCCGCCGGGTTGATCGTCCTGATCATTCTCATCGCCGGATATCCCCTCCTTCACTACAGCCCCGGTTTTCTCCGCGCGGCGGTGCCGAGCGGTGCCGAAGGGGAACGGGCGGCGGGGAGGATGATGTCGAAGGCATCGTCACTCGTGGCCGGGCTTGACCGGCCCGGCGAATGGGGGGAAGCCTTCTCCGAGACCGAGGCGAACGCCTGGTTGTCGATCGACCTGCCGCGGCATGCTCCCGGCCTTCTGGCCGGCGGCCTCGATACACCCCGGGTTCGGTTTCTCGATGGCCGTGCGGCGTTCTCGGCGGTCGTCCGCTGCGGCCCGCTCTCCGGGCAGCTGTGGGCGGTCCTCGCCGTCGGCGTGCGGAACGACAATCTCCTCTCGGTCGCGGTCGATTCCGCCGGCCTCGGGGCGATGCCCATCCCTCCGGGCATGGTACTCAGGTCCATCGCCGGGCGGGCCGAGAACGCCGGTGCGACGACGGAAATCCGCCTCGTCGAAGGGAGGCCGGTGCTCCTCGTCCAATTGCCGGGGAGAACCGGGACGACATCAGGGACGCGGTCCGAGTACCATCTCGGAGGCGTACGGATCACTCCTGGGGAACTGGTGCTCGCGGGAACGACCCGGTCTCTCCCCCGGTAACAGTCGGCGGATAGAGTGACGCAGCGGCCCTGCGAGGCGTGCCCACCGGAGGCGGGAAAGAGCGTTCTTTCTCATCCACCTTCGTACACGCGGGGCCCGAGCCGGACGGCCCCCGGGCTGGCGTCCGACGATGCTCTGAAAGGACTCCCTCGATGACAACGCTCCGTTTTCTCGGCTCCGCGGGGACCGTCTCCGGTTCGAGGCATCTCCTCGAGCACGACGGTCGGAAGGTGCTTGTCGACTGCGGGCTGTTCCAGGGGGAGAAGCGGCTCCGGGAACGCAATTGGGAACCGTTCCCCGTCCCTCCCTCGTCGCTCGACGCAGTCGTCCTCACGCACGGTCACATCGATCATTCGGGGTGGCTGCCGCGGCTGACGCGTGAGGGCTTCAAGGGTCCGATCCTCACCTCCCGTGCCACCGCGGATCTCCTCGGGCTGCTCCTCTACGATTCGGCGAAGTGCCAGGACGAGGACGCCCGATATGCCAATCGCAAGGGCTACTCGAAGCACAGCCCCGCGCTCCCGCTCTACGACGAACGGGACGTCGAGCGGACGCTCCGCCTCATCAAGCCGCACGACCGCGAGAGCTGGTTTTCACCGGCCGAGGGGATCCGCGCCAGGTTCCACGACGCCGGGCACATGCTCGGGAGTTCCTTCGTGGAGATGGAGTTGCGTCGCGCCGGCGATCCGCTGCGCTGCATCTTCTCCGGGGACGTCGGCCGGTATGACGCGCCGCTCTACAACGACCCCGTTCCCCCGCCGCCCTGCGACGTCCTCGTCTGCGAGAGCACGTACGGCGATCGCGACCACCCGCACAGTCGGCCGCTCGACGAGTTGGAGGCGGTGACCAAGGAGGCCATTGCCAGGGGGGGGATGATGCTCGTGGCCTCGTTCGCGATCGGCCGCTGCCAGCAACTCGTCTATCTCCTCCGGACGCTCATGGCTGCCGGTCGGCTTCCCGAGATCCCGGTGTGGATCGATTCACCGATGGCGGTGGAAGCGACGGAGGTGTTTCGCAGGCACGTCCAGGAGCACGACTTCACCGAGGCACGCATGCAGGGCGTCTCCGAGTCGCTCGCCTCTCCGTGGGTGCGGATGGCACGGACCGCGGACGAATCGAAGGCGATCAACGGCCACGCGGGGGCCGGGATCGTGATCGCCTCCAGCGGCATGATGAACGGAGGCCGCATCCTTCACCACCTCGCCCGCCGGCTCCCCGACCCCCGGACGACGGTCCTCGTCGCCGGTTTCCAGGCCGCCGGAACCAGGGGCCGAACGCTCATCGAGGGAGCCGAGTTCCTCAGGATCCACGGCCGCGACATCCCGGTGCGGGCGGCCGTGAAGAGGGTCGACGCGCTCTCCGGCCATGGCGACCGCGGCGAGATCGGCCGCTGGCTGGCAAGCATGCCCGCGCCGCGTCGGGTGTTCCTCGTCCACGGTGAGCCCCCCGCCGCCAGAGGCATGGCCGACCACCTCCGCGCGACACTCGGCTGGGAGTCGACGATTCCCTCGATTGGAGATGCGTTCGATCTCACGGCGACGTGACCGGTGCCCGGGCTTCGATCCTTTCCACCTTTTCCCTTCTTCGGAGCACTCCTTCCACCATGGCGAAGCGCCCCAAGCCCCCCGCGACCACGTCCTCTCCGGCCCCCGACGCCAAGCCCCCGGTGCAGACCTGCAGCATCCTCCCCGACACGACGCTCGGTGACGACGTCGCGTTGGTGGCCGAGAACATGGAGGCGATCCTCGCAAGCCCCAGCTACAGTCTCGCGCAGCACGACCGCCTCCTCATGGATCGTCCCGAGACGCGCGGTGTGAGAATGCTCCTCGAGCTCCACAAGCCCGAACTCGCCTTCCAGGAACACCGCATCCATTCGACGGTGATCGTCTTCGGTGGCACGCAGATCGTCGAGCGGGGGGCCGCCCAGCGGAGGCTCACGGAGGCCCGCCGCGCCGCTCAGGGAAACCCCGATTCCCCCAAGCTCAAACGCGACGTGCAGCGCGCGGAGAAACTCCTCTCCCGCAGCCGCTACTACGACGATGCCCGAGAGTTCGCAAGGCTCGTGTCGATCGACAACCAGTGCGACGATGCCAGGGATTTCGTCGTTGTGACGGGGGGTGGGCCGGGCATCATGGAGGCGGCCAACCGTGGGGCCTTCGACGTCGGCTGCCAATCGATCGGGCTCAACATCAAGCTTCCAGCCGAACAGCAACCGAATCCCTTCATCACTCCCGACCTCTGCTTCCAGTTCAAGTACTTCGCGTTGCGGAAGTTCCACTTCATCCTCCGCGCCGCGGCGGTGGTCCTCTTTCCCGGCGGTTTCGGCACGCTCGACGAGCTTTTCGAGACCCTCACCCTCCGACAGACCCACCGCATGCAGCCGGTGCCGATCATCCTCTACGGGCGCGAATACTGGTCGAAGATCGTCGATTTCCAGCAACTCGCCGACGAGGGAGTGATCTCCGACGACCACCTCGACCTCTTCTCCTGGGCCGAAACGCCCCACGAGGCGTGGAAGCAGATCGTCGACTTCCACAACGCCAAGCCGAAGGTCTGACGCCGGGGCGCCGCCAGCGAGCCACGAGTTTCACGCCCGACTTGCCGGCAGCCGGACCCGGAACGTGCTCCCCACGCCGAGGGTGCTCTCCACGGCGACCGTGCCGCCGTGGGCCTGGACGATGTGCTTGACGATCGAGAGGCCGAGCCCGGTGCCCCCGAGTTTGCGGCTCCGCCCCTTGTCGACCCGGTAGAAACGCTCGAACAGACGCGGGAGGTGCTCCGCGCCGATCCCCGTGCCATGGTCGCGGACGATCAGGTCGAGCATGCCATCCTCGGTCGGCGTCGCCGCGAGGATCACGCTCCCCCCCTGCTCGCTGTATTTCAGGGCATTGTCGACGAGGTTGATGAGGGCCTGTTCGAGCAGCGGGGCATTGACCTCCGCCTCGAGCCCTGGAGGGGATTCGACCTCGATGACGATTGACCGATCGTCGGCCCGGGGACCGCACTCGGCGACGACGGCGGCGAGCACGTCTGCCACCGCCACGCGCTCGAGCGGCAAGTCACCCATCCCTTCGGCCTGCTCGATCCTCGACAGGGCGAGGAGGTCGTCGATGATCGCGCCGAGCCTGTCGGACTGGCGACCGACGATCTCGAGGAACCTCCGTCGGTCGTCAGGATCGTCGACCCGTCCGTCGAGGAGCGTCTCCACGAATCCCTTGATCGACGCGACGGGGGTCTTCAGTTCGTGGGAGACGTTGGCGACGAAGTCGCGGCGGACATTCTCGAGGTGGCGGATGTCGGTGATGTCGTTGAGCACGATCACCGCCCCCCCTTCCCCCGACACGTCGCGCAGCGGCGTGCCACGGACGCGGAGGGTGCGATCGCGCGCCGCGCGGAGCACGAGATCGTCCTCGACCGGCTCCCGGCAGTCGATCGCCTGGAGTGCGAACTGCCGCAGGTCGGCGTTTCTCACCACCTCCTGGATCGAGCGCCCGAGAACGGCCAGCGCGTCGATCCCGAGAAGATCGGCCGCGGCACGGTTGATGCTCACGATCCGCTGGGTGGCGTCGACCGCGAGCACCCCCTCGATCATGCTCCCCAGCACCGCCTCCTGCTGGGTCCCCTGGCGACCGATCGTCAGGCCCCGTTCCACCAACTGCCCGCGGAGGGTCTCGATGGCGTCGACGAGCGCCGACACCTCGGCGACATCGGAGGCAGGGAGCGGCTCGGAGATCGATCCCGCCGCCAGCCGCGCAGCGGCGCTCGCGAGATCCTCGAACGGCCCGGCCGCGCGCCTCGCGAGCAGCCATCCGCCGAACAACGCCGCAACGGCCCCCGCAAGCGATCCGCTCACCAACCGTCGCTGGGCCGCCGCCAACCCGGCGTCGGCCGCGGTGGTGTCCCTCGTCACGCGGATGAACGAGGTGGTCTTCCCCTCGCGTTGGATGGGACAGACGACCGACACCGTGCGCCGCCCTGTGGAAGCATCGTAGCGCCCCGACGTGGAGGGGCGTCCGGCGGCCGCATCGGCGAGCATGACGGCATCGAGCCCCTTCCGGTCGGTCGACTGCGGGTCGATTCCGACCGGCTGACCGGCCATGTCGAACACCTCGATGAGCGTCTCGGGGTTGCCGCCGGTGCGCCGGGCCACGTCCGCCGCCCAGGCGGAATCGTCGGCGGGATCGTCGGGAAGCACCGTCGACAGGGTCCGCGCCGTCTCGAGCATCCGCTCCACGTGGGCGGCGTCGGCGAGCCGTGCCAGTTCCACCGAAGCCAGCCACTGGCAACCGACCACGACGGCAACGACGAGGAGACACCACGCTGCGAACCATCGCCAGGCGATTCGGGAACGCGGCATGGGGGAGACTGCCGGGGATCACGTCCGCGGGGGATCCCGGGAGCGAACCCATCCGATGTGTGGCCGACCTGAATCCACGCCCCGGCGTCTGGGCGCTTAAAAACCTGTCAGGGCAGTGTCGCACACGTCCCGGGCGACGGAAAGGTGCCGGCCGGCGTGTCAGGAGCGGAAACGGTACCCCACGCCCCGCACGGTCTCGATATAGGAGGCATGATCGCCGAGTTTTTTCCGCAGTCCGGCCACCTGCACGTCGACCGACCGCTCGGTAACGGGGTAGTCCTCCCCCTTCACCGCATCGACGATCTGCGTCCGCGTGAAGGCCCAGCCGGGCTTCTTGGCGAGGAAGTGAAGCAGGGCGAACTCGGTGTACGTCAGGTCGATCACCTCGCCGGCCAGATGCACCTCGTGCCGGCCGGGATGGATCACGAGGTCGTGGACTTCGACCGTCGACTCGTGGTCACCGTGGCGATCCGATTCGCGGCGCCGCAGCAGGGCCTTGACACGTGCAGAGAGGACGCGGGGGCTGAACGGCTTGGTGATGTAGTCGTCGGCCCCCCGTTCGAGACCGGAAACCACATCGCGCTCCTCGCTCTTGGCGGTGAGCATGACGATCGGGATCTCGCGCGTTCGTGGATCGGCCTTGAGGCGGCGGCAGACCTCGAGGCCATCGAGGCCGGGGAGCATCAGATCGAGAACGACGAGGTCCGGGGGTTCGCGGCGGACGGCCTTGAGGGCCTCCTCGCCATTGACGACGCCGAGCACGTCGTATCCCTCGCGAGCGAGATTGAACCGCACCAACTCGAGGAGATCCTCCTCGTCATCGACGACGAGGATCCGCGGCTGGGTCGACGCAGAACCGCCGCGCCCTTTGAGTGGATGCTGCTTCACGCCGATACCACCGTGATCCATGCCATCCTCAGGCCATCCTGCGGGCCATCCTCGCACAGACCGCGTGCACCGACCCTGCATGGGGAGGGCAACGCCGTCGTAACCCACCGGCGTCTCGGACGGGCGCCCTGTGGAGGCATGCCGCCTTCGAACGTGCGGGATTCTAAGGCCTGATCATCGGGAAATGTCGTTAGTTTTCCGTGAGAGCGGCCCGATCACGAAAGGAGCAATTCGACGTCCTCGGGCGTGAGCGTCGAGATCATGTTTTCGTCGGCGCGGACGATCGATTCGGCGAGGTCGCGCTTGCGGTCCTGGAGGGCGAGGATCTTCTCCTCGACGGTGTCCTTGGCGATGAGGCGATAAGCGAACACCCGGCGTGTCTGTCCGATACGGTGGGCACGGTCGACCGCCTGGGCCTCGACGGCAGGATTCCACCACGGGTCGAGGATGTAGATGTAGTCGGCAGCGGTGAGGTTGAGCCCCTGCCCACCCGCCTTGAGGCTGACGAGGAACAGGCGGCAGTCGGGATCCTCCTGGAAGTGGGCCACGCGGGCCTGCCGGTCGGTCGTCTTGCCGTCGAGGTATTCGTAGGGGATCGACCGGGCGTCGAGTTGCCGCCGGACGATCGACAGGAAACTCGTGAACTGGCTGAAGACGAGGACCTTGTGCCCCTCGGCGAGCACTTCACCGAGCTGCTCGAGGAGCGTCTCGAGCTTCGCGGCCGGCTCGTCGATCCGGTTGCCGTCGACGAGGCCGGGGTGGCAGGCGGTCTGGCGGAGCCGCAGGAGCGCCTCGAGCACGGCGATCCGCGATCGGCCGATCCCCATCTTGCCGATCCGGCCGGAGAGCTCCTGCCGATAGTGCTCGCGGAGCTCGTCGTAGGCCTTGCGCTGCGTCTCGCCGAGCTCGCAGAAGATCGTCTGCTCGGTCTTCTCCGGGAGATCGGAGAGCACCTGTGCCTTCGTGCGGCGAAGCAGGAACGGCCGGACGGCCCGGGCCACGACCTCCGCGGCGCTACCGCCTCGCCCGCCGGAAAGAAACCGCTTGAGCCGGGCCGCGCTGCCGAGTTGACCGGGATTGAGGAACTCGAAGATGCTCCACAGCTCGCCGATGTGGTTCTCCACCGGCGTGCCGGTGAGCGCCAATCGGTGCCGGGCACGGAGCAGTCGGCAGGCCTTGGCGGCCTGACTCCCGGCATTCTTGATCGACTGCGCCTCGTCGAGCACGATGTAGTCGAACTCCACTTCCCGGTGCCGCATGATGTCGCGTCGCAGCGTGCCGTAGGTGGTGAGGACGATGTCGGCATCGGCGAGAGACTCGGCCCCTTCGGTCCGTTGGTTGCCGGTGTGGTTGACGACGCGCAAGCTCGGGCCGAACTTCGCCGCCTCCTCGATCCAATTGAAGACGAGGCTCTTGGGCACGATGACGAGCGAGGGGCGATGGGCCAAGCCACCGGCCGAGACGACCTGGCGACGGCGGACGAACATCGCCAGCACCTGGATCGTCTTGCCGAGGCCCATGTCGTCGGCGAGGCAGCCGCCGAGCCCCA
>Ga0208484_1000258_pt1 | contig 13325 bp, 13 predicted proteins | sample LakMenEpi09Aug11_FD_150682 | JGI IMG/M metagenome (GOLD analysis project Ga0208484, IMG submission 150682) | Freshwater microbial communities from Lake Mendota, WI - 09AUG2011 deep hole epilimnion (SPAdes) | ecosystem: Environmental > Aquatic > Freshwater > Lentic | place: Lake Mendota, Madison... | reverse complement strand
CCCGGCGACCCTCGAACAGATGATCTACCACGGTGAGATCGTCGCCCGGGCCAGCAGCCGCGCGATGGTCATCGTCGATCTCCCGTTCCCGTTCCAGCATCTCGGCGTCCGCACCGCCGTCGAGGCCTGCGCACGGATCCTCAAAGAGACCGGCTGCCAGGGGGTGAAGCTCGAGGGGACCGCCGGGCAGGCCGACGTCATCGCGGGGATCGTGTCTGCCGGGATCCCGGTGATGGGGCATGTCGGATTGAGGCCCCAGGCCGTGCACCAACTCGGTGGCTACCGGATGCAGCGCGACGTCGAGCGGCTGTTGGCCGATGCCCGCGCCGCGGCCGATGCCGGCGCCTTCGCCGTCGTCCTCGAATGCGTGCCTCAGGAGGCGGCGCGGACGATCACGGAGCGTCTCGAGATTCCCACGATCGGGATCGGCGCCGGGCCCGACTGTGACGGGCAGGTGCTCGTATTCCACGATCTCGTCGGCCTGTCACTCGAGCGGGTGCCGAAGTTCGTCCGCACCTACGCCGACACGAAGTCGACGATCGCCGACGCGCTCGGCCGCTGGAAGCAGGACGTCGAGTCGCGCGGTTTCCCAGGTGCCGGCGAGACACGAGGCTGATCTCCCCCATGCCCAACCGCCTCGCCGGTTCGACGAGCCCGTATCTCCTCCAGCATGTCGAGCAGCCCGTCGCCTGGGAGCCGTGGGGCCCGGAGGCGCTCTCCCGCGCCATCCGCGAGGACAAGCCGATCTTCCTGTCGGTCGGGTATTCGTCCTGCCACTGGTGCCATGTGATGGCCCACGAGAGCTTCGAGGACGCAGGCATCGCCGCCCTCCTCAACGCCCATCTCGTCCCGGTCAAGGTCGACCGCGAGGAACGCCCCGACATCGACGCGGTCTACATGAAGGCGGTGCAACTCCTCACCGGCCGGGCGGGGTGGCCGATGAGCGTGTTCCTCACCCCCGCGCTCGAGCCGTTCTTCGCCGGCACCTACTGGCCTGCCGATCCGCATCGCGGCATGCCGGGTTTCCGTCAGGTGCTCGGCGCGGTCATCGACGCCTGGCACAACCGCCGGGGCGAGGCGTTGCGACAGGCCACCGAGATCACCCGGGCGATCCGCGAGGCGGCCGCCGCGCCGGGCGACGGACCACGCGATCCGAGCGTGGCCTGGCTCGACGCGGCGGCCGCCGCCCTCCGCGCCAGCCACGACGCCGTCCACGGTGGCTTCGGCAGCGCACCGAAGTTCCCCCACCCGATCGCTCTCCGCCTCCTCCTCCGCACCGCCACGCGAGAGGCCTCCACCGACGGCGCGGCCGGCGCCTCCGACGCCCGGATCGTCGTCCACACGCTCACGCGGATGGCCGCCGGGGGGATCCACGATCACCTCGGCGGCGGCTTCGCCCGCTACTCCGTCGACGCCCGGTGGCTCGTCCCCCACTTCGAGAAGATGCTCTCCGACAACGCCCTTCTCGCCGTCGCGTCACTCGAGGCCTTCCTCGCCACCGGCGAGTCCTCGCTGGCTGCCCTCACGAGGAGCACGCTCGACTTCATCCTCCGCGACATGACCGATCCGGAGGGGGGATTTTGGAGTGCGCAGGACGCCGACAGCGACGGCGAGGAGGGGCGGTACTCGGTGTGGACGCCCGAGGACGTGGAGGCGGTGCTCGGCGCGGAGGAGGGGCGTTTTTTCTGCGACGTCTACGACATCACCCCCACCGGCAATTTCGAGGGCCGCTCGATTCCCAATCTCCCCGAATCGATCGCCGTCAGGGCGCGACGCCTCGGGATCGATCCGGAAGCCGCCGAACGCCGTCTCGACAACGCCCGCACGCGGCTCCTCGCCGCCCGGTCGACTCGCGCTGCTCCCGCGATCGACGACAAGGTCGTCGTGGCGGCCAACGGTCTTGCGATCGACGCTTTCGCACGGGCCGGTGCGGCGCTCGCGGAGCCCCGCTACGTGAACGCCGCCGCCCGCGCGGCGACCTTTCTCGTCGATCACTGCCGCGACGAGTCGGGAAGGCTCGCCCACCAGTGGCGCCAAGGCACCGCCACGGGGCTGGCCTTCGCCGACGATCTCGCCTGCCTCGCCGAGGGGATGGCGAGCCTCTACGAGGCGACCTTCGACGAGTCGTGGATCGCCTGGGCGTGCGAGTGTGCCGAGCGACTCCTCGGAGACGATCCTGCCGACCCGCTCCCCTTTGTTCCCCGGGCGGGGCGGACATGGCCGGGGGGCGGAGGGGGCTTCGTCGATCGGGTGGGGGGCGGGTTCTTCCGCACCTCCGCGGACCATGAAGCGCTTCTCGTCCGCGAGCCCGATCTCCTCGACAGCGCCCTCCCTTCGGCCACCGGGATGGCCGCCACGATCCTCCTCCGCCTGGCCGCGTTCACCGGCCGAACCCGTTACCGGCGTGCCGCCGACGGCGCGCTTGCGGCGCTCGGGGGCGTGATCACGCGGGCCCCGGCGGCAGCGGCCCAGGCGCTCCTGGCACTCGATGTGGCGCTCGGTCCGGGGGAGGAGGGGGTGATCGTGGGCACGCCCGACTCGGCTGCGGCGATCCTCGCGGCCCTCCGCGGTCGCTTCCGCCCCCACGGCCTGACGGCCCTCCGGCCCCCCGATGACGGTGAGCGGGCCGCTGCCCCGCTCGATGGGCTGTTCACCGGCCGCTTCGGGCGCGAAGGGACTGCAACGCTGTTCCTCTGCCACGGCGGCACCTGCGCCGCGCCGCTTGCGGGGATCGATGCGGTGGCGGCCGCCGGTCGTCCGGCGAGCTTCACGGACTGAAATGGACGGAGGATCGATTCCCTTTAAAATCCGCCCGGTTTGAATCGCGCGTGGCCTGGGCAAGGCCTCCCGGCGATCGACCTCCGCGACTGGCACGCCTCGAGGGAGATGGATCGTGGTATTCACCGGCTTCTGGAACGGTCTGGGAATCGTCAGTGGCGGCGTGGTCCTGTCGATGCTGATGGTGCTGTTCGTCCGCAGCCGCTTCACCCCGGAAGAGCTCACCAAAGCCCACGACGCCACGGGCAACATGCTCGCCGTGGTGGGGACGCTCTACGCGGTGATGCTCGGTCTGGTGGTCGTCGACGCCATGGTCCGCTTCGAGAAGGCGATCGACGTCGTCCAGGCGGAGTCGACGGCGCTCGCCGATCTCTATATTCTCGCCGAGCGTCTCCCCGAGGCTCACCGCCAGCGGATCCATGACGGCTGCCGGGCCTATGCCCTGGCGGTCGTGGAAAAAGAATGGCCCCTGATGAATCGGGGATTCGCGAGCATCGACGCCCGCAAGGCCGGGCTCGCCGTGCTCCGCTCGCTCGACGACTTCGAGCCGACGACCGAGGCGGAAAAGGCGATCTTCCCTCTCGTTCTCGGAGAGATGCAGACGGTCTGGGACAACCGCCGCGAGCGGATCACCACGGCCGCCTACGGCATCCCGGCGGTGGAATGGGTGACGCTGCTGCTGGGGGCCTTGGTGACGGTGATCTTCGCCGGACTGTTCCACGTGGAGAACTTCCGGCTGCAGATGCTGATCACCGGCATGGCGGCGCTCGTGATCGGCCTCAATCTCTATCTGGTGTCGCTGTTCGGCTATCCGTACGCCGGCGACTTGAGTGTCTCGAGTCGCCCGTTCCGGGTCGACATCGGGATGTTCGACGGCCTGTTCGACGAGGCACCGGCGCACGCCGGGGAAGCGCCTCCGGCCAGTTGATTCTCCGCTGGCCTCGGCCGACCTCCCTTCACCGCACGCGCGTGAAGAAGGAAGGGTCGCCTCCATCGGCCTTTACGGCAGCACGACCTCGTCGGAGATCACCACCGGACGGCTGGTGCTCACCGACGACACGGGCGTGGGGAGGCTGGCGCTCGGCACCGGTCCAGGCGCCCCGCCCGGCCCGGCGGGGAGCACCGGAGCGCTGGCTCCGCCCGGCAACGACGTGCCTCCTTGGTGGATCGTCGAACTTCCCGGCACGATCGTGGTGCCGGGTGGCAGGCCCCCCTCGATCATCCCGCCATGGACGCCACCCTGGCAGGAATTGCAGTTCTCGCCACCCATCGACACCGTCTCCCCTCCGGCACAGGGCGCGGCCTGGGCGCAATTGCCTCCCTGTCCGCAGACGCGCGGCGCGGGGGGGGCTGCGGTGGCCGCGGCCATCGCCGACGGGGGAACGAATCCGGGGGGGAGGTGGCCGAAGCACCGCTCGTACTTCCACACCTCGAGCGCGATGTACCGCTCGTTGAGGGTCTTGCAACCGGTCGACGAGAGGGCGATCACCACGGCACCAAACCCCAGCAGACGGGGCATCCACTCCTGCACGCTCATCGACGGGCCTCCTGGCGGGTTGCCGCGGCGCGTCGTCGCGCGGCGGCAGATCCGCGATGCAGTGCAACGCGGAACCAGGCAAACCTACCCCACGGGGTGGGCGCGGCAAGAAAATCGAAACGGAGCGCGCGGGCCGTCGCCGGTCAGTGACCGGCAGCCGTGAGGATCGTGAGGGGCGTGCGGAACACCGTGGTGAGCATGGACGATGATCCCGGCCGGTGGCCCGGAATCGGCACCCCAGATACGGCAGATCGGAACGACGCGCGGACGACGGACTCCGTCGTCAACCCTTGCGGTGGCGGATGCGGGCCCGCATACGGCGCTTCTTCTGACCGAGTTTGCGCCGACCCTTGCCCGTCTTCTTGACACCCATGCTCTTCTCCAGGCTGCTCAGACCGGGAGGAACGTCCCGGGCCCACCGTTGTAGAATGACGTCCCGACCGCATGCAAGCCGACCCCCGGCTCCGGCAGGATGGGCCGTTTCCGGCCTCCCTCCGCGGTGCTTCCGCCCCGTTTCCCTGCCGACCGCCACGCCCCCGCCCCTACGTCCTCCGCCGCCGAACCGTCCGTCGCCACACCGTGCCGGGACTTGCCATGATCGTCCTCTTTCCCACCTATGCCCGCCGGATTGCCGGGGGGACGCGTTGGCGGGCGACGGTGGCGGGCATGGTGGTCCGCTCCCTGCCGGCGACGAGCCGGAGGCGCGTGCTGGCGATGGCGGTCTTCCGGCGGCTGTTCGACCTCGACGAGGAGCAACTCCAGCAGGAGGTCTTCCGGCGCCGTTCCGATGCGTTCCTCTTCCGCCGCATCCCGGGGGCAGCGGTGGGCGTGTCGATCGGTGGCAGGGTGATCGAGGCCGGTCCGACCGACCGCGTCGGGCATTTTCAGATCGAGATCGATCTCGACGATCCCCCCGCTGACACCCCCGGGCCACGACGCATCGGCTACGAGGCGTGGGCCACCGAGCCGCCCGGAGACGACGGCGGAGAGACGGTGTCACGCGGGTCGGGTCGGGTCCATCTCGTCGACGACGACGGCGTGTCGGTGATCTCCGACATCGACGACACCGTGAAGGTGACCGCCGTCGGCAATCGTCGCGAGCTGCTTGCCAACACGCTCCTCCGCGAGTTCCGTGCCGTGCCCGGGATGCCGGAGGTCTACCGCGACTGGGAAGCGGGCGGCGTGGCTTTCCACTACGTCTCCGCGAGCCCCTGGCAACTCGCCTCCTGCCTCGACGGGTTTTTCGCCGAGTGCGGGCTGCCTGCCGGCTCGATGCACCTCAAGCTCTTCCGCCTCAAAGACTCCACGCCGCTGGGTCGGCTGCCGTCGAGGAAAAAGTCGAAGCGGCGTGTGATCGAGCAGATCATGGCCGATTTCCCCCGCCGTCGCTTCCTCCTCATCGGTGACTCTGGCGAGCGCGACGCCGACGTTTACACGGCGGTGGCCAGACGCCGCCCCTCGCAGGTGGCCGGGGTGGTGATCCGTCGCGTGGCGGGGCACCATCCGTCCTGGAAGATCGACCGCCGTCTCGACCGCCTCGCCCGCCGCCTCCCCCGCGGGCTGTTCCAGGTGTTCGACGAACCAGCCTCGATCCGCGGCCTGGGCCAGGGGCCGGAGGAGCTTTGACAAGCGTCCGCGACCGGCCTGTCGCAAGGGCCGGCGTCAGCGATCCGGATCGGTTGACGGGTCGTCGCCGGTGTCGGTCGCACCGCGATGGTTGGCGCGGCGGGAATCGTGCCGACGAAAGACCGCCACCACATCCTCGATCGGCACGACGTAGAGGAGGTTGTCCTGCTCGAAGTCGACCGGGATCGAGTTCTTGGGGTGGAACAGAACTTTGTCGTACTTCTCGATCGGGAAGTCGGCGTCGCGCTCCACCTGGAGGCTCACCTCCACGACCCGCCCCGTGATCGTGGGAATCTCCGCCTGATCGGGAAGCACGATCCCGCCGCGCGTCTTCTGGCGGCTCTCGTCCTTGCGGATCAGCACCCGCATCCCCAGCGGCTCGACAAAGTCATCCATCCTCACCTCCGCGCACCGAAACTGTTGTACGCCCCCCACCTCCGTCGGGCCACTCCCCACCGGCATCGCGGGCAGGGCGGGACCATCGGCCGACTCGTCAGGGGCTCTCGAAGGCATTCTCGAAATGCTCGATGATCGGCGCGTCGCCGGCGTCGGCCCCGAAGATGACCGTGACGACGTCGATCCGCACCTGGCAATCCTGGAGCCTGTGCCTGCGGATGTAGGCGTTGGCGAGTTCCGCGATCCGCCGCTGCTTCACCGGCCCGACCGTCTCGGCCGGATGGCCGTGGCGGGTGTCGGAGCGGCTACGGACCTCGACGAACACCACCGTGCGGCCATCGAGGGCCACGATGTCGATGTCTCCACGGAGCACTCGCTCGCGGCGACCGACGATTCGGTAGCCGAGCCGCTGGAGATGCTTCGCCGCGAGATCCTCCCCCTTCCGGCCGAGCGCGTCCCGGTCGTCGAGTTCGTCACGGCGAGCGCCAGGGTCGCGCCGGTCCATAGGCTCCCTCCTCACCGGACGATGCGGGAGTCTCCACGGGATCCACGGGTGATCGGGAAGGTGCCCGCGATCAGCCCTTCGCAGCCTTCTTGGCGGCGGCCTTCTTGGCGGCACCGGCAGCGAGGGCGACCTCGTCGCGCTTCTCGCGGAGACGCACCGCCTTGCCGACGCGATCACGGAGGTAGTAGAGCTTGGCGCGGCGAGACACACCCGATCGCTTCACTTCGACCTTGGCGATCTTGGGGGAATGGAGGGGGAACTTCCGCTCGACACCCTCGCCGGCGACGATCCGCCGCACGGTGAACATTTCCCGGCTGCCGGTCCCGCTGCGGGCGATGACGACGCCGTTGAAAATCTGCACACGCTCCTTCTCCCCTTCGAGGATCCGGGTGTGGACGTCGACGGTATCGCCGATGGCGAACTGCGGCACGTCCGACTTGAGGCTCGAGGCCTCGACGAGGGCGAGGGTCTTCTGGCTCATGGCACGCTCCTTGGTGTGGTTTCGACGGCCCGGGCTGACGGCTCCGGAGCCTTCTTGGTCGGGACTGGGGCTTGACTGGTGGATGGTTCGCCGGGCCGGTCCGACGGACCGGCCTCGCGGCGGCGGGTCGCGGCGAGCGCCTGCTCGTGCCGCCACGTTGCGATCTTGCGATGGTCACCCGACAACAGCACGTCGGGAACACCCATACCGCGAAACTCGCGCGGGCGGGTGTACTGCGGCCCCTCGACGAGGCGACCGGGGCTCGAAAACGAATCCTGGCGGGCGCTCTCCTCGTCGCCGAGCACCCCCGGCACGAGCCGACAGACCGCGTCGACGACGACCATCGCGGCCACTTCCCCCCCGGAGAGGACGAAGTCACCGACCGAGATCTCCTCGGCGCCGAGGGCGGTGCGAACGCGGGCATCGAAGCCCTCGTAGCGACCGCAAACGAGCACGATCCGCTCCCGGCCGGCGAGTTCCTCGACCACTTCCTGGGTCAGTCGCCTTCCCCCGGGGGTGAGGAGGATCACCGGCGGCTGGGCGGCCGAAGCGTTCGCAGCGACGACCTTTTCGCCCACGGCCCCTCCATCGGCGACGACATGCTCGGCACACGCCACGACCGGGCCGGGCATCAGCAGCATCCCCGGACCACCGCCGAAGGGACGGTCATCGACCTGCCGGTGAACTCCCTCCGCGAAGTCGCGGATGTTCGTCACCCGGATATCGAGGAGGCCGGAGGCGCGGGCGGCCCCGAGCAGACTTCCGTCGAGGAAGCCGGAGAACATCTCGGGAAAGAGGGTGAGGATATCGATGCGCATGACAGAGAAACTCGTGGCCGCATGCTGTCACTTGAAGGATGACAGCGACGGCAAATCGGCCGGAAGACGCCTGCGGAGCGGATCCATCACTCCCCTCCAGAGCCCAGCGAACCTGGCACCTGGAGAACCTGACCGGGATGGCCCTGAACACTGGCCCCGCGGCAGACCGATCAGCCCCCCTCGGCGGCCGGGGCCTCGGAAACCGGCTCGGCAGCGACTTCGGCAGGTGCCTCGACCGCAACAGGAGCCTTCACCTCGGGGACGAACACCGGGGCACCGGCATCGGGAATGATCCGCGGGAGTTTGAGCTTGGCACGGGCCATCTCCATCTCCTTCACGCGGGTCCCCTTCGCGCCGTACTTCTTGATCAGCACCCGGACAGCGTCGCTCGGCTTGGCGCCGACCGACAGCCAATAGTCGAGACGGGCGTTGTCGAGCGTGACCCGGGCATCCGTGTCGGGCACGGCGGGATCGTAGGTGCCGAGTTCTTCGATCACGCGTCCGTCGCGCGGGCTGCGCCTGTCGGTCGCGCAGATCCGATAATAGGCGCGGTTCTTCCGACCCATCCGCTTCATCCGAATCGCCACTGCCACGGTCGCAATCTCCGTTAGAACTGAATTTTTCCGGGCCTTGCAGTGTACCGTGGCTGCGCCGGAACCCAAGACCATCTCACGGACGGGCCATTTTCTGACGAATTTCCACGATTTATGGGGCGATGGGGCTTTTTCCCCCGCTCCCGGAGCCGCGTCGGTCGCGTTCCTGCGGCCGTCCCGGCTACGATTTCCGAAGCCCCCTCCTCCGGCGACCATGGCGATGACCGGACTTGTCTCCCCCGCCGCCAGCCTGCTTCATGACACGGGCCCCGGCCACCCGGAGCGTTCCGAGCGCGTGACGGCGGTGCTCGATCGGCTCGGTGCGGATGGACTTCTCGACCGCTGCCTCCCCCTCCCCGCCCGCCCGATCACCGACGACGAACTCCTCCGCGTCCACACGCCCGCGTATCTGAGAATCGTCTCGGAGGATGTGGCGGATGGGCTCGTCGTGCTCTCCACCGGCGACACGGCGATCAAGGGGGAAGCATCGCTCGACGCGGCCCGTCACGCTTCCGGTGGGCTCCTCGGCGCGGTCGACGCGGTCTGCACCGGCCAGGTCGCCAACGCCTTCGCGGTCGTCCGGCCCCCGGGCCATCACGCCACGCCGTCGAAGGGAATGGGGTTTTGCCTGTTCAATTCGGTGGCGCTCGCGGCCCGCCATGCCCAGGCCGTACACGGGCTCGAGCGCATTTTGATCGTCGACTGGGATGTCCATCATGGCAACGGCACCCAGGACACGTTCTACGAAGACGGCAGCGTGCTGTTTTTCGACACGCACCAATCCCCCCTCTATCCCGGCACCGGTGCCGCCGATGAGACCGGCCGCGGTGCCGGGGAAGGATTGACGATCAATTGCCCGTTTCCCGCCGGTGCCGGGCGGCGGGAGATCGTCGGCGCGTTCCGGGAGAAGCTCGTGCCGGCCGCCGACCGCTTTCGACCGCAGCTCGTCCTGGTGTCTGCCGGTTTCGACTCCCGCGTCGACGATCCTCTCGGCAGGTTCACGCTCACCGATGCCGACTTCGCCGAACTGACCGGGATCGTCAGGGAGATCGCCGACCGGCACGCCGGCGGACGGATCGTCTCGACCCTCGAAGGGGGCTATTCCCTCACCGGCCTCGCGGCCGCCGCCGCGGCCCACCTCGCCGCCCTGCTGTGACCCGATCAGCCGCTGTTTCCCGCGGGAATCGTCCGTTTTGAACGCCTGAAAACGGCCTCACTCCGCTCGCCCCGGTCGTGGTACGCTCCGACACCCGAGCCCACCGTGCAGGAGACGAACGCATGCGATCCGTCACTCGTTTCGATTGCCCCGCCACCCCGCGGCGCCGCCGATTCCTCGCTGCCGCCTTGCTCGCAGCCGTCGCGACATCGACGCCCCTCCTCGGCCGCGTTTCGCCGGCCGAGGCCGCCGAGACGAAGGTGCCGCTGGTCGTCGCCTTCTACGCCACGCCGCTGGAAGAGCCGTGGAACATGGTGATCCACTCCGCCCTGGAGCTCGAACAGAACGCCGGCAAGATCCGCTACCAATGGAAGGACAACCTCGCCGGCGTGGCGCCGATGGCTGCGGCGATCAAGGCCGGCCTCGCCATGTCGCCCGACATGATCGTGGCCGACGCCGCCGACGGCGATCAGGAGATCCGGGCGATCGCCGCGGCCAACCCAGCGGTCAAGTTCGTGATCGGCACCGCCCTCGAGCCGCAGGCGCCGAACATGTCGATCTTCGACAGCGACTTGGCGGAGCCGGCCTACCTGTGTGGCCTGATCGCCGGCAGCCTGACGAAGTCGGGCGTGGTCGGTGTCGTCTGCGGCAAGACGGAGCCGCACGTCAACCGCACGATCAACGCCTTCATCGCCGGTGCCCATGACGCCAGTACCACGGTGCGCGTGAAGGTGACGTTCATCGACTCCTGGTACGACCCGCCCAAGGCGAAGGCGGCGGCGCTTGCCCAGATCGCGGCCGGTGCCGACGTGATCTATGCGGAGCGCGAGGGGGCGATCGCGGGGGCGAAGGAGAAGGGGGTGTTCGCGTTCGGGAATCTGGTCGATCAGTTCGCCGAGGCGCCGGAGTGCGTGATCACGGGGCCCGTGTGGAACATGACGCCGCTTGCCGACTACATCGTCAAGCAGGCGGCGGCGGGATTCGTGTCGGCCGAGGATCTCCAGGACTTCTCGACCCTGGCCCGCGGGGGTGCGGCGCTCGCGCCGTTCCACGGTTGGGAGACGAAGCTCCCCCCCGACGTCCTCGAACTCCTCCGCGAGAAGGACCGGGCCCTCAAGGCGGGCCTGATGACCCTCGAGCACGACATCGCGACCCCGAAGGGGGACTGACGGGGCCTTCCGGTCCGTAAGCAAGCCTCTCGGGAACCCGCCCCACGGATATGCCCCGCTGGCCCGGCGAATCGGCGTCCCTCAGGGGGCCGGCGTGATCTCCACCGGCACGCCGCGGGCATAGGCCCGCAGGGAGAAGACGTCACCGGTCGCCCCGGCACTCGAGCGGGCGAACTGGGCGACGGTGTATTCGGCGTCATGCTCGCCATCGACCACCTCGGCGAGAAGCGTGACCCGCAGCCACAGCTCGCGCGTGCCGGTGGCCGAGGCAGGGAGGTCACCAGAGACCGCTGAACTCTCCCCCCACTTCCCGGCGGCGATTCCATCGTGGAGCGTGATCCACGTCTCGCCGTCGCGCGACACCTCGATTTTCGTCGCCCCGCGGCCCTTCCCCAGCTCAGGAGTGAGGTCGAAATCCCAGCAGATCGTCTCTGCCACCAATTCGATCCGCTCGGCGGCCACGGGGAAGACGAAGCGGTAGTCGAGGGTGCCAGGCTCTCCGAATCTCGTAGGTCCCCAGTAGGTGATCCGTGGCGTGGAAAACTCCTCCGCCCATTTCTTCATGCCGGGTGAAGCGACGAGCCAGCGGTCGGCGTCGAACTGCTCGATCGTTCGGAACGCGTGCTCGAAGACGAGCGATTCCCGGTTGCCGAGCCGCGCGGCCACCGTCGCCATGCCATCGAAGGCCTCTCCCCAGTACCGCTCGATCTCGCTCCAATCGCGAAGGAGCTGCACGGCGAAGAGGATCATCGCCCCGAGCAGCAGCCCGATGAACGTGCCGCGAACAAGCTCGCCACGTCGCCCCTGCCCACGACGGACGCGCGGCAGCCTGAGCCAGCCCGGGCGCAGAAGCCATCCTTCTGAGACGCCGCTGCCGCCAAGCGCCGCTGCGAGGCCTCCGGCGTCGGCATACCGCCGGGCCGGATGCTTCTCCAAGCAGCGTTCGATGATCGCCGCCAGCCCGGGCGAGACCCCGGCAGCCCTCGGGGCCGGCGTCTCCCGGATGACGCGTGCCGCCTCCACCACCGGCAAGCCGACGATATCGAACGGAGGAGTTCCGGTGAGGAGCTCGTGGAGGAGCGCGCCCAAGGCGTGGACGTCGCTGCGTGCATCGACGGCCGCGCCGTCGCCATCCACCTGTTCGGGGCTCATGTACGGGAGCGTGCCGATGAAGCCGCCGGGCGCGGTGAGGGTGGAATCGGGACCGGCGCCGAGCCGTCCGCGGGCGACGCCGAAGTCGATCACCTTCGGCTCGCCCGACGCGGCCACGAGGATATTCCCGGGCTTGAGATCACGATGAACGATGCCGAGCGCATGGCCGTGAGCGACCGCGTCACTCACCCGTGCCATCAGCGCCACAATCGCATCGGTGCCGAGGGCGTGCGTGCGGACGTAGTCGGTGATCGGAAGCGCACCGGGGACGAGTTCCATCACGATCGCCGGCACGGGCGTGCCGAGGACATCGCAACTGCCGACGGCGAGGATCCGGGAGATGCCCGGATGGTCGAGCCGCCGGAGGATCTCCGATTCCTTGGCAAACCGGCGGAGCAGGTCACGCGACCAGAGGCCGGGCCGCAGCACCTTCACGGCGACTTGGCCATCTCCCCCGTCGCGCTCCCCCTCGTAGACGCGTCCCATCCCCCCTTCACCGAGGACGCGCACGAGCCTCACCCCCTCGATCTCACGGCCGAGGAGAGGGTCGGACGCTTCTCCGGTCGCGGGCTCGCACAACTTCCACAAGGCTTCGAGTCCGAAGCCGTCCGGGTCGGCAAGCGCCGGCTCGACCTCGGACCGGGGGCCGTGGTGCGGCTTGTCTGGATCATCGTCACGGGCCACGCTGCTGCTCCTCCGCCTCACGGTGCCTCGCCGCGGAAGCGGGACTGAAAGTGATCGCGTGCGGCCTCCCAGCGGCGCCGGACGGTCCGTTCGGAGCAGCCGAGCAGCTCGGCGATCTCGGCCTGCGACGCACCGAGATACCACACCATTTCGAACACGGTCCGTTCCTCCGCTTGCAGCGTCGCGGCAACCTCGTGGAACCGCACCCAGCGTACGAACGACTCGGCTTCCTGGGCCGCGATCGCATCGACCGCTTCCGCCGAGCGGCAGACCTCGCCGCCACCGTCGATGGCCACGACGTCGGTGTCGAAGTGTCGAGCCGGAGATTCCGGCCCGGCGTATTTGCGGGCGAGGTCGACGAGCTCCCGTCGCACCTGGAGGGCGACTAGGCCGAGGAAGCTCGCCGGATCGGCGGGGGTGACGGTGGCGA
>Ga0208484_1000253_pt1 | contig 13373 bp, 14 predicted proteins | sample LakMenEpi09Aug11_FD_150682 | JGI IMG/M metagenome (GOLD analysis project Ga0208484, IMG submission 150682) | Freshwater microbial communities from Lake Mendota, WI - 09AUG2011 deep hole epilimnion (SPAdes) | ecosystem: Environmental > Aquatic > Freshwater > Lentic | place: Lake Mendota, Madison... | reverse complement strand
TGGTTAAATTTGGAAGTGCATTTGAAGGAGCAAGCACAATTGTTTGTGTTGCTATGAATATAAAAGCAACTAATGCTTTTGTTAATTTTGACATTTTTACCTCTTATTTGATGGGAATACTGCTCTAGGCGCCACATTATCACCCGAAACCAAGGCCTCAGGGTATAGCGTTTGAGAGGTGAGTATTTACTCACCAGAACAGGGCGGAAAATTAGTCAAATGTCCACTTCCCAAGAAGTCGTCAAAGATGCCCTATCTGAAGGCATTCGTGCTCGCCAGGCAGTTCTCGATGAGCACGTAGAAGTTCTGGTTCAAATTGGAAAAATCTGTGGGCAAGCCATTGAGAATGGAAACAAAATCCTTTTGTGCGGCAATGGCGGAAGTGCAGCTGATGCTCAACATTTAGCTGCCGAATTATTGATTCGCCTAAGACCCGAAGTAACGCGCCAGACTTTGCCAGCTATTGCTCTAGCGATGGATTCATCAACCTTGACAGCGTGTGGCAACGATTTAGGATTCGAAGTTATTTTTGAAAGAATGGTTGAAGCGTTAGGCAACAAAGGCGATGTTCTTATTGGAATTACCACATCAGGTAAATCACCAAATGTTTTAAAAGCTCTAACTAAAGCAAAAGAATTGGGAATTACAACCGTTGGTTTACTGGGTGGAACTGGTGGACCTGCATTGGAATTGTGCGATTACTCGTTTATTGCTCCAACAAAGGTAACGGGACGCATTCAAGAACTTCATATAACCGCAGGACATATCATTATGGAGTTAGTTGAAGATCACTTAATTGAAAAAGGCAAACTAAAGATTGTTAAATGATGGTAGATAAAAAAAATTATTGGTTTGATTTAGAAGATAAAGTTGTTGTAATCACCGGTGGAGCAGGGCTTTTAGGTTATGAGCACGGTCAAGCAATAAGTCATTGCGGGGGAATCGCTGTTATTGCAGACTTGAATTTAAGCGATGCAGAAAATGTGGCAAAAAAAATTGAGAAAAATGCCATTGGGGTAAAACTTGACGTAACCAACCAGGATTCAATTGATGAAGTGTTAACTAAACTTAAGGAAAAGTACGGCAGAGTTGATTCACTGATTAATAACGCAGCAATAAATCCAATCGTAAGTGAAAAAGGATTAGATAAATCGAGATTTGAAGATGTAACTCTATCCGGTTTACAAAAAGAATTAGATGTCAATCTGCTTGGCGCAGTTCTTTGCAGTAAAACTTTTGGTTCACATTTTGCGGCCAATGGTGGAGGAACAATTGTAAATATTTCTTCTGAATTAGGAATTATCGGACCGGATCAAAGACTTTATAAACAAAAAGGTTTAAAAGATGATGAGCAACCAGTTAAACCAGTTGGGTATTCAATTGCCAAAGCAGGATTAATTGGTTTAACAAAATATTTAGCGACCTACTGGCCAGAAAAAGGCGTAAGAGCAAACGCAATTTGTCCAGGCGGGGTGGAGGCTAATCAATCTAAAGAATTTTTAGATGAGATCACAAAAAGAATTCCAATGGCCAGAATGGCTAAATCACACGAATATCAAGCTTTAGTGGCGTTTTTGTGCTCCGAAGCATCTTCATATTTGACTGGTTCGGTGATTTCAGCCGATGGCGGTCGAAGTGTTTGGTAAGTTTTCATCAACTAGTAAATCCTTGGGGGATTAGATGTCAATATTTGTGATTGCTGAAATTGGCATTAACCACAATGGAAGCTTAGATATTGCCAAGCAACTAATTGATATGTCGAAAGATGCTGGCTGTGATGCTGTTAAATTTCAAAAGCGAACAATTGACATCGTTTACACTCCTGCTGTTTTAGATACACCAAGAGAAAGTCCATGGGGTACAACAACCCGAGAACAAAAAATGGGATTGGAATTTGGACTAGAGGAATATAAGGAAATTGATAAGTACTGTAAAGAAAAGAAGATTGAATGGTTTGCATCAGCTTGGGATGTTGAAAGTCAAAAATTCTTAAGACAATTTAAATGTAACTACAATAAAGTTGCTTCAGCAATGCTTACCCACATTCCATTATTGAACGAGATTGCTTCAGAAAAACTACACACATTTATTTCAACTGGAATGGCAACTTATGCTGAAATAGATGTTGCTGTTGACATATTTAAGAAAGCTAATTGTCCATTTACATTGATGCACACAGTCTCGGTTTATCCATGTCCTGAAGAAGATTTGAATTTAAACATGATCAAGACTTTGAGTGAAAAATACAACTGTCCAGTTGGATACAGCGGTCATGAAACTTCACCAGTGCCATCAATTGCAGCTTCCGCACTTGGCATTACTGCTCTGGAAAGACACGTAACACTTGATAGAACTATGTATGGTTCAGATCAATCTGCGTCATTGGAAAAAAGAGGACTTGAGATTTTGGTAAGTGGTGTTAGAAGTGTGGAAGTAGCACTTGGTAATGGTAAAAAAGAATTTGGAGATGCCGAGAAAGCAGTAGCAGCCAAACTTCGCTACTGGTAGTTTCCTAAAGATATGGGATTAACCAAACAAATAGGAATAATGCAAGGAAGACTTTCTCCTCGTATTGATGGCAAAATCCAGGCATATCCTGCGAAAACCTGGCAAAAAGAATTTGAAATAGCTCAAGAAATTGGTTACTCCGCAATCGAATGGATAGTGGAAGAGCCGATGGCCGAAAACGCACTAATGACAGAATCGGGTTTGTCAGAGATAGCAAAAATCATTGAAAAAACTAATGTAAAAGTTGATTACATTTGTGCAGATATTTTCATGCAGCAACCCTTAATGCGTATGAATTCTGAAACTAAAAAGAGTAATAAACATTACTTATCCCAGATTCTCATCAATGCAAATAGAATTGGAGCCATAGGAGTAGAAATTCCTTTCGTTGACAATTCATCTATTAAAACTGAGGAAGAAAAAAAGGAATTACTTGAGGTATTGCAGGATTCCTTTGAATTAGCAAATGATCTGAATTTAAAGATTTCATTAGAAACCGATCTTGCCCCTTTGGAGTTTAAAAATTTACTTGATGAAATCAATTTAGAATTTGTACAAGCAAATTATGACATAGGTAATAGTGCATCGTTGGGATATGATTGCTTAGAAGAATTAGAGGCTTATGGAAATAGAATTTTGAATGTTCATATAAAAGATAGAGTTTTAGGCGGGACTACGGTAGAACTTGGTTCTGGCAATGCGAACATAAGTTTGGTACTTGAGAAATTAAATTCAATTAATTACTCAGGGGGAATAACGATGCAAGCTGCAAGGGGAAACGACGATATCGAAACCGCTAAGAGACATTTAACTTATACATTAGATATTTTACAAAGATTGTAAATGATAAAAAAAATCTTAGTTACCGGATCAACAAGGGGTATTGGCCTTAGTGTTGCTGAAAAATTTCATTCAAATGGTTGGAATGTTTGCCTAAATGGTCGTAACCAAGATAAATTAATGGAAATCTCGGAGAGACTAAATAAAGAGAGATCAAATTCCGCTTTAGGGGTAAAAGCGGATTTATCCTTAAACTCAGATTTAAATACTCTGAGTGAAATGATCATAAGTCAGTGGGGAACACTAGACTGCATAATTTTTAATATTGGTTCAGGTCATGGAAGCAAGGGATTTGCTTCAACAATGGAAGAAAATTTGGCTTCCCTAAAAACTAACTTTTTAGATGTAGTAAAAAGTTTTAATAAATTGTGCAAGTTACTATCTCAAAATCAGCCAAGTTCCATTATCTTCATTGGCAGCATTGCGCAAGACTCAAATGTTAATGCCCCGTTTTCGTATGCGTATTCAAAAAAAGCACTTAATAATTTTGCAAGATATCAAGCTATCGCGCTTTCAAAGCAAAAAGTATCTGTGAATGTAATTAACCCCGGACACATCTTGACTGAAGGCGGAGTCTGGGCTAGAAAAAAGCAAGAATCAAATGTGGAATTTAATAATTTCGTTTCAGAAAATATTCCCGTGCAAAGAATTGGCACAAGCGAAGAGGTAGCTGAATTTACCTACATGCTCGTAAATGGAAATTCTAACAAATTTATTACAGGTTCTCAAATAAATATAGACGGCGGAACGTCAATAAATATTAAGTAGTTAAACCATGGAATTGGCTTTAGTCAAGACTGTTCTGAGAATGGCTTCAATCTCATTAAATTGGGTTTCATTTGCAATTAGTGCTGGCGCCAATTGAACTACAGGATCTCCACGATCATCGGTACGACAATAAATACCATTTTCAAACAGGGCTTGAGAGATAAATCCTCGCAGAATTTTTTCTGATTCTTGGGGGGTGAAGCTTTCCCTAGTTTCTTTATCTTTAACTAATTCGATGCCGTAGAAGAATCCTTCGCCACGAATATTTCCAACTATTGGAATGTCGTAAAGTTTTTCTAGAGTTTTTCTAAAGACGCCTTCTTTTTCTCTAACATGTTCATTTATTTTTTCATCTTGCATGATGTCAAGATTTTTCATTGCAACTGCTGCTGCTACTGGATGACCACCAAAGGTTGAACCGTGTGCAAACATAGAAGTACCGGTTGAGAACGGTTCAAATAAACGATCACTTGCAATCATGGCACCCATTGGTGCATAGCCTGAAGTTAATCCTTTTGCGCAAATAATAATGTCAGGTTGCACCCCATAACGATTAATTGCAAAAGTTTCACCAATTCTGCCAAATGCAGTAATGGTTTCATCTGCGACGAATAAAACATCGTGTCGTGTGCAAATCTCTCTTACACGATCTAAATAACCTGGAGGAGGTGGAAAACAACCACCTGAGTTTTGAACTGGTTCTAAGAAAACAGCCGCGACAGAATCTGCTCCTTCAAGAAGGATTGCTTGCTCAATTTGATCTGCTGCCCAAATACCAAATTCTTTTTCATCATGGTTCACATGTTGAGGAGCGCGATAAAAGTTTGTATTAGGGACTTTATGGCCTCCTGGCACTAAAGGCTCAAAAGGAATTTTTGCAAATGGAATTCCAGTAATACTTAAAGCGCCTTGGGATGTGCCGTGATAGGAAAGTGCACGGCTAATTATTTTATGTTTTGTTGGTTTGCCAATTAGTTTGTAGTAGTTCTTAATTAATTTCCAAGCAGTTTCAACAGCTTCGCCACCACCGGATGTGAAAAATACTTTATTTAGATCTCCTGGTGCAAGTTTTGCTAAACGCTCAGCTAATGCAGCTGCCATTGGATGGGCATAAGACCAAAGTGGGAAGAAGGCTAATTTATCTGATTGCTCTCTAGCTGCTTCACCTAATTCTTTTCGACCGTGGCCAATTTGAACAGTGAAAAGTCCAGCAAGACCGTCAATAATTCTCTTACCTTTATCGGTGTAGACATAACAGCCTTCACCGCGAACAATCATTGGTACATCTTGGGTGGCAAAGTTTCCGTGGCGGGTGAAATACATCCAAAGATGATTTTTTGCTGCATCCTGCAACGCGTTAGGTGAACCTGATAGTAAATCTGTTGCTGTCATTTTGTCCCCCATGAGTAGGTTTGTTTTCTGATCTTTAGGTACACAAAGGCTTCGGTGCTATCTACTCCAGGAATGGATCTGATTCTTTTATTAAGAATGGAAAGTAATTTTTCGTCGTCTTCGCACACAACTTCAATCAAAATATCAAATCCACCAGCACAAACGACTACGTAATTTACTTCTTGAAGTTTTGCTAGAGCATCAGCGACTTTTTCGATGTCACCTTCAACGTTCACACCAATCATGGCTGCTCTTTGAAAGCCAACTTGTAAAGGATCAGTTACGGCAACAACTTGCATTACGTTTGAATCCAGTAGTTTTTGCACTCTTTGTCGAACTGCTGCTTCACTCAAACCAATTGACTTGCCAATTGAGGCATAGGGTTTTCGCCCATCAGATTGCAGTTGTTCAATGATCGATTTTGAAACATCATCGATAAGAGCGGCTTGATTACGGGGCATAATCCTTAGGTTGTCAGCAAAATCAGGATTTGTCAAAGGAAACCGTTGTGGATTTAACTTTTCCCCACGAAATCCGTTGTTTACATAGCCTCACAAGGCCCTTCGGGGCCTTAATTGGAACTTGGACAAGGGGGTTTCCAAAGCCTGGGGATTCTCGATAGTGTTTAAATGAGCAAATCAAACTTTCACTCTATTAAAGGAGTATCAAAAGTGGCCGAAAAGCGCGTTGTCAAAAATTACATCAACGGTAAGTCTCAAGAATCAGTCTCTGGTCAATTTATAGATTTAATCAATCCCACAACTGGCGAAGTGTTCGCAATGGCAGCACGTTCAAATGAAAAAGATATTGATCTTGCCTATAACGCAGCTGCAAAAGCATTTGAGTCATGGAAAAACACAACCCCAAGTGAAAGATCAATGGCGTTATGGAAAATTGCTGATGTTTTGGAAAAAAACATTGAAGAAATTGTTAACTTGGAATCAGAAAATACTGGTAAACCAATTGCTGTAACGATGGCTGAAGAAGTTGGTCCAATGTTGGATCAAATCAGATATTTTGCAACAGCAGCAAGAAACTTGGAAGGTAAATCAGCTGGTGAATACATGAAGGGCCATACTTCAATGATTCGCCGTGAACCAATTGGTGTGATTGGTCAAGTTACTCCTTGGAATTATCCGATGATGATGGCTGTTTGGAAATTTGCTCCAGCTATTGCTGCAGGTAACACAACTGTTTTAAAACCAAGTGACACAACTCCAGTGACAACTGCTCGTATGGCAGAAATAATCACTGATTCAGGAATTCTTCCTCCAGGAGTTTTGAATGTGGTTACAGGAGATCGTGAAACTGGAAAAGCTTTAGTGGAACATAAAATTCCACAAATGGTTGCAATTACAGGATCTGTTAGAGCAGGTATGCAAGTTGCACAATCAGCAGCATTAGATGTTAAACGCGTTCATCTTGAATTAGGCGGTAAAGCACCTGTCGTTATTTTTGATGATGCAGATATTCAAGCTGCAGCAGAGTGGATTGCAATTGCTGGATATTTCAATGCTGGACAAGATTGCACAGCGGCCACACGAGTTCTTGCTCATGCCAAAATTTATGATGATTTTGTTGCAGCTCTTTCTGAGCAAGCAAAAAATACTCAAACTTCCCTGGCAAAAGGGCCAAAAGATCCAGATTCATTTGTGCCACCAGTAAACAACGCAAATCAACTTGATCGAGTGAGTGGATTTATAGATCGAGTTCCAAATCATGCAAAAGTTAAAGCCGGCGGAAGTCGTCAAGGAAATAAGGGCTATTTCTTTGAACCAACTGTTGTTTCAGATTTGAAGCAAGATGACGAAATGATTCAAAATGAAATTTTTGGACCAGTTATAACTGTACAAAAATTTGCTGATGAAAACGAAGGCTTAAAAATGGCTAATGGTGTTCCTTATGGTTTGGCCTCAAGTGTTTGGACTAAAGATGTGGCTCGTTCCATGAGAATGGCTAAAGGTCTTGATTTTGGAGCCGTATGGGTGAACACTCATATTCCAATGGTTTCTGAAATGCCTCACGGTGGTTTCAAGCACTCAGGTTATGGCAAGGATCTTTCTATGTATGGGTTTGAAGATTACACAAGAATCAAGCACGTAATGTTCAAAATCGATAACTAAGTCTGACAAGATAATCCACAACGAAGGGAAAATGAAAATGAACAAAGAAGAAAAACTGCAAGAAATTCCAGCAGAGATTAGACCATTTTTAACTCGTAGACGAGTTTTGCAAGCAGGTGCCATTGGTGGTGCCGCAGCAGTAGCCGCAGCATGTGGCGCTGGTGGAACAACTTCAGATTCTGCAGCACCAGCTGGAGAAAATGTTGACAATTCAGAGACAAATAAAAAAGTAGTTTGGTCAAACTGGCAAGCATATATGCCTTTAAGTGAAGAAGATCAAACTTATCCAGATTTATTAGCTTTCACTGCAGAAACTGGAATCGCAGTTACTTACACAGAAGATTACAACGATAACAACGAAGCATATGCAAAATACAAACCGTTGTTAGATAAAGGACAATCTTTAGGAGTTGACATAGTCACTCCAACTGATTGGATGGCTGCACTTTGGATTCAAAATGGTTATGCATTGAAATTAGATGATGCAAACATTCCAAACAAAGCAAATTTGAACGAAGCTTACAGAAATGTAAGTTGGGATCCAGGTAGAACTTATTCTTTACCTTGGCAATCTGGTTTTGCTGGTTTTGGATGGAACAAAGCAAAACTAAAAGAGGCATTAGGAACTGACAAATTAACTTCAATGGAACAGTTCTTTGATCCTAAACTAAAAGGAAAAGTTGTTGTTCTTAGTGAATTAAGAGACACAATTCCATTAGTTTTGTCATGGCAAGGAAATGATCCAACAAATTTCGGAGACGCTGAATTCCAAAAAGCAATCGAATTTTTGCAATCCAAAGTTGATGATGGACATATTCAAGCCTTTACTGGCAACGAATATATTCAAGCCCTTGAAGGTGGCAACGTAACTGCAGTTATTGGATGGTCAGGAGATCTTGGCCAAATGGGTGCTGATTACGCATTTGATTTGCCTGAAAGTGGTGGATCTATTTTCGTTGACACTATGTTGATTCCTGCAGGGGCAGAACACAAAGCCAATGCGGAGAAATTGATGAACTATTTCTACGATCCAGTTGTTGCAGCAAGAGTTGCAGCTTATGTTCAATACATCTCACCAGTAAATGGTGCAGCAGAGGAATTGTTAAAAATTGATCCTGCTTTGGCAGAAAATCAATTAATATTTCCTTCAGATGAATTGTTAAAACGTGCTTACTCTGCAATGCCATTTACCTCTGAACAAGCTGCTAAGTACAACGAAGCTTGGGCAAAGTTGATCGGCAACTAGGAGCGTGGCAAGTAATCGACCAAAAGTTGAGGATTTACATTTAGTAAATCTCACCAAAACATTTGGTGACTTCAAAGCGGTCGATAATTTAAGTCTCACCATTCCGGCGGGTTCATTCTTTGCACTACTTGGCCCGTCGGGTTGTGGGAAAACCACAACCTTAAGAATGGTTGCAGGTTTAGAAGAACCCACCTCAGGACAAATAAAACTCGGTCAAGACGACATCACAAATTTACCGCCCTACAAACGCTGGGTAAACACAGTTTTTCAAAGTTATGCACTGTTTCCACACTTAACAATTTATGAAAATGTTGCTTTTGGTTTAAGAAGACAAAAAGCCAACGACATTGATAAACAAGTCCAAGCAATGCTTGAACTTGTGGAATTAACCACTCAAGCGCAAAAGAAACCTCAGCAGTTATCTGGTGGACAGCAACAAAGAGTTGCTGTTGCAAGAGCATTGATAAATGAACCAGATGTTTTGTTGCTTGATGAACCACTTGGTGCTTTAGATCTTAAACTTCGTCGTCAAATGCAACTAGAACTTAAGAGAATTCAAACTGAAGTTGGAATTACATTTGTCCACGTAACTCATGACCAAGAAGAAGCTATGACCATGGCTGACACGATTGCGGTAATGAATGAAGGAAAAATTGAGCAAATGGGTTCCCCTATTCAGATATATGAACACCCAAAAACAGCTTTCGTAGCAAATTTCCTAGGGCAAACTAATTTATTTGAAGGAACAGTAGCTGGCATTGAGGGTGATGAATTAGCAGTCAAAGTAAAAGATACAACTATTTTTGTGCCACTGAGTTCAACTGAAATTAGAAGTGGTCGCATTGTATTTGGGGTAAGACCAGAAAAAGTTAAAATTGTTGATCAGGGTAAACCAGGTTTACCCAAAAACCAAATAAATGGCTCAATTAAATTAACAGCATTTGTGGGAGTTTCAACTCAATATGAAGTTATTACTAATTGGGGACAAGAAGTTTCAGCTTTCGAACAAAACATTGACCCAACAGATTTGGGTAGACCTGGTCAAGCAGTAACACTTGCTTGGGAGCCAAGGCATTCATTTGTATTAGATCCTGATGATGATTTAACAGCAGGACTTGATACTTCTTGGGATGAATGATGTCGGTTGCTCAAGAATTAATTAAGTCGCAACCTGCAAGAAAGAAAATAAAAAGAACACCTTATCTATTAATTCTTCCAGGAGTTGTCTGGTTATTTTTATTCTTTCTATTTCCGTTATCAACCTTGTTAGCAACGTCATTGCAAAAACCTGCAGGACTTAGTCCAGATGATGGATTTCTACCTGCGTTTAAGATTTCCAATTATTCTGATGCGTTAATTGAATACTATCCTCAATTCTTTCGAGGATTTTTATACGCAGGAATCGCAACCGTATTTTGCTTGCTTCTTGCTTACCCAATTGCTTATTACATGGCCTTCAAGGCTCGAAAGTATAGAAACTTAATGTTAGTACTGATCGTGGCACCATTTTTTGCATCTTTTTTACTAAGAACAAATGCTTGGAAAACAATTCTTTCGGGTGATGGACTAGTTGTAGGATTTCTAAATTTTCTAAACTTGTTACCGCAAGAAAGAATCTTAAATACGTCATTAGCCGTAATCGCTGGTTTAACTTATAACTTTTTGCCATTTATGATTTTACCTCTTTATACCTCATTAGAAAAAATAGATCCAAGATTAATTGAGGCAGCAGGTGATTTGTATTCCCCTCCTTCGCAAAGATTTTGGAAAGTTGTCTGGCCTCTATCTTTACCCGGGGTAATTAGTGGGACTTTGCTAACTTTCATACCGGCATCTGGTGACTATATTAACGCTGAACTTTTAGGCAGTATCAAAGACAAAATGATTGGAAACGTAATCCAGTCCCAGTTTATTGATTTGCGAGATTACCCAACGGCTTCAGCACTTTCTTTCACCTTCATGGCGATTATTCTTGTAATTATCTATCTTTACATCCGACGAGCTGGTACAGATGATCTGGTCTAATTATGAAAATTACTAAGTTAATACGCGAAAAAACATTACAAGTCTTTTCTGTATTAATAATTATCTATTTACTTCTTCCATTGGCTGTAATTATTTTATTATCCTTCAATAAACCTAAAGGAAGACAAAACACATCTTGGAATGAGTTTTCACTTGATGCGTGGACAAATATTTGTCGCGATCAAACCATTTGTAATGCTTTTTCAACAAGTATAAGAATTGGTATTTTGGTAACGGTTATTTCAACAATTATTGGTACCTTAATTTCTTTTGCTCTAATCAGACATCGATATAGAGGTAGGGGAAGTACGAGTTTGCTAATTTTCTTACCACTTGCCACACCTGAAGTAATTCTCGGTGCATCTTTACTAGCACTGTTTCTTAATATTTTTATACCACTTGGATTTTGGACAATTTTGTTAGCACAGATTACATTTACAATAAGCTTCGTTGTAGTTGTGGTGAATGCTCGACTTGCTGGAATGGATCCAAAATTGGAACAAGCAGCTATGGATCTTTACGCAACTCCATTGCAAACATTTCGATATGTTACTTTTCCTCTTGCCTTACCAGGAATTATGGCTGCAGCACTGCTTTCGTTTTCGTTATCATTTGACGATTACATAGTTACAGTATTTAACTCAGGAAGAGTTGTAACTTTTCCTATCTATATTTGGTCAGCAGCGCAAAGAGGAATTCCTCCACAAGTTAATGTGATTGCATCACTAATGTTCTTGGGTTCATTGCTACTTGTGCTAATTGCTAGCATGATCAGTAAAAGAAGGAAGGCATTACAAGCATGACTTTAGATGTGGGAAGCATTGCCCCAGATTTTTCGTTGAAGAATCAATTCGGTGAACTTGTTACTTTAAGTGAATTTAAAGGCAAAAAGAATGTAGTTTTGATGTTTTATCCTTTTGCATTCACCGGTAAGTGCACAGAAGAATTGTGTACGATAAGAGATGAACGAAATGATTTTGTTAATGACGATACTCAAATACTTTCCATCTCTTGTGATCCAAGTTCAAGTCTGAAAATATTTGCAGAGCAGCAAGGATTAACCACCCCCTTGTTAAGCGATTTCTGGCCACACGGAGCAGTCAGCAAGTCATACGGTGTCTTTTTGGAAGACTTAGGTTTTGCCAATAGGGGAACTTTCCTTATTGATAAATCAGGAGTTATTCGCTGGAAAGTCGTAACAAGTCCAGGGGAAGTGCGTAAAACCTCGGACTATCGTTTGGCACTTTCTACTCTTTAGATAGATTGCACTAGCAACAAAATATTTCGGATTTAAATTAATTAATCCGGGCCTATAGCTCAGTTGGCTAGAGCGCCGCCCTTACAAGGCGGATGTCGGGGGTTCAAGTCCCTCTGGGCCCACGTGAATAAACCAACTGTTGCCAAGTTGGCAGAAATAATCGAAAAACGTTACCCAAAAACTTTAGCCCTTGAATGGGATGTTGTTGGTTTAATAACAAGTAATTCTAAAATTGAAGTCAAGAAAATACTTTTAACAATTGACGTGACACCCGAAGTTGTTTCGCAGGCAATATCTGAATCTGTTGATCTTTTGATTAGTCATCACCCCTTAATTCTTGATCAAGAAGAATCCACAGATATCCAAGAAAAAAGTATTGAATTAAAGATGCTTTTGGAACAAAACAGTATTGGACTTTATTGCATCCACACCAATGCAGATATCGCAGAAGGAGGGGTTAATGATGCTTTGGCAGCAAAAATAGGTTTAATAAAAGTTAAAAGATTTGGACAAGAACAAATGGGAAGAATTGGTGAATTAAAAGAAAATACGAATTTAAAAACATTCATCAATTTGTTAAGGAATAATCTCCCCAAAACTAAAGGCGCTCTTCAAGTAAGTGGAAATCTAGAGAATCAAGTATTGAAAGTAGCTGTGTGTGGGGGATCTGGCTCATCACTTTTAGCAGAGGTTCGTCAAACTGATGCCGATGTATTTGTTACCGCTGATTTAAAGCATCATGCAATCAGTGATAATAAAGTCATGAATGGACCTGCTTTGATTTCAATCTCACATTGGGCAAGTGAATGGTTATGGCTTCCTGAACTTAAAAAACAACTTGAAACTGATTTTAGTCAAAGTAATTTTGATGTAAATATTCTTATCTCTGAGATAGTGACAGATTCCTGGGATTTCAGTGTGGAAGCAAAATCATGAAGGCCAAAGTTGAAGTACAAAAATTATTGGTTGACTTAAACGCCATTGATCAAAACATTCGAAAAATAGACCACCAGAAGAAGAACCACCCTCAACTGATGAAAATAACCGAATTAACTGCCCGTCTTCCCTCGATTGAAGCCTCGATTGTTGAAAATGATTCACAAATTAACGAAACAAAGAAAGAACTATCAAGAGCTGAAGTTGACGTGGAGAACATCGCTAAACGTGTTGAAAAAGATAACGAAAGACTAAATTCTGGTGAAACTAGCGCTAA
>Ga0208484_1000251_pt1 | contig 13398 bp, 10 predicted proteins | sample LakMenEpi09Aug11_FD_150682 | JGI IMG/M metagenome (GOLD analysis project Ga0208484, IMG submission 150682) | Freshwater microbial communities from Lake Mendota, WI - 09AUG2011 deep hole epilimnion (SPAdes) | ecosystem: Environmental > Aquatic > Freshwater > Lentic | place: Lake Mendota, Madison... | reverse complement strand
CGGCACCCCGATCTGCGGGGAATCGTCCGCGAGCACGTGAATCTGACGCACAAGGACCGCGACGTCCTCGCCGCCGCCGATGCCCTCGTGCGGATGCTCGTGCGGGTCTGCCGGGGGGATCGCCTGCGCGACGCGATCCTCGAGGAAGGGAGAGACTGGATCTCGGCGGCCAAGCTTGCCGACTGGGGCGACCTTCCCGATCGCACCGTCGTCGGCACCCGCCTCTCGACCGCCTGCTACATCCCCGACGCCTTTCCGGCTGCCCTCGTCCTCGCTTGGCGGCACCACGACGACTTCGCCGGCGGGGTCCTCGCCAACGCCCGCTGCGGGGGCGACAACTGCCATCGCGGCACGGTCGTAGGGGCGCTGCTCGGGGCGGCCAACCCGATCCCGCGCCCGTTTCTGGAAGGGCTCCGGGCCGGTGGTAGAGTTGAAGACATTTTCAGCCGCTCCCCCCTGGGTACGCCCGCATGACTTCCGTGGCCCCGTCCGCCGGATCCCTCCGCGAATCGGTCCGGGACGCCGCCCCCCTTCCCCATGCCTCGATCGACGGCCTCGTTCCCACCCGCACGGTGCTGCTCACCGCCGATCCGACGGCGGCCGATCCGGTGGCGGCGAAGCGCGAGGAGATCCTCGCCTACTTCCACCGCACTTGCGAACTCGACGACCGGCTCTTCGCCCTGATCCGCAACGAGGCGGCATTTTTCGTCCGCCACGAACCGCTCCGCCACCCGCCGATCTTCTACCTCGCCCATCCGGCGACGTTCTACGTCAACAAGCTGTACGTCGGCCGCCACTTCAAGACCCGCATCGACCCCCGCATGGAGGCGATGATGGCGGTGGGCGTCGACGAGATGTCGTGGGACGACCTCAACGCGGCCCACTATGACTGGCCGAGTGTCGAGGCGGTGCGTGCCTACCGCCGCGAGGTCCGAAAGCGCGTCGATGCCTTCATCCGCGCGATGCCGCTGGAACTTCCGATCCGCCAGGATTCACCGGCATGGGTGATCCTCATGGGGATCGAACACGAGCGGATCCACCTCGAGACCTCCTCCGCGATCCTTCGCCAGATGCCGCTCGTCGACCTGCGTCGGGAGTCGGAGCTCACCCCCGACGAGCAGCGGCTGTGGCGCACGTGTCCGGATTCGGGGCCGCGCCCCGACAACCCCTGGGTGGAGGTCGCCGCGCAGACGGTCCACCTCGGCAAGCGTGACGACGACGACACCTACGGCTGGGACAACGAGTACGGCACCGAGGAGGTCCGGCTGCCGTCGTTCAGCGCCGCCCGGCAGCTCGTCTCCAACGGCGAGTTCCTCGAGTTCGTGGCCGCCGGCGGCTATCGTGACGAGTCGTTCTGGACCGAGGAGGGGCGTGGCTGGCTGCGGTACACGAAGGCCGGCCATCCGCGCTTCTGGCGCCGCCACGGCACGACCTGGAGCCAGCGGAATCTCCTCGACGAGATCCCCCTCCCGCTCGACTGGCCAGTGGAGATCAACTGCCTCGAGGCCCAGGCCTGGTGTGCGTGGAAGCGGCAGGAGACCGGGCTCAACATCCAGCTCCCCACCGAGGCCCACTGGCAGGCGTTGCGGACGCCGATCGACACCGATCAGCCACGGTGGGAGAAGGCGCCGGGCAACGTGAACCTCGAGTGGTTCGCGTCGAGCTGCCCGGTGACACGGTTTCCGCAGGGGGAGTTCTGCGACGTCATCGGCAACGTCTGGCAGTGGACGCGGACGCCGATCATGCCCTTCAAGGGATTCGAGGTCCATCCGCTCTACGACGACTTCTCCGTGCCGACGTTCGACGGCCGCCACAACCTCATCAAGGGGGGCTCGTGGATCTCGACGGGGAACGAGGCGATCGCCAGTTCCCGCTACGCCTTCCGGCGCCATTTCTACCAGCACGCCGGCTTCCGGCCGATCATCGATGCCCCGGGGCACGGCTGCGTCACCGAAGGCTCGAAGCTCTACGAGACCGACGTTCTCGTGACGCAGTATCTCGAGTTCCACTACGGCCCCGAGGCTCTCGGGGTGGCGAACTTCCCCCGGGCCTGTGCGGAAGAAGCGATGAAGATGGTGCCGGCGGATCGCCGCCGTCGCTGCCTCGACATCGGCTGCTCGGTGGGGAGGTCTGCCTTCGAGTTCGCCCGCGCTTTCGACCATGTCGACGCCATCGACTTCTCGGCCCGCTTCATCCAATCGGGCGTTCGCCTCCAAGAGGGGGGAGAGGTGCACTACGAGGTGCCCACCGAGGGGGAACTGACCATCGCCCGCAGTGTGTCGCTCGAGAAACTCGGCCTCGACGACCGGCGGACGCAGGTGTCGTTCATGCAGGGGGACGCCTGCAACCTGAAGGGCATCTTCACCGGCTACGACCTCGTCTTCGCCGGCAACCTCGTCGACAGGCTCTACGATCCGTCGCTGTTCCTCGATCTCATCGGTGAGCGAGTTCTCCCCGGCGGTCTCCTTGTCATCACGTCTCCCTACACCTGGCTTGAGGAATACACACCGAAGTCGAAGTGGCTCGGCGGTCGCCGCGAGCATGGCGAGCCCCTGACGACGTTCGAGGGGCTCTCCCGGTCTCTGGGGAATGGCTTCGACCTCGTCCACCGCCTCGACGTGCCGTTCGTGATCCGGGAAACGGCCCGCAAACACCAGCATTCGATCGCCGATCTGACGGTCTGGAAGCGGCGCAGGAGCGACTGAGCGTCCCAGGGAAGCATCCCCTGCCGCCCGGCGTGACACCGCCCCTGGGGATCGACTACATTCCAAGCTACTCTGGATGCCTCACGAGTGGCCACGCCCCCTTCCGACACATTCGACGCCTGCCGAGCCTGGCTCGGTATCGACCGTGCCGACCTGGCCGATCCGCGGCGGGTCCTCGGATTGGTGCCTGGTGAGGTCGATCCGATCGTCGTTCTGAGGGCGGCAGAGACGCGCCTCAAGGCTCTCAAAGGGCTCGCCGCCGGCCCCCACCATGCCGCCCGAGAGGCCTTGATCCTCCAGGTCGAGCAGGCTCGCGAGAAGGTCCTCTCGCAGATCGCGGCAGCCGGCGGAAGTGGCGCAGCCAAAGGGGGCCAACCGTCAAGCACCCCGGGCTTCCGGATGCCTCCACCGCCGCGACGGGCCGACGCCACCACCGCCGATGCCGACGGGGCGACGGTCGTGTTCGACGAACAGCCCGGGACGGCCACAACCGGAGACCCGGCATTCACGCCGCCCCTGGTCCGGGTTCGACAGTACCGCCCGAGCCGCCGCCAGGGGGCCGCGGCGATCTGGATCTCGCTCCTGGCGATGCTCGGAAGCGTGGCTGCCGGCGTCGCGTTCATCTGGTGGCAGGCGAAGCAGCAGGAGATCCGCCAGACAGCACGCAGCCAGGCGCAGCGTCGCGACGACGAAGGCTCCGCCGTGGCTGCCGACGAGCCAAAAGTCGCCACGGCCAAACCGCTCCCCGAAGACGCGGCCATCTCCTCGAGTCCTCCCCCAGTTCGCCGCGCTGGAACGAAAACTTCCGGCCCGCCGGCGGCCAGGGAATCGTCCGCGCCGTCGGCCGTAGCATCGATGTCGAAGGGACGTGCGAGCGCCGCGATGGACACCGATGAGCAGGCGTCCGACCCAACGCCAGCGCCTCCCGATCCCGAGCCGATGGCCGAACCGGCATCCGAACCAGCTGACGAACCGGCAGCTGACACGATGGCCGACGCTGACGCACCGGCAGACGAGGAGCCCTCCGTCGAAATCATGGATGCAGCCGACGGAGACGGGGCGGAAGCGATGCCGGAAGCGATCGCCGAGGGGGACCCAGCCCCAGACACCACGGCCGACGCTGACGCCGAAGCGGCGATCGTCTCGGCCCTTGCGGCACTCCGCGGCGGCGATTTCGACACCGCCGACGCCCTCCTCGCCTCCGCGCTCGAAGCAGGCCGGAGCGTCCCCTCCAAGCGCCGCATCGCCGATTGGCAGGTGCTCGCCGGCTACGCCCGCGAGTTCACCGGTTTCCGTGAGAAGGCGATCGCCGAGGTCAGGCCGGGCAACGAGTTCGATGTCAACGGCAAAAAGGTGGCCGTCGTCGAGATCGACGACAAGAAGTTCATCTACCGGTTTCAGGGGCGCAACAAGACGACGCCGCGCGACAAGATCCCCGCCGGCATCGGGATGGCGATCGTGACGACCTGGTTCGACGAGCGGCCGGCCAACCATCTTTTCCTGGGCGCGCACCACGCCACGAAACCGGAACCGGATCTCGCCAAGGCCCGGGACCACTGGGAACGCGCCGAGAAGGGGGGAATCAATGCCGAGCCGCTCCTCCGCCTTCTCGATGATCCGGTGATCGCGGCAAAGGGTGCCGCGGACGAGACAGCCGAGGAGTGATCGAGGCGACACTGCCGCGGGTCACCAGATCGGCGCGAGGATTTCGAGCAGCGTCTGCGGATCGAGTTCCACGGGATTGCCGCGGAGGCTGGCCCCACCGGAGTTCTCGGCGAGCCATCCGATTCGGTCCCGACGCAGGCCCACCTCCGAGAACCTCCGGGGAAGCCCTGCCACGTTGCAAATCGCGTCGATCCGCGCCACGAACGCCGCGGCTGCGGAGGTGTCGTCGGTAGCGGCTGCGGAGTCGATGGCCCGTTCCAGCAGGGCGTAGTCCGCCGCGGCCACGTCGGCGTTGACGGCCAGAGCAACCGGGAGGAGCAGCCCACAGGCGAGCCCGTGCGGCGTGCCGCACTCCACTCCGAGGGCCGCTGCCACGCCGTGCGCCAGCCCGAGGCCCGAGTTGGAAAGCGCCACTCCCGAGACGAGCGCCGCGTGGCTCATCGCTCCGCGGGCCGCGGCGTCGGAGGGATCGTCGAGGACACGTGGCAGGGCCCGCACCGCCCTCGGCAGCGCATCGAGCACGAGCGCCCTCGGCAACGGCCGGCGGATACGGCAAATGAACGACTCGATGAGCTGCGTGATGCAATCGAGCCCTGCCGCCGCCACCGTCGCCCGGTCGCATCCGGCCGTCAGGTCGGGATCGACGATCGCGGCGCGCGGCACCATCAGCGGGCTGCGGAGGCTCTTCTTGAAACGCCGCCGCGGACAGGAGATGACGGCATTCCGCGTCGCCTCGGCGCCGGTGCCTGCCGTCGTCGGCACGGCGATCATCGGCAACGGTGCCACGTCGATCGGGATGCCACGTCCGACCCCCTCGAGTCGATCGACGATGAGTGGATCGTACCGGGGAGCGTCGAGGCCCTCGGGCAGGTTCGTCGCCAGCGCCGCAAGCGCCTTGGCCAGATCGATCGCCGATCCACCACCGACGGCGACGACGACCACCCCTGCGCGGTCTCCGCCGGGAAGCGTGGCAAGCGCGGCGGCGAGGTCGTCGACGGTCGGTTCACCGGCGGTGACGGCCACCACCTCGGGGGCGAAGCCGGCCGATTCAAGTCCGTCCACGATCCGCCGGCCGGCGGGCCCCGACACGAGGCTCCGCCTCCCCCCCACGAGCCATACGCGGGAGCCGAGCGGAGCCACCACCTCCGGCAGCTCGCTCACCCTGCCGGCGCCGAATCGGATCACCGGCGGCGCGAGGAAGTCCCACGCCCCGGGATCGATGCCACACCCGTCGACTACACTGGTGCTCTTTCCGGCCATGACCTGTCGCTCCTTTGTGATCCCACCGCCACGCACGCCCCCCCGAAAAGGACGCCCTCCACGAGGACGCCACCACGAGGATGACGATCGACGCCCTGGAGATTTCTCCCTGCCCGACTCCGGTGAGAGGGACGATGCGTCCCCCCGGTTCCAAGAGCATCACCAACCGGGCGCTCGTCTGCGCGGCACTCGCCCGCGGAACGACGACGCTGCGTGGCGTTCTCGACAGTCAGGATACCCGGGTGATGGCCGAAGGCCTGCGGGCCCTCGGGCTTCGCGTCGAGCCTGACTGGCAAGCGGGGACGATCGTCGTCGGCGGTGCGGCAGGAAGTATCCCCGCCACCGCGGCGACGCTCGACTGCGCCGCCAGCGGGACGACGATCCGCTTTCTCGCCGCCGTGTGCGGTCTCGGGCATGGGGTCTATCGGCTCGATGGCACCGCGCGGATGCGGAAACGCCCCATCGGCGATCTCCTCGACGCCCTCCGCTCCCTCGGCGTGGAGGCGACGGCCGAGAGCCCCGGCGGATGCCCACCGGTGGCGATCCGCTCGGCGGGTATCGCGGGGGGGGCGACGACCGTCCGCGGTGGAACGTCGAGCCAGTTCGCAAGTGCCCTGGCGATGATCGCCCCCTGCACACCGGAGGGCATGAGGATCGACTTCGAGGGGCGACTGGTATCGCTCCCGTACTTGGAGATGACGAGGCGCGTGATGGCCGATTTCGGCGCCGTCTGTACGGTCGCCGGGCCGACACGGTGGGACATTCCCCCCGGCGCCTATGTCAGTCGCAGGTACACCATCGAGCCTGACGCCTCGGCCGCCAGCTATTTCCTCGCCGCCGCGGCGATCACCGGTGGATGCGTCACCGTCGAGGGGCTTTCGCGGCGGAGCATGCAGGGAGACGTGGCCTTTGCCTTGGCCCTGGAACGGATGGGCTGCACGGTCGAATGGCACGAGTCGGGAGCCGACGCGGCCGACGATTCCGTGACCGTGTCGGGACGCGCGTCGAGCGGGATCGACATCGACATGAACGCGATCAGTGACACCGTTCCCACCCTCGGGGTCGTGGCGCTGTTCGCCGCGGGGCCGACGACGATCCGCAACGTGGCGCACATCCGTGACAAGGAGACCGACCGGATCGGCGATCTGGCCCGCGAACTCTCCCGTCTCGGTGCCGGCATCGAGGAGCGGCACGACGGCCTCACGATCCATCCCGCGCCGCTCGCCGGAGCCGATCTGGCGACCTACGACGATCACCGCATGGCAATGAGCCTCGCCCTCGCCGGGCTCGTGGTCCCCGGCGTGCGGATCCTCGATCCACGCTGCACGGCCAAGACGTTTCCCGGATATTGGCGCGAACTGGGGAGGATCACCCCCCTCGACACGCGTTCATGGCCCGACGATCTCCGCCCCTGACCCGCGCGTCAGTCGTCGCGGCACGACGTTTCATCGGACCAACCGGCCTCCGCTTCGTGACTGGCGGCGGCACGGGCGAGCACGTACGACGCCTGCGCCATGAGATGGTCGACCCGCTCCGACAGCGACGGCCCTGCGAGTTCGCCGCAGCCGTCGGTGGCCCCAGCCGGCTCGGCGGCCGGAGAGGATCCGGCGCGGGCCGAAAAGCCTCCACCGCAATGACGGCAGTAGACCTTCTTGCCGAGGAGCGTCACCCGGATCCGCAACGAACGACCACAGATCGGGCAGGACTGGTAAAAATGCACGGGACGCCTCCTTCGCACACTCGTGCGATTGATCGATTCCCCTTTGCCCCGCCGCAGATTCTACCGGGATCGTCAGTGGCCACCAAGAGCGTCGCACGCCGGTTTTCCCGCCCCCTCGCCGGTCGACGACTTCTCGTCAGCATTCCCGCGGAGTCGTTACGATTGCCGGGAATCGACCGTTCCTTATCACCGTCGAGCGGAAGCCGATGAACAGTCCGTGGTATGCCCCGCTGGTGGTGGTCTTCTGGCTGGTCACCACCGGGTGGCTGTTCACCTCGAAGATCCTTCCCACGCTCCTCCCCGGCGCTCCGCCCGGATATCAGGCCCGCTTCAGCGCAGACGGGAAGGCCGTGCCGGTGGCCTGGAGCGTGATCCTCGATGACCAGCCGATGGGGTGGTCCCTGAGCCGCGCCGAGCGACTCGCCGACGCGGGGATGCGCGTGGAGAGCCTGCTCCATTTTGACCACCTGCCGATCGGCCAGCTCCTGCCGTCCTGGACGAGGCTCCTCGTCCGCCAGTCGATTCCTGCAGACGCCGTCCTCGCGCTCGACGCCACCGGGCGAATGGAGATCGACCGCGACGGCCGCCTCGAATCGTTCACCTCGGTGATCGACATGCCGGGTAACGACGGCAAGATTTTCCTGTCGGGCACGGTCGATGACGGGGAGGTGACGATCATCATCCGCTCCGGCGAGATGGTCTATGAATCGAAGCGGTTTCTCCCCGACACGATGATGCTCGGCGACGAACTCTCGCCCCATGCGTCGTTGCCGGGACTCGTCCACGGCAGGCAATGGACGGTACCGGTCTACAGCCCGCTCCATCCCGCACAGTCGCCGATCGAGATCCTCCACGCCGAGGTCGAGTCGAGCGAGACGATCTTCTGGGAAGACCACCTCGTCACCGTCGACGTCGTCGCCTACCGTGACGATCCGGCATCCCACCGGGAACCGCGGGCCCGGTTGTGGGTCGATCGGAACGGCCGTGTCCTCCGTCAGGAGGCGACGACGATGGGGCGGAAGATCCAATTCGAACGCCGCAGCGACGCGGCGGCCGAGATGCTCGCCGAGAACCTCGCGGCCCTCTTGCAACCGCCGGTGCCCGATCCGTTTCCCGAGAGTGAAGGCGTCGGAGAGAGCCCATGATCGAGTTCGAGGGGGTCACCCGAACCTACGGCGAGAAGATCGCCGTGGCGGGACTCGATCTGGAGATTCCGCGCGGGGAGTTGTTCGCGCTCCTCGGCCCCAACGGCGCCGGCAAGACGACCACGATCAAGATGCTCGTGGGCCTGCTGCGGGCTTCGCGGGGGGCGGTGCGCGTCGCCGGTCATGACCTCGTCCGGGATCCCAGGGCGGCCCACCTCCACATCGGCTACGTCCCGGACGAGCCCTGCCTCTACGAGAAGCTCACCGGCCGCGAGTTTCTCTGGTTCATCGCCGACATGTTCGGAATGCCGAAAGAGACCGCGGAGAGGCGGATCGCAGCGGAGATCGCCAACTTCGAACTCGCGGAGTTCGCCGACGATCTCGCGGAGAGCTACTCACTCGGCATGCGGCAGCGGCTCGTGTTCGCCTCCTCGCTCCTTCATGATCCCGACGTCCTCGTCCTCGACGAGCCGATGGTCGGCCTCGATCCCCGCAGCGTGCGGATCGTCAAGGATCTCCTCCGCAAACGCACCAGAGACGGCATGACGGTGTTCATGTCGACCCACACCCTGGCGATGGCCGAGGAACTCGCCGACCGGGTGGGGATCATGGTTCGCGGCCGGCTTCGGTTTCTCGGCACCGTCGCCGATCTCCGCGCACGGGGGAGCGGGCAGTCGGTGGGGAGCCCGCCTGGGGATGCGGCCGAGACGAGCCTCGAACAACTCTACCTGGCGATCACCTCGGTCGGGGACCACGAGTCGCGCCCATGACGCCCTCATCTTCCACCGCAGACCGCGTCCATCCCCGTCCGATCGATAGTGGCGAAGAGTCGTGGGTTTTCTTCCGCCTCCGCTGGCTGATCGCCGCTTCGACCCTCCGCGGGATGCTCCGTACCGCCCGGCTGCGGGTGTCGCTCTTGATTCTCTTGAGCGCGCTGTTCTGGGGATCGCTCTTCGGTCTGCTCCACGAGGCGTTCACGTTCGTCGACTCACTCCACGCCGAGGTGATCTCGCTGTTGTTCAACGCTTTCTTCTCCTCGTTGATGGTGATGCTCGTCTTCTCCACCGGGATCCTCCTCTACAGCGGCCTCTACACGACGCCCGAGGCCCGGCTGTTGCTGACCCTGCCGGTTCGCTCGGAGACGATCTTCTCCCACAAGTTCCAGGAGGCGTTCTGGTTTTCGAGTTGGGGCTTCATCCTCCTCGGCAGCCCGATGCTCACCGCCTACGGCGTGGTCCGGCAGGCGCCGTGGCCGTACTACCTCCTCCTTCTCCCCTTCATGGTGGCTTTTGTCGCCATCCCCGCGACACTCGGCGGGATCGTCTGCTTGGCGTTGGTGGCCTGGATGCCGCGGCTGCGGCTCCATGCCGTGTCGATCGCGCTCGGGGCAACCCTCGTGGCGATGATCGGCCTGGCATGGATGGCCCTGGCGACACCACGGGCCGATGCGATGTCGGCGGCATGGTTCGAGCAGGTCTTCTCGCGCCTCTCGATCACCGAACAGCGGATGCTGCCGAGTTGGTGGCTCTCCAGCGGCATCATCGAGGCCGCCGCCCGCGCCAAGGACGGCTCGGTGGCCAGGCATCAAGCCGAGGCCCTCCGCTACCTCGCCGTGCTCGTCTCCAACGCCCTCATGGTCCAGCTCGTGGGCCGGTGGGTCGCGGGGAAGCTCCACCGCCTCGGTGCGAGCCAACTCGTCAGCGAGGTTCCCACGCGGCGCAAGCGGCGGATGAGTTGGTTCGACGAGTTTCTCAGCCGCGCCGGCACCGACCGCGGCCGGCCGCTGCGGCTGTTGATCGTCAAGGACCTGCGAATCTTCCGCCGCGACATCTCCCAGTGGTCGCAGTTCGTCATCTTTTTCGGCCTCCTCGGGCTTTATTTCTGGAACGTCCGCGCCTTCAACTACCAGCACTCCTATGCGGCGATGATCGGGTTCCTCAATCTTGCCGTCGTCGGTCTGATTCTCTCGACGTTCACGACCCGGTTCGTGTTCCCGATGATCAGCCTCGAGGGGCGCAGGTTCTGGATCCTCGGGCTGCTCCCGGTGAACCGTGATCAGATCGTCTGGTCGAAGTTTCTCTTTTCGTTCGTCGGTGGCATCGTCCCCTGCTGCATCCTCGTGCTCTTGAGCGACACGATGCTCGGCGTGGGACCGGAGCTGATCGCCATTCACGAGGTCTGCTGCGTCGTGCTCTGTGCCGGACTTTCAGGGATCGCCGTGGGGATCGGTGCCCGGATGCCCGACCTCCGCGAGACCTCCCCGTCGAAGATCGCCTCGGGTTTCGGTGGCACCTTGAGCCTCGTGATCAGTTCGCTGTTCATCATCGCCGTCGTGCTCGTGACGGCGATCCCCGTCCACCTCCGGTTCGCCGCCGCCGAGCGCGGGATCGATCCGGCCCGCTGGCTGGGCACCGACCGCGGGGTCGCCCTCGGACTCGCCGTGGCCGTGCTTCTCGGGGTCGCGGCGACCGTTGGCCCGATGCTTCTCGGCCTGCGGGCGTTCCGCCGGCTCGAGCCATGACACCCATCGCGGGCAATTCCCGTTCGCAAAGCGGTTAAAGCGGTCCATTTCCCACGGTTCTCCTCTGGACAGGGGAGCCCCGGACGGGTTTCCTCATGAAAAATCACTCCCTGCAGGTCTTTCAGGCCACTTGCCCCACCTGACACGAGGAACTTGGGTTCGGGGAATGCGTCCCATCCCCCGCAAAGCCATGCTCGATCACTCTCCCTCCGTCGCCGGCATCGGACGCGTGTCCCAGGGGCACCACCGTCGTGACGGCCTTCCCACCCCCCTGGCGAGGGTCGGCGCGGTTCAGTACCTCAACACCAAGCCCCTCGTCCACGGCCTCGCCGGCCCGGGGATCGCGCTGGGGTACGACCTGCCGAGCCGGCTGGCAGACCAACTCGCGGCGGGGAGCCTCGATGTCGCGCTCATTCCGTCGATCGAGTTCTTCCGCGGCAACGCCTACCGTCTCGTCTCGGATGCCTGCATCGGCTGCCGCGGACCGGTGATGAGCGTGAAAGTTTTCTTCCGTAAGCGTCCCGACCAGGTCGACACGTTTGCCGTCGACGAGGGTTCGCGGACGAGCATCGCACTGGCGAGGATTCTTCTCGCCCACCGGTGCGGGGTCGCCCCCCGGATCGAGGTTCTCCCCCTCTCGGACGACATCTCTTCCACGAGCGCCGACGCCGTGCTCCTCATCGGGGACCGGGCGATCGGTTCCCAGCGAGGCGACTTCCCGTACGTGTGGGACCTCGGAGAGGAGTGGTGCCGCTGGACCGGTCTGCCGTTCGTGTTTGCCGTCTGGGCGGCAAGGCGCGACGTCCCGGAGAGCACGCTGCGACGAGTCGAACCGCTCCTGTCGGCAGCCCGGGATTCCGGCCGCGCGAACTTCGCATCGATCGCCGCTGCGGAGGCGACATCGCACCGGCTCACCGTGGCACAGTGCCTGGGCTACCTGCGCGACAATCTCCACTACGACCTCGGCATCCGGGAGCGGATGGCCCTGGCGCGGTTCCACGATCTGGCCGCAGCGCTGTCGCTGGCACCGAAGGGGCTCGACATCGATCGCGCCCTCGCTCTCCCCGGGGCCCCGAAGTCACATTGACGGGGTCCATTCCCCCGCGGATCGCACATCATGACGACGAGCATCGACCGCATCCTTGAAGACACCGTCGGAGGCCGGAGACTTTCGGCAGCGGATGCCGTCTTGCTGCTCGGCTCGCCGAACCTCGCCGCGATCGGGCGGGCAGCGAACGCCGTCGCCTCGAGGCTCCACCCGGAGCCGTGGCGGACCTACAACATCGACCGCAACATCAACTACACCAACGTCTGCACGGCGGTGTGTGATTTCTGCGCTTTCTACCGGCCGCCGAAGCATGCCGAGGGCTATGTCCTCGACCGGGAAGTGCTGATGGACAAGATCGCGGAGATGGTCTCCGTCGGCGGAGATCAGATCCTCCTCCAGGGTGGCCTCCATCCCACGCTCCCGCTCGAGTGGTACGAGGAACTTCTCCGGGACATCAAGGCCCGCTTCCCGCAGGTCAACGTCCACGGCTTCTCGCCCCCCGAGATCCACCACTTCACGAAGATCTCCAAACGCCCCCTCCGCGAGGTGCTCGAGCGCCTCGCTCGGGCCGGGTTGGGCTCGCTTCCGGGCGGCGGCGGGGAGATCCTCGTCGATCGGGTGCGGAAGGAGATCACCCGAGGAAAGGTGCTCACCGACGACTGGCTCAACGTCCACCGCGAATGGCACGCCCTCGGTGGTCGGAGCACCGTGACGATGATGTTCGGCCATGTCGAGACGCTCGCCGAGAGGGTGGAGCATCTCGAGCGGATCCGGGAGGTGCAGGACGAGACGGGCGGATTCACGGCGTTCATCTGCTGGTCGTTCCAGCCCGACAACACCGAGCTTGCCCATATCCCACCGGCCGGCCCCTTCGACTATCTCCGCACCCAGGCAGTCGCCCGGTTGTTCCTCGACAACGTACCGAACATCCAATCGAGCTGGGTGACCCAGGGCAGGGAAATCGGCCAACTCGCCCTCCTCTTCGGTGCCAACGACATGGGGAGCTTGATGCTCGAGGAGAATGTCGTGAGCGCCGCAGGCACCGTGCACCACCTGACCCTCGCCGAGATGCGCTCCGCGATCTCCGAACTCGGCTGGATCCCCCGCCGGCGGAACGTCTTCTACGAACTGTTCGAAGACGATGGTGACGGAGCGCTCCCCATGCCGATTCCGGCGGCCGCCACCGGCCGAGCTTTCGCAGGATGCGGCACCGGGCGGGCGAAGGCCCTCCTCGAACCGACGCTGCTGACGTCGTCGGCGCGATCGTGACCGCTGGCGACCGGCCGTCGGCCGCGTCCCGCAGCCGGCGGGAAGCCTACACCCTCCGCGCCCGC
>Ga0208484_1000247_pt1 | contig 13550 bp, 6 predicted proteins | sample LakMenEpi09Aug11_FD_150682 | JGI IMG/M metagenome (GOLD analysis project Ga0208484, IMG submission 150682) | Freshwater microbial communities from Lake Mendota, WI - 09AUG2011 deep hole epilimnion (SPAdes) | ecosystem: Environmental > Aquatic > Freshwater > Lentic | place: Lake Mendota, Madison... | reverse complement strand
GGCAGCGGCGGCTGCCGGATGAGCGGCGACGAACCGCGAGAAAGTCACGTCATCGAGGGCCCAGGCAACGCCGGGGAGGTGGAACCAGCCGTCATGCGGCACGACCAGCGCGATCCCGTCGACGGCGTCGCGCCCCTCGAGCCGGCCGGCGAGTTCGACGACGAGTGACTCGATCGCCGCCTGCACGCGTGGGTCGAGGATGTTGTAGGAGGCGGTGCCCGGCGTGCCACGCCGCGGCCGGCCATCGCGACCGACGCACAGGAGCCCCGCCGAATCGGCGGGCACCGCGGCGAGTCGGGACTCGACGGCCAGAAGCGGTCCGTTACAGGTGATCCCCGGCACGAGCCGCAGGCCCTGCCGGCGGTAGACGCGACAGAGCAACTCGACGAGGTCCTTCGGCTCCGGCTCGAGTGGCGATTCGAAACCACCGATCCCATCCCACCGCGGCGACGTCGCCGCGATCGTCGACGGCCAGGCCGCGGCTCCCTCTGCATAGACCGTGACCATCGCCCCGGCGGCCCCCTGGGCCGCGAACCACTCGGCGCTCGTCCGCGCGGCGACAAGCGACGTGCGTCCGTCGGCGTGCAGCCTGCCGCCGGACGTATCCGCCCGGAAAGGACCGCCGAAGCCGTCGAGATCGGGCATGCTGATGATGCCGAAGGTCGAGCGATGGGGGGGCTGCCCGCTCGTGACCGTGGGGAGATGGGCGGGACCGGCGAGGATCCGCACCGTGCCGAACGACGCCGGCGCCCGCGGTGACGCGTTGCCGATCACCACCATCGGTGTCCGTGTGTGGGGCCAGAAGGTGCAGGCATGGCGGCCGAGTGCGGTCGAACCGGACTGCCCCTCGACGTCGAATCCCCCCTGGTAGGTCGCCACCACCGTCGACCCGACCTGCTCGAGCACGGTGAGGAAGACGGTGGCGTCATCGGCGAGAGGATGGTCGACCTCGAGCCGGTGTGGCGTGCCGGGAACGGCGCCGGAGAGTTGGATCGCCTCCCAGGAGGGCTCTTCGGCGGACCGCGACGGCGGGAGTCGGAACATGGCCCCCGCGGGATGCGGCTCGAGCATCGAATGACCGGAGGGAAGCAGACCGGTGAGCCGCGGCACGACGGACGCCACACCCGGGATACGCGGGATCGTCACCGACGGGAGTGGCACTTTCGGAATCGCCACCGGCAGGGGAACGGTCGGCAGACTCTGGGCGGCCTGTCGCCCCATCGATGGCAGACGCCTGAGGCGCTCCATGAGCCGCGGACTGCTCGGGTCGAGTTCGACGATCACGCGCCAGTCCCCGTCGGCGGGCCTCTGCCCGGGGACCGTCGCGGTCACCGCGACGACTTGAACGCTCCGCGAGGCGAGCGGACGTGCCCAGCGCAGCCCCCCTCGCTCGGTGATCTCCATCGACACGTCGAACACCCCTTCCCGGGGTGGCAGCGGGACGTCGATGGCGAGCGGCTCGAAGCGCTGCGGCGGCCCAGAGGGACACGTCTCGCCGGGGAGCGCCGCGCGCTCGTGGAGGACCCAGGACCGGGCATGCGTTTCGGTGCCGTCGGCCGCGTCACGGACCTTGACGCGGAGTTCGACGGTCGCGCCGCCCGCAGACCGCGGCGGCAGGAGGGGATCGATCCCGATGCGGACAGTCTCCCCCGGGGACCGCAGCGCCCCACCGTCGAGCTTCACGCGGATCTCGTCCCCCGGGGCGCGGCGAAGGGTGAGCCGGTTGGCATCGTCGTCGAGCGGCTCGTGGACCGAAGCCTCGATCAGGTCGGCGACGGTGACCTCGGCATGGCTGGCCTGGTCGGTGCGGCCATCCGGCACGAGGTCGACCACGACGCGCGCCGTATGCCAGTCCGCGACACCGATTTCGACCCCATCGAGCACACATTCGGCCGGTTGATGGACGAACAAGGTCCGCCCGACGGCATGGATCCGGGCGGCGGCGAGCGGATCGGCGGAGACCAGGCGCCAGGAGAAGGCATCGGTGTCGGCAGACGGCAGCGGCGTACTCCCGTCACCGGCCGCGCCTCCGACGACACGAATCGTCCCCGACCAGCGTCGCGGCTTTCCTCCGCCCCACAGCACCCGGATCGCCACCATCGGCGAACGCTCGGATCGCTCCGCGGCTCCATCCCGGAGCGACTCCGGCGGTGGCAGGGGTGTCACGGCCTCCGACAGCGACGGTTCCGTGGCCGGCGCGCCGCGGCCGGCGAGGCCGATCAGGAACGACGCCAGCAGGAGGGCGACGAACGGGAGTCGCGGGTGTGCGGAGCGGTCGGGCATGGGCGCGCAGGGACGTGGCACCGGGGGTGCGAGCGGACGGGGGGGGGAGAATAGCGGGCCTGCCCACCCCTCACCACCGCTGTTTCCGCGGGAAAAACACCCTTTCTACTCCGGTTCATCCCCCTGTCCGCCGAGCGGCATCGTCCAGGCGACGAGATCCCTCCGCCGGGCCGCGGCGGCGATCTCCGCCATCCTCGCGACCACCCCGGGGCAGCGGGAGTGGACATCGACCAACTCGAAGTAGTCATCGGGCTTGGCATGGAGGCGCGGAGACCGTTCCCCATCCGGGCCGGTCGACTCGACGTACGACCAGGCCTCGGTGACGACCGCCGTACCCGCCGGCGCCACGCAGAGGACGCGGTCGCGCGGAGGATGCTTCCAACCGTCGAAAAGCCCTTCCAACGATCTGGCTGGCTCCCCTCCGCCCGGCGCGGGTGGCACCGCCTCCTCCCGTGCAAGCACTCCCCGGAGGGTGGCCCCGAGGTCTGCCGGAAGCACGAGGCCCGCATACCGCTGAGCAGCCATCCGGCCTCGGGCATCGACGAAGATCGCCGGCAAGTGGATGCTCTCCCCGAGGGGCAATTCCTCTCCGTCACCACCCGGAACGCCGATCACGCCGTGGAGCCCGAGCGCCATGCCGCGCACACCGGCGAGGCACACCGTCCATCCCGATGAATCCGCCGTGGCACCGGGAAGAGCGGCGAGGAAATCGCCGATGCAGCGGTCGAGGAGCGTGACCTGGGCCGCGAACCGCTGCCGGTACCCGACGACGAGATCGGGGTCATGATCGCGCCCAAGCCGCAGCGAAGGGACCGCCACCCCCTCAGGGGGCGGAGGATCCTCCGGATCGACGTACGGCGCGAGAAACGACTCCGGTGCGTCCCATGCGAGAGCGAGGCTCCCGGCGTGAACCCACACGAAGCGATGGTCGCCGCAGGTAAGCATCTCGCGGGCCGCGGCGAACAGACGGCCGGGATTGGTCCCCTCGATCGTCCGCGCGGCCCGGCGGGGGAGGTAGGCGTCGACGACTTTCGTCACCACGCCTGCCGTCGCCTGGGCCACGGACTCGGCGAAGCCGGCATCGTCGGTGACGATCACCGGTGCGATCCCTGCCGCAGCGGCGACGGCAAGAACGCCTCCGCCGATCGCCTCGAGCGTCTGCCGCGGATCGAGCGTGGGGGCGATCAGGCGATCGAGAACGATGCCACTGCCGGCGAGGGTATCGAGGGCGGGAGTCGACACCCACGTCGCTCCCCAGGCCGGGAGGATCCAGGCCGGGAGCCGGTCGATGGTGACAAGGAGGAGCCGCGGGGACCCCATTCCTCAGCCGATCCCATGCATCATGCGTCGGATCCGTGGGGAGGCGGCGATGAGGATCACGCCGGCGACGGCCGGGATGCACGTGTAAATCAGAAAGAAACCGGCGAGTCCGTAGCGTTCCGAGATGCTGTCGATCATGCCGCCTGTCATGCCGGCGAGATAGTTCGCGATGGCGGATGCCAGGAACCAGATCCCGAACATCAAGCCCACCAGCCTTGCCGGAGCCAGTTTGCTCACGTACGACAGTCCGACCGGTGAAACGAACAACTCACCGACGGTATGGAACAGATAGGTGATCACGAGCCACCACATGCTGAGGTTCGCCGTCTTGGCCCCCTTGTCAACTCCCATGCTGGCCAGCGCCAAGACAGCGAATCCGGTGCCGAGGAGGATCAACCCGAGGCCAAACTTCACCGGCGCCGAGGGGTTCAGACGCGTCTCCCAAATTCGTCCCACGAGCGGTGCCAGCGCGATGATGAAGAACGAATTGAGAATCTGGAACCACGACGCCGTGACTTCGATCTCGCTCCCTCGATCACGGGTGACCACGGCCGCCTGACGGGTCGTGTACGCGTCTGCTTGCTCGGCGGGGATGAGACGGAGCTTCCCGGAGCCGGCCTTTCCTTCAAGATCGACGACGAACACGGAGTCACCCTCCTTGAGCGGAGACTCCGTGAGCAGCGCCGCGCGGACGGTCGCTCCCGAACTCCCATCACCGCCGGCATCGACGGTTGCCATCGGGGCGATGTCGACGTCGTAGGAACGCATGTTGAACTCGCGGTTGAGTCGCCACGCCGCCGCACCCCAGATGATCACGAAACTGAGCACGATGCAGGCGTTGGAGAGGGCGATCCGGTTGTGCGTCGCCGCCACCAGACGGAACAGCACCCAGGTGACGATCCCGAGTGGGATGAGGGTGAGCAACGCGTCGACCCAGAAGAACGCCCGCGCGGCGGATCCCGTCAGGAGTCGCGAGGTGTAATCCTTCGCGAAGATGTTCATCGATCCACCAGCCTGCTCGAAGGCCATCCAGAAAAAAATGGAGGCGAAGGAGAGGATGCCGATGACGATGAGCCGGTCGCGAACCACCGTCGGATCGGCCAACTCCTCGTCGACCTTCCGGCCCATCGCCGCATTCGTTCGGTCGGGAGCGAGGCCGAGGTCACCGAAGATTCCCTGGCCGAACTGGAACATCAGCATCCCGAGAAACATGAAGATCCCCGCGAGCCCGAATCCGTAGCTCCACGACACCTTCTCACCGACATACCCACAGAACAACATGCCGAGGAAAGCACCGGCATTGATCCCCATGTAAAAGATCGTGTACGCGGAATCCTTCTTCTCGGGATGATCCTTGTAGAGATGGCCGACGATCGACGAGATGTTGGGCTTGAAAAAGCCGTTGCCGATGATGAGCAACGCGAGTCCGCAATAGAACGAGGCCCTCGATTCGAGGGCCATTGCTGCATGACCGAGCGTCATCAGCAACGCGCCGAGGAGGACGGCCCGCCGGTACCCGAGGAAAGCATCGGCCGCCATGCCGCCGAGAACCGGCGTGACGTACACCAATCCCGTGTACCACGCATACAGCCCCAAGGCCTCCTGACGCGACCATCCCCAACCGCCTGCAGCGTGGTCGCTCACGAGGAACAGCACGAGCAGCGCCCGCATGCCGTAGTAGCTGAATCGCTCCCACATCTCCGTGAAGAAGAGCAGAAACAGTCCCGGCTTGTGACCGAACACCGAGGCGTCTTGTTCCGGGGATCCGGCGACGGCATGGGCAGCAGGCATGTTCATGGGGATTCCGTGACGGTTGACGCGAGGAAGAGGCTCCGTCCGGTCCCGTCCCCTGGGGAAGACCCGCCCCTGGCAGACGGTCCCGACCGGAACCGGGTCGTCAGGATACCGCGAACGTCACTGGTGGCCAAAGCCGAGGCAAAGCCCCCTCGCCGCATACGTCCTGCGGCCAGCCCACACCGGGCCGGCGAGTTGACGGCGTCGCCCAGAGAGGGCTAGATTCCCCTCCCATTCCTCTTCCCCACGGACATGCCACCGATGAGTCGTGACGCCGCTTTGTCCCGTCGTGCCGACCGTGAACGGCTCCAGACGCTCATCCAGCCCGGTCCGACGCATGTCGGAACCGGCGTGTTCGCCCGGCGGCGGCTGAAGTCCGGGATGGTCCTCGGCGAGATCTTCGGCCAGGTCTGCGACGACCATCCCGAGGACCCGAGCTACTGCATGGAATTGCCGAGCGGCAAGGTCCTCGAGCCCTCCGCCCCGCTCCGCTTCCTGAATCACAGTTGCGATCCGAACTGCGAACTCTTCTATTGGTTCGACGAGGACGACCCCCAAGTCGTCGTCGAGGATCGCCTCTGGCTCCAGACCATCCGCGATATCGAGCCGGGTGGGGAACTGCTCATCGATTATTGCTGGCCTGCCGACGCCTCGATCCGCTGCCGTTGTGGCGCGGCGAATTGCCGAGGTTGGATCGTCGATCCGGATGAACTCCACCTCGTGAAGGACCGCGACGCATGCCGGGAGGAGACACAGGCGGCCCCGACCCGGGCTGGCGACGCCGGGTGATCCTGGCGGTCGTCGTCTGTTCGATCCTCGCTGCGGTGGGTCTCTCCCGGCTGCAGATCGACGACGACCTGCGGTCGCTCCTCCGCAATGGCTCCGATGACTTCGTCGTCGTCGACGAGATCGCGGAGCGATTCGGCGCCCCCGACCGCGACTGCATCGTCCGCGTCTCCGCCACCACAGATTCGCTATTCACCCCGGCCACGCTCGAGCATCTTCGCGACCTCGTCGACGATCTGGCGTCGATCGAGGGGGTGGAGGAGGTGCGGTCGATGTTCGACATCCGCCGGCAGGGGGCCGCCGGGGCGCTTCTGCCGGTGATTCCGAGAGTCGCCGGACCGCTCGACGAGGCGGCCTGCGCAGCGGCCCGCGAGCGCTGCCAGCGACACCCGCTCATCGCCGGCCATCTCCTCTCGGCCGAGGCGGACTCCGCGCTGCTCCTGGTCCGTCTCGGACCCGGCCGAGAAACCCCCGCCGGGGCCGATCCGGTGATCGAGGCGATCGCTCGCGAGCTCGCCGGCCGAGAGGGGCTCGACGGCGAGCTCACCGGGCTCCCCGCCCTCCGCACCGAGGCGGCGCGGGCGCTCCGCCGCGACATGATCGTCTTCAACGCCCTGGGCATGTCGCTGGCGGTGATCCTCTCGGCGAGCGTCGCGCGCAGTCTCCCCTCGACGCTCGTGGCCTGCGTCCCCCCGTTCGTCGGCGCGGTGTGGGCGATCGGGGTGCTCGGGCTTTGTGGAGCGAAAATCAACATTCTCACGAGCGTCGTCCCGTCGCTGGCCCTCGTGGTGGGGACGTGCGACTCGATTCATTTCATCGAGGACATGCGGCGCAGTGTCCGCCGCGGGATCGATCCCTTCGTGGCCTCGTCGGGCGCGATCCGGCGCGTGGGGGCGGCCTGTGGGTTGACGAGTGTGGTCACGGCGATCGGGTTCGCCTCCCTGGCCGCGGCACGGATCGAGGCGGTGCGGACGTTCGGGATCGCCGCCGCCGCCGGCGCGATGGCCAGCTTCACGGCCGTCACCCTCCTCACGCCCCTGCTGGCATCGCTTCCCATCTGCCGGGGCATGCGGCTGGGCCGGTCGTCGCGTGGGGCGTCGCGGCTGGCGGCTTTCCTTGCCGGCTGGTCGGTTCGCCACGCCCGCATCCTCGCTCCGGCGGGCATCGTGGCGACGCTCGCGCTCGGGCTCCTCTCCTCCGGGCTCGATGCCGACAACCGCGTCGTCGATGCCCTCCCCCGCGGTGCCGCCTCGTCGCGTGCCCTGATGCATGTCGACGAGGAGTTCGGCGGGGCGTTCGGTGCCGACGTGCTCGTCTCCTGGCCGGAGGGTCTCGATTGGCGCGAGGCCGAGGTCCTCGACGGGATCGCGGCGGTGCACGGCGTGCTCGAGGGGGTCGATCCGGAGATCCGGGCGGTGTCGATCTCCACCGTGGCCGGGACGATCGGCGAGCGGGCGCGGCGCCGTCTCGATCCGGCCCCATTCGGCGACCTCCTCGACGCCACGGCCCGCAAGGCGGTGGTTCGGGCGAGGATCCGAGACGTCGGCTCCCGGACGCTCGAGCGTTTCTACGACCGGATCGATGCCGGGCTCACCGGCCTTGCCTCCTCCCATCCGGGGTGGGAGTTCCAGCTTGCCGGGATGTCGGTGCTCTCGGCGCGGAACGTGCGGCAACTCGTCCGCGATCTCGGCTCGAGCCTGGCCCTCGAGGTGGCGGTGATCGGGCTGATCCTGGCGCTGGCGTTCCGCTCGCCCCTGGCCGGGCTCGTCAGCCTCGTCCCCAACATCTTCCCGCTGGCGGTGATCGGCGCGGTGATGGTCGCCACCGGCAGGCACCTCGACCCGGCGACGGTGATCGTGTTCAACGTCTGCCTCGGCCTCGCCGTCGACGACACCGTTCATCTCCTCTCGGCGCTCGAGCGGCAGCGGCGTCCGGGGTTGTCGATCGAATCGGCGATCCGCCGGGGAGTGGCGGAAACCGGGAACGCGATCATCGTCGGCGGTGTCGTGCTGACGATCGGCTTCGGCGCGGTGACGGTGTCGCGGGTGCCGTCGCTTGCGAGCTTCGGGATCCTCGCCTGTGCGGCGGTGGCAGCGGCCACCGTCGCCGAACTCGTGATGCTGCCGGCACTGCTCGTTGTCACCGACCGACTCGTCCGCCGCTTTCCTCCGCCCTGGCGCGACAATGTCTTCGGGAGCCCGGATCCGGCCCGCGACGAGGCTCAGCCGTTCCCGCGGGTGGCCCGCGGGACGATCTCGGAAAGCGCCTCGACGGTCCGCACGATCTGATCCTCGGTGTGCTCGGAGGTGAGGAAGAACCGCACCCGTGCCGCAGACTCGCGCACCGCAGGATAGAGGATCGGCTGGGCGTTGATGCCCCGCTCGAGGAGCATCTGCGAGACGAGAATCGCCCGGTTCGAGCCCCCCACGATCACCGGGATGACCGGCGTGTCGCCACTGGCTCCGGTATCGAGATCGCAGTCGGCGGCGAGCTTGAGGAACAATTCCGACCGCTCCCGCAGACGGGTCACGCGCCACGGCTCGCGGCGGATCACTTTGAGCCCCTCGAGAGCAGCCGCCACGTTCGGTGGCGAGCAGGCGGTGGAGAACACGAACGCCGGCGTGGTGTAGCCGAGGTAGCGGATCAGCCGGTCGCTCCCCGCGAGGTAGCCGCCGCCGGCGCCGAGCGCCTTGCTGATCGTTCCCATCCACAGATCACCGTCGGCGGGATCGACCCCGAAGTGATCGCAGATCCCGCGTCCCTCCGGCCCCATCGTGCCGACGGAGTGGGCCTCGTCGACATACAGCATCGCGTCGTGGCGACGCTTCACCTCGATGAACCGGGGAAGATCGGGATAGTCGCCGTCCATGCTGTAGACCCCTTCGATCGCCACGACGACGCGGCGATACCGGGGGCGGAGATCGCGGAGGAGGCCGTCGAGTTGGTCGTGATCGTTGTGGCGGAAGGACCGCTTCCCCGCCTTCGAGGCGACCGCCCCCTGGACGATGCTGTTGTGGGCCAATTCGTCGTACAGGATCAGGTCCTCTGCGCCGAACAGGTGGGCGAAGACCGACGCATTCGTGCCGTAGCCGCAGGGGAACACCGTCGCCCGCTCGGTGCCGAGAAACGAGGCCAACTCGGCGTCGAGCTCGTCGAGGAGGATGTTGTTGCCTCCGACCATGCGGCTCGCCGAGGCGCTGCATCCGAAGCGATCGATCGCCGCCTTGGCGGCCCGCGTCACATCGGGGTGGCCGGTGAGGCCGAGGTAGTCGAAACTCGTGAAACTGATCACGTCCCGTCCGGCGATCCGGGCCGTCCGCCCCTGGACGCGTTCGTTGGCACGGAGGAAGGGGTTCGTGAGGCCCGCCCGGCCGAGGCCGCGGAGACGTTCCTCGAGGACACCGATCTCGGGGAAGGGATCGTTGCCGATGGCCGGGGCCGCCGGCCTCTGGCGGACCGGGCGATCGACGACCGGCGGCTCCGCAGCGGTATCGGGATCGCCGGAATCGACCATGTGGCGGGCGATGCAGTCGACGAGGTCACCGCAGGTGTGGATACGATCGATCCACTCGTCGCGGAACCGCATCCCGTAATGCCCCTCGATCCGCGTCACGGCATCGAGGAACGCGGCGTCGTCGACCCCGGCGTCGGCGAGCGTCGAACGGTCGGAGAGGCCTCCGCGCCGCCCCGGTGCCTGGACGCGTCCGAGCTCTTCGACGACCAGCCGGGTGATCGCTGTCTTCGAGCGCGACCGGACGAACGTCTCCGATCCCCGCAGCGACGTCACGCCGATCGCCAGCCCCTCGACGCGCTGTTTCTGCGAATACTCCCTTGCCACGATCTGCCTCTCCCCACGCGGGCGGACGCGTCGCGTCCCTGCAGGCCGGATTCTCTCCGACGCCACCGACGGGGCGTCTCCCACGCCCCGCCCGCCGAGTCCGCCACCCGGCACGCGTCACTCTACAGAAACGCCTCCGTTTCGACTTCCCCTCACGGATCACGTTCCATCGCCGCGACGGCCGCGCCGCACCGGAAGACCCTCTCGGCGCCCGAGCGAAACGACCCGGCGTGAATCCGTGCGCATGGAGGAACGGATGACAATCGAAACGGTCGCACCGATCGCGGAGACGATCCGGTGCCCGTCGGCGCTCTCCCGGCGGGCACCGTTCAGGTGGCGAGCAACTTGCGGAGCACGAACGGGAGAATGCCACCGGAGCGGAACTGGTCGAGCTCCACCGGCGTGTCGATCCGCGCAAGACACGGGATCGTGAGCTTCGAACCATCGGGCTTGGTCGCCACGACCTGCACCGTCGAACGGGCCTTGAGCCCCTCGAAGGGGACGTCGAACGTCTCCTCGCCGGTGAGACCGAGCTCCTGCCACGGCTTGGGGAGCACGAGTGGCAGCACCCCCATCCCCACGAGATTCGAGCGGTGGATCCGCTCGAAACTCGCCGCCATCACGGCGCGGACGCCGAGGAGCATCGTCCCCTTGGCGGCCCAGTCGCGTGAGCTACCGGTGCCGTATTCGGTACCGGCAAGGACGACCAGTGGCGTTCCGGCCGCCTTGTACCTGACGGCGGCGTCGTACACCGGCATCACGTCGCTGCCGGGAAGGAGCCTGGTGATGCCCCCCTCCGTGCCGGGGACGAGGAGGTTACGGATGCGGATATTCGCGAACGTTCCTCGGGTCATGACACGATCGTTGCCGCGACGGGCCCCGTAGCTGTTGAAGTCAACCGGGGGCACGCCGTGCTCGACGAGGTAATGACCGGCGGGGCTGGCCTTGGCGATGCTCCCCGCGGGGGAGATGTGATCGGTGGTGACACTGTCGCCGAGGGCGAGGAGGACGCGGGCCCCCTTCACGCTCTGCGGCGGCTTCGGCTCGTGGGTGAGGTCGGCGAGGAACGGTGGCTCTTGGATGTAGGTGCTCTTCGCATCCCAGTCGTAGAGTTCGCCGGTGCTCGTCGGCACGGCGTTCCACCGCGGGTTCGACTCCCACACCTTGTCGTAACGCTTTTGGAATTGCGCCGGCATGACGGCCGACTCGACCGTCTTGCGGACTTCCTCGGCGGTCGGCCAGATGTCGCGGAGATAGACCGGTTTGCCGTCGGAACCGGTGCCGATCGGCTCGTGGTCGAGATCGATGTCGGTCGTGCCGGCCAGGGCGTAGGCGACGACGAGGGGGGGACTCGCGAGCCAGTTGGCCTTCACGAGCGGATTGACGCGTCCCTCGAAGTTGCGATTCCCGGAGAGGACCGCCGCGGCGACGAGATCCCCCTCCTGCACCCCCTTGGCGACATGGTCCGGCAGCGGGCCTGAGTTGCCGATGCAGGTCGTGCAGCCGTAGCCGACGGTCTCGAACCCGAGCTTGTCGAGGTCGGCGGCCAGCCCCGACTTCTCGAGGTAGTCGGTGACGACGCGCGATCCGGGGGCGAGGCTCGTCTTCACCCACGGCTTGACCTCGAGCCCGCGGGCCACGGCCTTCCGGGCCACGAGTCCCGCAGCCACCATCACGCTCGGGTTGCTCGTGTTGGTGCAACTCGTGATCGCGGCGATCACCACGGCGCCATGGTGGATCGTGGAGGTGTGGCCGTTGTCTTTCACCGTGCCGGTCTTCGCGAGGGCGGCGGCGTCGAGCGCGAAGCCACGCTTCGCCGTCGGGGCGGTGAGCGAATCGGCGAAGGTCTTTTTGACCGCTCCGAGTGCCACCCGGTCCTGCGGCCGCTTCGGGCCGGCGAGACAGGGGACGACGGTGGAGAGATCGAGGGCGAGGGTCGAGGTGAACTCCGGCGTCGGGGCAGCGGCGGTGCGGAACAGCCCCTGCTCCTTCATGTAGCGTTCCACGAGTTCGACCTGCGCGTGGGGCCGACCGGTGAGCCGCAGGTAGGCGAGCGTCTCGTCGTCGATCGGGAAGAAGCCCATCGTCGCGCCGTATTCGGGGGCCATGTTGGCGATCGTCGCCCGGTCGGCAAGCGACATCCCGGCGAGCCCGGAACCGTAAAACTCGACGAACTTCCCCACCACGCCTGCCTTGCGGAGGATCTCGGTGACGGTGAGGACCAGGTCGGTGGCCGTGGCACCCGAGGGGAGCCGACCGGTCAGCTCGAAGCCGACCACCTCGGGCAGGAGGAGCGACAGCGCCTGGCCGAGCATCACCGCTTCCGCCTCGATGCCGCCGACACCCCAGCCGACGACGCCCAAGCCATTGATCATCGTCGTGTGGCTGTCGGTACCGACGAGCGTGTCGGGGACCGCCACGGGGAGCTTCTTGCCGCCGCTGCCAGCCGGGTCGTCACGGAGGAACACGCAGCCGGCGAGGTATTCGAGATTCACCTGATGGACGATCCCGATCGCCGGCGGGACGACGCGGAAGTTCTGGAACGCCTGCTGCCCCCAGCGGAGAAAGGCGTAACGCTCGGCATTCCGCTCGAACTCGATGGCGACGTTCTCCTCGAGCGCCGTGTGGGTACCGAAGTGGTCGACCTGGACGGAGTGATCGATGACCAGGTCGACCGGGACGAGCGGGTTGATCTTCCGCGGATCGCCGCCGAGTCGGCGCATCGCCGCACGCATCGCCGCCAGATCGACGACGCACGGCACGCCGGTGAAGTCCTGAAGGACGACGCGCGCCGGCTTGAAGGGGATCTCCGACTCCGCCGGCTTGGCGGCGTTCCAGGTGGCGAGGGCCCGGACGTCGGCTTCGGTCACCTCGTAGTCGTCGCACGTCCGCAGGAGGGCCTCGAGGACCATCCGGATCGAGTACGGGAGCCGGGAGGTGTTGGTGACGCCGGCGTCGTCGAGCGCCCGCAGCCGGTAGAGCGTGGCCGGCCCGGAGCCGGTCTCGAACGTGCCACGGGCGGAGAACGGATCGACGGGACGGGCGGCCATTGGCGGGGCTCCGGGGCGAGGGAAAGGGGTAGAGTGCCCAATGTATCGGCCACGCGACCTCCCGGCGAAGAGTCTCCCCGGTTCCTCGCCGGCGCCGTGGCTCGCCGGCAGCCCCGGCGAATGTGTGAGAATCGCGCAAGCTTGCGTCACGGCCTGGAAAACCAGCCTGATTGGGCAGGAAAAATCGTTCGACACCGGAACCGGGAGCGTGTATAGTTCGGGAGTTGCGGGAGTCAGCAGGCTTTCCGCCCCACAAAACACTCGATTCTCTTCAGCGGCTGTTCCCCCCCCCCAAAGACCCACACCTCGATAGCCGCTACTCGGGCCCGTGGTTTCCCCAACCACGGGCCCTTTTCTTTTTTCACGCGAAACACGAGCATCCTGCTCGTTTTCGCTTGGCCGGCATCCGCCGGCTGGTGCGAACCCGGCCCTCCGGGCCTGGCGCGGGTCAGTAGGACAGGCTTCAGCCTGTCTAGAAG
>Ga0208484_1000242_pt1 | contig 13631 bp, 11 predicted proteins | sample LakMenEpi09Aug11_FD_150682 | JGI IMG/M metagenome (GOLD analysis project Ga0208484, IMG submission 150682) | Freshwater microbial communities from Lake Mendota, WI - 09AUG2011 deep hole epilimnion (SPAdes) | ecosystem: Environmental > Aquatic > Freshwater > Lentic | place: Lake Mendota, Madison... | reverse complement strand
AGGATCGGTCGCCGTAACGCTCGTGGACAAGCCGCTGCACCCGCTCGTGTGGCAGCTCCCGCGGCGGATCGACGGCCCCGAACGCCCGGCGAACGAGCCCCTCGAGTCGCTCCCGGCCGAGCTGCAGATTGAAGAGGAAGGCCTCGTGCGACCGCTTCCCCCGGTAGTCGGGCTCCCGCGGCGGATGCTTGAGGAGCCGGGAGGCAAGCGGCAGATCGAAGTCGTCGAGGAGCGTGCCGTGGTAGAGCACCCCGTGACGCCGCACCCGCAGCGCGTTGCCGGACACCTTCATCAGCCCGCCACCCGCGCCTGAGACTTCGAGGACGAGGTCGCTCGTCCCTTGCCGCGAAACCGGTAGCCCCGCCGTCGAGAGGGCCGTGACGAGGGGGTCGAGCATCGCGGCGTGGATCCGCTCGACCGCCGGCACGCCCGCGGGATGGGGTGTGACCACCGACCACATCACACACCCCGGTCCGAGGATCACCGTCGCCCCGCCACTCGGCCGCCGCAGGATCGGCACGCCGTGCTCTGCACAGGCGGCGACGTCGACCTCCTCTTCCACCCTGCTCGACGATCCCACCACCACCACCACGCGGGTGGCCATCCAGGTGCGCACCACCGGCACCCCCCGGGCCCCCTCGTGAGCCTCCTCGAGGAGGGCTTCGTCGAGTGCCAGGGCCGCGATCACGTCGCCGCCGCCGCTCCCCGGAAGGAGCGTGTCGGCCGTCGCCGCATCGAGCCACAGGGGAGCAGGCGAGGGGAGCATGAGTGAAGACATCGCACGACGACCTGCGGAGGCGAGTGATCCAGGGTATCTGGGCCGGCACGGAGGGAAATCAGAACCGCGCGGCCTGGAAAACGCCATCGTCCATCCGGCGACCCGTGACGGGTATAGACTGTTGCACCGTTCCGATCGCACGTCTCTTCCCACCCCCGCCCCCTCCCACCCGCGCCATGGCTGCTCCCGCCGACGATCCCTCCAAGTCCCCCCGGCCGATGTCGCCGGACCAACTCCTGCCGCCGGTCGAACCGCCGAGCGCGGGGTTTCTCGTGCAGTTGTTTCTCGTGCCGGGGCTGATCGTCGCGATCATCGTCGGCGTCTGGCTCACCTTCCACTGGCTCGCCCACCTCGGGCAGGATCCCCAGGCCTACGTCCGCACGCTCCGCCGCGACAACGAGGGACGCTGGCAGGCGGCCCTCAACCTCGCCAACGACCTCCGCGGCCCCGGGGGGGCGGCGCTCAAGGCCGATACGACACTCGCCGGCGAACTCGGCCGGATCCTCGAGGACGAATCGAAGAGCGGTCGCACCGGCGAGCAGTCGCAGATGCTCCGCGTCTATCTCTGCCGGGCGCTCGGTGAGTTCACGATTCCCGAAGCCCTCGCTCCGCTCGTGAGCCGGGCCGGCGATACCTCCCAGCCCCAGGTCGCCAGGGCCGCCGTCGAGGCGATCGCCGTCCTCTCCTCGAATCTGACCATCGCGGGAACGATGCCCGCCGGTCGGGAGGTGACCGATGCGATCGTGGCAGCGTCAAGGTCGGATGACGCGGCGGTGCGATCGGCGGCAGCTTTCACGCTCGGGGTCGTGGGGGCAAAGGGAACCGGCCCGGCCGACGACCGGCTCCAGGCCCTCCTCGCCGATGCCAACGACGACGTCCGTTACAACACCGCCCTCGCCCTTGCCCGCCTCGGCGACGATGACTGCCTCGACACCCTCGAGGAGATGCTCTCCCTCCCCGACGAACCGCCGACGAACCCGGAGGCGCGCGACGACGTCGCCCAATCGAAGCGATACAAGCGGGCCCTGGTGGTTCTCAACGCCCTCCGTGGCCTGGCTTTGCTCGTCGATTCGACGGACGCCCCCCTACCGGAAGCGATTCTCGCCAAGGTGAAGGCGCTCGCCGCCGATCCGGTGTCGGACGTGCGGGCAGGGGTGACCGCGCTCGATGCCAAACTCGCCCGGCTGACGCCCGCGGGGTGAGTCGGCACAGGCCTGCCAGGGGGCGATGGCCGGCTCCGTTCGAAGGCTACGCGCTCAAGAACTCCTCGAGCGCCTCGCGGAGCATGTCGGTATCGGGCTCCGCACCGATGAGCACTTGGAAGTCGATGGCGATCTTGGCGACATGGACCTCGAGGCCATCGACCACGCAACACCCCGCTTTCTGACCGGCCGCCATCACCACCGACGGCTGCTCGACGAGATCGGTATCGGCGAGGACGAGATCGGAGCGGAGGCCACCGAACTCCTTCGCAGCTTCGTCGCGGCCCCGTGAGGCGACGACGATGCCTGCCCGTTCGGGGATCTCGATGTGAGGCTCGCTGGTGAGGAGCGTGATCTCGGCCGATGTGTCGAGTTCGCGGAGCCGTTCGGCGAGGGCCGCGGCGGCCCCGGTCGAGCGGTCGGTGACGAGCAGTTCGGCGACACCGGCCATGGCCAACTCGAGGGCCGTCGCCCGGCCGGTCGGACCGGCGCCGGCAATGACGACCCGGGCGCCGGCGAGATCGGCATGGGCACGGAGGGCCTCCACGATCCCGCGGCCATCGGTCATGTGACCGAACAGGCCCCCCGACTGGTGTTCGACCAGGCTTGCCGCCCCGGCGAAACGGGCTGCCGGCGACGCATGGGCCAACAGCGGCATCGCCCCCTCCTGGAGCGGGCCTGCCAGCAGACAGCCGCGGAAGCCCATGGCATCGACGCCACCGAGCGCCTGAGGGAGCTTCTCGGGGAGGACATCGAACGTCAGGAAGCGCCAGTCGAGCCCAGCGGCGGCGATCGCGCGTTCGAAGAGGTATTGCGCGGGGTTGCCGGCGGCCGGGCAACCGAGGAGCGCGACGATATCCTGAAGAGCGGGGCTGGTCATGCCCCCCATGAGAACCGATCGTCGACCGGAAGAGCAAATCGACCCGGCGACCAGGCTTGGCCCGCGATCGGTGCGGCTGCCCCAGGCCGTCAGCAGGCCAGATCGGTGGCGGCGACGAAGCGGGGATCGCTGCGGATCGGATCGAAATCGGGCTCCGCCTCGGTGAGCTGGCGATAGCGATCGTCGAGCGAGATCGCGCGTGCGAGATGCTCCACCGACGTGGCCGTGTCACCGGAGAGCGACAGATAACAGGCGAGGTTGTAGTGAAGGATCGCCTGTTCCGGGTCGGCCTCGAGGCCACGGCGGAGGGCGTTCATCGCCTCGGGCAGCCGGTCGAGCCGCTTGAGGCACCATCCCAAGCCGAGCCATGCCTCGACCCGCCGCGGGTCCCCTTCGACCACGTCAGCAAGCGGTTCGAGGGCTTCCGTCCAGTGGCCCAACGCCCGCAACGCCTCTCCCCGGAGCAGGGCCGCCGCCGGAATCGATCGCTGGCTCTCGGGAAGCTCGTCGAGGGTCGAAAGTGCGCGAGCAAGCAGACGGGCCGCCGCGGCCGGGACCGGCTTGTCGGTCTCGACGAGCAATTCGCCCAGTTCGATGTAGCCAGCGGCAGTTCGCAGGATGAGCTGCTGGCGAATCCGAGGCAGTTCGGTCATCGAGAGCCTCCTCCGCGATCGTGCGCATGTCCATCGTATACGTCTCGCAGGAGGCGGTTGATCGCCCCACCCTAGAACTTTTCCGAAACCTTACGAATCCGCAAGGAAGGTCTTTTTCACGGGGTGTCGCTACGAAATCTGGGCCTGGCGCCCACTCTCCTCATGGACCACAGGCCGCCTGCCTCCGACAGTTCGAGATCCGCACGACCAAACAGGGCGGCCGGTCGAACTGTTTCCGCCGAAACGTCACGGAGCCCGACATGCGTCTCACGCTTCGCACCCTGCTTGCCTGGATGGATGACGTCCTCCCCCAGGAGGAACAGCGTCAACTCGGTGAGAAGGTGGAGGCGAGCGGTGTGGCCCGCCAACTCGTCGAACGGATCCGGGCGTGTGTCGCCAACCCGCACCTCTCGAGCCCCCGCGTCGAGGGCAAGGGGCTGGCGGCGGACGCCGATTCGGTCGCCGAGTACCTCGACAACACCCTCCCGACAGACCGACTCGAGGCCTTCGAGACGATCTGCCTGGAATCGGACATGCACCTCGCGGAGGTGGCGGCCTGCCATCACACCCTCGCGGAAGTGGCGAAGAACCCGGCGGTGTTGCCGCCGCTCGACGCCGCGCACCGTCGCCGTCTCCTCGAGGCGATGCGGCATCGGATCGCCGCGCATCCGGAGGTCACCCCCCGGTCCGACGGCCGCACCGTCGAGCCGAGGCGTCCGGACAAGCTCCAGCCATCCCTGGGCGGCCAGGAGTCTCCGGCTGCGCGGCGATCATCACCGGTCGGGGAGGTCGCGACGGCCGCCCAACCGAGCAAGCGCCCTGCCCGGAAGTCGGCGTGGACCGCTTCTGCCCTCGCCGCATCGGCGCTTTTGTTGCTCGCCGTGCTAGCGGCGCTGTTGGCGCAGTCCGTGGGGCTGTTCCGCGCTCCGGCCGGCCCCCGCGCCGACCTCGCCGCCAATGGCCCGAAAAACGTCGCTGTCGATCGGCCCGATGCCGTGGTTGCGGGGGAGGTCGCGGCTCTACCCGGCGCGGAGCATGCCGTCGCGGCACCGGCGACCGACGGGCCAGCCGTGGCGACCGCGCCCCTGGAGGAGCCAGCCCGGGGCCTTGCCGATCTGCTCGCCCGGGCCGATCACGAGGAATCCGCTCTGCCCGCCGATGATCCGGCCGCCGTCGCCGATCCGGAAGGCACTCGCGAGGACAATGCGGCGGAGCCCGACATGGCAGCCGCTGCCGAGCCAGCAGGGCCGCCGCTCGAGGCGCTTGCCGACGTGCCTCGGAAGGTGCGCGCAGGCGAGGCGCTGGCGATTGCCGGTGGGGTCCGCCCACGCCGTCCCGCCAAGCCGCCCGGCGGAGCCGAGGGCAAACCCGACGACGACGTCGCCGGGGCCGTCGGCTTGGAGAACGATCAGGGCGAGGTCGCCGAAAGCCTCGGCTTCGTGGCGGCCGATGGTGTCGTCCTCCGACAGGTCGTCGACGGTGACCGGTCGTGGTGGGTGCCGATCGGCGTCGGTGCGCCGCTGGGATCGAGCGAGACGCTCGTCGTCCCACCGGGAATGCACCCCGAACTGAACATCGGTGGGGTGTCGGTGCGCGTCCTGCCACGGTCCCAGATCACGCTCTTGGGGAGCCCCGACGGGACACCGGTCGTGGGGGTGGAACGGGGACGGATCGTGGCCCGGGGAGGAAGGGCTGATGCGAGGTTGGGGATCGTCGTCGGTGGACTTGCCGGCACGGTCACGGCGGGGCTCGAGGGCGCCGTGATGGCGGAAGGGGCGATCGCTTGGAAGCCCGGTCTGGGGGCGTCGAAGCCGGCCCTGATCGGCGAGGTGATCGCCGTCGGGCGGGAACTACGCTGGACGCCGACCGGGGAAGCGGCCGCGGTCGAGGTTCCCGCTCGCGGCGGGCTGCGCTGGGATTCGGCCACTCCCGACACGATTTCCCTTCTCCCGCCGAAGCCGGTCGCTGCTTGGGGGATCGGCGGGGAGCGGATCGATCCCCTCGAACGCGGCGCCGCGGAAGCCTTCGCCGCCCGCCTCGCGGCGCTCCCCCAAGGGAGCCCATCGGCCGCCGGCCTCGACGAGGTGACGCTGACGATGGCGATCGATCGCCGCGTCGAAAACCGGATCTTTGCGGCCATCCTTCTGGCGCTCGAGGGAAGTTACGACGTCGCCGTCGAGTCACTTTGTGCCGAGGCGCCCGGGCGGCGTCTCGAGGGAAGGCAATGGCTGGGGCTCGAGGCGGCCGTGATCCCGCTGGCACTCGGTCGCGGCCCGGAGTCTTCCGAGCGGCTCCGCAAGGCGTGGGAGGATCATGGACCAGCCGGCCGGGCCGAGCTTCTCATGGCGTTGGCCCGCGGGCCCGACGATACCGACCTTGCCGGCGGCGCCGACGCGACGCTCGTCGAGGCGCTCTCCGCCGCTGAACTCGTGATCCGGCGGTATGCCCTCAAAGACCTCGTCGAGATCGTCGAGCCATCGGTGTTCGATCGATCCCGGTTCCGCCCTGATGCCCCGGAAGAAGCCCGGCGCGACGGTGTGGTCTGGTGGCGATCGCTCCAGGAAAAGGGGCTCGTCCGGCGGGGCGAATGACGGCCGTCGGTCGATGCCGTCCGGGTCCTCGAGCCACCGCGGAGGGGGCCAAGGGCGCAGCCGGTTTCTCCGGACCGTGGAGCCCTGAAAGTGGGTGTCGGGGCCGTGCGCCAGCCGCGGTTTGTCGAAGCGTCCGGACCAGTGGTATGCTCCACACATCGGCCGTTCGGCCGTTCCAGGCCCGCCATTGGGTGGGCATTCCCCGTTGGTTTGGAAGGACATTCCGGGTGCAGACGAACCTCTCGGCACGGCATGGTCAGCTCAGCCCAGCCACCCAGTCGAAGATCACTTCGAAGGTTTCGCGGCTGAAGCGGTATTTCGACGGATTGACGGCCCTCAACGTCACCGTCGATCTCCAAAATCCGGCGCTCCCCGCCGTTGAAATCGTCGCCTCGGCGGAACACTTCCATGAGATGGTCAGCCACGAGGTTTCCGGTCACCTCTGGCGGAGCGTCGATGGTGCGGTGCAGAAACTCGAGCAGCAACTTCGCAAGCACAAAGAAAAGACCCGGGACCACAAGCACGTCCAGTCGTCGAGAAAAGTCTGATTCCCGTCGTCGGGACCCTCGGTGAAGGTCCCGGTGGCACGGGGCGCGGAGTGGCCCCGGATCGAACTGGGGACTGCCCCGTTCGCTCCGCCCTTGGATCGACGGCCAAGGCCTGCGGGTCGAGGCCGTATCGGGAATCCCCACGAGAAACCACAGCATGAAGTTTTCCGATTTCGTCGCGTCTGGTGCGATCCGTTCCCACGTCGATTCGTCGACGAAGGAAGGGGTGATCCGGGAGATGGCGACAGCGCTCGTCGACGCCGGAAAGATCCCGCCCGGCGATCTCGAAAGCATCGTCAAGGCGATCCTCAAGCGGGAGGATCTGGGGACCACCGGCATCGGCCGTGGCGTGGCTGTGCCGCACACGAAGCACCCGAGTGTCGACAAACTCGTCGGCACGGTGGCGGTGAGTCAGGAAGGGATCGACTTCGACAGCCTCGACGGCGATCCGGTCCATCTGTTCTTCCTGTTGGTGTCGCCCCCCGACCAGCCGGGGCAGCACCTGCGGGCGCTCGAGAACATCTCCCGGCAACTCCGCGACGACGCGTTCTGCCGGGAGCTCAAAGCGGCAAAGGCTCCGGCCGACATCCAGCACCTGCTGGAGGCGGCCGACAACCATGGCATGGTCTCCTGACGATGGTGGTGGCGTACTGATGCAGCAACCGGTTTCCCGGGATGTCGTGGTGGGATTGAAGGCGGGGCTCCATGCCCGGCCTGCCGACATGCTCGCGCGCGAGGCGCGGAAGTGGCAATCGACGATCGAACTGGTTTCCAAGTCGCAGCGGGTCGACGGCAAGAGCATCCTCGAGGTGCTCACCCTTGCCGCCGAGGAAGGGACGAAGCTCGTGGTGGAGGCCTCCGGGCCCGATGCCGCCGAGGCGTTGTCCGCGATCGTGCGGCTTTTCGACAGCAATTTTCATGAGAACGACGAGACGGCCGTGGGTACCGCGGGGCGGACCACGACGCCGTGAGATGACTTGACTTTGTCCGCCGGCCCGCGGGGGCCGACGGAAGACCGACTCCGACACAATCAAGGAGCCGCGACCAGTCGCCTGGCGCGAACCGGGCGGGGATTCGATCGCAGCCTTCCGGCGCGTGCGATCTCCCCGAAACCGTTTCCGCGCCGGCGGGAGGCTTGCGCCCCATGCTGAAACTCCAGGGAATCGCCGTCTCACCCGGCGTCACGATCGGCGAGGCGCTCGTCCTCGACAGCGAGGGATTCCGCATCCCTCGCCGGTTCGTGGCTCGCAGTGCCGTCGACACCGAACTCGAGCGCCTCTCCAAGGCGATCGCCGAGACCGCCCGCGAGATCGAGCGGAATCGCGACGCCATCCAGGCGGAACTCGGCGGGCAATACGCCGCCATCTTCGCCGCCCATCTGGCGATGCTCCACGACGCGAAGCTCCAGGAGGAGCTGACCAGCGCCGTCCGCGACCGCAACTTCTGGCCCGAGTACGCCGTCAGCCGGACGCTGCGCCGCTACGCGAAGGTGTTCCAGAGCCTCGACAACCACATCGCGCAGCGTGCTCACGACATCTACGACATCGAGAAGAGCCTGCTACGCAATCTTCTCGGCCAGCGGCGCGAGACCCTCGCGGCGATCTCGCAGCCGGTGATCGTTCTCGCCCACAACCTCACCCCCAGCGAGACGGCCAACCTCGACCGCCGGTTCGTGCAGGGATTCGCCACCGAACTCGGCGGACCCGGCAGCCACACCGCGATCGTCGCCGAAGGGCTCGAGATCCCCGCAGTCGTCGGCCTCGGGCCGTTCCTCGCCGACGTGTCGGGGGGGGAACCGGTGATCCTCGACGGCAATCAGGGGGTGGTGATCCTCCAGCCGGACGAGGAGACGATTGCCCGCTACCGGCTCGAGGTGGAGACGGCCCGGACCGTGGCCGCCCGCCTCGACGGCCTCCGCGACCTTCCCGCCGAGACGACCGACGGCGTCCGTATCCAGGTGACGGGGAACATCGAGTTTCCAAGCGAGGCCGAGCAGTGCCTGTCCCGCGGCTGTGACGGCATCGGTCTGTACCGGACCGAGTTTCTCTATCTCACCAGTCCCCGCGAGCCGACCGAGGAGGATCACTTCGCCGCCTACAGCGAGGTGGTCCGTGCGATCAAGGACAAGCCGGTGGTGATTCGCACGCTCGATCTCGGTGCCGACAAGATGCGGACCGAGACGACGCCGGAGGAGGAACGCAATCCGTGCCTCGGCCTGCGGAGCATCAGGCTGTCGCTACGGCAGTTGCCGATGTTTCGCACGCAACTGCGGGCCATCCTCCGGGCGAGCGCCCTGGGGGATGTCCGCATCCTTTTTCCGCTCGTTTCCACGATCGTCGAACTCCGGCAAGCGCGGATGGTGCTCGCCGACGTGATGGAGGATCTGGCAGAGCACGGCATCGCGTTCAATCCGAAGATGCCGGTGGGGATGATGGTCGAGACGCCGGCGGCGGTGATCATGCTCGATGCGTTCATCAGGGAGGTCGACTTCGTGTCGATCGGCACCAACGACCTGATCCAGTACACGCTGGCGGTCGATCGGGGCAACAAGGAGGTGGCGGATCTCTACAACGCGTGCGATCCCGCGGTGCTGCGACAGTTGCGGCGATCGCTGGACGTGGCGCGGGAGGCCGGTGTGCCGGCCAACGTTTGCGGACAGATGAGCGGCAGCGTGATGTACACGCAGCTCCTTCTGGGACTCGGCCTGCGCCAGATGAGCGTGCCGGCCAGCGCGATCCCGGAAATCAAGCAGGTGTGCCGAAGTGTTTCGGTCGCCGAGTGCCGCGGAATTGCCGAGAGGGCGCTGGCCATGGACAGCGCCCGCGAGGTGAAGGCCTTCTTGCGCGACCAGATGCGTCGCCTGCTCTCCGAATCGGTCGCCTGACGGCGACCACGCCGAAGGGCGGGAGAGCGAGGAAAGGAAACCAGGATTCATGAAACAGGAAATGCTGATCAACGTGTCGCAGCCGGAGGAATGCCGGATCGCGATCATGGAAGACGGCGTGCTCGAGGAGCTCTACGTCGAGCGCACGAGCCAGGACAACCACGTCGGTAACATTTACAAGGGTCGGATCGTCAACATCGAGCCGAGCATCCAGGCGGCGTTCGTCGACTTCGGTGTCGGTCGCAACGGCTTCCTCCATATCAGCGACGTCGAGCCGCAGTACTACCGGCAGGGGGGGCTCGATCCCGACAAGGCTTTCGAGGTCCCGGAGCCGGCCGCCAAGTCGGCCGAGGGGGCAGAAGGGGATGCCGGTCGAGGTCGTCGTCGGCCACGCCTCGGCGACCGCCCGCGCGTCAAGCCGCCGATCCAAGACGTGCTCCGCCGTGGCGACGAGGTTCTCGTGCAGGTCATCAAGGAAGGCTTCGGCACGAAGGGGCCGACCCTCTCCACCTACATCTCGATCCCCGGCCGCTACCTCGTTCTCATGCCGCCGCTCGGGAGGGTGGGGATCTCGAAGAAGATCGACGACGAGCACGACCGACGCGTCCTCCGCGACATCATGCTCGATCTCAAGCCGCCCAAGGGTGTGGGCTTCGTGGTCCGCACCGCCGGCACCGAGCGGACGAAGGGGGAGATGGCCCGTGACATGGCCTATCTCCTCCGCCTCTGGAAGTCGATCGTCCGTCGGATGCGGAAGTATTCCGCGCCGATCGACATCTACCAGGAGAGCGACATGATCATCCGCACCATCCGTGACATGTTCACGGAGGACGTGGGGCGGATCCTCATCGACGAGCCGGCGGCCTACGAACGGGCCCGCGAGTTCCTCGAACTTGTGATGCCGAAGTACGCCCCGCGGCTCCAGCTCTACGAGGGCAAGGAGCCGCTCTTCCACCGCTACGGCCTCGAGGAGGAGATCAGCCGCATCCACCAACGCAAGGTTCCGCTCAAGGGGGGCGGGTCGATCGTCATCGACCAGACCGAGGCCCTCGTGGCGATCGACGTCAATTCGGGCTCGTTCCGCACCGAGAAGAGTGCCGAGGAGAACGCCTACCAGATGAATCTCATCGCCGCCCGCGAGATCGCCCGCCAGTTGCGGCTGCGGGATCTCGGCGGCGTGATCGTCAACGACTTCATCGACATGCGGAAGGAGAAGTACCGCCGCGGGGTGGAAAAGGCGCTCCATGACGCGATGAAGCGTGACCGGGCGCGGACGAAGATCCTCCGCACGAGTCCTTTCGGGCTGATCGAGATGACGCGGCAGCGGATCAGGCCGTCGCTGCGGAAAAGTATCTTCCGCGACTGCCCCACCTGCACCGGCACCGGGATGGTGAAGACGGCCGAGAGCATGGCGATCGAGGTGATGCGGGTGCTGCAACTGTCGGCCGCCCGCACCGACATCGCCCGGCTCAACGTCACCGTCCATGACGAGGTGGCCACCTGGATCAACAACCGTAAGCGGCGCGAGATGGCCCAGTTCGAGGACTCCGTCCACATCCAGCTCCACGTCGTGGGCCGGGAGAGTGTGTCGCCCGAGCACCTCGTGTGGGAGGCCTCCGACTCGAGCGGCCGGACCGTCCGTTTCCCCTGATCCAACCGGTCGACCCCCCGGTTCGCCCCCGGTTTCCGGGCCGAACCGGGGGGATTCCGGGCCCTCTCGACCTCGGCCCTCGTCCTCGCTACCTTAAAGGGCTCGAAACGACCCCCTTCCCCGAAAGCCCCGTGGATTTCATCATGGCCAAGTCCGTCACCTCCGCCGCCCCCTCGTCCGCCGCCACCTTGGCCGGCTCGGGAGAGCACTACGCGATCGTGGTCGATGGCGGCCGGCAGTACCGCGTCACCGAAGGGCAGGAGTTCGAGATCGACTTCCGCCACCTCGCTCCCGGCAGCGAAGTGGTGTTCGAGAAGGTGCTGGCGGTCAGCAAGGCCGGCAAACTGACCATCGGGAAGCCGGTGGTGAAGGGTGCGACCGTGAAGGCCGCCGTGATCGGCCCCGTGCAGGGGGACAAGATCTACGTGCAGAAGTTCGCCCGCCGCAAGAACTACCGCCGCCGCACCGGACACCGGTCGCTGGCGACCAAGGTGCGGATCGACTCGATCGCCGGCTGAGAGTCTTCCTTCGCAGCCGTTTCCATCAGCAGGGGCCGGCCCTGCCGGCTGATTCGATGACGCGCTTTTTTTCACGTGTGGCATGGGCCACGTCTGCCGCTCGTCTCCGTGCGTCGCTCTTGGCCCTTTCGATCGTGGCGCTGGCCCCGATCCTCTTTCCCGCTGGCAGTGGCTCGGGTTGGGGGGCGAGGGCTTTGGCGCAGGCTGACGCCGACGCCGAGTGGTACGGCGAACTCGAGGCGGGGGAGCGGCAATTCCGCTTCGCGATCGAGTCGGCAGAGGAGCAGGGAAAACCGGTTCGCCGTCTCCGCAGTTTCGATGAAGGGGATCGGCGCTTCCCGATCGAGCGCTACTCCGCCGGCGGCGGAAAGCTCGTCTTCGAGATCAAGGCGACCGGCGCGGTCTATGTCGCCGTCGTCGATGGCGACGGTGTGGCGGTCGGCACCTGGACGCAGCGCGGTCAGGAGTTGCCGCTCGTGTTCCACAAGGTGGCAGGGCAGGCGGTGCCGCCGACGGCCGACGAGGTCTGGGTCGGCACACTCGACGCCGGCATACAGAAGCTGCCCCTCCGCTTCCGGATCGGGAAAGGTGCTGACGGCCGGATCGACGTCCGTATGGACAGCCTCGGTCAGAAGGCAGGCGGATTCCGCGCCGATCGCGCCGTCGACGGGGAGGGGTGGACGATCCGCGTGCCGTCCGTGAAGGGGGAGTTTGCCGGCAGGCTCGGGGCCGACGGCAAACTCGCCGGCTCCTGGAAGCAGGGCGGGGCGAGCCTGCCGCTGGTTCTCGAGCAGGTGACGGCCGAGGCGGCTGCGGCGGCAGTGCCTGAGAAGCGTCGTCCGCAGACGCCCAAGCCTCCGTTCCCGTATGAAGTCCGCGAGGCTGCTTTTCGGAATGCGGCGGACGGCGTCGAACTCGCAGGCACCCTCACGCTTCCGCAAGGGGCCGGGCCGTGGCCGGCGGTGGTGCTCGTCTCCGGCTCCGGCCAACAGGACCGCGACGAGACGCTCATGGACCACAAGCCGTTTCTCGTTCTCGCCGACGCGTTGACGCGTGCCGGGATCGCGGTCCTCCGCTACGACGACCGCGGTGTCGGCGGATCGAAGGGGGATCCCACGAAGGCGACGAGTGTCGACTTCTCGCGTGACGCCGAGGCTGCGGTCGACTGGCTCAGGCAGCGGTCGGACATCGATCCGCGGCGGGTCGGTGTCGTGGGTCACAGCGAAGGGGGATTGATCGCGGCGATGCTCGCCGCCCGCCGTACCGACCTCGCCGGGATCGTCATGCTCGCCGGCACGGGAGTCGATGGTGGGAGGATCCTCGTGTCGCAGGGAGAACTCGTGCTCACGTCCGAGGGGCTCGGCGGCGCCGAGCAGATCCGACGCTCGCGGGTCATGCAGGAGGCGATGGTCGCAGCGGTGCGCGGCGCCGATGACACCGCCGATCCGGCGACGCTCGCCGCCGAGGCCGGGGTGCGGATCCGCGCCGAACTGGCCGACGAACTGGCGAAAGCCGATGACGCCGCCAAGGTCCAACTCGACGCGGCGGTAATCGACGGGATGGGCCACCTCACGTCACCGTGGTTCCGGTTCTTCATCCGGCACGATCCGGCTTCCGACCTCGCCAGGGTGACCTGCCCCGTCCTCGCGCTCGTCGGTGGGAAGGACGTGCAGGTCGATCCCGCGCTCAACCTTCCGGCGATCCGCGAGGCGCTCGCGGCCGGCGGCAACGCCGATGCCATCGTCGAGGAGCTTCCCGGTCTCAACCACCTCTTCCAGACCTGCACCACCGGCGCCGTGAGCGAGTACGACCGGATCGAGGAGACGATGTCGCCCGCGGCGATCGCCACGGTCCGCGATTGGCTCGTGAAGCGACTCGCGGCGAAGTGAAGCTGCTTCAGTCGAACAGCCCGGCGAGCGGTCCGCC
>Ga0208484_1000234_pt1 | contig 13915 bp, 8 predicted proteins | sample LakMenEpi09Aug11_FD_150682 | JGI IMG/M metagenome (GOLD analysis project Ga0208484, IMG submission 150682) | Freshwater microbial communities from Lake Mendota, WI - 09AUG2011 deep hole epilimnion (SPAdes) | ecosystem: Environmental > Aquatic > Freshwater > Lentic | place: Lake Mendota, Madison... | reverse complement strand
CGGCGGGCGTGGCGAGAAGAAACGCCACGTTGAGTATCAGCGCAGCGATGGCCGAAATCCAGATGGACCGCACAATGGCTTTGGGGGCACTGGTGCGAGCGTTGCGGGTCTCTTCGGACACATGGGCGGATGCATCAAACCCAGTGATTGTGTACTGAGCCAATAGGAAACCGAGAAGGAACACGTACACCGTGCTGAGCCCACCCGACCATGCGCTGTTGTTCTGGTACTCAAACAGGTAGCTGAAGTCCTGATGCTGCTCGGGACCTGCGAAAAGCACACCGCAGATCACGGCAACCCCCGCCACGTGCCACCACACACTCACGTTCCCGAGGATCCGGACCAACCCGACACCGAACGTGTTCAACAGACCGTGGAGCGCCAAGATCCCAACGAACACACCGAACAGGTTCCCCGCAGACGGTTCGATGATCGGCGCAGCAGGGTCCTCGGAGTAGAGGTTGATGAACGCCACGGCATAGTTCGCCAGGGCGTAATCCACACTGGCGATGACGCCGATCTGGCCAATGAAGTTGAACCAACCAGTGAACCAACTCCACGCCGGACCGTTACGGCGGGCCAGTTTCGCCGACCAAAAGTACAGCCCTCCGGCAGTCGGGTAGGCCGAACAGATCTCACCCATGGCCATGCCCACGAGCAACGCCATGGCGCCGACCACAAGCCATCCCAACGTGACCACAAGCGGGCCACCAAAAGTCGCCCCGATCCAGTAACTGGTGAATCCGCCAGCGAGGATCGAGATGATCGAGAAACTGATGGCGAAGTTGCTGAAAGTCCCGAGACCGCGCTTGAGCTCTTGGGCGTAACCGAGAGAATGCAGGTGGTCCCTGTCGTGATCTACCTCAAGTGTCATGGCCCTCGACCAGTTGTTTCAGCATCGGCTCGCAGGCACACCGATGTTAGGGGTCTCGCGGGTCGGGATCAGATTACGAGCCCACCACCACCATTGAGGGGTACCTCGCCGCTCAACCCGGTACACAAGCGTCTCGGACTAGCGCCACTCCTCTTACCGCAAGTGCGTTGACCACATCCATCGCAGCGCCTGCCAGAGCCCAGCCGACCTTCTTCCACAAAACGTTTCACAACGAGCAATTAGCATCTTGAAGGTGAGCGCAGACGAGCCACCGTGGCTCAACAAGGGGCGCCAGGAAGCAACGCCCCCGAATCGACCGCCATGGGAACCCGACAATCAGTCGGACTGGTCAACCTACGTTGACTCCGAGACGAAGGAACCTCCTGCCTCCTGGTACCTCCAGACCCCGGTCGTGATCGCAGCGCTCCTTCTCCTTGGGCCGCTCGGGCTGGCGCTCGTCTGGCTAAAGCGTTCTTGGAGCACTACTGCAAAAACGGTTCTGACTCTGGCATTCGTTGCACTCCCGATTGTCGTGTTTGCGATCAACTCAGCTGTTCAGCATCAGCCATCCCTTGAAGATGCCTTGAGGTTGAGCGCATCCTCCAAAACCCTCGCACCAGGTGAGTCCTCTACATCCACGACCTCTTCCATGACGGCCAGCACGGCGCCCACTCCCCGAAGCGCCGTGGCCCCGACGAGCGGCACGCCAGCGCCGACGAGCCCGCTACCGACGCAGTCCACGACTGGCACGCTCGTCGTGGCCGTCGTGGACGGAGACACCCTCGACGTGGAGGGCGGAATTCGCATTCGGCTCATCGGCATCGACACCCCTGAACGGGGTCAGTGCGGGTATACCTCAGCGACGGAGGCACTAGCTGGCATGGTCGAGGGGCGACGGGTAGTCCTTATTGCCGGTGCTCGGGACGACAGCGATCGGTATGGACGGCTCCTTCGATACGTTGAGATTGACGGCCGCGACGTCAATCTCACAATGATCCAGTCCGGCCATGCGATCGCCCGCTACGACAGTCTTGATGGGTACGGACGCCATCCCCGCCAGGATCAGTACCGTGCCGCTGATGCGGCCTCGTCAACTGCTGGTGGGTGTGATCAACCAACAACCACACAATCGCCGGCTCAACTTCCAACTGCGCCTGTGGGCGGGGGCGGCGGCGCACCCGATCTTTACTTCGCTAACTGCGGAGAGGCCAAAAGGTCTGGAATGGCTCCCTTATTCGTAGGTCAGCCCGGCTACCGACCCGGACTCGACGGCGATAAGGACGGTGTCGCCTGCGAGTAACAACTGGCCAACCTGCCTTGTACGTGGTGGCAGTCCACACAGGGTCCCTGCACCGAATCCAAGTGCCGCAGGCTCGTTACCTTCGCGGTTCTGCCAGACCATCACACCAAGTAGCGGTCGATCATCCGTCAAAGGGGCCCGGCAGGCATCTCTGGTCACTCAGTATGCGCGTAAAGCGCTGCACGTAGACCAGCCTCACCGCCTCGATTCATTGCGATCGATTGGCTACTGCGGTGCTTAGGCGACGACCAGTTCCACCAGTCATCTGAAAGACTGAGTAAATGCCTCAGCTCCGATCCGATCACCGCAGTCGTGCACCGCTGCGGTTCGTCGGTGCCGGACTCGCGGGGATACTCATTCTGCTCGCAACCATCGCCACCCCCGCCCGATCGTCCGCAGCCGAAGAACCGTGGGACACCTACGGAGGGTGGACACCGCTGACGCTCGCCGCCACCGGCCATTTCCGCACCGAGAAGATCGATGACCGCTGGTGGCTGGTGACGCCCGACGGTCACCCGTTCTTCTCCAACGGACTGAACTCGGTCCGCCCGACGGGAACCGTCGACAGGAACGGCAACGCCGCCTACCTCGAAACCATTCTCGCCAAATACGGCAGTGAATCTGCATGGGCTGACGCCCAACTGGCCCGTTTCGACACCTGGGGGATCAACACCATCGGTGGGTGGAGCAATCTGGATCTCTTCGCCGGGCGCGCGCCGTACACCGTCTCGCTCTCGCTCGCCGGTCACGATGTCGCCACGGGACGCACCGACGACTTCTGGGCACCGACCTGGGTGGACAGCGTGCAGGCAGAGACGGCGGAAGCGGCCACCGGGAAGGCCAACGACCCCTGGCTGGTGGGGTATTTCCTCGATAATGAGCTGCACTGGACCAAGGACTTTCGTCCACGTGACCAGCTCGACTTCTACGCCGAACGCGGATCTTCCGAGCCGGGCAAGACGCACCTGGTGAACTGGCTGCGGGAACGCTACGCAGACAACTTCGCAGCGTTCGCCACCGATTTCGACACCGCTGCTGGCGATTGGGGAGCACTGGCGACTGCCACCACCCTCACCGATCGCGGACTGGGTGCACAGGCCACCCGTGACACGTGGTCAGGCGAGGTTGCCGACCGTTACTTCGCCGTCACGGACGCTGCGCTTGCCGCTGCAGCCCCGAACCACATGAATCTCGGCACCCGCTTCTTCGGTCAACTCATCGTGCCCGAGGTCCTCGACGCCGCCGCCCGGCACGTCGACGTGGTCAGCATCAACTGGTACGAATTGACGCCGGAGGCGGAAGCACTGGTGGGCCGGGTCGGTCCGCGATTCCTGCCAACCGCCGACACGCTCGCCGCCCACAGGTCACGCGCCGACAAGCCATTGTTGATCAGCGAGTTCGGTTGGCGGGCGACCGACTCGGCACTGCCCAACACGTGGCCGCCGCTGCAGGTGGTCGTGGCCACCCAACAAGAACGCGCCGACCGTTACCGGAACTTCGCCCAGTGCCTCGTCAACACCGGCGCCGTCGTAGGCGCCCACTGGTTCGGCCTCGTTGACCAGCCACCAATTGGGCGCGCTGACGGAGAGAACAGCAACTGGGGGTTCGTGACCGAACAGGACTCCGAGTACTCGCTCTTGACGGCAGCCTCCGCCGACGTGAGCGCCACCGGGTTCGCGCCGGCAACCGATGCATCCTGGGTGTCGGGCCCCTGCACTCCACTAGGACCTCAACCGCCGGAACCCGGTCCCGACCCGTCGTCTCCGACCACTGCGACGCCGGTCGTTCGGCCCGCCTTCACTGGCTGACGCATCCACCGCCGCACCCAGGTCTACCGAATCTCAGGTTCCGGCGCTCTACGGGAGTGGGCGACGGCGCACCTATTCGATGTGACTCGACCACTGAGCGAGCCGGTCGAGTCAGCGCGGCGGGGGTATCGCTGCGAGCTCGTCTGCGAGACCGACCAGATCGTCCCACCGCTCGAGATTGTCGCCGCACCATCGATCCGGGAAAGCGCCCACGCCGTGGAGCGCACCGAAGTACGCAGCAGCCATGGACGCAACCGTGTCCGCGTCACGCCCTCCCAGCACGGCAGTCACCACACCCTCCTCGGGGTCATTGACGTCACGGAGGAAACACCACAGGGCACAAGGGAGCGTCTCAAGCACGAACGCTCCGTTGTATAGGTAACTGAACGCTCTCTCCGTCGGCCACGCGAGCAGATCCGCCACCTCGCGGACCCGTGAAGCCAGCGTGATGGCCACCGAAGTCTTACCCGGACGCGTCTCCCAGCTCCGTTCCGGGTAACCAGGGTCGTCGATCACCGAAATGGCCGACGCCAGTTCGTCAAGCAGTGACGCAGCATCCAACGTGTCGGGTTGCACCGCAGCCAATCGGGCAACTAGCCACGCATGACCGACCGCGCCGGCGACGGCCATAGGGTCTGCGTGAGTGACCACTGCGGAAAGCGCGCTGTCGAAACACAGGGCGTTGACGTCATGGCCCAGCACAATGCCGATCGGGGCCACCCGCATTGCGGCGCCGTTACCAGCGGATGGTTGGCCCGCCTCCCACCACGCAGCACCCGACTGAAGCCTCCACACCGCGTCAACGCACGTCTGCCCCTTGCCTCGACCCTCAGGGAGCCATGCCACGAAACGTTGGGCGAGATCATGGGGATCGATTCGACCGCCCGCAGACAGCAGAGATTCCGCAACGCAGATACTCATCTGCGTGTCATCGGTGAACGTGCCGGGCGGGCCTCCCACGTAGCCACTCCACCGCTGATAGTGGCGGAAGTCCTCCTCCCGTCCTCGAAACGACGCAGGGTCGCGTGCTTCAGCAGGGCGACCAAGCGCGTCACCCACAGCAGTGCCGACCATGGCGCCGCGTGCTGACTCAGTCCTACGTGCAGCGGAGACCCAGTCGGGCTGAGCCACCGGTGCGTTCCGTGATGGCATGAGCCCTTGAAGCACGTGCGTGTCGTCGTATCCCACGGTGTTCACCTCGCTGGGTCAGCCGGAGTCGACGAGTGCCGTATCCGACGCGAGTGGCTGCTGGTACAACGACAATCTTGTCACAGGACCCATTGCGGCACCCCCGGGGCGAATGGGACCGTGTGTCGAGGCACACGGACATTGCGCAGCGCACCGGCTCCCCTCATAGCTGGCTCAGGGAGCACGAAAGCCGGCCCCGCAGGACCGGCTCCAGTGACGGGCAAACGCCCAAATTGGTGGCGGGGGCAGGATTTGAACCTGCGACCTTCGGGTTATGAGCCCGACGAGCTACCAGAACGACCACCAGCACGACCATCGCGCCCGAAGTGGTTCCCGCCTTCACCTGCTGATCGTCCAGTAGTTGCCGGCGCGGTGTGCTTGATCGGGCGGCCTATGAAATGAATCCGGGGTTGAATCCCGGGATGCCTGCGAAGAAGCGAGCGTCACCCGTCGCCGAGCGACCGCGGATTCAACCGGTGAATGACGGAATGACTTGGTCCGAAAGTGTCGTGGTTGTAGTTGTTGTTGTTGTTGGCACCGGCTCAGGGCCGGTGAGTGACACCACCAAGGTTTGTGTCCTACCAGCTTTCGTCCCAACGCCGACACACCAAGCCTCAGACAGACAGAAAGCCCCGTCGAGTTGACCGTCGGTTGCGCCCGAAGTCGGATTCGGCAGGGTTGACCAGGTAACGCCATCCCAGACCTGAACTAGCGGCAAAGTGCCGAAAAAAGAGGGAGCGAGGAATCCGACTGCGACACACGATGACGCAGATGTGCACGACACTGACTGCAGCAAGCTGTTGCCATCATTCGGACTCTCAACGACCGACCACGAGCTGCCATCCCATGCCTCGACCAATGGTTTATTGCCTGATTCTGATGGCGTTGCACCAACTGCGACGCACCAGGACAGGGACGCGCAGGACACGCCGTTCAGGATTTCATTCGCTGTGCCGGGGTTCGGGCTGTCCACGATTGACCAGTCACTTCCATCCCAAGTCAGCATCAGTGTTTGATTCCCAGAATCCATGATGGAATAACCCACAGCGATGCATGAGGACGTCGACACACACGACACCGAGCGCAACATGTCTTCGAACGTGGACGCATTCGGACTATCGACAACCGACCACGAACTGCCATTCCACAACTCGACCAACGTCTCCGTGGCGGTATCGGTGGAGGTGGAACCAACGGCGATGCACCACGAGGTCGACACACACGACACCGAACGCAACTGATCATTGCTGCTGCCGGCAGTTGGGCTGTCAACAACCGTCCAGGAACTGCCATTCCAGACCTCGATCAACGCCTGTGTGCCCAAATCGGTGTACGTGGAACCAACGGCGACACACCATGAGGTCGACACACACGACACCGACCGCAAAAAATCTTCGCGAGTGCCGGAGGTTGGGCTGTCAACAACCGTCCAGGAACTCCCATCCCAGGTCTCGATCAACGTCTCTACGCCGTCGACGGAACCCGTGGAACCAACGGCGACACACCATGAGGTTGACACACACGACACCGACGACAAAGAACTATCGCCTGTGTCAGCGTTGGGACTCGGCACAATTGTCAGCGTGTCGATCGCCGCATCGGCGGGTGTCGGCATCACAACAGAGCCCAGCAAAAGCGCCGAAACGACGACGACACTAGACAGCCACATTCGAATCATTCGAAACTCCCAGCGAAACGTTCGCTTGGACTTGGGCAAACGATATTCGAACGCTACTACCACGCGGGTGTTCTTCTAAGTTCTTCACGAAACTGCGGTTGGCGCGGCCTACTTTGAACCACCAGTCCCCAGATTTCGCAGCACCTGATCAAAGTGCCACTGACCTCAGTCAGGGTGAAGATCGCCAAACCAAGCACCGAGTCACCGAGGGCGGTGGTTCCTAGCTCCCGATCACGCACTTCGTCGAGAACAATGAGTTCTGCTGGACCGTGCGCGTGCTGAAGCGACAGAAAATCAGCGGTGCGCCGCAGGTGTTGTTGTTGTTTTTGGAGGAGACGGTTGCGCTGGTTGTCGCACTATCTCGAGAACTGGAACGCGGGAAGCGGACAACCGCTCTCGTGAGATGAGGCCTAGCTCGCCCATCGGGTGCACGCCGCCTACACGGTCCTGCCATCGGGCCAGGTGGTCACCTTCCCGGCCGACGCAACGACGCAACGACGCAACGACGAGTGTTCGCGGGCGCATTCCTCGACCGAACTGAGGCCGCAGTCGCCGATCTCGAAGCACGCGCCGCGACCCGATCGATCGGCGGTTGGAAGTTCGACCACGGATCGGGAGTGTGCTCGGGTCGCCATCCCCCGGCGCAGATCGGCGAGTTGCTCTCGATGGCGAACCGCTACAGCGTCGGTTCGATTCCATGGTCTAGGAGGTCGACGGGGTCAACCGTTCTGACTGTGGACCGGTGAGCGACGTCCGTCGCTCACCCACCTAGGCGCGTGCCGGTGGAGCTCCGTCGTCGCACGAGGAACACGATGGCTGTGCCGATGACGATCAGTGCAACGATCACTGCGGCGATGACCCGTCCGGTGGCCGACGAACTGCTCGCGGCCGAGGGAAGCGAAAGAGTCGCTGCGATCCCGAGATGGTCGGTGGCAAAGCAGCGACCGGTCGTGGGCGCAGTGATCCCCAACCGCGTCGCGACTTCTTGCGTATTGGCCAACTGCGCGCGCTGTTGCACTCCCAGGTCGCAATGCCAGTCGGCCATCGCAGTTGTCCGGCTTCGGTTCGGCCGCATCACAGAAATTGAAGGTGGTGCCAGCGAGCTGGTCTCCTGTCACCGCAGATCCATCGGCCCTGGTGCCAGCGACGACGAGTTCGTCGACGCCGATGTCGCTGACGGCGAAGCCCAGCACATTGGCCAGAACCGGCGAGGCGAAGGTGATTGTCGTGGTTGCTTTGGTGTCCTCGTCGACCCGAGTCTTGATGAACTGGATGCTCGTCGACGGACCGGAAGCGCCGAAGTCAATGGTGCCGGAATGGTTCTGGACAGCAGGGCCCTTGGGGGGAGATGGTCCAAGCGGGGTAGACGCCAACGGGACCGGAGGTTGCCGCACCTGCCGGCGAGCCGACGAGGACTCCTGCCAGCACGAGGCCGGGGACGGAAGCTCACCACGCGGGCGGCCGATCACTGAGCCCCCTGTTCCATTGCTTCATGCATCAAATTGACGGAATCAAACTGGCTTGAGGGCCGAGTACCCCGACGCAATAGCACAGAAGCCGGCCCCTTCGGACCGGCTCCAGTGACGGGCAAACGCCCAAATTGGTGGCGGGGGCAGGATTTGAACCTGCGACCTTCGGGTTATGAGCCCGACGAGCTACCAGACTGCTCCACCCCGCGGCGTGCCTCCACTCTACGCCCCGATCGCCCGATTTCCAAAGTGGTTGGCAAGCCCGCGGTCCCCCCACGGTGCCCCTACAGGTAGTGTCGGGCCTTCATCCAAGGGGGAGATCACATTGCACACCGCACCGACACGCCACACGGCTACTCGCCGCCCGCTACGCCGCTGGGCGGCAACCGCTGTCGTCGTCGGGGTGCTCACCGCAGCACTGCCGTTGGCGTCAACCGCAACGGCCGCTGAAGCGGGGTCCGGTCCGTCAGCCTCACCGGCCGTGGCGTCGTTCCCCGACGTTGCGCCCTCCGCCTACTTCGCCGACGCCGTGAGTTGGCTGGTGGCCAACGGCATCACGTCGGGGATCAACACCCCCCAAGGCCCAATCTTCGGTCCGGACCGGGCAGTCACCCGGGCCCAGATGGCCAGCTTCCTCCACAGGATGATGGGGGAACCCGACGCACCGACATCATGCGGTCTGAGTGATGAGAACGCCATCCCGGCGGCCGTCCGCTCAGCAGTGTGCTGGCTACGAGGGGAACAGATCACCCAGGCCAACCCCTACCGCCCCCTCGGCACGGTGACCCGCGGCGAGATGGCATTGTTCCTGTCCCGCCTGACCCAAGCAGCATTGCCGTCGGGTTCGCTGTGCGGTTTCCGGGACACCCCCACGAGTGGCGAACTCGCCTCAGCGACCTGCTGGATGAAGGCGCAGTTCATCACCAACGGTCTTGACGGCGACGCCACCCGTTACGGCCCCAGCGTGGCCGTCACCCGCGGCCAGATGGCGGCGTTCCTATCCCGCGTTGCCTCAACCCCTGAGATCTGGTTCGACAACCCACCGCCGAGCGCCCGCTTCGACTGCGAGATTCTCGACCCACGCAGCTGCCTGCTCCCGTTCCCGTCGAACCACTTCACCCGACCCGACAACGCAAGCCGCACCGGCGTTCAGCTCAACTTCGACCGTCAGTCAATGATTCGCAACAGCAAGGGGGTACGGGTCGATCCGACGGACCAGAACCGCTCAGATGGGTTCAGCCCGGGTTCAGCGCTGCTCGTCCACCTGCCGTCGGTCGACCTCACTCGATCAGGCGCAGCGCCCATCACCGACATCGGCTCGTACGACGCCCCGGATACGCCAGTGGTGATCATCAACAAGACCACCGGCGAGCGTCATCCTCACTGGGTCGAGTTGGATGCGCAGGTCACCAATGACGCCGACCGGATCACCTTCATCCGGCCGGCCCGCAACTTCGAGGAGGGCGCCACCTACGTGGTGGGGTTGCGGAACCTCGTTGATAGCAACGGCGTGGCGCTCGAACCATCGGAAGCGTTCGATGCCATCCGTGACGGCCGTGACATCGGCCGTGCCGATGTTGACGCTCGCCGCGCTGACGTGGGTGAATCCATCAGCTTCCTTGAGACCCAGGGGGTGAACCGCAACGAGCTGTACCTGGCGTGGGAGTTCACGGTTGCCTCAGCGGAGAACATCTCGGGGCGACTGCTCAAAATCCGTGACGAAACGTTCGACCTCTACGCCAACAAGGCACCGACCGCAGTCGTCACCGCCACCCCAACCACTGGGGACTGCGCCCCCACCCAACTCCGGTGTGTGACCGGCATTCTCAAGGTGCCGAACTACCTCACCGGATCAGGTGGACCGGGCGCCCGGTTCAACCTCGGCCCCGACGGCCTGCCGCGACGCACCACGAACACGGCAACCTCAAAGGCCACCTTGGATGTGACCTTCTGGTGTGCCATGCCGGCCAACGTGTCGGGTGCGAACCCGACCCGCATGGTGCTCGCTGGTCACGGCCTGCTCGGGTCAGGCTCCATTGCCCAAGAGGATCTTGACTGGGCCATCAAGGACGGCAACCTCACCATCTGCGCCGTGGACCTGTGGGGCCTTTCCTTTGGAGACCTCGCGTCTGGGGCGGTCCTCAACGTCCTGAGCAACCTCAGCGACTTTCCGACGCTGCCCGACCGAGGCCAGCAAGCCATCCTCAACACCCTGGTGTTGGGCCGTGCCCTCAAGGACCCTCGAGGGCTCGCCAGCCTGCCGCCGTCCAAAGACGGTGACCTGCCGCCGTTCAAAGACGCTGAAGGGCGCAGCGTGCTGGACCACGACCAGCTCTTCTACATCGGGCTTTCCCAGGGCGGGATCATGGGTGGCGCCATCATGGCGGTCGCCCAAGACTTTGACCGGGGTCTGCTCGGCGTGCCCGGCATGAACTACTCGACCCTGCTCGATCGCAGCGTGCTCGGTCGACCGTTCACGAGCATCATCAACGGTGCCTACGGCGGCGACCCCATTGAACGCTCCATCGGTTCGGGCATCGTGCAGATCCTGTGGGACCGGTCCGAAGCGAACGGCTACGCCCAACACATCACCTCGAACCCCTACCCCGACACCCCCGCCAAGGACATCTTGGTGTTCATGGCGTTCGCTGACGAGGCGGTGGCCAACGTCACCACCGAGGTCATGGCCCGCACGATGAACATCCCGTTGCGTCAGCCGGCACTCACCCCCGGCCGCAGCCCTGACGTCGAACCGTTCTGGAACATCGAGCCGCTGACGACCTTCCCTCACCAGGGGTCGGGCATGTTGATCTGGGACTTCGGGAATCCGGCGCCACCGACGACCAACACCGGGCCCTCGTCCACGCCGGGATTCCCCGACCCTCATGGGGCTGGCGCACGCCTGTCGGCCCTGCGCACCCTCATCGACGAGTACCTCGCCGAGAACGGGCCGTTCCGTGACGTCTGCAACGGTAACCCGTGCGCCGGCCCACGCGACCTCTGAAGACACCCCGAGGACGACAAGGCGACAAGGCGACAAGGCCCGGAACCACCCGGGCTACGATGCCCCCATGACCACGATTTCCCGAGCCACCCGTCGACTGCTCGCCGTGGGCGGCGCCGTCGCACTCGTCGCCGCACTCGGCGCCAACGGCACACCCGCTGGTGCTGCAGTGGTATCCCAGACCTACACCGTGACCGGTGCGATCACCGTCGGCCCGCCGCCCGCTGTCGAGCTGCCCTCGGGTGCGACCATCACGTTCGACCTTGACGAGCAGACCAATGCGATCACCAACGGCACCACTTCCATCCCGCCGTTCCTGCGCGGCGGCACCGGCCCCCAGGCGGCCATCATCATCACCGACGCCAGCCCCTTCACCGGCACCCTTGACACCGCGAGCGGTGCTGCGAACGTCGGCTTCGTGTTCAACGTGCAGATCGCCATCAGCGAGACCGTGATCTGTGACCTCGCAAGTCCGGTGACGATCGAGGCATCGATGGCGAACCCCGGCGGGTCGCCGCTCACCGGTGGCACCGCCACCGTGGTCGCCGCACCGTTCAACGTCCCAGCCGTCGTTGAAGGCCCCACCTGTGACGCCACCGTGGTGGCCGCCGCAAACGACCTGTTGTCACTTCCGAACTCGGACGCCACCGCCACGTTCACCGTCACCAACGTGAACCCCGAACCCACTCCGGCGCCGACGCCCGCTCCGGCAAAGCCGTCGTTCACCGGTTGACCCTCAACGGATGAACCGACCTGACGTCGTCAGGTCGACCTACGTGGCCCGACCACCTCGGGGTGGGCAGCAAGCCACGCCCGCAGATCAGCCTTGAGGACTTTTCCGCCGGCGTTGACGGGGAGTTCGTCAACGACGACGACGTGGCGAGGGACCTTGAACCCTGCAAGTCGTCGGCGCACGATCCCGCAGATTTCCTCGGCGTCCACCGTCTCCCCGGGTCGTGGCACCACAACGGCGCACACGTTCTCGCCCCAGACGGGATCAGGGATCCCGACCACTGCAACGGCCCCCACACCGGGGGTGGCGAGCACGGCGTCCTCCACCTCGCGAGACGCAACGTTCTCCCCGCCGGTGATGATCATGTCCTTGGATCGATCCACCACCGTCAACAACCCGTCAGCGTTCAACACCCCGAGATCCCCGGTGCGTAACCAGCCGTCACGCACGGTTGACGCGGTCGCTTCAGGATCCTGCCAGTACCCGGCCATGACCTGTCCGGCACGCACTTCGATCTCCCCCACCGCACCCACGGGGAGAGCGAAACCCGTGTCCGCCGACGTGACCCGGATCGCCACCCCGGGGGCGGGGTGACCGGCGGCGCCAAGCAGGGTGTCGTCCCCGTTGGCCAGTGCCTCCCGATGTGCCTCCACCCCGAGGAACACCGCGTTCCCTGACAGTTCGGTCATCCCATAACCCTGGGTGAAGTCGAGGTGCGGCAGGAGTCGGTGGGCGCGGTGCAGCAACGGCGGCGGCATGGGGGCGGCACCGTAGGCAACGAGCCGGAGCGTGGAAAGCTGGTTGACGGCGGAGGGTGTGGCCTCAATGTGGTCACACAACGCAGCGAGCATGGTCGCTGCCAGCGACGCGGAAGTCACCCGGTGCCGAGCCACAGCGTCACAAAACGACACCGGCTCGAACCGCTCGGTGAGTACGACGGGACGGCCGTGGGCGTGGCGGTGGATGACGTTGTATCCCGCCACGTGACACAGCGGGAAACAGAACAGGTAGACGTCGTCGGGATCGACGGGTCGAGCCGCCGCGCTGGCTGCCACCGCAGCGAGCAGGCTGCCGTGGGTCAGCACCGCCCCTTTGGGGGTGCCGGTGGTACCACTGGTGAACAACAACCACGCCGGGTCGTCGGTGGACACCTCGTTGCTGAACCCTTCGGGGTCAGCGCTGTGGGTCGGTGGCGTCGGCCACGGTCGCAGGAGCGCCTCGTCCACCCCGGCCGACGCCAGTTGGGCGAGGTAGGGCCCGTCCCCGAACACCGCTGACACCCCGGCGCGGCCGATCTGGGAGACCCACTCGGCGGGAGCGAGCCGATGGTTGAGCGGTACCAGCACCCTGCCGGCGCCGGGAACCCCGTAGTAGAGGTCAACCCATGCCGCGTGGTTCGGCCCGATGGCGGCGACACGACCCCCCACAGGCACCTCGGCTGACACGGCTGCGGCAACGGCGCCCACCCGAACGGCAAGTTCACGCCAGGTGACGGGCAGGCCGTCGGGGCCGACGAGGGCAACGCCATCGGGGTCGGCCGCGGACCGCTCCCCCACCACGTGGTGCAGCAGCACAGGTGACTCAGGCGGTGTTGAGGCGGGCGGTCAGCGCGTCGAGACGACGGGACGCCTCAGCAACGAGTCGCTGGTAGGTCCCGAGATCGCCGTCGGTGCGGAGCGCCCGGTCTGCCTGGGCCAACAGGTCGTCAATGGCACTGACCTCGGCTTGGACTTCCGCCTCGGTGGGACGCCCCGAAGGCGTGGGGACCACGGTGGTGGGCGGCACGGTGGTCGTCGTACCACCGTCATCCACCTCGATCTCGGTCTGCGCTCCGGGGTCGGTGGGTCCGTCGGTGGGTTCA
>Ga0208484_1000228_pt1 | contig 14124 bp, 10 predicted proteins | sample LakMenEpi09Aug11_FD_150682 | JGI IMG/M metagenome (GOLD analysis project Ga0208484, IMG submission 150682) | Freshwater microbial communities from Lake Mendota, WI - 09AUG2011 deep hole epilimnion (SPAdes) | ecosystem: Environmental > Aquatic > Freshwater > Lentic | place: Lake Mendota, Madison... | reverse complement strand
GGTGCGCACCGCTCCCGGGGCAGCCATCGGCGGTGCAGACGGTAGCGGCGGGCGGGCGACGGCGGAAGGGCAGAAGGGGGCCGGGAATCACGTTATCGCGGCATCCGTTGCGAGCGGATTCACAGGGCGTGGCTGCTGGCGCACCAAAGCCTTAAACTCCTCCGGATGAAGATCGCATCCGCTCTGACCGACCCGACGAACGACACCGCCGCCGAGGCGGAGGCCGTCCAGCTGGAATGCATCCGGCGGATGTCGCCGCTGGAGCGCCTTCGGGCCGGATGTCGGATGTCAAACCGCGGTCGCCGCCTTGCCGTCGACGCGATCCGTGCCCGGCATCCGGATGCCGACGAGACGGAAGTACGCCTTCGTTATATCGAGCTCGCCTACGGGGCTGATCTCGCCGCCGACGTGCGACTCTGGCTATCGGATCGGGGGCGATGAGCGACACCGCCGACCTCCTCGCCGCCCTGACGCCGGTCGCGGCGGTGCTCGAGCGACTCGGCGTGCGGCATTATGTCGGTGGGAGCGTGGCAAGCTCCGTCCATGGGGCAATCCGATCGACGATGGACGTCGATCTCGTCTGTGAGCTTCGGTCCGACCAGATCGAGCCCTTTTTGGCGGCGTTTGGCGTCGACTTCTACGTCAGCCGGCAAGCGGTTCAGCAGGCCGTCGAGCGGAGGTCGTGCTTCAACCTCATCCACCTCCCGACCGCTTACAAAGTGGATGTGTTCGTCAGCCGTGGCCGCCCCTTCGATCTCGCCGCCATGACGCGGGCCGTTCCCCGGGCGCTCGCCGAAGCGGATTCGCTGCGAGTCCCGGTGGCAACTGAAGAGGACTCGATCGTGGCCAAACTCGAATGGTTTCGGCTCGGCGACGAGTCGTCGCAGAGGCAATGGGACGATGTCTCCCGGCTCGTGGCCCTGCATGGCCCATCGCTTGACGTCGCCCACATGCGAAGCATGGCCGAGTCGGTCGGCGTTTCGGACCTTCTCGACCGTCTCCTCGCCCGAAGCGATCGCTGACGATCGCGATGACGCGGCCACTGAATGGTGCGCGGTTGGCTGAATCGCCGCCCCGTGAGCTTCGATGCCAGGTCCCCTGATTTCGGTGGACGGTACGGATGTTTTACGATGACGACGCGTGGTCCCTCGAGTCCGCGAACCATCCGGAGGTGTCCCGATGCTCGTGACGCTTTTTGTTGCGCTCTTGCTCGCCTGGGGCATCGCCCCTTCGGTCGGGGTGGCCCAACTGGCGACCGAGGCGAATCGACCCTCGGCCGAGGCTGACGCCGATGTGGAGAGCGATGTCGCCGGCGACCCCGGCGAGAGCGAGAGCATCGACGAGGCGGCCGATGCGAAGGCGTATACCGGCCCTTACCAGAGCCCGTACAAGCTCACCTTCAAGCATCCACTCCACGACCTCCTCTTCGACGCCAAGGGCCCGCGCGGGAGCGCCGCTGAGGAGAGCTCCGTGCCGCATCAGGAGTGGTATTCGCCCAAGGTGAAGCAAAAGTGGGGATCGTGGGGCGTGCCGCCGCGGAAGTTCGACTGCCCGCCGCAGGTGGCGGGCAAGCCGGTGGAGTGGCGACGCGAGCGCGTCGTCGCCGCCGCGACGCGCTTCGTCGGCTACGAGTATCAGCACCACCATGTCCCCGACTGGAATCCGCCGGCGGGGTGGCCGTGGCAGCAGTGCTGCGCCGGTCGCAACGGCAAGGGGCTCGACTGCAGCAATTTCAGCGGCTGGAACTACAACTGGGCCCTCGGCATCCATTTGAACACTGACGTCCACAAGCAGGCCGCACTCACGAAGGCGCCGTCGACCCACGGGGAAGTGCACGCCGAGACGATCCATCGCCCCGAGGGCAGCCCCGGCGAATGGTATGCGGCGCTCTGCGAGAAACTCGCCCCCGGCGACCTCCTCTACATCGGCAACGCGCAGCGCACGAAGGTGACGCACGTCATCATGTGGGTGGGGCACTGTGCCGAGGGCCCCGACGGCGTGCCGCTGGTCATCGATTCGACCGGCGGGAAGATCAAGGACTCGAGTGGCCACGCGATCCCCTGCGGGATCCACCTCCGGCCCTTCAAGAAGGGGAGCTGGTACCACCACTCCTTCTCCCATGCCCACCGTTGGGTGCGGTGATCGCCGTGGCTCGTCCACGGTGTCCCCAAGGGCGGTGGCTGATCTCGGCACGGGATTCGCTCTGTCGTCCGCCGGTCTTGGATCGGGGGATTGCCACGCGTGAGAACGCCGGGGGATGTCATGGGAAGAGCGTCCGGGCTCGGTCGACTGTTTGATTGTGCGTCGCGGCGCGTTGCAAAAAGCTCCGGGCAGAGAAGCCACCGCGGGGGAGCGGGGCTCTTTGGCAGTGGCCCGGAGCGGCTCGAGAGCCGGGCGATGTTCGCCGTCGCGCCGATGCAGGTGGGGATGAACCTCGAGAACGTCGTCGACTGGTCGCCGGCCTGGACGTTCACCGACGCGTTTCAGAGCTCGCGGCCGTGGATCGCCCAGGCGGTCGATGTCGCGAGCGGCGCCGGCATCTGGGATGTCGGTGACACCCATCCGCTCCCCGTGAACGCCAAGGGGGAGGTCACTCGTCTCGAGACCTGGAGCGAAGGGGGGAGAACCTACCGGCATCAGGCCGCCACGCTCTTGTTCCGCGATGTCGGCAGCTACCCCAGCGGCACCTACCACGCCCAGTGGGAAGGAAAGGGGACGGTGACCTTCGGGTTCGACGCTCGTGTGCTCTCCACGTCGACCGGCGCCGACGGGATCCACCGGGCGGAACTGGCCGTCACCCCCACGAGCGCCGGGATCCTCGTCCGCATCGAGGCCACCGACCCGGCCGATCCGGTCCGCGGGATCCATGTCTGGATGCCCGACTGGAAGGGGAAGAGCTTCGCCGGGGAAGTGTGGAAGCCGGGGGCGGCCTTCTCCCCCTTCCATCCGCTCTTTCTCGAGCGCCTCGATCCCTTCTCCACGATCCGCTTCATGGCCTGGCAGGAGACCAACGGCTCCACCGTGCAAAGCGCCACCGATGCCCGCCCCGTCGATGCGGCCCGGCAGAGCGCTGGGCAGGGGGGCTCGCCGAGCGAGCCGAAGGTCAATGGAGTCTCGGTGGAGGTGATGGTGGAGTTGGCAAACGTGCTCGACGCCGATCCCTGGTTCAACATGCCACCGCGGGCCGACGACGCGTACGTCCGGGCCTTCGCCACGTATGTCCGCGATCATCTCGAGCCCGGCCGAAAGGCTTATGTCGAATGGTCGAACGAGATCTGGAACTGGGCCTGGGGATTCGACGGGGCCAGGTATGTCGACGAGGTGGCGTCGCGCTCCGAATACGCCGGGCTTGACCACTGGCAGGTGGCCGGCCGGGAGGCGAAGCGTGATCTCGACATCTGGAGCAGCGTCTTCGCCGGGCAGTCGTCGCGTCTCGTGCGCGTGGCGGCCGGGCAGGCGGCCAACGAGTGGATCGTCGACCGGGTCGCCTCGGCGATGGGGGGCTCGTTCGACGTCCTCGCCATCGCCCCCTACTTCGCGCCGACCGACGAACAGCGCGCCGGCTACACCGCCGCCACGACCGTCGACACCGTCCTTGCCGACTGCCGCGTCGCCGTCGACACGGCGATCGACTGGACGCGGCGTCACAAGACGCTTGCCGACCAATGGACCCGCACCCTCGGCCGACCGGTGGGCCTCGTGGCCTACGAAGGGGGCGTGCACCTCGACGGCCGCGGCGGCCCGGCGCAGCAGGCCTTCTACGACGCCACGAACGACCCGCGGATGCGCGGCCTCTACGACACCTATCTCGCCGGCCTCGCCGCCGCCGGCATGACGCTCTACGTCGATTTCCAATTCACCGGACAGTCAGGCGCCACCCCCTGGGGTGACTTTGCCAAGCTTCACGCGATGGATCAGCCGATCGCCACCGCCTGGCGCTATTCTGCAGTCGTGGCCGCAGCTGCGGCGAGCCTCCCCCCGAGCCCGGCCTCCCGCCCGGCGATCGACTTCGATGGCGATGCGATCGCCGACCTCGTGTGGCGCGACGCCACCACCGGGGCGCTCGTCGCCCGGCTCCTCGATGGCAACGGCGCCACGAAGGCGACCCGGGCACTCGGCGGCGGCGCTGGGATCAACACGCTCGCCACGATCGGCGACTTCGACGGCGACGGCGTTTCCGATCTCGTTTGGCGCAACAAGACAACCGGCGTGAGCATCCTCAAGCTTCTCAGGGCCGATGGCACGGCGAAGGGGACGGCTTCCCTCGGCGGGAGCGCGGTCTGGCAGATCGAGACGTCGGACGATTTCAATGGCGATGGCCGCGACGATCTCGTCTGGCGCCACGGCCCGAGCGGCTCGATCGCGATCTGGCTGATGAACGGCAGCCGCGTCGCGGCGAGCGCCGCGATCGGCGGCAATCTGAGCTGGCGCCTCGTCTCCACCTCCGGCCGCTACGACGCCGACGGCGACGGTAAGGCCGATCTCCTCATGCGACACGCCGGAAGCGGTGCCACCATGCTCTGGCTCATGGATGGCGTCGCGAAGCGATCGGTGACGGCGATCGGCGGCGATACTCGCTGGGAGATCTCCGCCACCGGCGACTTCAACCGTGACGGCAAGGGAGATCTCCTCTGGCGCGACGTCGTCACGGGCACGACGGCGATCTGGCTGATGAACGGCCCGACCGCGATCACCGGCGGCATCCTTCTCTCCTCGGCAGGAGCGACCCCCGCCGCGGCCTGGTCGGTGGTGGCGACGATCGGCGCCGGTGCCGGCCCTGGCCGGCCCGGGATCGTCGTCCGCGAGGGGGCGACGGGGCGGACGCTCCTCTGGTCGATGGACGGCGTGACGACAACGGCCACCACGCCGCTGTTCGGTGATCTCCGCTGGTCGATCCTCCGCCGCCCCGGCCGGGCCGTCGGCTGACGGCTTGCCCTCTCGCCGGTAAGCTTTCGCTGTGCGTCGCTGGGAACCGATGCCTGCCGGGGGAGCGAGCCATGCGCGAAGCGAGACGAGAGATCTTGAAGTCGGGGGCGGCAGCGGTGGCGTTGCCGCTGGTGACGGCGGTGGTGCGGGCCGCCGAGCCTGCCGCGCCGCTCCCGGTCGCCGTGATCGGCCCCGGAGGGATGGGGCGATCGCATCTCGAGCGGCTTGCGAAGCGCGACGACGTCCGCGTGGCGTGGGTGTGTGATGTCGATGAAGGCAGGCTCGCGGCCGCAAAGAAGCTCGTCGTCGATGCCGGGAAGGAGGAGCCGCGAGGGAGCGACGACCTCCGCGACGTGCTCGCCGACAAGGAGGTGAAGGCGGTGTGGATCGCCACTCCCGATCACTGGCACGGCCCCGCCGCGATCCTCGCCGCCGATGCGGGGAAGCATGTCTACGTGGAAAAGCCCGCCTGCCACAACCTCCGCGAGGGGCGGCTGATGGTCGAGGCCGCCCGCCGCAACCGAGTCGCCATGCAGGTGGGGACGCAGTCACGCAGCGCCCCGATGATCCGCCGCGCCGTCGAGAAGCTCCGTGCCGGGGCGATCGGCGAGGTGATCGTCGCCAAGGCCTGGAACAGCCAGCGCCGCGGATCGATCGGTCGGGAGACCCCCTCCGATCCCCCCGCGGGGCTCTCCTACGATCACTGGGTCGGGCCGGCCGCCTGGCAGCCCTATCAAAAGAACCTGCTCCCGGGAGTGTGGCGCTTCTGGCGGAACTTCGGCTGCGGCGACATCGGCAACGACGGTGTCCACGAGATCGACATCGCCCGCTTCGGTCTCGGTGTCGACACCCATCCCGACACGATCGCCGGGCTCGGGGGCAAGTATGTCTTCGAGGACGATCAGGAGTTTCCCGACACCCAATACTGCGTCTTCGAATGGCCCTCGAGCGACGGCGGCCCGCGGCGCCGGCAGCTCGTCTTCGAGCAGCGCGACTGGTCGCCCTATGTGCAGGAGGGGCACGAGAACGGCAATGCCTTCTACGGCACGAAGGGAATGCTCGTGCTCGGCAAGCGGACCGGCTGGCAGCTCTACTCGGAACGCAACAAACTCATCGACGAGGAGGCCGGCGGGGTCGATCTCGATGCCCATCACGACGACTTCCTCGATGCCGTCCGCTCGGCCCCCGCGGCAGGACAGCCGCGGTCGACCCATGCCGACATCGAGGAAGGGCACCGCTCGGCGGCGCTCGTGCACCTTGGAAACATCGCCTGCCGCCTGGGCCGAACGCTCCGCTTCGACGCCGCCGCCGAGCGGATCATCGGCGACGCCGAGGCCCACGCGCTCCTGACGCGGGCCTACCGCGACGGACACTGGGCGGTGCCACGGGGCGTGTGACGAGCGGTGCGGTGGCTGGTATCGTGGGCGTCTTTCCGCCCGTCATGCCCCGGTGCCACCATGCCGAACATCGTCGTCCTCGACGGCCACACCGCCAACCCCGGCGATCTCTCCTGGGAGCCAATCGCGCGTCTCGGGGAGCTCACCGTCCATGACCGCACGCCGCCAGGAGAGGTCGTGGCCCGGGCGAAGGAGGCCGACGTTCTCCTCACGAACAAGACCGTGATCGGCGCCGAGGCGATTGCGGCGCTCCCGCGGCTGAAGCTGATCTGCGTCCTCGCCACCGGCTACAACGTCGTCGATGTCGCCGCGGCGAAGGCCCGCGGGATCCCGGTCTCGAACGTCCCGGAGTACAGCACGCCGAACGTCGCCCAGGCCGTCTTCGCGCTCCTTCTCGAGCTCACCAACCGCACCGGCCACCACGACCGGACCGTCCATGAGGGGCGTTGGGCCGCCTGTCCCGATTTCTGTTACTGGGACGGCGACCTCGTCGAGCTTGCCGGGCGGACGTTCGGCATCGTCGGGCACGGACGTATCGGCCGGGCGGTGGGGCATGTGGCCCGCGCCTTCGGGATGCACGTGATCTTCCATCGCCGCAACCCTGACGGCGATCCGGCTGCCGTCGATCTCGACACGCTGTTCTCTCGGAGCGACGTCGTCAGCCTCCACTGCCCGCTCACCGCCGACACCAAGGACCTCGTCAACGCCCGTCGGCTCGGGCTCATGAAGCCGACGGCGTTTCTCTTGAACACCGCCCGGGGGCCGCTCGTCAACGAAGCCGACCTGGCGGCGGCGCTGCATGCCGGCCGGATCGCCGGGGCGGGGCTCGACGTCCTGTCGGTGGAGCCGCCTGCACCCTCAAATCCCCTGCTTTCCGCCCCCCGCTGCGTGATCACGCCACACATCGCCTGGGCGACGCGCGACGCCCGCCGCCGGCTCCTCGCCACGACCGCCGACAACGTCGCCGCGTGTCTCGCAGGCTCTCCCCGGCACGTCGTCAACGGGTGAGCCGCCGCGGCGGCGTCAGGGGGAGGGCTCGTCGTCGGCGACGATCTGGTCGGCCCGGCGGATCGTGACGGCGACCGATCCCTCCACCGGGATCACCTGTTGCCCGGCGGCGAGTTCGGCGGTGAGGGTGAGGTCGCAGGCCACGTTCGGCAGCCCGCCTGTGTCTCGGGTCGCTCCGAGATGGTCGACGTAGGGCTTGATCGCGCCGCGGAGGGTCTTGTCGGTGGCGGGCCGGGACGTGTCGCCGATGAAGTTCCGCAGGGCGCTCCCGGTGAACACGTACGCACGCTCGCTCGATTGGAACACCGGTGCCGGCACCGAGAACGTGGCTACCGTCTCGCCGGTCCGGTCGTCGCGGAGCGTGCAACGGAACTCGGCTCCCGGGGGCGCCGCGAACGACGATGGCGCCTTGATCGAGATCCGGTCGCTGCTTCCCTGGAAGAACTCGTTGACCCTCCAGCCGCCGGTCTTCGTTTTCGTCGTCGTCAGTGCGATGCCGGCGTTGGGATCGATCGAAAGGTCGCAGGAGGCCGCGGGTGGTGGGGGCGGGTCGCCCGCGTCGTACACCGGGATGAGGAGGTGATCGCTGACACCGTAGGGGGTGGCCATGTGGACGTCGACGAACGCCGTGACGTCGCAGCACTCCGAGCAGGGATCGTCGTCGCGGCAGACCGTCACCGGCGGCGCTGCCGGCGACGGTGGTGCCGGCAGCGGGAATTGGAGCGTCCTCCGCGGAAGCACGGACCTCGGCTCGTTGGCACCCGGGGGAGGAGTCTGCTGGTGCGCTGCGTCGCTTGCCGCGTCTCGGCCGGTGGTCTTGGTGTCATCGCGGCCCTGCTCTTTGCCCTCTGTGTCTCCCTGGCTCTGACCGCGGAGTGGGTTGTGTGGGGCAGCGGCCGGTGTGGGGATCTTCTCGGTGCCGCTCGCGAGCAACACCCCGGTCGCGGCGCTTCGGGCGACGAGCGGCCGGGCTCGAGGATGGCGCAGCGACGCACTTGCCTGCGTCGGCTGCGACTTCACCGGGAGGCGGATCGTCTGGACTCCGGGCGGGATCTCGGCGCGGAGCACCTGTCGGCTGATGAGCGTGATCGGCACCGACTTGCCTCCGGCGATCACGCTCGTGTCGTGGAGATTGAAGCCCTTGCCGACGAGGAACAGCGTCGTCGTGCCGTTCGGGTTGACGCCCTCGGCCCCATAGTATCCGACGAGCTCCGGAGCGAGGTCGGTGACGCCGGTGTTGAACAGCTCGAAGCCGCCGCTCGTGTTCTCGTAGGGGATCTGCGCGACCATCGTCTGGAGGGGGAGCTCGCGGTCGAGTTGGTCGACGCGGCGCATCAGCCTCGCCACCTCGCCGTCGCGGTAGGCGCCGGCATTCCGCGCACACATCGCCGCCGAGAGCTGCATCGACTTGACGCTCCGGGAGAGCTTCATCGCCTGCCGCATGCTCTGGTCGGTCGACTTCGGATTGGTGAGGGAGAACCAGTTCGTGCGGATGTCGAACGTCACGTAGGGCACGAACGACGGCATGACGATCATCGCCGTGCACTCGCGCATCCCCGGTTCGAGGCAGCGCTGCGAGAGATCCTGCTTCCGCGAGTTGGTGCCGATGAGGGTGTCGCGGAAGGCGGCGAGATTGTTCTGCGTCGGCGGCGACTGGATTCGCGGATAGAACCGCCAGCCGAAGGTATCGGCGCCGTGCGTGAAGCCGACGGCCGTCTGGTTGAGCGCGATCGTCGCCATGTTCGTCTGGAGGGCGCGGTCGTAGCGGGCCATCGTCTGCCGGCTCGCCCGGCCATGGGCGACGGCCATCGCCAGGGCGAGTTGCATCTCGCGCCGCTGCGAGAACATGTCCTCCACGTTCTGCTCGTTGGAGACCGGATCGAGGGCGAACACCCGGATCGGCCAGCGCCGCCGGACGTAGTCATTGAAGCCGTCGCGCGCCTCCGGGGCGGGATTCGGTCCGTAGAACGGTCCCGCGAACGCGCACCTCGCCCCCATCCCCTTGGCGGCGGAGATGTTGCGCATGTCCTCGATGAGCCGTTCGTTGAGGAGCGCCGACTCGACGAGGATCATCCAGGCAAGCACCGCCGTCGTCGTCCGGCAGATCCGGCAGGGGCCGACGTCGTTCTCACACGTTCCCCGGCAGACGCACCCCAGGCACGGCTCGGCGATGGCGTGGCTCAACGGAGCCGCCTCGTCCATCCCGAGCGATTCGAAGAACGCCCGCCGACGGAGTTCGAGCTCGCCCATCCGGTGGCTGCGGATCAACTCGGCGAGGTTCCAGCCCGGCATCTCCTCCCACACCGCCGCCTGCCGGTCCTGCGAGAGGAAGTCGTAGGCGGCCTGGAGTTCCTCGCCGAGAAAGCCGCGGACGTCGTTGTATTCGATGCAGGGGCGGTTGGCGGGATTGGCCCCGAGGGCCTCGAAGGTGGCGCGGAGCATGAGCGCCACCTGCACCTCGCCGACGACGTCGACGAGTTCCTCCGGGGGGAGCGGCATCCGTGCCCGCCGCATCTTGGCGGTCGGCACCGACACCGAGATGGTGTGGGAGCGCATCGCCTTGCGGACCTTCGCGACGAGCTTCCGCCGCTGCTCGTCGCGACCGGGATCGGCGATGTCCTCCCCTCCCGGGATGATCCGGCCGTCTGGGAGCATCCGGGCCTCGAAGGTGTCGGCTGTCTGGGCGAGGCCCGACATGCACAGCGCCGTGCGGACATCGCCGTTGTTGACCGCGAAGGTCAGCCCGGGAGCGAGGAGATCGACGAGGTCGTTGATCACCATGTTGCGGAACGTGCCGGGGAGGAGATCGTCCCCCAGCTGTGCCTCACCGATGACCGTCACCTCGGCGCCATGCCCCTGCTGCGTCTGCTTGCCGGGCAGGATCGAGATCGGGATGCGGACGAGATTGAGCGCGTAGCCGGGGGAGTCGACGGTGTCGTCCCCCTCGTTGATCCGTCGCAGTTCGTCGAGATGGGCGATGTACTGCGAGAGGTGGTTGAGGTGGATCGTCGGCTCGAGGCTGACGGCGTTGCCGTTTCCCATGCCGAAGGTCGCGAACGGCTGCTGCGTGCCGGTGGTGAACGGCGCGGTCCTGTCGATGACGCCGCTCGACGGATCGGCGGGGTTCGAGATCATGTTCTGGACGGTCGTGAAGCTCGGCGGCGTCCCCCCGGAGTCGCCGTGCGTCATCGCCATCGCCAAGCCCACGAACGACTGGTCGCTGCGGCTGATGCTCGCGTTGTTGAGGTCCTGGAAATTGCCGAGCTCCGCCTTCATCTGCGACTCGTATTCGTAGCGATGGCGGGTCAGCCGGCTCTGGCCCCAAACGTCGGGTTGCTTGGCGACGATCGAGCCGTAGGTGTCGATGTGGTGCTCGAGCCAGTCGATCTCGCTGGCGAGCAGCTCCACCTGGTCGTCCTTGCACGTCACCGGCTTCTCGCGATGGAGGCCCTGTGCCGCGGCCTTGAGCCCCCGCCACAGTCCGATCGGGTCGCCGGCACGGGCCACCCGAGGTGCCACGAGCAGGGAGGCGAGCATGGCCAGGAGAGGGAGTCCCCGGCAGAGCATCGATCGAAGCGCGGACCGGGCCATGCGAATCCCCTCGTTGCTTGCCGCCAGAAGCGGCCGGACGGATAATCCGCCCGACCGTCATCCCCAACGATCGACACGTGGGTGTTGCCGCACGCAGACGCGCTGCCCCGATCGGGATTCACCCCGCAGCCTTTCCACCTTCTCGGGTCTTCCGGAGTTGCCGAGATGCCCCAGCCTTCCGTCGATGGCGGCCTCCGTTCGGGCCCGGGCCGCGCGTCGATCCAGTGCATCGTCCCCCCGTACATGCTCGAGCGGCTGACCCGCTCTGGAAACGCGCGTGTCCGCGACCGGGCGATCGCCGGGCTCTCCCGGTCGGCGGCCTTTCGCGCGGTGCGCGCTTTCGCCCGGGAGATCCCCGGGATGATGGCGGTGCCGTCACCGGCCGCGTCGCGAAACCGGCTCATCTACGATGCCAAGGGGAAGGACACCCTCCCCGGCAAGCTCGTCCGCACCGAGGGGGAGAAGAAGTCGACCGACGCGGCGGTCAACGAGGCGTACGACCATTCGGGGGCCACCTACGACTTCTACCGTGAGCTTTTCGAGCGCAATTCGCTCGACGGCAGCGGCATGACGCTGATCTCCACCGTCCATGTCGGCGAGGCCGATCAGGCAGGGACGTTTCAGCCGATGGACAACGCCTTCTGGGACGGCTCCCAGATGGCCTATGGCGACGGCGACGGGAAGGTCTTTGGTCGCTTCACCCGGGGCCTCGACGTCGTCGCCCATGAGCTCACCCACGGCGTGCAGTCGTTCACGAGCAACCTCGTCTACCGCGGCCAGTCGGGGGCCCTCAACGAGCACCTTTCCGACGTGTTCGGGGTCCTCGTCCGCCAGTGGAAGCTCGGCGAGAAGGCCGACACGGCGTCGTGGCTGATCGGGGCCGACGTCCTCGTCCCCGTGCCGACGCGCCGCGGCATCCGCGACATGGAAAACCCTGGCACCGCCTACGCCGACGATCCCGACCTCGGCACCGACCCGCAGCCGGCCCACATGAAGGATTTTTACTCGGGCGCCAGTGACAACGGCGGCGTCCATCTCAATTCCGGCATCCCCAACCGGGCCTTCGTGCTCGTGGCCAAGGAACTCGGCGGCTTCGCCTGGGAGACGGCGGGGCGGATCTGGTACGACGCGATGCTCCAGCTGTCGAGCCGCAGCCAGTTTGCCGACATGAAATCAATCACCACGCAGATCGCGGCCGACGACACGCGCTTCGGCAAGGATGCCAAGCGAATCGTGGCCGCAGCCTGGAAGAAAGTGGGGCTGTAGATGGCGGACGCCGGGGAAACGGCCGAGCCGGCCAGGCTTCGCGTCTCGTTCGAGCAGTCGGGAGGGTTCGCCGGGCTCGTCAAGGGCTGCGTGCTCGATGCCGGCAAGCTCCCCGCCGACGAGGCGGCCGAGCTGCGCCGGCTCACGGCCGCAAGCGGCCTCGAGACCTCGAGCGAAGCGACATCGCGGGGGATGCGAGACCGACGGCAGATCGCGATCGAGATCGACCGGGCCGGCGAGACGGTGCGTGTCGTCTGCGACGACGGCTGCACGCCGGAGAGTGTCCGCCCCCTCGTCGCCTTCCTCGCCGCGCGGGCCAAGCCCGTGCGGCCGTAGGGGCTTTGTGCGCGGGCGCGGCGGTCGTGCACGCGGTTCCCGGGCCGGGGGTGCCCATGCCCTGTCGCCGGACGTTCGCGTTGGCCTTCCCGGCCAACGCTTCACTCGGGTGCCGGCTGCGCTCACGGCTCATGGCTGCGCTTGCCTGCAACGCCGGCTCCCAGGGCACGGGCACCCCCGGCCCTGCCTTGGTGGGGTGCTGAGTGGAGGGCGGTGGAGGGGCGCGGGCGGCGTTCCGTCACTCCCCGATGATCTTCACGAGGACGCGCTTCGGCCTGCGGCCGTCGAACTCGCCGTAGAAGATCTGCTCCCAGGGGCCGAAGTCGAGCTTCCCCTCCGTGATCGCCACGACGACTTCGCGTCCCATGATCTGCCGCTTCATGTGGGCATCGGCGTTGTCCTCGCCGGTGCGGTTGTGGGCGTAGGCCTGCGGCGAGGCGTTGAAGGGGGCGAGGTGCTCGAGCCACGTCTTGTAGTCGGCATGGAGGCCGGGCTCGTCGTCGTTGATGAACACGCTCGCCGTGATGTGCATGGCGTTGACGAGGCAGAGCCCCTCGCGGACGCCGCTTTCGGCCACGAGCTTCGTCACCTCTGGCGTGATGTTGCGAAAGGCCATCCGCTCAGGGAGCGTGAGCGTCAGATGCGTGGTGTGGGATTTCATGATGGAGGGTATTCTAGCCCCTTCGGCAGCGGGGGGGCGGCCCGTCGGCGTCAGGGTCTTTGTCTCGTCGAGCGCTGATGAGAAGCGGGTTTGCAAGCTCCCCTACAGTGCGAAGGTACCTGGGCTTTCCAGACAGTCAGCATGAGCTACGACATCCGCCTTCGTTCGGGACGATCGCTCCTCTACGGTGCGGTCGCCATCCTTGCCGGCGTCGTCGGGGCGGAGTTCTCGTCCCCTTGGTGGCTGTTGATGCTGCCGATCGGCGTGGTGTCGATCTTCCGCCTCGAGCGCAACGTCGCCCGGTCGGCGCTCGCCGAGCTCGAGCACCAAGGGATCCCGCTTGTCAATCGCGAATCCCACTTCTACGGGATCGCCCACGGCCGCTTCTGCCGTGGAGCAGTGACCGCGGTCGACGTGGCATGCTTCGCGCGGGGGATGAGCAGGCTGTCCGTGGATGAGTCTGGCACGGCCCCGACGCGATGGCGGAGGAACGTGCCCGAATGGACGAAATGGTCGAGCATCGCGCTCGACGACATCGATCGCATCGAGTCCCACTCGGAAGGGAAAACGATCCTGTTCGTGCTCGCCGATCGATCCGAGGAGATCGTCTGCCCGACGGCGGCCGAGCGGAATGCGGTGCTCGAGATCCTCCGGCCGGCCCGTCCGTGGATCGTCACGACGGAGTCGCGGAGGGCATTCAGAATCGACCTGAGATCGTGGATTCTCTGTCTGCCGGTGGTGCTCTTCTCGGCGACCGTTGTTCTCACGTCGATCGGGCTTGTCCAGCCGCAGCAGTTGCCGCTCGTCAATTGGAACGACGTCAAAGGGGTGCGGGGCAGGGGGCGGGGGCTCGCGTTTTTGTGGGTGATGGCAAGCCAGGCCTATCGGCACGTCGTCGAACGGTGGCCGCCGCTGGCGGCCGGGATCGTCGGCGCGGCC
>Ga0208484_1000227_pt1 | contig 14167 bp, 8 predicted proteins | sample LakMenEpi09Aug11_FD_150682 | JGI IMG/M metagenome (GOLD analysis project Ga0208484, IMG submission 150682) | Freshwater microbial communities from Lake Mendota, WI - 09AUG2011 deep hole epilimnion (SPAdes) | ecosystem: Environmental > Aquatic > Freshwater > Lentic | place: Lake Mendota, Madison... | reverse complement strand
ACCGACGCCGCCCCGGTGAGGACCCCGGCGTCCTTGACGTTGAATCGTTCCGACAGGAACACCGACCCGAGTCCAAGTTCCTCTGCTCGGCGACACTCACTGATGAGGTCCGCGGGGCTGTCGCTGTGACCAGCGAGGCCGTAGAAACCAAGCTCACACAACTGGGATTGGCCGAATGCGCGATTCATGTGGTGACCCTACGCCTCGGACCTGTCTCCCGCCGGCCTACTCGTTGGCCCAGTGCCTGCACCGGATGCCGGCCGGTGCACGACACCCCGAGCGAGGCCGTGAGACGGCGTGTTCGTGTATTGGTTGATGGTTCATGGCGTGACTCCGACATACTTGTTGGCTGAGTGCACGGCTCATGGGTTGAGCAGGACTTCGGGGCAGAGGGGGCGGTGGGGAACATGTACGAGCCCGTCAACAACGAGCAGTGGCAGTCATTGATGGAAACATCGACCTCTGGACCGTCAACGTGTCTGCAGTTGTTCATCCCCGTCCGCCCGTCTGCAAGCGGAGTCTCGGTTCCGCCACTTGGCAGATGGCAGCGGATGGAGATTCGCACGCGTGATCGTCGCAGTTGGGACAAGTCCCTGGCGTCGATCGTGAGCGGGGACGATGCAGGCTCGGATCGCTCGGCGAGAATCTTCCTGCACTACCTGATTCCCGACGCACGCTGGGCGGATCAGGTGCTCCGATACCAGGACGGATTCCGTCGGATCTTCACGTTGTCTGGGACCAAGCTCGACCCTGAGCCGGAGATCGTTCGGGTCGGCCTATTCACCTTCGACTCAGGTGCGGTCACCACCCACTACCTCGCTTTGACGATGCGGTTCCCCTTGGGCAACGAGGGAGCGCTCAAGGCCTCGTGGACGGTCGGTGAGGTATTGGACCTGAATCACCAACTCGTCGGATCGGAGATGCTGGGCGAGGTGTCGCAGGACGTTGACGCACCGCTTGGCACGGTCCAGCCAATGGATGCATGGACGGTTAGCACCGGTGGATCCACAGTGGACGGAGAGTGCATGTCGTGGCACCACATGATCGGTGGTCTCCTGGCCTCATCTGGCGCCCTGCGCGGACCGTTCGAGTTGGATCGCGGGGCACGTCCGGTGTCGATGACGTCCCTCGTCGTCGAGTCGGGGATCGATCGTCGATCAGCCATCCGAATCACTGAGCACCTCGGTGCGTCAATGCTCAGCACGACGCTGCCCAACCACCCCCTTGGTGTGCACGACGGCTCGGTGCTTCCGGACAGCCTGTTCGAGCGATCCGACCGTCTGTGTTACGTCGTCACCCAGAGAGCGGCCGGGCTCGTCATCTACCCCGAGGACAACGGCAACTCCTACAACGACTACCTCCGCTCGACATTGCCCAAGGAGTTCCAGACCCAGGACCCATTGCTGTATCTGCTCGCACTCCATCAGCAGAGGGCTCTCGGCAAGATCATCGAAGCGCTGTCCGAGGTCGAGTTGATGCAGACGACGGGTGCCACCGTGAGCGATTCGCTCAGCGACGACGTTGCTGCGGCACGTCGTGAACTGGCCGATTTCAAGCGGATTCAGCAATCGTTCCATCAGTTGCAGGCCTGGACCCGCTACCGGCTGGTGAGCCCCCGGTTCGGCCATCAGGGCTTCTACGACCTGGTCTGCCGCCAGTATCGGGTGGAGGACTCCTACGGTGACGTCGACAACATCATCGACGGCCTTGAAGGATTCCTGCGGACCAGCTTTTCCGAACTCGAGCAGCGCGCCTCTGAGCGCCGCAACGAGGACCAGCGCCGATTCGAACGACGGGTGCAAACCGGCGGGCTGCTGTTTGCTCTGCTGGCCGTGGCGCTTTCGGTCCTGAGCATCAACATTCGTGGCGTGACCGCAGATGGCGAAGGCGTGTCGTGGTGGTTCCCGGCGGGGATCGTTGTCCTCATCGTTGGCCTAGCGGTCATCGGCATGGTTGCGGTCGGCCGGCGACGCCTTGTCGGCCAGCCGGGCAGCAGCGGTGAGGTAGGGAAATGACTTCGGGCGGCGAGCGATCGGATCGCGAACTTCGACTCCGCGAGAAGGTTCAGCGATGGCTCACGGAGGAATTCGGTCCACTGATGGTGACCGCTGAGGGAGGCATCTCCGTGCCGGCGGGTTCGAGCCGGGTGTGGGTGGAGGTTCACCCGTATGGGGACGACGAACTCGTCGTGCAGGTCACCGCGCCCGTCCTCTTCGATGTCCCACCGAGTCGGGAGTTTTCCGATTGGGTCCTTGAGAACTCGGCCACGTGGGTACTCGGTGGACTGGTGTACTTCGAGGACGAGGAGGGTGCGACCCTCCTGTTCCGCCACACGATTCTGGGTGACTACCTCGACAAGGCGGAGTTGTTGGCATCGGCCTACGCCGTGGGGTCAACCGCCGATTTGATCGATGATGACCTCCAGGCGCGCTTCGGTGGCGAGCGGGTCGCCGATGTCTGATCGCTGGGGTCCGGTAGGCAGACGCGTCACTGAGACTGCCTCCTCGCAGGCCAAGCGCTCGGGTCACGCCGTGATCGCCGAAGGTCACGTCGCACTCGCCCTACTTGTCGAGTTCCCCGGGGTGAGTGAAGCAATGGGTGGCAAGCCACCGTCGGCAAGGATCGCCGAGAGCCTTGAGGGGCTCGCAACAGCGGACGTGCCCGATACCTGCACCAGTGAGGCGTTGGCGTGGGTCCGCGAACTCGACAGCACAGAGCCGGCGATGCTGGACCGGGTCGCGGCAGAGGGCATCTCGGCCCGGTTCGGTGGTGTGGTCATCGCCCTCGCAGTTGGGGCACAACCTGCGACCACCTCCCCCGAAACGCCGGCAGCCCCCGAGGTTGCCCCATTTGACGCAGAGCGGACCCGTCAAGTGTTGAGCGAACGTGTGCTGGGCCAATCCGAGGCGGTGGAGGCGCTCGTCCGTCGCCTCATCCTGACCCGCACCGGGTTGGATCTCCGGCCGCACCGGCCTGATGCGGTCGTGCTGCTGGCCGGCCCCACAGGGGTGGGCAAGACCGAGTTGGCAAAGGCCGCTGCGGATGCGTTGGGATACCAAGGGCCAGCGTTCATCCGTCTCGACATGAGCGAGTACCAAAACGGCGAGATGTCGGTGGCCCGTCTCGTCGGCGCAGGACCGGGATACGTCGGCCACGGGAACAGCGCTGGACTGCTCACCACCCGCGTCATTGAGCAACCGCACTGCGTCATCCTGCTCGACGAGATCGAGAAGGCCGATCCCGAAGTGCTCACGGTCTTCCTTCAGGTCTTCGATGATGGCCGTCTCACGGACACGCTCAACCGCACGGCCGACTTCGGGAACGCCGTCATCCTGCTCACCACCAATCTCGGGGCCCGAGCCTACGACCGTGCATCCGTGGGATTCGGTGCGGATCGTGACACGGACCGGCCCACGAACCCGACCGAGGCGGTGATCGCCGAGGTGCGCCGAACTCTCCCACCTGAACTTTTCAACCGACTCGACGAGGTCGTGGTGTTCAACCCGCTTGGCCTCGAACAGATTGTGGACATTGCCCGCAAGGTGCTCGATGGGGCACTGCAGCGACTCGCCGAACGGGGCATCCACGTGGAGGCCGACCACGAAGTTGTGGAACTCGTGGCACGACGTGGATATGACCCGTCCCTCGGTGCGCGTCATGTGCATCGTGCGATTGAGAGTGACCTACTCGTTGAGGCCGCCGGGCGGGGCCCCGGCCGCTATGCGGTTGGTGTGGTGGGCGGCGAACTCACCTGGTCGTGACCGACACCTTCGTGAGATGCGACCTGTGCAGGGTGAGTCACCTAATTGATGTAGGTCATGTCGACGGGACTCGTCGGAGGACGACGAGTTCGGGATCGTCCCTCAGTCCCGCCAGCAAGGCCTCCGACGGGTTGAGATGCAGACCTGAGGCGGTACGGACCCCAATGAACGCAAGATCGTGGTCGGCACAGGTGATTCGGAGGTGCCTGGGGCTCAACGGCCTCGACATGCCGAGTTGGACGAGCGGAATCGCCACGGGATCCGCGCCATGCGCGCCGAGGAGTTCATCAAAGATCCGCACAAGACCCGGGTTCTCTGCGAGTTGCGCCATGAGAAGTGCGGTCAGGCGCTCACCGACAATGAACTCCTCGTGTCCGACGCCACCGACGAGGGCGGTGTCCTGCTCATCGAGCAGTTCGACGATGACTGGCGGCGGGGTGCCCTCCGACAGGAGCATCCGGAGTTCGAGCAGCGTCAGCAGGACTCGTGACTCAGCGGAGTCAAGGTCGGGATCAGTTGGAGCGAGCAGGAGAATCCTGTCGCTGGGGGCGCTGCCGAGATAGCGCGCCAGGGTGACCGGGTCGGTGGTGTCCCCAGTGGTGACCGCAATGCTGAGATTGCCGAGCGAACCGGGCGGGTTTGGGCAGGTGGAACTCGGATCGACGAGCACGTGAACCTGCGACTCGGGTGGGACCTGATGTCCGAGCGTCTCAAGCACCCGGCGCCCCATTGCGTTCCAGCCGAGCACTGTGAGGGCCAAGGGTGGTTCAGGGGCCGCGGACGCCGTGGCGGGTGGTGTCGACAACGGACTCGCGTCACTGCCCGGATGGAAACGGGTCTCGCCGTCATCGGTGGCAACGACGATTACGTGGTCGCCCTCAGCGACGCGGCTCGCCGACGGGGGGACGAGGCGAGCGTCGCCTGAGGGTCCGACAAGTCCGATGGGGCATCCGTCTCTCACGGAGGCGACGAGTTCCCCCCAACTGCACCCGGTCAGCCCTTGGGGAATCGGTTCGAAGTAGATCTCCTCGCCATCGAAATCAAGGAGATCGGCGTACACCGCAGCGAGTCCGGGGTTCCTGCAGACCTCCGAGGTGATTCGACCGATCCACTCCTCTGAGATCACAGGAAGTACCGGATGTCCGCAGGCGGCCTGGAGTACTTCAGCTCGCTTGTGGTCAGCGAGTTCGGCGACGATCGGGACCTCAGCTCGGGGAGGGCGGGCCTCAACGGCCAGAACTGCTCGCACCACCCCCGCATCACCGTGTTCGGCGGTGCGGAGCACGACCACCGAGCCGGCTTCGCTCACCGCAACCCGGCCCAGATCGGCCAGGCTGGAAGGGGTGCCGGTTCGGCACACGACGCGAAGGGACCTCGTGGCGGGGATCCGGGCTGCGATATCGGCGTCCATTGAGGCCTTGTCCCGGTCGGCAAGGATGACTACACAGGCGTCCGACTGGTTGTCGTTGGCCACAACCAGTTCCTCGAGCAGGGTGAACAGTTTTGGGGACCAGCCGAGGATGACAGTGTGGCCCGACTCAACCACCGTTGAGCGCCCACGGTTCAGTTCCTCAAGTCGTTCGGTGATGCCGCTCGAGAGCACGCCGATGAGCGTGGAAAGAATCAGGATTCCGCCGAGGGTCACCACCAGGGACACGGCGCGGAAGGTCCAACCCTGATCGTCGCCCATGGTCCCGGGGTCCAACGTACGCAGCAGGCTGGTCCATACGCCCTCGATGAACCCCGTTTCGTCGTTGCCCACTGCGACGTCACCAATCCACAGCACCAGCCCGGCAACGAGGATGAGCAGCAGCGCTGAGATCCCGAGAATTCGGATGAGCGTCGTGGTCCCGCGGGAGAACTGGTTGTCGAGCCAATAGCCAAATCGGTCTCGGCGCGAGGGGGTCATGTCACAGCCGAACGGAACCACGGACGAGCCGCAGATTCAACGGATAACGCCACCAGACGCCTTCTGAGGCACGAAACGCCCCCAGAATCGCCCAGGTCAACGCAACGGCGAACACGACGAGAAGGGCGATGAGCCCACCGAGGAACCCGAGGAACAGTGCCGTGACGATCCCGACGATGAGGATCGTGATTGAGAAGTTCAGGGCCTCAACGGCGTGATGTCGGGCGAATGAGGAGCGGTTACGAGCCGCCACGTAGGTGATCAAGGCACCAAAGATGCTCAAGGCGATGGGCAGGATGTGGCACCAGACCGCAAGGGATTCATCGTCACCGAATGACTCCGCCAATTCCGATGCCGCAACGGGGGTGGATTGCTGTGGCTCCCACGGAGGTTGGTGGCGATGTGGTTCTGCCACGGCGGTCTCCTTGCAGCGGCGATGTGGGCGTCCATGCGCTGTCACGGCGGGCCCATATAGGACAAGAGACCGGCAGCATAATGGTGATTCGGGGTGCAGGTCAGTGCTTCAACAACTAAGGTGCGGATTCCCGCGTGGGACTGGTGAAGGTAGGGGCGGCAGTGGGGTGGGAATGGTTGCGGTGTGGCGAGAGGGGGCAGGTCGTTGTCGTTCCTGACTGATTCGGGTTCGGGTTCCGGGTACCCGTCGGGTGCCAGTGAGTGGAACGAGACTGATCTTGAGGTGCGTTCCTCACCTGTTGGACTCCTCGCGATCGCTGGCGCAGCGCTCCTGGCCGGCGTCCTCGGACTGATGTTCTGGGGCGTCGTGGGAGCGGCGGCGGCCTATGTCGCAGCACTTGTCGCGCTGGGGCTGATCCTCGTGTTCCGCCGCGTCGACTCGTCGCTTCGTCACTCTGCCGTTGTCTCAGTCCTTCCAGGGCTGTCGACCATCGTCGGTGCCGTTCTCGCCGCGTCGGTGCTGCTCATCGCGGCGTCGGCTTGGGTCATTGCCACCGAACTCTCGAGGAATATGTCGTGACACGCCGCCAATTGTTCATCCGTCTCCTCGCGGCCAGTGCAGCCCTGATTGTCGCCATTGCTTTACCCGGTGTGTCTCCGAGCGTCTCCGCTCAGTCGCAGGCGAGCAAGTCCTTGCAGGGGGAGGGCCTTTCGAGTCTTGGCGCGTGCCTGAGCAAGAACCCGCATCTGCTCGTCGCCCTCGTCGTGGATGAATCGGGCAGTCTTCGGGAGACCGATCGCGACGCACTTCGTGTCCCCGCCCTGCGTGCCGCACTCGGGGCATTCGCGTCACTGACCCGCGGCGGGGCCGCCACCAAACCGATCAGCGTTGACGTCCTGATCACAGGATTTTCAGCCGATTATCGGGTCGACAGCCAGTGGACTTCTCTTAACTCTGACTCGCTGAACGGGCTCCTCAACCAAACCGATCCGTTCCGTGATCGGAACCAGGGGAATCAGACTGACTACGTCCTCGCAATCGACGGGGTCGCGAACTCGTTGGCGCAACGTGCAGCCGAGCTCGGCGCTGCCGGCGTACCGACGTGCAAAACCATGGTCCTGTTCACCGATGGCGAGTATGCGATTGACAATGCCGTCCCGGGCTCGAAGCCTTATGCACAGGGAGTCACGGATCCAACGGAGGCGACTGAGTTGGGGATCCGGCGTCTCTGCGCTCCCGACGGCCTCGCCGATCAACTGCGCAGGAGCGGCGTCGTCAACATTTCGGTGGGGCTTGGTGGGAAGAGTTCCAGCTCCTCTGACCCCTTCATCCTCCTCCGCGAGATCGCGATTGGCCCGGCCTGCGGCAGCTTCGCAGATCCGGCCTCACTTGGTGTGCTCCTCAGCGTGACGGATGTCAATCTGCTGACGACAGCCATGATCGAGGCGATCACTGGCACCCCCGGCCGGGCGCTTGATCCGGGGACGGTCTGTGGGGGGCTGCCATGTGACCGGACGGTCACGATCGACATTCCTGACGGTGTCGGCAGCTTCTACCTTCTGACGAGAACTGAGGCTCCCGGCATCGAACGTTGGGTTCGCACTCCCGATAGCGATACGCCCGTCCTTCTGAAGCCGGGCGGTGGGGCCATCGAGATCGGTTCATCAGATGCAGAACCGATCCAGTTGTCGGAAACCACGGTGATGGTTGACGTGGGGCTTGACGACAACAGTCCGGCCGTCGGGACGTGGGAGGTCAGTTTCGTCTCCACCGATGGTTCAGGAGTGGGGGCGGTAGCCGACGCAGAGGTCTTCTTGTTCGGGGCACTCGCGCCAACACTCTCGGACGACAGTCGGTTCACCGCCGGGGAGCCGACCACCCTTGAGGTTCGAGTCGTCGATGGTTCGGGTGCGGTTGTGGGCGGGGAGGTGGCGGCTGCGACCCAACTGGCAGTCACCGTCGCCGATCCCTCCACTGGGGCGTTGACCCGACCAGAGGTCACGGGACCTGATGCTGATGGGGTGTTCCGCTTTGACTACCTCGCCGATCCGGAATCGAAGGCTGCAGCGATCAACGTGACCATGGCGTTGTCCGTGGTGGTGGAAGGCGGGTTGGTGCTTCGACCCGTTGTCGTTGAGAAGGCGGTGAGGGTCGAGGTACCAGTCGTGGTGCCGAACCTCGCGGACACGGAACTGCGCCTCGCCGTGGTTGAAGGGGAGGCACTCGCAACTGGGACGCTTAGGGTCACCGGCCCTGAGCGTGGTGAAGGCCAGGCTTGTCTGACGACGTGGACGTCAAAGGCGCTCCCCGAGGGCGTGACCGATGCCCAGTTGGCATCCAACTCAGACTGTGTGACCGTCTCCGCCGGGTCGACCGTTGACATCCCGGTGTCGGTCGACCCCCAAGGGGTAGGCAGCGGCACCGCCAGCGGCTTGGTGGAGGTTCGGCTCGCTGCGGCTGACGGTTCTGAAGAGGTCATCCGAACGGTTCCCGCATCGTTCGAGATGCTCAAGGCAGTCAACGCCCCGGTCCGTTGGGCTGCGGCGCTGCTGCTGACGCTGCTCGGTGTTGGTATCCCTCTCGGAATCTTCTGGTTGATCTCTCGGGCGCAGACGACGTTCATGGACCTTGAGAACACGCAGTGGGCTGAGATCCCGGTCGTGCTGGACGCAGGTACGGTCCGCCAAGTAGGAGCTGACGGTGCAGACCTGACTCCCGATCTCACACTCGATGATCTGAAATACGTCCGGAGTGGTCAGACGCGATCAATCGACGTAGGAAGGGGGGACGCGATCTCGGTTGACGTGCTCCACCGCCCGTTCGGCACGAGTGCGGCAACGATCACCGCCGGGGCGCCGTCCCTGGGGAGCTCAGGATTTCACCGGCGGCTGTTCGGCGGTCGTCGATCAGCACAGATGGGCCTGGTGCCGCTCGAGCTCGTTCGCTCCTGGGGGTTCGTGGCCGATGACGTGCAATTCCCCGAGGCTGTGTCGGGCCAGTCCGAGTCCCCCGATCCGCCTGCGGGAACGGTCACCCACGGCCGACTGGTCGTATTCATCGACGACGGGCACGACTTCCTGAACCGAGCACGGTCGGTGTTGCGGGACGCAACGACTGCGCTTCCGGGTGCGGTTGTCCCGCTCGTTGAGGCGCAGTGGGCGACTCGGCAGGCGACAGATCCCGCCACCGATCCGAGCCAACTTGTCGGCGCTGGAATCGGTGCGCAGCCCTCGGGTGAGGACGCTGTCTTCACAAAAGTGTGGCCAGACGAAGGAGGCGGTATCGCTTCGGGTGCTGACGTACCTCCAAGGGAGTCGCCCGGGTCGAACCCCGATCCGCCGTGGTAGTAGTGCGGGCCCTCTCGTCCCCGCTGTGAACCGCTAGCGCATTACCAATCAGTTCATCAATCTCTGGAGAATGACATGAGGAAGTTCCTGTTCATCGGTGTCGGGGGTTCCGGTGGAGCGACGCTCCGGTTCATCCATGCGTCCATCAGCCGTCGACTCGCTGAGGTTGGGTATGACGGGCCGTTTCCTAGCGCGTGGCAGTTCCTGCAGATCGACCTGCCGGACCGCGACGACGGAGCCGGCGATTACATGGCTTCCGGGCTTCGAGCCGCGTATCGGTCGATAGCCCCGGTTGGCGTGAACTATGACCTTCACCGGAAGCAGCTCGCGGCCAGTGGGTCTGAGGTCCTTACCCATCTTGCACCCTGGTGGCCCGATCCAAGGAACGCAACGACAAGTGTGTGGTTCGGTGCAGGGCAGCGGCGAGCCGTCGGCCGAGTAGTGACCCTAAATCGGCTCTCAAGTGTGGTCGGCGCGATCACCGAGGCTCACGGTGCAATGTCAACTGATGCGGCGGCGCTTCAACTTGTGGAGGCCAGCCAGTTACTCGGATTCACCGACATCGACAGCGCGAGTGAGCCAATCGCTCTCGTGATTGGCTCAATGGCCGGGGGCACGGGAGCTGGTGCGCTTCTTGACGTATGCGATGTGCTCCGAAGCAAGGGCGAAAGAGCGGCCAAGCAGTTGGCGTACATGACCCAGCCGTTTGCGGTGCTGTACACCTCCGACATCTTCAAGGGCGTAGGGGGGGTGCCTGGAGCCGAGCCCAACAGCCTCGCTGTGATGGCGGAGTTGACCGCCGGGTTGCGCGCCGCTCAAGCGGGGGAGACCACTCCGAGTTATCACCAGACGGCTGGTCTCGGTGTCCCGCTGTCCGAACGGGGGCCGGCTCTCACCTTCCTAATTGGTGCTGGGAACGACACGATGTCATTGGGTGACCCAACTGCCGTCTACCGCTCAACGGGCCTAGCGATCAGCACTTGGGTCACTGATGAGAAGGTCCAGAAGGGTCTGGCACGATCGCCGATTGGGAATTGCCATGAGGAACGAAGCACTGGAAGCAAGTTGCCAATTCACAGCAAAGTCGACCCAATTGGAAGTGTGATTCAACCCTTTAGTTCCTTCGGCTATGCACGGCTGGAGGTGTCGCGTCGGCGCTTCGCCGACTACGCCGCCGAAAGACTGGCTCGCCACGTCGTTGACCATCTTCTTCGTGCGCATCTGAAGGGCGTCGACGGCGGCCCAGCTGACGCTGCTCTGGAGGCTCGAGTCAACCCTCAGAGCGTTACTCGCTTTCTTCAGGGTTGCGAGCTGAGTGAGCGAGACCGGACCGAGAATCAGATTATTGATGCTATTGAGAACGCAGCCCACGGACCAGCAGCAGACGCAGGTATTCCGAATGGTGGAGACCTACGCGCTGCATGCGAGACGAGCGGGGCTGATCTAGCGCACCGGGCCCTTCAAACGGGACCCGGGGCCGTTGATCTCACTGCCGCTCAGAACCGACTCGTTTCTCAGTGTCACGCTCGTGTCACCGAGTTAAAGCCGGTATGGAGTCAGATGCTGAAGATTGGAGCAGATCGGTGGTGCGACGAGATCCAACCTGTGGTCGTCAGGCACGTGACCCGAACCCTCAGCGAGGAGGGTCTGCCCGTGACGGTTTCTCTGCTTGAGCATGCTGAGGACGATCTTGATGCCGCGATTGCTCAGCTTGACTCCGAGGCAGTGCAGGCCCGGAACTATGGAAGGAACGCGTTCGGACACATGTCGTTCCCCACGGGTGGCGCTGCTGGGAAAGCGGTGGCCAATGCCATCCAGAACGAGTTCGCGAAGGCTGCGTCGAACTGTCTGCGAAGTGAGGTAGAAGCACTACTTCGTGAACGGGCTATGTCTGCCATTCGTGACTTCAAGAGAGAGTTTCTGGTGCCTCTTCGCCGTTCGCTTGCGGCAGAAGCTGTGGCTCTGAATGACGCATGGCCGGATATTCAGGGTTGGGCATCGGCGACAACCCTCCCATCCTCCTTCTTCCCTGATCCAAATGTCGTGCTCCTGACAGATCTCGATCGCTATCCGTCCATGTTCGACGATCTACTCGGGCAGTCGCTGGGAGGAAGTCCAGCCAGAGCAGTCCAGTCGGCAATTGAGCGAGTGATTGAATCTTCGAGTGATGATGGCGCAGCGGGTCCTCTGGTAGGCAATCAGATTGCTCCGTTCATTGGATTTGACTCGTGGCGGCCTGGTTCCAGCACGCCAGCGGTATTCCAGGTGGGGGCTAGTCCGGATGCGCTCAGGCAACGCTGCGGCAGATGGTTGCTGGCGGACACGTCCTCAGGGATTGGCGCATACCTGACGGAGCCACTTGAGGAGCGGCTCAGCAATGCGTCAAACGACGAGGTAGATATCTTTGTCTCACGCCTCCGACGCGCACTTGATCTCTCAATGCCGTTTGTTGAGATCAGTCCCGCTGTCTTCGCTGAGGTCGCTGATCGGGCGAAACCCGAGATCTCGAGGACTCTGTCAGCCATCCCGTTGTCGGTTGCTCCAGGTCAGTATGCCTACGACCGAATCGCAGACATGTTGAAGTCCGTGATTGCGGAGAGCAAGGACGACAGTCCAGGTTCCCCTTCACCGCACATTGAGGAATTCTTCAGGTCGGGGGGTGCAACCTCGGGGTCGGTTGATATTGAGATCTCAACGTTCATGCGGGGCTATCACCCGATGGTGTTTTCCTCACTCGTCACACCAATCGCGTCTGCGGCGCGGGAGCGAATCGGCGGTGGCGACCACGCATTCTGGATGATGCGACGGGCTCGTCCACTACTTCAGTTTGTTCCGCTGACAACTCTTCAGATCGAGGCACTCGTGCGTGGCTGGTATGCGGGACGGCTGCTTGGCCTAATCAGATTTGAGGCTCTTCAGAAGCACGGTCAGGCGTCAACGATCGCGACCATTAGCCGTGGCGCATCGGGGTTTGTCCCGTTACCCGGCATGATTCTGGGCCGTCTTCCCGTAACAGCCCCCGATGTGTTCGCTAGCGTTCTTGAGTCGTATCCGCTGGCGGAGGTCCTGCATGCAGCCGGGGATCCCGGGGCGTTACTGCCCTACGAGCGGTTATTTGAACTCGGTGATTGCACGGAGCTGAACCAGTGGATCCAGAGCGGCGAAGTGCCGTTCGGCTCGTCTCTCGGGGGTGATGACCCAGAGAGCCGACGGGCGGAGCTCTTAACGGCATTGGATGACGCAAAACAGGGAAATCTTACGGTGAAGAACAGCTACGAGCCGAGGGCTGATGAGTGGTCACAACCACCGATGACCTGGGAATTGGTTGAATTGCTGAACAAGGTCATTGACCAACTGACTGAATCGATCAAGGCGGTTCCGAGTGACAAAGGGGGCTTCGTCGGTGGCTGACCTAGGGTCCGCCTCCCTCACGGTGCTTGTCTCCGCTTCCGTGAGTCCTCTTGCGCCCGCTGTGGCCCGCGCCTACGAGCATTTGATCGCCACAGGCCTTGTCTCCACCTGTCTTTGGGTTCGAGTCAACGACAGTGGGATCCTCGAAGCGATCGAGCTCGGCGATGCGGACCCTGCTGCGGGTAACTCACCCCCGCAGTCCGATCGTTCGCTGCTCAATGTTGTGGCAGCCGCTAATCGATCTCGCATCAGAGTTGTCGCGCTCAACTTGCCGGGAGATGGGGGCGCACTCACCGATGGCGACCTCCCGGATCAGGTCTATCAAGCATTCTCGAATCACAAGGGCGCAAGCATGCGGATTACCTATACCTGCTTGCTCATTCCTTCGGTTGACTCTCCTGCTGGGCAGCCGGCCTCCCCGAGCCTCTGGTCTGGTTCGGTGCGGGAGATGCCCTGGGAAAACGTTGTCGTTGCGCCCGAGGATCGGGCTGGTGACGGTGCGATGGCAGTTCCTGCGACCTGTGGACCAAGGTTCCCGTTCCATGCCGCTGCGGCCATTGCGAGTGCAGCGGGTACCTGGGTTGGCATGGATGAGGATCCGCTTGATGAATGGCGTCGCACCGCTCCAGAGGCGTTCAGCAGTAGTGACGGAGGGGTTGCCGTTGTTGTTATGCGGTCGCGCACACGATCGCTCATCGTGCCGTCCACAGCTGACGCCGTCCCTGGCGCGAGCCTCGCGCGTCGACAGCAGTGGCCCATCCCTCCCAACGCTGTCGCAGCACGCGTTCCCTCCGCCGCGGTCGATTCGGTCGGCCGGGCGTTCATTGGCGGTGCGGGACGCCCGCTCGTATATGCCCGCCCGCCCGCACCACCCGAGTTCACGCCGACCCCGCTCACCATCGCGCAGCTGTTTCGAATGCTTGGTCGGTGGCTGACGCGACGTCTTCCAAAGTTGGCTGCCGACGAGATTCGCCGACGCGTCATGGGTGCCACCGATACGGTCGAGGACTGGTTGTCGTCGAAGATCCTTGGGGGAAACAGTGCTTTCCAACTGGATCGACGAGGCCGGCTGAAATACGAGCGTGAATCTCTCGATGCAGAGGAGTTCGTGAAGGGGCTCGAGCGTGACTTCGGTTCCGAACTGACGCAGCGAACCCCCCCTGTGGAACCGCAGGTATGGAGGGTCCTGCGAGATTGGTCGCTTTCACTGGTGGACGGCAGCCCATCGCTCGATGCCGCAGCCATCGGCCTCACGGAGGGCGGTCACCGGGTCGTCGTCAACGATCCGGGGGACGTCGCACCTGATCCGAACGAACTGGGGGGG
>Ga0208484_1000225_pt1 | contig 14246 bp, 8 predicted proteins | sample LakMenEpi09Aug11_FD_150682 | JGI IMG/M metagenome (GOLD analysis project Ga0208484, IMG submission 150682) | Freshwater microbial communities from Lake Mendota, WI - 09AUG2011 deep hole epilimnion (SPAdes) | ecosystem: Environmental > Aquatic > Freshwater > Lentic | place: Lake Mendota, Madison... | reverse complement strand
CCCGAAACCGGTCCGATCGGCCTCGAAGGAGACTCCGGCCAGCTCGAATACCGGCGCATCCGAATCACGAAGCTTCCGTGACGCACGCCATCGCGGCTCGTGGCCTCACCCCCGTTCGATTCCCACTCCCCGCTCAAGGCCCCTCACCTCGGCCAAGACCAACCGCCCGGCGAGGAGCGTGCCGCAGTTGAAGGCCGCGCAGGCCATGCCGAAGCGGATCGCCGCGAGGGGATCGACGCCGTGGGCGACTTGGTGGGCAAACCCCGCCGCCAGACAATCACCGCAACCGATCGGATTGACGATCGTGTCGAGCTGCGGCGGGATCAAGCGGAAGACTCCCTCCGGCCCGACGAGAATCGCCGGCGACGCCCCGTCGGTGACGAGCACCCACTCGGCCCCACGCTCGCGAAGCTCCTCGATCGCTTGCCGGAGGACCGCCTCCGTCTCGAGCGGTCTCCCCACGGTCTTCGCGAGCTCCTCCCGGTTCGGTTTCACCAGCAGCGGCCTGCGGGGAAGCGCCGCAAGGAGCTCCGGACCGCGGGCATCGAGGACCACAGGGCAGCGCGTGTGCCCGAGGAGATCGAGGTAGATCGTCGCCGGAGTGCCGATGGGAAGCGATCCGGACAGGACCACCGCGTCAGCACCCACGACAGCGTCACGGTAGGCGACCACGAATCCGGCACGTTCATCGGCCGTCACGGGTGGCGCGTTCTCGACGAGCTCCGTAGTCCGTCCCGTGGCGCCGTCGAGCAGCGTCGTGCAGCAGCGGGTGGCACCAGCCGTCGGCACCGCCGATAGGTCGATTCCCAGTCCGGCAAGCTCCGTGGCCGTCCATAGCGCCGGAGTGCCGCCGAGGAGAGTCACGGCTCGGCACTGCGCCCCGAGGGAGGCGAGGGCCACCGCCACATTGAGCACCTTGCCACTGGCGCAGCGCCGCACATCGGTCGCCCGATTGACCTCACCGGGCACGAGTGACTCGAAGCGCATGATCGTCTGCCAGGCCGGCGATAGCCCGGCGGCCACGACGCGGCGCGGCGGAGAGGAGTGAGGGTGCATGCAAGGGTCGGTTGGTGTGGGGGCTCGAATGCTAGAGTGTAGAACGAGTGATTCAACAGGGAGACTCGATCATGCCCAGCCCTTTTCGCACCACTGCCGGCAGCGTGCCGGTCACTCTCGCGCTGCTGGCGGCACTCGCAGGTTGGCTCCCCTCGGCACGCGCCGCCGACCTGCCCTCCGGAATCGTCCTCCACGTCGACGCCGCCGATCACCCCACCGGCTCGGTGGCTCGCCTCGCCGATCGGGCGGCCGCAGGGCGAGAGTTCACTCAAACCGAGGAGGGAGCGAGACCGACCATCGTGGCGGTGGGCGAGACCAAAGTCCTCCGGTTCGACGGGATCGATGACCACCTCCGGGCCACCGGCACGGGCCGCTCGGCCGACAGTGTCACCCTCTTCGTCGTCGCTGCCCCCCATGCCAACCGGGGGGACTTCCGCGGTCTCTTCGCGAGCAACGCCCCGGGTGCCCGTGATTACGAATCGGGGCTGACGGTCGATCTCGGCCCCGGCCCCACGCGGGCGCTCGACCAGATCAACGTCGAAGGGAAGGGGTTCGGCGGAGCCCGCGATCTCCTCGCATCGTCGGCCCCCTTCGGCACCCTGCACCTTTTCGAGACGGTCATCGACTCGAACGCCGGCGAGATCCGACTCACGGTCGATGGCACGCCGGAGGGTTCACGCCCCTTCGAATCGGCGACGCTGTCACTCGATGAACTCACGCTCGGGGCCCGTTTCTACACCAACGGTCCGGGGGCCCAGCAGGTGCGTGGCAGCCTCGAGGGGGACATTGCCGAGGTGCTGCTCTTCGACCGTGTGCTCTCGCCCGAGGAGGCGACGAGCGTTCGCGCCGTCCTCACCTCCAAGCACGCGTCGCTCGCTGCGGCCCTGCCGAGCACGCTCGATCTGGCGAAGACCGGAGGCTCGCCGCTGGTCCTCGTCGCCGACCCACCGGCGATCCAGATGCTCGTGCCGGGCTTCGACGTCCGTGAGATCCCGGTGGCGCTCGCCAATGTCAACAACGTCCGCTTCCGCCCCGATGGGTCGCTTGTCACGCTCGGGTACGGCGGCGATATCCATCTCCTCCGCGACACCGATGGTGACGGCCTCGAGGATGCGGCCACGCGCATCCACCACAACACCGGCAGCCTCCGCGGACCGATCGGCCTCCTCCTCACACCGCCCGGCTACCCCCACGGCGACGGGATGTTCGTCGCCTCGAAGGGAAAAGTGTCGCTGTTCACCGACACCGACGGCGATGATCACCTCGACAACGAGCGCGTCGTGGCGACCGGCTGGAAGGAGATCACGCAGAACGTCGATGCCACAGGCCTGGCGATGGGCTCCGACGGGAGCCTCTATTTCGCCCTCGATGTCACCGACTTCTCCAACGCCTTCCTTCTCGACGCCGAGGGCAACGCGGCCTACGACGTCCGCGGCGAGCGTGGGACGATCCAACGGATCACACCCGATCTCTCTCGCCGAGAGGCGGTCTGCACCGGGATCCGCTTCCCGATCGCGATGGGCTTCAACGACCAGGGCGACCTGTTCTGCACCGAACAGGAGGGGGCGACATGGCTCGCCAACGGCAACCCCTTCGACGAGTTGCTCCATGTCCGCCTCGACGGCACCGCCCCCCGGGCCAATATCACCGGGATGCGGCATTTCGGTTTCCCGCCGCGTCACCCCCGCCACAATCCCGGTGTCATCGACGAGCCATCGACGTTCGACTACGGGCCCCAGCACCAATCGACCTGCGGCATGGCCTTCAATCCGGCGATCAGCGCCGGACGTCCGTTCGGGCCTTCCTGGTGGGCCAACGACGCGATCGTCTGCGGGGAATCACGCGGCAAGTTGTGGCGAACGAAGCTCGTGAAGACACCCGCCGGGTATGTCGCCGCCAGCCAGCTGATCGCCTGCCTCCAGATGCTCACCGTCGATGCAGCCATAGCCCCGAACGGCGACCTCGTCGTCGCCTGCCATTCGGGGCCGCCGGACTGGGGCACCGGCCCTGCCGGCATCGGCAAGCTTTTCCGGATTTCGATGTCTCGTCCCCAGGCCCCACGCCCCGTGGCAGCCTGGGCGGAGGGTCCGCAGGAGATCCGGATCGCGTTCGATCGCCCGGTCGATCCCGCGTCGCTCTCGGGCGTTGCAGAACAGTCCACCGTCGAGCACGGTGCGTTCGTCCGTGCCGGCGACCGCTTCGAGACCCTCGAGCCCCCGTACGCCGTGGTCCAGGCGCAAAAGATGCTCCCGCGACACATGCTCCGAGTGGCATCGGCTTCGCTCACGTCGGACCGGCGAACGGTCGTCCTCGGCACCACCCCGATCCGACACCGCACCCATCTTGCGGTGTCGCTTCCGTTCGCCACGGGAACCGTCCCCGAGGCGGCAGGCGACGCTTCCGGTGCCATCCCCCAACACCCGCGGATCGACGTCGATCTCGACACCTGCGGCCTCCGCGCCACGTGGGTTCCCATGGCAGGCTCCACCGCAGCCAAGGAAGCACCGTCGAAAGTCTGGGAAGGTTGGCTCCCGCACGCGGATCTGGCGGTCGCCCGCCGGCTGACCGCCGGTTCGGCGGGACATGAGGCTCTGTGGGAAGCCATCTCGTCTCCCGGACGCCTCGAATTGACGACGCGAGTCGACTTGGCACAGATGCTCCGGCCAGCAGTGCAACCCGGCAGCACACTCGACCACGAGTGGCCACCGGAACAGGTGACGCTCACGATCACCGCAGACCGTGCCTTCGATCTCTCCGCCATCTCAGCCGGAGTGCCGATCGACGACATCATCGCCCAGGATCGTTCGGGCGCCGTCACCGCCACCTTCACTCCACCAACCGGCGTCGTCGAGCCGGTGGACGTGCGCCTCGGCTTGGCCACCGGAAGCGGCCCCCCACCACGGCTCTCGCTCTCCTTCCACACCGACGAGGATGGCACGGCGCGCCCGCTTCCCCTCCACCGCTTCGTTCTTCCCTGGGCGACCGAGGCCTCCGAGGGAAAGGAAGCGCAGGCCGGTCCGCGTCGGATCGCGGAGCTCGAGGGGGGCAGTTGGGGGCGTGGCCGCCGGATCTTCCTGTCGGAGGCGGCAGGCTGCTCGAAGTGCCACGCGGTCGGTGGCGGAGGCACGGGCATAGGCCCGGATCTCGGCAACCTCGTCCACCGTGATCTGGCAAGCGTGACCCGCGACATTCGCCATCCGAGCTTCGCCATCAATCCCGACTTCACGACGCACGTCGTCCATCTCGACGACGGACGGGTGCTGACGGGAATCCTACAGACACGGGAGGGGAGACTCTGGCTCGGCGATGGCGAGGGGAAGTGGACGGAACTCGACAGGAATGCGGTCGACCTCCTCGAGCCCGCGCCGGTGTCGATCATGCCGGAGGGGATTCTCGACAAGCTCCCTGCGGATCAGTCGCGTGATCTCCTCACCTATCTCCTCACGCCCGCTCCGTCGATGCCACTCGATTCTCCCCTCGACGCCCCGCCGGTCCGCTCGCGGGCAGAGGTGACAGCGGTGCTCGAGGGGAGCGTGCCGGTGACGTCGCCAAAGCCGCTGCGCATCGTGCTCGTCGATGGCGAAAAGGATCATGGTCCCGGGGAGCACGACTACCCGGCCTGGAAGGAACGGTGGGTACAGCTCCTCGCCGCAGCGGAAAACGTGACGGTCACGGCCGTCCGGGAGTTTCCCTCCGACGACGATCTCGCCTCGGCCGACACCATCGTCTTCTTTCAGCGTGGCAGCTTTGCCGACCGTCGTCCGGCAGCGATGGATGCCTTCCTGAAGCGCGGCGGCGGCGCCGTCTACATCCACTGGGCCGTCGACGGCCGCGATCGGGCCGTGGAGTTCTCCAGACGGATCGGGTTGGCGGCGCTCGGTGGCTCGATCGGCTTCCGTCACGGGCCCGTCGACCTCACGATGCACCACCGCGATCATCCGATCCTCCGCAACTTCGAATCACTCTCCCTCCATGACGAGAGCTACTGGAAGCTCTCGGGGAATCCGACCGACGTCACGATCCTGGCAACGAGCGACGAAGAGGGCATGGCGACGCCGCAGGTGTGGGTGAAGGAGCAGGGAAAGGGGCGGGTGTTCGTCAGCATCCCCGGCCACTACAGCTGGACGTTCGACGACCCCCTCTTCCGCATCCTGCTGTTGCGCGGGATCGCCTGGGCCGCCCATGAGCCGGTCGATCGCTTCAACGAGCTTGTCACGCCCGGAGCGCGGATGAGCCGGTGAAGGCCTCCCCTGTTGCCTTGGGCCTCCGCACGGCCAGCCATCTCCATCACGGCCTCGCGCAGATGGCAAGGCTACGATCGGAGGGACAACAGCGCTCGAGTACCGCTACCTGTATACGACCGGAGCACCTCCATGAACGTCATCGTGATCGCCTTGCTAGTAGCGCTTCTGCCCCTGGCAACGCTCGCCGGCACGTTCCCCGACGGCGACACGGTGATTGACGTCACTCGCCCCCCTTATTCCGCCCAGGGGGACGGCGTGGCCGACGACACTGCCGCGATCCAGCGCGCCATCGACGACCACACGGGCCGGCATCACATTCTCTACTTCCCCCGCGGCACCTACCTCGTCAGCGCCACCCTGAAGTGGCCGAAGAAGGTCGGGGATCGTGACAACTGGGGGATGACCTTCCTCTGCGGAGAGTCGGCCGAGGCGAGCGTCATCCGGCTCCGAGACGGGACATTCACCGCTGCCGACCGTCCCGAGGCGATCATGTGGTGCGGGGGCTTTGGGTCGGCCGACTGGTTCCACAATTACGTCGAGCATCTCACCTTCGACGTCGGCGCGGGGAACCCAGGTGCGGTGGCCCGAGCCCTGACCAGCGCCCGGCCGTTCCGGCACGGCGACGGCCTCACGGTAGGTCGGCCGGTGCACCGGGCGGACAGAGCCTCAACTCCCCGCTGGTGTTCTGGAAGCGGCGGCCGTCCTCTACGGACAGCGGCTTCATACCTGCTTGAAGTTCATCAGGCTCGCGCGGAACTGGCGGAGATCGGCCGGAAAGATGATCCCCCGGAGCCGCGGAAGCCTGGAGATGAGGCGGCCGAGGCTCCATGCGATCGCAATCGTGGCTGCCGCGACCACGGCACCGCCTGCCCATCCGCCCACCACACGTTCAGGCCTCAATTTCAGGAACGCGTAGAAAACGAGCGTGTGGCACAAGTAGATCGAGAGCGACTCGCGTCCGAGGAGCGCGAACACCCGTTCGGCCGATCGGGGAAGCGGCAACCCACGGATGGCGAAGAAAGCCGACAGCAGCAGGCCATCAACCGCCAGGAGACGAACGGGTGAATCGATTCCGGGCACCGCATTCATGGAAAGATCGCAGAAGTAACCGGCTTTCCAGACCCATCCACCAAACAGGAGGGCGAGAAGGAGTGCCGGCACGAACCGCGTGATCCGGGCATCCTGGCCCCAGAGTTCACGGGCCACCGCCGCCGGAAAGAGCATGAAACCAGCCGCCGGCATGAACCATGGCACTCCCGCGAGCCAGTCGCGAGGAAGACACCCGATCGAGGCATGACACACAGCGGTGACCACGATGCCCGTCCACCGCCCCAGCCGCCTTTGCAACGAGTCGAAGACCGTGAAACAGATCAGGCTGGGCAGAAACCACAGCATCAAGACTCCCGAGGCGGACTTGATGGAACCCGCCGTCGGCACCACCACACTCGCAACGTAATCGCGGAGTGTGCCCGCGGGACTCCGCCCGCCGGCGACCATCAAGGAAAAGACAATCGTGTAGAGCGAGAGAAAAAGGACGTAAGGAACGTAGTACCGGAAGGATTTGTCGGCGAGTTTGCGCCCATCGGGGGGATGCCTCGACAGACACGCCGAGAGGAGAAAAAAACCCCCGACGTGGAAGCAGTAGAGGATTCTGTACAGGCCCGGCACGGAGGACATGATCAGGAAGTTGTGGCCGACCACGATGAGGACGATCAACACGCCCTTGATCTTGTCGATGACCATCGATGGATCCGACATCGTCTCGCTCCCAGGCGATGAACGCCTCCAGGCCGCCGTGCGGCATCGCCTAGCCCACCGGCGAAACAATCTACCGCGAACGAAAGCATCACACCGGCGGCCCGGAGGTCAGTTGCCTGGCAAACCCGGCCCCCCATTCACTCCGATGTGATCGTCCACCCTTCCTTTTTTCCGGTCGGCCCGGTGGGGAGGAAATAGGTGGCAAGGAACGCCGTCCGGTCGGAATCGAGCAGGGCGATCGCCGTCTGAAGGGGCTCGGCTGTGCCCATGTTCTCCTGATCACGAACCATCACGTCGCGCAGCTCCTGCCACATCCGCTCGACGTTCCCGCTCCCAACCTTCTCGGCGTTGCGGATCATGTCGGCGAGATTCGTCTCCCGGAGGTGGTAGGCGTAGGCGAGGACGCGCGTGCGCAGCCCCCTGACCTCCTCCACCGACTTGCGGAACGAGTCGGCAAGCGTCTGTGGTATCTCGGGGCTGGCCGCAGCCGCTGCGGCCAGTGCCTCGTCGAGGAGGGAGGCAGCCTGCTCGAAGCGGAGCTGGACATCCTCGCGCAGCCAGTGGTTGGGCTGCGTCGTCTGGTCGGTGCGGATGAACAGTCCGCGACGTGTCGACTGCCAGCTCGGCGTCTGCCAGCTCGCCCCCTTGAGCGTCGCCGCCGAGAGGAGATGTGCCGGATCGCTCTTCCCCACCTCACGCGACAGCCACGACACGTCCCACGGATAGACCTCCACCGCCGTCGACACGAGCCGCCAGTACTCCGCGACCTTCGCCGCGGCCCGCCCGTACGGCATGGCGAGCTTCTCGAGTGCCACCTCGTCGGAGATGTCGGGATCGGCGAAAAAGATCCCGGACATCCGCAGGTTCGGATCCTCGCGGTCGGGGACGAGGCCGTAGTACTCCTTGATCCCCTTGAGCGGTCCGGAAGCATTCACGGCTCGCAACGCCCGCAGTGTCGAAAGCGGCGTGGGGACGTTGATGAACGGCTCCATCTCCTCGGTGGCCCCCCCGAGCCAGACCTCGCCGAGCACCGGGAGCCCGAGACGCGCGGCCTTCGTGACGGCGTTGCGGAACCAGCGGTCTGCCGGAATCGCGATCTGCACCTCGGCGATGTTGGAATGGAGCGCGAGTCCGACGCACGAGGCATCGAGGTCCTCCATGCAGCGGAATGTCTCGCCTGCCGAAAGCTCCCAAGGCTCCCAGAAGAGGACACCGTCCTTCTGGAGGCCGCGCCACGTGCGGGCCATCATGTTGACGAACTCCGGAACGCGCCGGTGAAGCGGGATCCCGTGGCACCGCGGGCACGGGCCCCACTCGCTGCACAGCCATGCGTGCTGATCGTAGGTGTAGCAGAGGAGATCGTCGACACCGGGAAACTTCTCGTGGAAGGCCCGCACGAGGAGTCGGTAGCGTTCCACGGTGGCCGGATCGGCGATGCACAGATCGAGCGGCTTGTCGGGATCCTGCGGCGGATAGAAGACGTTCGGGGCGCCGAAGTGGAAGATCGTCCTCAGGCCATGCTTGCGGCAAAGTGCGATCCGCTTCGTGAGCTCGGCTGAGCGGGCGGCAATTTTCTCCGCGGTGCGGATCGGCGCCCGGTCGATGTCGCCCGGCATCGGCGCGACGACCGCGGGCAGCGCGACGACATCCTCGAGGTTCAGTGGCTCGTCATTGGGACGGTAGCCCCAGGCGATGTTGAGCTGGATGCAGTTGAAGCCGAGGGCCTTGAGCCGCTCGAGATTGGCGTCGTTCCATTCGACGTGCGGATGGCAGGGAGCGCCGAGGAAACCGACCCGGTAGTCGACGCGCCGCGCGGGCGTCGGCTCGACGGCTCTCGCCGGCGCCGGCATTGCCAGGAACGCGACGAGAAGGCCGCCCACCATGATCCCGTCGCGCAGCAGACATCGTCGATGACACATCGGCTCCCCCTTTGCCACTGATCAGGTCCCTGCCGTTGATTCCGGCGGAAAGACCACCTCCCACTCAAGCCTGGCGCATCGATCACCCCGCCGCCGGAGGCATGGGAAAACGATCCTGGATCGCCTGGACGGTGAGCGGATCGGTGCGCATTCCCTCCATCGCCCGCACGCAGGCCTCGGCGGCGGGAAGGGTGGTGATGCACGGCACCCCGTGAAGCACGCTCGCCGCCCGGATCCGCCCCTCGTCGGTGCGGGCACCCTTGCCACGCGGCGTATTGAAGATCAGATGCACCCGGCCGTCGATGAGATGGTCGAGGAGATTCGGATGCCCCTCCTGGAGTTTCTTCACCGTCTCCACGGGGACACCGGCAGCGGCGAGCGCGCGGGCCGTGCCTGACGTGGCGATCAACTCGAATCCGATCGCCACGAGCCTCCGCGCGCACTCCACGATCTGATCCTTCGCCTGCTGGCTGGCGACGCTCAGGAAGATCGTCCCCTTCTCGGGAAGCAGGATCCCGGCGGCGATCTGGCTCTTGGCAAAGGCGGTGCTGAAGCGGTCGGCCACGCCCATCACTTCACCGGTCGAGCGCATCTCCGGACCGAGCGCGATGTCGACACCGGCAAACTTCACGAACGGGAAGACGCTCTCCTTGACGCTGAACTGCGCCGGCACCGGGTCGGCGACGATCCCCTGCTCCGCAAGAGACACGCCCGCCATGACCTTCACCGCTACCTTCGCGACAGCGAGTCCGGTCGCCTTGGCAACGAACGGCACGGTGCGACTGGCGCGCGGGTTGACCTCGATCACGTACAGCGTCGGCCGGCCATCCTCGCGTTTGACGGCGAACTGAACATTCATCAGCCCGATCACCCCGAGGCTCCGCGCCAGGCCGATCGCCGCCCGCTTGATCTCCGCCACCACCTCCTCGGGAAGACTGTGCGGCGGGATGCAGCAGGCGGAGTCTCCTGAATGGACCCCCGCCTCCTCGATATGCTCCATGACACCGGCGACGATCACGTCGCGACCGTCGGCGATGCAGTCGACGTCGACCTCGATGGCGTCCTCGAGGAAGCGGTCGATGAGCACCGGTTGCCCCTGGGCGACGGCGAAGGCCTCGGCGACGTAGCGCTCGAACTGGGCCGTGTCGTAGCAGATCTCCATCGCCCGCCCACCGAGGACGAAGCTCGGGCGCACCAGCGACGGGAAGCCGATCCGCTGCACTTCGCGGCGGGCCTGTTCGAGCGTTCTTGCGATGCCACAGGCCGGCTGGCGGAGATCGAGCCGCTCGAGGAGAGCCTTGAACTTCTCCCGGTCCTCGGCCTGCTCGATCGTGTCGACACTCGTGCCGATGATCGGCAGTCCCGCGGCGGAGAGTGCCCGGGCGAGGTTGAGGGGCGTCTGACCACCGAGCTGCACGATCACGCCGTCGGGCTGGATCCGGTCGGCGATGTTGAGCACATCCTCGCAGGTGAGCGGCTCGAAGAAGAGCATGTCGCTGGTGTCGTAGTCGGTGCTCACCGTCTCGGGGTTCGAGTTGACCATCACGCTCTCGATCCCCATCTCGCGGAGGGCGAAGCTCGCGTGGCAGCAGCAGTAGTCGAACTCGATTCCCTGGCCGATCCGGTTCGGGCCGCCACCGAGGATCATCACCCGTTTCTTTCCGGGGGTCTTCGGCCGGGTCTCGTCCTCCTCCTCCCACGAGGAGTAGTAGTAGGGCGTGAGCGCCTCGAACTCTGCGGCGCAGGTGTCGACGGCCTTGTACGTCGCGACGATCCCGCGGCGCTTCCGCTCGTCGCGGACATCCATCTCGGCGACGCCGAGGAGCTTGGCCAACTGGCGGTCGGAGAAGCCCGTCTGCTTGGCCACGCGGAGGAGCCCGTCGTCGACCGCGGCGAGGGACCCGAGCGTCTCGAGGAGCGCCTCCATCTCGACGATCTGCGAGAGCTGGTCGAGGAACCATCGGTCGATCGCCGTCGCCTCGTGGATCTCCTCGATCGTCATTCCGACCTTGAGGGCATAGCGGAGATACCACACCCGGTCGGGATCGGGAGTGGAGATTTTGGCGATGATGTCGTCCCGCGACGGCTCCGCGGGCGTGCCCCACAGATCCTTGCCGTCGCACCCGAGACCGAAGGCGCCCACTTCGAGGCCCCGAAGCGCCTTCTGGAACGCCTCCTTGAACGTCCTCCCGATCGCCATCGTCTCGCCAACGCTCTTCATCTGGGTCGTCAGGCGGCTGTCGGCCTCGGGAAACTTCTCGAACGCGAACCGGGGCACCTTGACGACGACGTAGTCGATCGAGGGCTCGAAGCAGGCCTTCGTGCGCCGCGTGATGTCGTTTTGGAGCTCGTGGAGCCGCCAGCCGACGGCGAGCTTGGCGGCGATCTTGGCGATCGGGAACCCGGTCGCCTTGCTCGCCAGGGCCGACGAACGGCTGACGCGCGGATTCATCTCGATGACGATCATCCGGCCGTTGGTGGGATGGACGGCGAACTGGATGTTCGAGCCGCCGGTGGCCACGCCGATGGCGCGGATGACGGCGAAACTGGCATCGCGCATCAATTGGTACTGGCGATCGGTGAGCGTCATCGCCGGGGCGACGGTGATCGAGTCGCCGGTGTGGACGCCGCAGGGGTCGAAGTTCTCGATCGAGCAGATGATGACGGCGTTGTCGTCGGCGTCGCGCATCACCTCCATCTCGTATTCCTTCCAGCCGAGGATCGACTCCTCGACCAGCACTTCCCCCACCGGCGACAGATCGATGCCACGCTGCACTTTCGAATCGAATTCGTCGCGGTTGTAGGCGACGCCGGAACCGGAGCCACCGAGGGTGAAGCTCGGGCGGATGACCGCCGGAAGACCGATCTCGGCGAGCACCTCGCGGGCTTCGGTGAGCGACCGGACGATCCGGCCCCGGCAGGTCTCGAGGCCGATCTTCCGCATCGTCTCCTTGAAGATCTCCCGATCCTCGCCGCGCTTGATCGCCTCCGCCTTCGCGCCGATCATCTCCACGCCATGCTTGGCGAGGACGCCGTGGCGATCGAGTTCCATGGCGAGGTTGAGCGCGGTCTGGCCGCCGAGCGTGGGGAGGATGGCGTCGGGCTTCTCCAGCTCGATCACCTTCTCGAGCATCTCCCAGGTGAGCGGCTCGATGTACGTCCGGTCGGCGGTCCCCGGATCGGTCATGATCGTGGCGGGGTTGGAATTGACGAGCACGACCCGGTAGCCGTCCTCCCGGAGGGCCTTGCAGGCCTGGGTGCCGGAGTAGTCGAACTCACAGGCCTGCCCGATGACGATCGGCCCGGAGCCGATGAGGAGGATCGTGTGGAGGTCGTCGCGACGGGGCATGGAGGGATCCGGGCTCGTCGCCGGAGCAAGGGGGGAGCGGGGGGATACGGGTGGGGCGAGGGCAGGTTGCGGGCAAACGCGCAAACCCTACCATCCAGCCCGTCGTTCCTTCAACGAACGGCTACAATTCCCGAGCCAGGCGCCTCTGCCGCCCTCCCCACCCCTCCCTCTTCCGGAAGCCCTGATGTCGATCGCCACTCCCGCTCTCGACGCCCTCCGCGACACGCTCCCCGACGATCTGAAGGACATCCGGCTCAACCTCGCGAGCGTTCTCTCCGGAGAAAACCTCGCTCCGGAGCAGGCGATCGGCACGGCTCTGGCGTCCGCCCGCTTTCTCCGCTGCCGTCCGCTCGTCGACGCGATCGAAAGCGATCTCCGCGCGGGGCTCGGCGACGCGGCGATGCCCCTGCTCTCCGACGCCCTTGCCTCCGCGGGGCTGATGGCGATGAACACCGTCTACTACCGCTTCCGCCACATGATCCACAAGGAGAGCTACGACGTCCGTCCGCCACGGCTGCGGATGAGCCGGATGATCCAGCCGGCGACGACCAAGCTCGACTTCGAACTCATGAGCCTCGCCTGCGCGGCGCTCGCCGGTTGCGAACTGTGCCTCCAGAACCACGAGAAGAGCCTCCTCCATGTCGGGGCGAGCGAGGACGCCTGCCACGATGCGGTGCGAATCGCCGCCGTCGTCTCGGCCGTCGCCTGCGGGCTTCAGGCATGACGCTGCACCTCGGCATGCTCACCCCTCGGGGCCCCGCCGGGCGGCGGCTTCCCCGGATCGTTCCGCTGCTTGCGCTGATCGTGACGCTTGCATCGATGGCCCCGGCGACGTCTGCCGATCCGTCTCCCTCCGCCTTCCGGCTCCAGGTCTTCAACCGCACCGCCGAGCCCGCGGCGATTCTGTCCCTTGATGACGTCGGCGGCCGCACCCCAGCCGGTGAGGTCGCCCCTGGCGGCAACACGATGCTCGTCGCCTCCCCCGGCCAGGTCTATGCAGTTGTCGGCCAGGAGAGTGGCGGCGAGGAGCGGACGACGGCGTCGCTGCCGGTGCAGGCGTTCGTCTTCCGCCCACAAGACGACTCCGCCACCGACCGTCCGGAGGCGGACGCCGAAGGGAAGGTGATCCCACCACCGGCCTCGCTCAAGGTCGATCCCTTCCATGCCAAGTACACGAGCGCCGGAGGCTTTCCGATCGTCGCCTCGGCCCGTGTCAGCGATTTCGCCCTCCTCGAGGCCGCCCACCTGATCGGCATGATGCTCGCGGCCCGCCCTGACGTCCGCCGGGCGCTCGTCGAATCGGGCGCGCGGCTGTGCCTCATCGGCCACGACGAATACACCACCGATCTGCCCGAGTTTGCCTTCCTCGCTGCCACGCCAATGGACGGTTTCCCCGGCATCTCCGGCCGCGACTTCTGGGACGCGCGGGCCCGGGGCACCGGCGGGAGCGAGAGCGATCCCTACTGCTCCTGCGGCGAGGAGAACCTGCTGGCCTACGACGGCGATCCCTATGCGGCGGAGTGCATCCTGATCCACGAGTTTGCCCACGCGATCCATCTCCGTGGGATGACGAACGTCGATCCCTCTTTCGATGGCCGGCTGCAGGCGGCCTACGACGCTGCGATACGCGACGGGCTCTGGAAGGGGAAATACGCCTCGGTGAACCACCACGAATACTTCGCCGAAGGGGTGCAGTGTTGGTTCGACAACAACCGCGTCAACGACCACGACCACAACCACGTTCATCTGCGGAGCGAGCTCCTCGACTACGATCCGCGCCTCGCCGCCCTTTGCCGAGAGGTGTTCGGCGACACCGAGCTCCATTACACGAAGCCGACCACGCGCCTCACAGGCCATCTGGCCGGCTACGATCCCGCCGCAGCTCCCCGCTTCCGCTGGCCCGAGCGGCTCGAGACCCCC
>Ga0208484_1000220_pt1 | contig 14406 bp, 11 predicted proteins | sample LakMenEpi09Aug11_FD_150682 | JGI IMG/M metagenome (GOLD analysis project Ga0208484, IMG submission 150682) | Freshwater microbial communities from Lake Mendota, WI - 09AUG2011 deep hole epilimnion (SPAdes) | ecosystem: Environmental > Aquatic > Freshwater > Lentic | place: Lake Mendota, Madison... | reverse complement strand
TCCGAGCGAACGGAGGCCACGATGGCCGAAGTGAGCGTCCGGCGACGGGGCATGGGCGACCCCGAAGCGCCGCGTTTGAGCCAAGCACCGCACGCCACTCGCACCGAAAAGCACCGGCCGGAGTGAGCTTCGGCTGAGGGGCACGGGCGACCCCGAAGCGCCACGTTTGAGCCAAGCACCGCACGTCACTCGCACCGACAAGCACCGGCCGGAGCGAGCTTCGGCTGAGGGGCACGGGCGACCCCGAAGCCACGCTCGGCCCTGCGTCACGCCTCGTCGCGGAGCATCTGCGGCGGATCTTCGAGGTCGTCGAGCTCCGCCGGGAGCTGGAGCTGCCGCATCGTCTCGTCGGTGCGCTTCATCCCCTCCGCCACCTCGTCGACGCGCCTGGCGATGTCGCTCACGTCGCGCTTTGCCACCGAGCCCTCGGCCATCGCCTCGATCTTCGATTCGAGGCGCTCCACCTCGGCCACGATGATGTCGAGCTTCTTCTGGGCATCGTCGATGTTCTCGGCCCGCTCGCGCGTCGTCCGCAGATCATCCTCGAGCACGGCTCGGAGCCGGACTGTCTCCGAATCGTCCCCCTTGGGGAGCTTCTCGAGGCGCCGGTCGAGTTCGGTGATCCGGCGCCGGATGCCGGCGCCGTCGGTGTGCTCGACAAACTCCGACAGCGACTGTGCCCCGTGGAGCATCCGCAGATACCCCCAGAGCAGCCGCTCGAGGGCCTCGAGCGAGCCGGTGTCGCCGTCGCGGTGGCGCCCCGCCATGTCGACGAGGTGGAGGCAACGCTCGCGCAGCCGATCGAACCGCTGCCGCAACTGCGGCGTCAGCGACCGCAGAAGCTTGTCGTAGGACTCGCGGGTGCCGATCGCCGTCGCCTCACGGCGCGCCTTCGCATCCTGGGCATCGACGGCATCGCGGAAGCGGTCGTTGGTGACCATGCTCGCGAGGTAATAGAGTTCTCCGGCGGCCACCAGCGGGAGGATCACGCCCGGAAACCCGGAGATGACGGCCGCCGCCACGCCAGCTCCGGCGAAAAGCAGGTTCCAACGGTTCGTGAAAGCGGTCCGTAGATAGGCTCCGATGCGCCCCACGTCGCGAGTTTCCCTTCGTCGGATCAGATCTTCCCGGCCATCACCCGGGCCGCGACGCCGCGGCCTCGATCGCCTCGAGTTGCGACTGCAACCGGCTCACTTGCTCGTGGAACCAGGGCTGTGTTTGCGTCTCCCGGGCCGGAGCGGCGGCAGCCGGCATGCGGATTTCCGTCGCGATCCTACCCGGAGTCGTGGCCATGACGAACACCCGGTCACCGAGGTACACCGCTTCCTCGACGGAATGCGTGATGAACATCACCGTTGCCTCCACCTCCCGCCACAGTTTGACGAGCAGGTCCTGCATGTCGAGCCTGGTGGCCGGATCGAGGGCGCCGAACGGCTCGTCCATGAGGATGATCCGCGGTCTCAGGGCGAGTGTCCGGGCGATCGCCACCCGCTGCCGCATCCCGCCGGAGAGTTCGTGTGGGTACTTGAGCGCGTCCCGCCGGGGATCGAGCCCCACGCGCCGGATCCACTCACGTCCCTCGGCGTCGCGCGTCCGCTTCGGCACGCCCTGACATTCCAGCCCGAAGGTGACGTTCGCGAGTACGGTGCGGTTGTCGAAGCTCGTGTAATCCTGGAATACCATCCCCCGATCGGCCCCTGGGCCAGCCACCGCGTGGCCAAGGACATGAACGCTTCCCCGCGTGGGGGGAAACTGAGGCTCGAGCCCGGCCACCATCCGCAGCACCGTGCTCTTGCCGCACCCCGACGGGCCGAGGAAGGTCGATATCTCGCCCTTGTCGGGGAGGTCGGGGATCGTGAACGAGACATCCCGAATCGCGACCGCCTCGCGCGGAGTCCCCTCGTGGTAGATCTTCGTCACGCCGCGAAACTCGATCGCCGCCGGCCTCTCCTCGCCGGACGGGGCGGTGGCGGCTGCTGACACGGCGGACGCCGGTTCGGAAGGCCCCGCACGGTCCTTTTCATCGCTCATGGCCGGGACTCCGGCGGGGCACCATGGAGCAGCCAGCCGCAGAACCGCGGGATTCGCCCACCGCCACCGTAGCGGTAGGGGAAAAGGTCGGATTGCAGCCACCAAAGCCCGCGGTCGATCGCCCAGGCGACCAGCGGGATGAGGATCAGCACCAGCACGATCGGCTCGCGTTCGCCACGCCGTTGCGACATGTTGATCAGGTCACCGAGGCCACCGCTGGCGCTCCCGAACTTCACCAACTCCGCGAGCATCACATAGCCGAAGGCGAGGCCGAAGAGGAGCCGGAGTGAATTGAAGATCGAGGGAGCGGCCAGGGGGGCGAGCACCTTGGTGATGATCTGCCAGCGCGAAGCCCCGAGCGTGAGCGCCGTGTCGACGTACCGCTGCGGGACGTCGAGCACGGCGGCCGTCGTGTCCGAGACGACGAAGGCGACACTGGCGATGAACAGGAACATCACCTTCTGGAACTCACCGATCCCGAAGAAGAAGAATGTCAGCGGGATCAGCGCCGCCACCGGAATGTTGCGTCCGAACACCATGAGTGGCGCGAGGAAAGCCCGCAGCGCCGGGAAGCAGGCAGCCAAGATCCCCAGCGGCACCCCGACGATGCACGAGAGGCCGAAGCCGAGGCAGACCCGCCCGAGTGTGACCAGCGTGTTGCTGACGAGTTTCCGCTCGCCGAACACGCGCGGAAGTGCCTGCCATGCCTCCTGGACGCTCGGCAGCGTCGTGGGACTGACGACCCGCCTCTCGGGCTCGCCCGGTGGGCCGGCCGTGATCACGAACCAGACGGCGAGCACCGCGGCGATGCAGGTGAAGCCCCAGAAGAACGTGGCCGCCGACGAGATCTCACCGCGGAGCGGCGCGCCCGGGCGTGCCCGTGCGTCGTCCTTCACGGACCGGAGAATCTCCCCAGCCGGCACCGATGCTTCGGTCACGTCGCTCATGCCTGCCGTCACTCCTTTTCGGCGGAGTAGACCTTGATTTCGACGCGGCGATTGAGGGCGTGATTGTCGGGCTGATCCGCATCGACCGGCCGATCCCAACCGACCCCATCGACGGCGAAGCGGCCCTCGTCGAACTGGAACTTTTCGACGAGCGTCTCCTTCACGGCATTGGCACGCCGGAAGGAGAGTTCCTTGACGACTTCGGCCGGGATCCGTCCCTTCATCGAAGAGTCGGTGTGGCCCTCGATGACGATCCTCGCTGCCCCGAACTGCTTGGCGAGGGTGGCGACCTCGTCGAGGACCAGATCGACGCTGGCGTCGTATGGCTCCTCGATGTCCTTGCCGTCGACCTTGCGGACGATCCGCTTCTTCAGATCCCAGCTGTTGGGGAAGAAGTGAATGACGACGGTGTTGGTGAGGATCTCGTCGTTCTCGGCGCGGATGTCCGCCAGACGCTTCGGCGGAAGCGGCTTCGTGTACTCGTCGCGCGACTCGGCATACTTCGGCTCGGCCCCGAGTTTCTGGATGACGGAGAAGTCCATCACCTGGTCGAACGACACGGGCGGATTGGTGATCGCACCGACGCGGCGGTAGAGGTGGTAGGCCTGCTTCCAGATCCGCTCGAAATTGGCAGGGTTGTTGCGGTTGATGAAGAACTGGTAATTCTCGGCCCAGTTCGTCGAGTGGGCGTCGCCGAGCATCCCGAGGGTGTCGGAGGCAGGGATGTTGTAGCCGGCGGACATCAGCCCGGCCGCCTTCACCCTCCCCTCCTCCGTCTTGAGGACGTCCATCGAATCGAAGATTCCGCGGACGATCGCCTCGATCTTGTCGGGATGGTCCTGGGCGAAGTCGGCGCGGGCGAACCAGACGTCGGCGATCAGCCGGTTGGCAGTCTGGGTCGTGATCAGCATCCGATTCCCCTTCGACTCGGCGAGGTTGTAGATGTCTGGCGCCCACGACACGGCACCGGAGATGTCCTTCTGCGAATTGAAGGCCGCGGCGGCCTGGAAGGCATCCTCGGTGTAGATCATCTCGACGTCCCCCGGCTGCAGCCCGCCGGCGACGAGCATGTTGAGGGCGAAAAACTGGCTCGGTGAGTTTTGCGCGAGGACGAGTTTCTTGCCTGCCAGGTCGCGGACCGTGCGGATCCCCTCGCGGACGACGATCCCGTCTCCACCGTTGGAGTAGTCGACCTGTTGGAAGACGCGCGGCATCACCCGCGAATCCTTGGGGGCCCCGGTGCGGTCGGTGAGTCCCTCGAGAAACAGCGGGATCATGTCGAGCGTGGCCCAGCCGATGTGCACCTCACCGGCCGCGTAGGCGTCGCGCATCGTGACGGGGTTGTCGATGAGCACGAGTTCGATCTTGAATGGCTTGCCGCCGGGCGCCTGCCACACCTTTCCCGCCTTGAATCCGTCGTTGGCGAGGATGATCGGTGCCCAGCCGGCCCAGACGTTGAGAGCGAAGCGGACGGTATCGTCCTCGAGCGGCTTGTAGGCACTCGTTCCCTTCACCGGCGGCAGCTTCTCGGCCGGCTTGAAGGAATACTCCTTGACCGTCGTCGGCACGGTCTCGTCGGCAGCCTCCAAGACCGCTCCCTCACCGGCAGGTGGTGCTCCCCCTCCGGCCGGTTCGCCGTTCCCGCCGCCGCCGTTCCCAGCGCCTCCGGCGGCAACCTGAGCACCCCCGGGACCGGGCCGGAGCCCGGCGTTCCCGAACACCCCGGCGCGCCATGCCGCGAGGGCCACGAGACCGAGAATCACCGCCCAGACGGCGAGCCAGAACGGAGCTTTGGGTTGACCACCTGCCATCGGAAACCTCGCCTGGAAAAAAGTGGAGTCGGGATGCGGACGCCGATCAGCCCCGGAACTTCGTCTTCGGACGCGAGGCGTGGGCCATGTGCAGCGTGTTCATCAGATCGTACGCGGTCACCTCGCAGAGAAGTTGCGTCACCTTCTCGTGGGCCTCGGGCGACAGCAGCGGCTCGACTTCCTTCATCAGTGCCACGACGCGGGCCTCCTGGGCCTCGATCTCGGAAAGGTCGACACGGCCATCGGCCACCACGTCGACGAAGGAATCGAGTTTGCGGGCATATTCCGCCAGCATCGGTGCCTCGGTGTGGGTGTCGAACCAAGGGGTCTTCTTCGTCATGACGGGATCTCCTGGATGGGTTTCGTACCGGTGAGGTGTGGATGGCGTGACGTCACGAACCGATCACGCTCTTGATGGCCGCAAGTCGCTCCTGGAGTCGGGCCCGACCGCCGGGCTGCGACACCTGTTCCTTCCAACGGTCGGGGAGAAACCGCTTCTCGGTGCACTCGAGCACCGCCGCGATCTCCTGCATTTCCTTCTCGAGCCCCTGAGCCGACGGCATGAAGTCATCGAGCGCGGCCTTGAGATCCTCGGCCGTGATCTCCTCCGGCACCGGACTCCCCGCTTCCGCGGCCCGATCGAGCCCCTTTCGCCGCGCCGCAAGGACGACGCTCTCGATGTCGGCCCCGGAGAGCCCAAGACCGAGGTCGACCGGGCCGGGGAGACCGGCGGCGAGGCGGACATGGCTCTTGCGGGCCATCGCGTTGAACATCGCCTCCATCTCCGCCTGATCGTGCGGGTAGAAGAGCGGGATGTGGACCTCCGCCCGCCCCTGACGCTTGAGGTCGATCGGCAGCAGCTCGGGGCGGCTCGTGAGCAGCATCCACACGATCTTGCCCCGGTAGCGGGTGTCTCCCATCTGCCTGGCGATCATCGAGAAGACACGGGCGGACGTGCCTGAATCACCGTCCGACTGACGGTTGCCGAGCGCGGCATCGGCCTCGTCGATGATCACCACCACCGGCCCGAGGCTCCGGAGCACGTCGAGCGCGTGCTCGAGATTCCCCTCCGTCTCACCGACATACTTGCTGCGGAAGTTCTTCAGGACGGCACAGGGAATGCCGACGCTCCCCGCGTAACACTCGGCGATGAAGCTCTTCCCCGTGCCCACCGGACCACAGATCAGATAGCCCATCGGAGCGCTCTCGAGTTGCCCCCGCTTGATCGCACGGGCGTCGGACTCGAGCCGGTTCTTCGCCTCCTGGTGGCCGGCCACGGCATCGAGCGTGAGCCGCGGTTGAATGAACTCGACGAGCCCCTGGCAGGAGCGTTCGATGAGGTCCTTCTTCTTCGCCGCGAACTCCGGGCCGTCCGGTGGGGAGCCATCGCGGGCCGAAAGCGTCACCACCGCCCGAAGGCTCTCGAGCGACAGCCCGCCGGAGAGGGCCGCCATCCGCTTCACGCCCTCCATCTCCGCCTCGGGCATTCCCGCCGACTTCGCCGTCGCCAGGGCGAATCGCTCGCGCTGGGTCGCATCGGGGAGGGGAATGTCGATCGCCGTCACGGCGGGACAGGTGACGAGCCGCGAGTGGACTTCGGAGAGGACATCGGACAAGAGGACGATGGCGACATTCACCCGCCGCAGCAACGGGTTTGTCGCCCATGCCAGCAGCCGCACCAACCGTCCCGCCCCTCCCTTCGCCGACGAGGCATCCCCGGCGGGCACCAGGTACTGGGCGTAGTCGAGGACGATGGCGATGCGTTTGCGCTTCTCCGGGGGATCGATGAGGTTGCGCTCGAGAATCTGATCGATGGCGCCGATCGCCTGATCGGGATCCCGCGGCCAGTTGGCGGCGTTGCCGAGGCGGTCGGTGAGCCAAGCCACCATGTCACGGTGACGGTTGGCGTCGGCGCCGGCAAGCGGCCTCAAGCCCTTGCCGACGTCGTAGCCGAGCACGATGTCCCAGCGACCGAACACCTCCCGGCAGAGGAAGTCCGGCACGCCGCCCCACGACGCGTCCGCCGAATCGACGGGGGAGAGCGGGACGAGATCGCGCACGTTCCCGTGGAGGAGAAACATGCAACTCGTACCCGCCAGATAGGCGTCGCCGAGCCGCTCCGACCACCGTGGGCACCAGTCGGCAAGTGCCATCCCCGGTGCGTTCCCGGCCGAAACACCGGTTCCCACCGGCGGGGCCGTCGCTCCTGGGGATGTCGTCCCGAGAGCAGCGGAATCAGCCCGACCGCCATGCGGCGTTCCCCGTGGCAGCGTGTCGTCGGAACCTGCACCTGTGCTCACATCCCCCTCCGAGGCTCTCGCATCCGATCCACGTCTCTTCCCACCGGCATGTCCCTGCCGCGACCGTTGTCCCGTACCACGACCGCAGACGGGCATGCCGACGAACCTTCAAGACAGTGCCCATCGGTCGGCCGCCGCGGGTCAGCGATTCGTCTGCCGCAGCTTCTCAGAACCGATTTCCTTCTCGTCGCCGGTGACGCCCGACGTCTCGGGAGTGACCATGCCCATTTCCACCTCGAACTGGCGGAGGGCGTCGTCGGCCATGCTCTTCTCGACGGCCTGCTCGGCCTTGATCTTGTCGAGCCCCTCGCCGGAGAGATCGGCGGCAACGCGGACCTTGGCACGGTTGAGGTCGATTTTGTCGTGGATCACGTCCTCGATCTGCCCGAAGTCGGTGGTGACGTCGAAGTTGAACTGTGTCGCGAGTTTGGCAAGCTCCGCCTCGGCGCGGCTCATTTTCAGCTCCGCGTCGTACTTCTGGATCTTTCGCTTCAGCTCCTCGAGCTTCTTCACGGCGTGCTCGATCTTGGTGACGTTGTTGCCGTAGGCCGTCTCGTGGAGCCTGAGCTGCGCTTCGTTCTCCTCGAGCTCTTTCTTGGCCTTCTGGAGTTCGAGGGCGAACTTCGCCGCCGTCTCGCGTTCACCGGCCTTGAGGTAGGCCTTCACCTGGGCCTCGAGCTTGGCGACGTGGGATTTGTTGGTCTCGACCTGACGACTGACCCGCTCGACGAGGGCCCGGTATTTCTCCAGGCCTTCCCGGCCGTCCTTCATCTGGTCGACCGCCTTGTCGTACTCGTACTGGAGCTGGGCGATCGGGTCGGCCGTCCAGAAAAAGTTGGCGATCTTGTTCATCTGGGCCGCGAGGGACTTCCAGAGCTTTCCGAGGATCATCGACGACATCTCCGTGAAAACGGCAGGATTGGCTGCAGACGGACCTTCGTCATACCCCCCATTCCAATGGGCGTCAAACAGGCGGCACCGGCCGCGCGATCGCCACCGCTCCCCCCTCCGCTCCACTCGGCCGCGCCCGCCCCCGTTTCCGGCGGAAGGGTCATTCGCCGACAGCCGGCCGAGCCTTGGTTGACCGCAGCACCAGCGGCTGCTGCAGTCACCAGCGGCTCATGCGATCACCAACTCGTGCAAAGCGCCCTCCCGTGACGATGCCCCGGCGGCGGCAGCCTGGAAAGACCCTCTCCACGGACGGCTAGCGGGTCACCTTGATCCCTGGGTGGGCGTCGCGGAACGTGGCCACGGCGTCATCCGAGAGACCGGTGAAGCTGACGTCGACGGACTTCAACCCCGGCAGATCGGCGAGCGTGGAGAGGGTGGCGTCGGTCACCTTGGTGCCTGACAGATCGAGGGTCGCGAGCTTCGTCAGGCCGGTGAGCTTGCCGACTCCGGCGTCGGTGACACGGGTGTTCTTCAGCGAGAGCTTCGTCAGACCGCCGAGCTTGCCGACGGTCTCCATGCCGGCATCGCCGACACGGGTGTCCCAGAGATCGAGATCGGCGAGCTTAACGAGCCTTCCGAGGTGGGCGACGCCGGCGTCCCCGATGCGGGTCTCGGCGAGATCGAGGAGGACGAGATTCCCGAGATCCGAAAGCGCCGCGAGCGATTCGTCGTTGATGAGCGTGCCCCGGAGTTCGAGGCGCTTCATCTTCGAGAGCTTGGCGACATGGGCAAGCCCCTTCGCTCCGATGAACGTGCGCATCACGTTCATCTCGTCGATGTCGGTCTTGTCGGCGAAAGGCTCGAGACCGCCATCCCCCACCTGCCCATCCTCGACGGCGAAGCCCCGGAGCTTGGGAAGGGCGGCGAGCTGTTTCAGTCCACGATCACTGACGCTCGGGCAACGGAGCTTGACCCGCTCCAGGCTCGGCATCTTGGCGACATGCTCCACGCCGGCGTCGGTCACGAGGGAGCAGCCACGGAGATCGAGAACCCGAAGCTTGACGAGCGGCGCGAGATGCGCGAGCCCGGCGTCGGTGAAGTTGTTGTAGAGGAGCACGAGCTGCTCGAGCCCCTGCATCTTCGCCACGGTCTCGAGAGCCGCGTCGGACATGTTGCTCGAGCGGCGGAGGTTGAGCACCTTGAGATTCGCAAGCCCCACGAGTGGCGCCAGGCCGGCGTCGTTGACGTCGGTGTTCTCGAGGACGAGTGTCTTCAGGCTGGCGAGCTTCGCCACGGCAGGCATCCCGGCATTCGTGACCTCGGCGCCCCACAGCTCGAGCGACTCGAGGCCCTCGAGCGCCCCGAGCGCGAGAATGTCGGCGTCGGTGGCCGGACGATCGGAGAGATCGACCTTCGTCACCTTCCCCTCGGGGCCGTAGTCGACCGCGCCGCCACGGGCCTTCACCATCTCGACTGCCTTGGCCTCGGCCGGAAGCGGTTCGAGGGCCCGCGCCGGGACCGGGGCAACCAGACCGAGGGCAACCACCACCGCCACCACCGTGCGACGCATGCGCATCACGAATCTCCTGCTGTCGAACTGACGACGATCACACCTCCCCGATCGTACCCTGCTCGAGCGGAATCGGTCCTCCGGCAACCCGCACCGAAAAAAAACACCCTGTTCCCGGCCGGTGGGGCCGAGAACAGGGTGTCGGATTCCGTGCCGCGACCGCTCGCCGCCGCGACGGCTACCGTCAGGCGCCGCCGCTCCGCAGCACCTTCCAGCCGTCGCGGGCCGTCGGGCGGATGACGTGATCGACTTCCGGGGCATTTTTGGCGATCATTTTCGCGGCATCCCACTCGATCTTCTTCCCAGCCACCTCGGCGCCATCGGCGGCCCACACGGCGAGGTTGCCAAGGAGGATCGTCTCCGTGAGCGGCCCGGCGTAGTCGGGGAAGTTCGACATCGCCTGCGGGCCACCCTTGATCGCCTCGACCCACTCCTCGAAGTGGCCGGGCGACTTCGTGTAGGCCACATCGGCCGGTGTCGATCCGCTCTTCAGCTTGAAGCCGTTCTCGCAGTAATCGCCCGGCGCGTAGAGGGTGTCCTTCTCGCCGATCACGAGAATCCCGCTCGACGCGGTCTTGAAGGGATCGTCGCCCTCCCCCTTGTACCCGGCGAACAGGGCCTGATCGGGGAGTTTGCCGCCGTCGTACCACTTCACCTTCACCTGCTCGCGATCGCCCAGCTTCGGGAAGTCGAAGTCGATGATCGACCACTTCGGATAGGTCTCCTTGTTGTGGCCGCTGGTGAGCGCCTGGACGCTCGCCGGATCGCGGAGATTGAGGGCCATGAACGGCATGTTGAAGGTGTGGCATGCCATATCGCCGAGGGCTCCCGTGCCGAACTCCCAGAAACCACGCCACGCGAAGGGGTGGTAACCGGCGGCGTAGGGGCGAACGGCAGCGGGCCCGAGCCACACGTCCCAATTCAGATTCTCCGGAACCGGGGCTTCCGCCGGACGGCCCCCGCCCTGCGGCCACACCGGGCGGTTGGTCCAGACGTGGAGTTCCTTGACCCGGCCGAGGTTGCCCCCCTTGATGAAGGCGGCCGTCTGCCGCAGCGAGTTGGTGGCGGTGCCCTGATTGCCCATCTGCGTCGCCACCTTCTGGCTGCGGGCGATCTCACCCATCAGCCGTGCCTCGGCGATCGACTTCGTGAGCGGCTTCTGGCAGAAGCAAGCCTTGCCGAGATTCATGGCCGTCACGGCCGCCATCACGTGAGTGTGATCGGGGGTACTGACAGTGACCGCATCGATCTCCTTCCGCATCTCCTCGAGCATCTTGCGGAAGTCGGAATAGGTCTTCGTCCCCTCGAAGGCTCCTTCCGCCCGCTTGAGTTGATTGGCATCGACATCGGCGACGGCGACCACCTTGCCCGAACGGCCTGCGTCAGCGGAGTCGCTCTGCCCCTTGCCGCCGACACCGACACAGGCGAATCGGATCTCCTCGTTGGCACCCTTCGTGCCCTGGGCCCGGACCTCCGGGGCGACGAAATACCCGGCCGACACGGCAGCAGTGGCCGCCGAGGCAGCGAGGAAGTCGCGGCGGGAGGGGGCGAGACGGGGCGAACGGCGGCGGGGCATGGAAGTCACTCCGGAAGAATGGGGAGGTCTTTGGGACGCTGGCCTCGGAATCCAACGACAGGCGTCGGAGAGGGGCACGACCGAAGACGACACGCTCCGCCGCCCCCGGACGGCCGAAAGGATATCCTCGTCGCCGCGTCGGTCGCAACTGGTCTGCCGTGCCGTCGCGGATGCTTCGGTCCCAGGGCGGACCGGCGGGGTGATCAACCCGGCTCGCCGGTACCGACCAGCCGCACAAGCCCGTCCACCGAATGCTGGACGTCATCCGCACGGAGCCGCACCTCCTCGGCCGCTTGGGCCGAGCGTTCCGCCTCCGCGGCGTTCTCCTGCACGACCCTGTCCATCTCCATCACCTTCACATTGACCTGCTCGACGGCCCGAGCCTGGTCCTCGGCGGCGACCACGATTCTCGCGACCTCACCGGCGATGTGGTCGACCCTTTCGGCGGCGCGGACCGAACAACTCCGGGTGCGCTCGGCAAGCCGCTCCCCCTCGCGCACCGACGCGATCACTTCCTCGATTCTGGTCGCGGTGTCGCGGGCCGCCGCGGCGGCCCGCATCGCCAGATTCCGCACCTCGGTCGACACCACGGCAAATCCCTCTCCGGCGCTGCCTGCCCGCGCCGCCTCGACAGCGGCATTGAGGGCGAGGAGATTGGTCTGGAACGCGATCTCGTCGATCGATTTCACGATCTTCGAGGTCGACTGCGCGGTGGTCGCGATGGTGGTGATCGACGAGGAGAGTGAATCGATCGCACCACCGGCCTCGGCGACGGCCGCACGGGCCTCGTCGGCCAGCCCGTCGGCACGGCGTGCCCCCGCTGCGGTCTCGCGCGTCGAGGCGGCCACCTCGTTGATCGTCGACGCCGTCTCCTCGAGGGCCGCCGCCTGCTCGCTCGACCGTCGGGCCAATTCGTGGCTGGCGTCTGCCAGTTGCGTCGACACCCCATCGAGATCGTGGCTGGCATCGGCGAGGACTCCAGCCGCCCCGTTCACAGGCCCGATCACGGTGCGGAAGATGGCCACCCCGATCGTCACGAGCGCTCCTACCGCGACGCCGATGAGGCCGATGAGGAGGCGGAAGAGCATCCGCGAGCGATCGATGTGACTCTGGACGTCTTCGGCCGTGCGCTGCTCGACGAGACCGAAGAACCGATCGATCGGCGCCATGATCCGTGCCTTCTCGCGGTGGTACTCGGTGCCGTGCATCCGCGCGGCAGGCAGGAAGTCTCCCTCGGCATCAGGAGCGCGCGCCGTCGCCGCGACCGCGTTCATCGCTTCCGTCTCCAAGCTCACCAGTCCGTCGGAGTTCGCCTGCGACTCGCGAAGCAGGGCGAACTCGTCCGCGGTGAAGCCCTCGGCCTCCATCAGGTCCTGGAGGGCGGCGGCCTTCCCGTCGGGGCGAGGCTTCTCGTCTTTGACGGCCATCAGATCCCAGTAGATGCGTTCCGGTGACACCGGCCGCGGACGTGCTCCGTTGCGGATCTCGAGGACCGCGTCGTACTGAGCGCGGAACCGCGGGTCGGCGGTGACGACGTACGTCCGCGCCAGCCTGGTGAGATCGTCGGAGCTCTGCCGCAACTCGTCGGCGAGCAGATAGGAGCGAAACCGCCGCTCCTGGGCCGCGAGCATCGACCGCTCGTTGCCGAGCATGAACGTCGTGATCGCGGCGATCGCGATGAGAAACAACAGCATCCCCCCGAGTGCGGCGACCACCGCCCTTCCCAATCTGCTCGTCGTGTTCATGCCTGCATGGGGCCGAGGCCCCCTCCATCGATGTTGTCCCGAGGGGAGCGTACTTCAGGGACCGCCCCGATGCCGGACTGGCCCGCCATCCCCGGACGGAGGACCCGAAAAACTGGTCGAAGCGGTGGAATCGGATTCGCCCCGCCCCCACCATCCTGCCGATACCACCAGACGTCGGCGATGGCGGCGGTTGCCACCCCGCCGTCCCACCGGCCCAGCACCTCGAGCACGCACCCCGTGAAGGAGAACGCATGGCCACCAAGAAAACAGCTTCTGCACCCCCTGCCCTGCGGATCACGCTTCCCGATGGTTCGTCCGTGGTGGGAAGCCAGGCAAGTCTGGCAAAGATCCTCGAGCTGACCCTGTTCCGCGTCGGGCACGCTCCCGTCCGCCAGCCTGCGGTTCGCGTCGCTTCCCAGACCCGCCGCGCCGCCTGAGCGGCGGGCGTCAGGCCCCGCGGTTTCGCTGAGTGGCGAGGATCGCGGCGTACACCCCTTCCGCCCGCTCGAGAAGTGCCTCAGGCCCCGAGCGGGCGATCGCATCGATCCGGGCCGCCTCCCCCATCGACGTGCGACGTAGCGGATCGTCGAGGAGCGCACCGATCGCCATCGCCCAATCGTCGGCGGAGCGGGCGATGGACCCGGTCTCCCCGTCGATGACAGCGGCCGCGAGGGGCCCCGTCGCCGCCGCGACGGTCGGCACGCCGACGACCGCCGCCGTGAGGCAACGGATCGGGCTCTTCGCCTCGCAGAACGGATTGCCGACTTCGAGCGGTGCGAGATTGACGTCGAACCGCGCCACCTCTGCGTGGAGATCGAGGAGTGACACCGCCGGGCGAATCTCGATCCGCCCGACGTGACAGGCAAGTTCCGGCACCGCGCCGACGTCGAGATGCCCGACGACGACGAGTCGGACATCCTCGCGTCCCGCGAGCAGATCGGCCAGCGGCCGCGCGATCGTGGCGAAATCGCGATGATGTGTCGGCGTGCCGCTGGCGAAGCCGACGCGCAGCAGGCCGTCGAGCGACGACGGCTTCGGCCGGAGCAAGGCCTGCTCCGCCGCGGCGAGCATCATCGTGCCGAGCCCGTTGGGAAGAAGGTGGACATCCGGCACGATCCCGGCGACGGCGGCAGCCAGGGCAGGCGTGGTCACGATGCAGGCGTCGCTCTCCGCCAGAGACCGGCGGTGGAGGGCAGCGTCGGCGAACCATCGCTGACGCTGCTCCTCGGGCAATCTCTCGATGAAGGCGATCTGTCCGGCTGCCATCACGGCCGGATCGAAGACGAGATCGTCGATGTCGTGGACCAGGGGGATTCCGCGGGCTCCGGCCCGGTCGCGGACGGCCGCCATCCGCTCGCCCCACTTGGCACGAAACACCGTGACCACGTCGGCGGCATCGACCGCTTCGGCCACACAGGCGTCGTCGAGCGGCAAGGCGGAGACCTGCCAGCCGCGCGCGGCGAGGGCCGCCGCCGCATGGTCCACCCGGTACACATGCCCCGCGCTCCGCGGGGCACCCGACAGAAAAAGCACCC
>Ga0208484_1000215_pt1 | contig 14625 bp, 10 predicted proteins | sample LakMenEpi09Aug11_FD_150682 | JGI IMG/M metagenome (GOLD analysis project Ga0208484, IMG submission 150682) | Freshwater microbial communities from Lake Mendota, WI - 09AUG2011 deep hole epilimnion (SPAdes) | ecosystem: Environmental > Aquatic > Freshwater > Lentic | place: Lake Mendota, Madison... | reverse complement strand
AGCCGACGACCGCGCCCTCGACCGTCGCCCCACTCACCGCCGCGGCCGCCTCGACGGCAGTGAGGTGGGCGCGCATCAGCCCCGGCTTGTCCCGCCCGGCGCGGATCCGCTCGATGACCACCGGTCGACCAGTGACGATCGACAGCGTCAGCGACGAGCGGAGGACCTGCCCGCCCCCTTCCCCCTCCGCCCCGTCGACGTGGATGGCGGTAGACTCCCCCGAGCGATGTGACTCAGTCATCGGCCTTGTCTCCGTCCTTGATGACGAACCGGGCCCGGAGCCGGGCCACTTCGCTGGCGAGGCCGGCGAGCTTCACGCTCCGCAGCACCTCGTCGAAATCCTTGTAGGCGGCAGGGGCCTCGTCACGCGGATACTGCCGGCAATTGCTGAGAATGTCCTTCTCGGCGAACGATCGATCGATGGCAGCCTGATCGAGGGCCCGGATCGCCGCCTTCCGACCCATCGCCCGGCCGGCGCCATGATTGACGCTGAAGCAGGACCGGCTGGCGCCGGGATCGGCGACCATCACGCACGATCCGGCCTGTGGATTGCCCGGGAGGAGGATCGGATGGCCCGTCTCGGCGTATCGTGTGCCGGCGAGCGCATGGTGACTGGCCGGGAAGGCGCGCGTCGCCCCCTTGCGATGGACCCACGCCGGCCGCCCCTCGACGACCTCCCGGCGGGCGATGTTGTGGCTGATGAAGTAAACGAGATCACCTTGAACGCCGGGGAACACCTCTCGGAAAGCCTCGAGGACCAGCGCGTTGATGAGGAGGTGGTTGAGGGTCGCGAAGTTGGCACCGAGGGCCATGTCGTCGAGGTAGGCATCGGCCTCCGGGGTCCCCAGCGGCGCGTAGACCAGTTCCTTGTCGCCGCCCGGGAGCGGTATGTCCCACCGTGCGAAGCGCTGCTGGAGGTCACGAAACTGCCCCGAAGCCAGGGTGTGCCCCAGACCGCGAGACCCGCAGTGGGAGAGAAACGCCACCTTGCCGTCACGGAGCCCGAAGACCTCGGCCACACGCCGGGCGCGGTCGTCATCACAGACGTGCACCACCTCGCACTCGCCGAAATGATTGCCGCCGCCATAGGAGCCGAGCTGGGCGACCTTGGCATGGAAATTGTTGATGCTGCCGGTGTCGAGATGGCGCTCGAGGCGCGCACCGAGGGCGCCGCTCGTGCCGTCGTGGCCGTCGTGGCGGGAGTCCTCACAGCGCGACGCCCACTCCGGCGGAATACCGAGCGCGGCGCAGACTTCCGCGGAGGCCCCCTCGACGAGCAACTGCCGCCCCGTGTCGGTCGACACCTCCCGTCCCTTCTTCACATGCCGCTGGCCGCGTCCGGCCCCGGTGGGGATCCGGTCGCAGACCGCATTGATGAGGGCCCGGCGCACTTCCCTGTCGACGACGGCGTCCTCGGGCAGATCGAACTGCAGGAGGCTCATCGAACACTTGATGTCGACCCCGACCGGTCCCGGATAGACATGCGTCGGCGAGACGAGCACGCAGCCGACAGGAGCACCGTACCCGCAGTGGCCGTCCGGATTGAGGACGAGATCAGTGACCCCCGGGGCGAGCCTCGAATTGACCGCCTGCTGGAGGCAGATGGTGTCGAACGACGCGCGGATCGCCGGCGTGCCGATGACGGTGATCGGCGGTGTGCTCGCGCCGGTGGGAAGGATTCCGGTGGCGTCGCCGGTGGGATGGATCTCGTGCATCGACATTCCTTTCAAGTGGGGACGCTCGAGGCGCCCGTGGGGGACCGTCGTCCGTGCGAGCTGTCCGACTCGCGGTTCCGTCGAGACTCACCAGCAGACCACGTGCCAGCGGAACGCGCCCCCTCCAGCGAATACACAACCCCTAACCAAATAGGAGTTTACGTCACATGATCCGGAAGCCGCCCACCACCTCGTCGGCCAGCAATCGATCTGGAGATATCGGGATTTATACTCCGGGATATGCATGCTCAACGGAAAACCATCGTCATCGGCATCCTCGGCGGCCGTCTCGATGCCGGGCAGTCCGAGGAACGCTGGGGGAGGTGGCGACCGACCGTCGCCGTGTGCCAGCACGAAGATCTCGTCGTCGATCGCTTCGAGCTCATCCATCTTCCTTCAGAGCACGATCTGGCATCCACGGTGGCGGCTGACATCGGTTCGGTCTCCCCGGAAACCGACGTCAGGCTCCATCCGATCGCGGTCGCCGATCCCTGGGACTTCGAGGAGGTGTTCGCGTCGCTCCACGGCCTGGCCCGATCGCTGGTCCTCAGGGCCGACGACGAGAACTACCTCGTTCACATCACCACAGGCACCCACGTCCAGCAGATCTGCCTGTTTCTCCTCACCGAGTCGCGGCACTTCCCGGGACGTCTCCTCCAATGTTCACCGCCCCGCCGCGGCAGGGGCGATGCGGGGAGATGGCGGACGATCGACCTCGATCTTTCCCGCTACGATTCCATCGCCGCCCGATTCGCGCTCGAACAGCGGGAGGATCTGTCGTTCCTGAAGTCGGGAATCGACACCCGCAGTCCGGGCTTCAACGCCCTCGTCAGCCGGATCGAACGCGTGGCGATCGCCAGCACCGCCCCGATCCTCCTCACCGGCCCGACAGGGTCGGGCAAGTCACACCTGGCGCGGCGGATCTACGAGCTCAAGCGACGCCGGGGCCAAGTGAGCGGGGAGTTCGTGGAGGTGAACTGCGCCACACTCCGCGGCGATCAGGCGATGTCGGCGCTGTTCGGCCACGCGCGGGGAGCCTTCACCGGTGCCGCGGCGGCCCGGGCCGGCCTCCTCCGCGCGGCCGACGGGGGCGTGCTGTTCCTCGACGAGATCGGCGAACTGGGCATCGACGAGCAGGCGATGCTCCTCAGGGCGATCGAGGAACGACGCTACCTGCCGGTCGGCTCCGACACCGAGATGACCAGCGCCTTCCAACTCCTCGCCGGGACGAATGCCGATCTCCCGGCCGCGGTCGCCGCCGGACGCTTCCGTGACGACCTTCTGGCTCGCATCAATCTGTGGAGCGTGCGGCTTCCCGGGCTCGCCGATCGGCGTGAGGACATCGAGCCGAATCTGGACTACGAATTGGAACGATTTGCCACCCGCAGCGGGCGACGCGTGACGATCAATCGCGAGGCCCGCGCGAGATTCCTCGCCTTCGCCGAAGGGCCCGACGCCCCGTGGAGCGGCAACTTCCGCGACCTCGGCGCTGCCGTCGTTCGGATGGCGACACTCGCCCCCGCGGGGCGGATCGGTCTGGCCGATGTCGACGAGGAGATCGACCGGTTGCGGTCCTCATGGGCCCGGGTAACGCCTGCCGACACCGACGACGGCCTCTCGCAGGTCCTTCCTGCGGAGCGGATCGCCACCCTCGACCGTTTCGACCAGCTCCAACTCGCGGCCGTGATCGCCGTCTGCCGAAGGTCACGATCGCTCTCCGCCGCTGGGCGGGAACTGTTCGCCGTGTCGAGGCAGGCGAAGGCGAGCCCGAACGACGCCGATCGCCTCCGCAAGTACCTGGCCCGCTTCGGGCTCGCATGGACCGACGTGTCATCCCCCTGACGCGACCACCGCCGGGGCGGGCACGGGGCACGGTCTGGCGATCCACCGCTGCCAGTCACCGCCCGCCGTCGACACATCGATCCTCTCCCGAATCGATCGCGGGCACGACGACCCGGCCGATGACACCTGCCAGGTGATCCATGCCCCCTTTCAATCGGCCGTATCGAGGCGGCCCACGACGAACGTGGCCGGTGGGACGAACCGGGAAGGTACACCCGCTTCGTCCCACACCCGCACCGTCCAAAAGACGCGCTCGCCGGACGGAAGCGCTTTTCCTCCCCACACGATCGAGAGGGTCTCGTCGGACTCGACGACCCCCGAATCCCATCGGTCGGCTTTGCCCGGCTCGAGAAACCGGGGCGCCGAGGCGGCGAGGATCTGATACTTCGTCTGCCTCAGGCCCCGCCGCGTTCCCGCGACGGCGTCGTAGCGCCACGAGAACCGTGGCGCCCTTGCATCGATGCCGACAGGATCGGCGAGCCACTCGCACTGCATTCCCTGCGGTGCGAGGCCGTCATTCGGCGGCGTGATCCCGCCGTAGGCCTGCCCCGAGGGCTCGTCGCCCGTCAGGCCTGCCGCAACCGTCTCGATCGTCGCTCCCGGGGGGCCGTCGATCTCGATCCCTTCGGGAACGCGGATCGTCGTCTGGATGCTCCCGTCCGGATGCTGCTCGTGGCGGACGAAGAGCGCACCGTGCGGGGTCGGATAGGTCCCCTCCGCCCATCGGAGCTTCCCGAGGCTCGGCTCGACACGGAGCTTCTTCATGCCCGGTGCGAGCACCGACACGCCGAGGACGCGACGGGAGAGGAACGACGTCGGTCCGCTCGCCCAGCCGTGGCAGAGGCTGTGGCGGAAGCCCTCGTAGCAGTAGGCCCCGCAATCGCCGTGGATGTCCTTCTTCCCCGCCGGCACCAGTTCGTCGATCCGCCCGGCGTTCTCCGTCCAGGCCAGCTCGAAATCCTCCCACAGCGTGGTCGCCCCGAGATCGAGCATCCCGCCCCAGTAGACGCGGATCAAATCGAGGGCGGCATCGATCTCCCCTGCTTCGGCGAGTGCCTCGAGGACATAGACACCGTAGAACGTCGACACCCCCGCTGCCCCGCCCGGGAGGAGCGTCTGCTCGGCGGTCGCTTTCGCGTCGCGCATCCCGGCGAGGGCCAAAAGCGCCGCCCCCGACTTCGAGCCATTCACGTCGGGCACCACCTTCCGCCCCCGGTCAGCCGCATCCCGGCAGATGCCCGCGACACGCTCGTCGCCGAGCACGTCCATCAGCCTGGCTCCGGCGTCGAGCGTCATCACGAGCAGCCCCTGGAGGCCCGCCGTCACCCCTTCCTGATTCGGCGAACTCGGCCAGTCGAGGAACCGCAAGCCGTCGATCCGCTCCCGGCCATCCTCGCCGACGAGCGCCGCGAGCCGCTCGAGGAGCTTCGTGAGATACGGACGTTGCTGCTCGAGATACTCTTCGTCACCGCGATGCATCCACAGCTCATCGTGAATCAACACCCACCACATCGAGTAACTCGAGATCCCGTTCATCCATTCGGTGACGGGAGTCGCGTCACGGGTGAGATCGAGCGACTTCGGTACGACGTCGTCGTGGCCGAAGACCGCCTGGATCGAGCGAAACTCGGGGTGCATGTCACCGATCCACACCAAGCGGTCTCGTTTGATGCCGTCCCAGAGATAGTCCTGCATGCAAAGGTGAACGGTGTCGGCTCCCACCTGCCAGACCCGGTCGAGGCGCGGATCGCTCGAGCGGAACGACCCGATCCGCGGCAAGTCGCGAACGCCGAGCTTCGCGCGCACCTGCGAGAGCATCACCGTCTTGCCGGGGTCGATCGCGTCGATCCGCACGAACCGAAACCCACTCGGCCCGACCGTCTGCGTCCCCAGCCAAGGGAGCGTGACGACGGAATCGCGGATCGCATGGTCGTTCTGGGCGTTCTTGGTGCCGAGGTCGGCCATCGCCTCGCTTGCCGATTCACCGAATCGGACCCTGACACGGACCGGATCCTTCGTGGGGGCAAGCGGCGTGTAGAGCTCGACGTGCCCCTGGATCTCCCTGCCGAAGTCGAGGAGCACTCCCGCGGGTTCTCCGTCGCCCGCGGTCAAGGTGCAGGGCGGCACGGGAGCCGCGAGCAACGGTTGCGGTGCCTGGGGGACGAGGAGCGACTCGACGTTCGTCACCCCCTTCTCGCTCTGCCAGACGATCCGCGTCGGCACGACGTCGAACTGCACGACCGGACTGCGGACTCCGGGGATCGCGAGTTCGCCCCCATCCGTCCGCCCGATCGTTCCCGCCGTCACAAGGGCGATGGCCAACGCCACAAATCCCCCCACCGCCTCACGCCCGCGCATGCAAGCTCCTTCGAAAAAAGAACGGTCGTTCGTCACCCCGACTCCCCGGCCACAAGCTGGGCCCAGCCGACGCCCCCGAGCGTCAGTCGACCTTCATCCACATCGGCGCGGCCACGAACCAGAGGATCGTTGAAACCAACATGATCCCCTTGACGGTGTCGAGCGGCATCGCCCCGAAGAGAAACGCCATCGGTGGGAGAATCGTGCCGGCAAGCGCAGCAAGACCGACGACCTTGGCCGGAGTGTGGTAGGGGGACTTCTCGGAGGATGTCGACACGTCAGGCTCCCGTGGCCAGTCTGCCGCCGCGGCGAGCGCCGCCGGCGAGCTTCGAGAGGAGGATGTAGAGGATGCCGCAAAGAATCGTGCAGGGAAGCGGGAGATACCACGGGGGCACCTCGAATCCCCACGGATTGACAGGCGAGACGGCCGTCATCGACAGGCCGACGAGCACCGGCACGAGCCAGGCCACGAGAACAGCCATGTTGAAGGACGTCCCGCTCTTTTCCGCAGGATCGCGGTCGATCCCCACACGGTCGGCGAGGAAATGGTCGACGACGATCAGCCCCCCCACCGGCGCGAGGATCGTGCCATAGACACCGACGAAATCGAGGAGCCGCATCGCAAAGGCCGGAAAGATCCCGGCCGCGATACAGACGGCGCCGGCGAGGAGCGTCGCTCCGGTTCTCGAGAGCGCCGGGAGCACCCCTTGGAAGGCGAGCCCTGCCCGATAGATCGTCGGATTGGCGGTCGTCCATCCGGCGATGATGATGCAGACGAGCCCGGCCCAGCCGACGGCATCGTTGACCATCGTGCCTGGGTCCTTCCCTTCCTGCGGGCTGACCCCCTTCTCCTTCACCCAGTAGATGAGGAGCAAGGCCGCGCAGATCCAGGCGACGTAGTGGCCGAGGAACATCCCCGCGGCGCTCGCCCATCCGGCACTCGGCTTCTTCGCGAAGCGGAGCACGGAAAGGTCGGCCATGCCGATGTGCATGGCGGCATTGCAGAACCAGGCGAAGAGAACGATCCCCACGAAGGAGATCGACTGCGTGGTGCCTGGCGGTGGGGTGAGCAGGGCCCAAACGTCGGTCGTCCCCAGTTTCCCCAGGGTCACGATCGCACAGGCGAGGAAAATCAAGAACATCCACGGGGCGGAGTAGTGTCCCACCAAGGCGACGACGTCATAGCCTTTGAGCGCCACGAAGGTCATCGCCGCCCCGATGGCGATGCAGGAGACGATCCAGGCGGGGCCGGTGGGCATCGTCGAGGAGAACGTCGGCATGGCGATCGTTCCCTCGGGGAAGAACGGCCCGACGGCGGTCGCCGACACCGTGATCATCGATCCGGCGAGGAAGCAGAAGAGGAGGCCGTTGGCGAGGTTGTAGAGCGTCACCAAGCCGCGTCCGGCGATCTTCTCCATCTTGAAGTAGAGCGTGAGCCGCTCGCTGCAGGCGATCGGCGCCGTCAGGTACCGCCAGGTGAGGACGGCGAGAAGATTGCCGATCAACAGACCGACGATCAGGCTGAAGGCATCGGCCCCCCACTTCACGAACAGCGGGCCGATCATGAACTCGGTGCCGGCGGTGTGCTCGCCGGCATACATGCCCCAGAAGGCGCTCGGACCTTTGAGGGCCCGCTCCGGGACCCGGATCCGCTCGTACTCGGAGCCGACGGCCGGCGACTCGACCTCGTCGACCATCCCGTGTCCGGCGTGCCCGCGATCGTTCGGCGTCATGTCCGTTTCCCCGTGACCTGATCCTCGTAGCGGCGGATGTCGGCGAGCCACGACTCTCCGACCGGCACCCCCTCGACCTCACAGTGGTAGTCCCACACCGCCCCGAACGGAAGCCCCTTGGCCTCCTCCTGCAGCGCGAGACGGGTGGTCGTGTCCCCCGCCTGCTCCGCCGCCCCGATCCCAGGGGGCTCGAGAAGCGCGAGCAGCAGTGCCTTGAGCATGTTCCGCGTGCCGATCGTCCAGGCGGCGATCCGGTTGATGCTGGCATCGAAGTAGTCGAGGCCGACGTGCACGCGCGAAGGATCGCCACAGGCGACGATCTCCCGGGCGATCGCCTGGAGATCGTCACTGAAGGTGACGACATGATCGCTGTCCCACCGGACGCCGCGGCTGACGTGGAGGAGGATCTCCGGCAGGTAGAGCAACACGCTCGAGATCTTGTCGGAGATCGTCTCGGTCGGATGGAAGTGCCCGGCATCGAGGCAGAGGAGCTTCTTCCTGGTGATCGCGTAGCCGAGGTAGAACTCCGCCGACCCGACCGTGCAGGCCTCGGCCCCGATCCCGAACAGCTTCGGCTCCACCGCGTCGAGCACATGCTTGGCCGGAAGGCTCTTCTCGAAGACGGCGTCGAGCGAGTCGGCGAGCCTCGCCCTGGCCCCCATCCGATCGGCGGGCGTGTCCTTGAAGCCGTCGGGAACCCAGACGTTCGTCACGCACGGGGAACCGAGGGCCTTGCCCATCGCCGCGCCGATTTCACGGCTCCGACGACAATGCTCGATCCAGAATCTGCGGATACCCTTGTCGGCGCTGGCGAGCGTGAAACCGTCGGCGGCCTTCGGATGGGCGAAGCAGGTGGGATTGAAGTCGAGGCCCACGCCCCGCTCCTTCGCCCAGGCGATCCAGTGCTTGAAGTGGGCCGGCTCGATGGCGTCGCGGTCGACTTTCTTGCCGGCGAATTCGCCGTAGAAAGCATGGAGATTGAGCCGGTGACTTCCCGGAATGAGCGCGAGCGCCTGGTCGAGATCGGCCCGCAGTTCATCCGGCGTGCGGGCACGGCCCGGATAGTTTCCCGTCACGGCCAATCCGCCACCGATCGCGTCCCCCTGGTTTTCGAAGCCGCCGACGTCGTCCCCTTGCCAGCAGTGGAGCGAGACGGGGATCGCCCGCAGCCGCTCGAGCGCCTTCTCGACGTTGACGCCCACGGCCGCATACCGCTCGCGGGCGAGTTTCCAGGCGGCATCGACCTGCTTGGGGGAGGCCTTGGCGGGGGCACGGGAAGCGCGGGGCATGGTCATCTCTCGGGAAGTGACGTTGGCGACACGGTGGGCGGACAATGCGATGAAGGAGCGGGCCGACGGGCGAACGCCCGACTCACAGTTCCCCCTTCACACCGAGCTCATGGAAATAGTGGCCGACTTTCTTCTGGTTCTTGAGCAGCCAGTCGATCGAAGGCTCGTTGTTCATCGCCTTGTGGATTGCCTTTGCGGTCGCCGCCCGGTGCGTCTCGAAAAGCACCTCGTGATCGATCTTCACCTTCGGATCGGCCACGGCGGGATCGAGCCACACCGCCACGATGACACCGATGTCGTTGACGGCCCCCTTGGGGATGTCACCGGCCCGGACCGCATCGAGGACGGCATTGGCCACCGCCGCCTGCACCGTCCCCATGAGGATGTTCGTGTAGCGGGCGTTGGGGGCGGTGTACTTGCTCACCATCAGCGTCGCCGGCCGCACCTGCACGTCGCTGTTGAGGATCGCCCAGACGCGCGTGTGCCCCTTGACCTGATCACCGATCAGATTGGCGATAGCGTGGCCGACCGGCCCGTCGAGTTCGCCGATCACCACCTCCGGCTCGGCTGCACTCCACGCCTCGTCCGCCTCGACGAGCGCCTCCCCCGTCCGCATCACGATCCTCTTTCGCGCCATCGTTGAACTTCCTGTGGTATTCCGAATGGGTGGATGGGCGGGTCGTCGACGGCCCCCGCCGGAATGAAAGGGGCCGACACGGGCGATCGATCCCCCTGGGCAGAGATTGTGCTTCCGCCTCGCCGAAAAACCAACCCGATCGACGGATCGGCCTTCGTCAATTGCCTGACGGAAATCGTGCACCGCGCCCGGATGTCACTCTCCCGGCACCCGGGCGATGATCCGCACCGGGCCGCCGCTCCCCCCGGCGATCTTCATCGGGAGCGCCACGACGAACGCACCCGTCGCCGGGATCCCGTCGAGCGCCGCCACGTTCTCGATCACCGGGATGTTCGCCCCGCACAGCGCCTGGTGGCTTTGAAAGTGCGTGGACGGGCCGTGATCGATGCTGGCAGTGTCGATGCCGATCGCCTTCACACGGCGATGCTCCGCGAGCCACTTCGCCGCCTCCGGGGCAAGGCCCGGAAACCGCAGTGCCGCCACCCCCTCGGCGCCATGGAGCTCCGTGCCGAGATAGGCCTTGCGATCAGGCCAACGCGAGGCCCAGCCGGTCTTGAGGAGCACGATCACATCGACGAGTTGCCGATGATGCCTCTCCTCCCAGGCAACGAGGTCGTCGGCCGAAATCAGATAGACCGGATCGGCGGCACACTTCGCCGACACGTCGATGACCACGGCATCGCCGACGAACCGCTCGACGGGGATCGCGTCGGCGGTCTGACCGGTCGACGAAAAATGCCGTGGGGCGTCGAGATGGGTCCCACCGTGTTCGGCCGTCGTGAACCGGTTGGCGGCGTAGTAGTAGCCTTTGGGGGTCGGGCCGTTCTTTCCCTCGTCGAATTGAAACCCCTTCTCGGTCGGCCAGAAGATCGTGTCGGCACCGAACGGATGCGTGAGATCGATCCACCGCTCGGCCGCCGCTGCCGGGAGGGGGCCGAGGCCCATCACGACGACGAGCACCACACCGACGATCGCGCCACAGGTCAATCGCCGCATCGATTCCCTTTCCCGCATTTGGCTTCGCTGAATCGTCTCCGCGACGGTGGTCACCGCAGATCAGTTGCCGTTACCACCGTCGGCGGGGGGCACCGAGAGCGTCTCCGGTGCGGAAGCCGGGCCGCCGATCGTGGGGCGGCCGGGCTTGGAAGCAGCGGAGACTCCGCCCCCCTTCACTGGCTCGTTCCCCTGATCGGGGACACGCACCAGAAGCATCTGCTCCACCTTGCCGGTGCCGCCGTCGGTGCCGGCATCGCGGTGGACGAGAACCGTGGTCTGCGACTGCGTGAGGTTCACGAGCCCCGTTTCATAGATCGGCGTCTTCTTGTCGCCGATCGTCCAGGCGGCCCGCTGCGTCTTCTTGTCGACCTTGCCGGTGATGTTCTGCTGCGTGTCGGAGACCGCGTCGTAATACGTGCCGCGGAGGATCCCCGCTTGGTCGATGGCAAGACTCAAAAACGTGCTCGGGGCGGTCTCTTCCTGACGCGCAAGGGCAAATACTCCCAGCGGCCGCCACTGGTCGTCGTCGGCGATCTTGACGGTGGCGTTGCCCTGATCGGCGAGCGTCGCAGCCTGCTGGGCATACTCCGGCGCCGAAGCCACCCGCTCCCCCGACACATAGACGCCGTCATCCTGATAACAGATCGTGCTGCCATAGTTGTAAACCACCGGAGCCTGACCGTAGCCCCCCCAAGTGCAAAGCGGCGCGTAGCCGACACCGGCGCCCCAGCCCATGCCACCCCAGCCGGCAAGCATGCCGACACCGAGTCCGATCCCGAAGCCCCCCCACCACGCGCCTGGCCACCACGCCCCGAAGTGGTTTCCATACCAGCCACGGCCGCCGTACCAGCCGCCCTGATAGAAGTTGTTGCGAATGGTCGAGCCGCGGTTTTCGAGGTTGTTGATCGAGTAGGGGCGGATGCCGCGATCGCCGAGCCCTCGATCGGCCAGGCCCCGATCGCCGAGGCCCCGATCACGAAGATTGTCGAGTTGCGACCGCGAGAACGTCCCTTCCCCCGCGAAGTGACCAGGGCCGACGTCACGAGCGATTCCACCGTCGCGAATCGCTCCGCCGTCGCGTCCTAACCCTCCGTCACGGATGCCCCCATCCCGGACGACACCGCCGTCGCGGACCACGCCCCCGTCACGAAATCCCCCGTCGCGGATCCCACCGTCGGCGAAGCCGCCTTCCCGGAAGCCGCCGTCCCTGATCCCACCGCCGTCGAAGCCGCCGGGACGACCGCCGCCGTCGAAGCCGCCGTCCCGAAACCCGCCATCCCGCATTCCACCGCCGTCGAAGCCGCCGGGACGACCACCGCCACCGCCGCCGTAGCCGCCGAAATGGGCTCCGCCGCCGCCCCCGCCCATCCGAGCGCCCCCTCCTCCGCCGCCACCGCCGTGGCCCCCCCCACCTCCGTGGCCGAAGGCAACCGAAGGGGGCAGCGTGCCGGAGACGAGGAGCGCCGCGACGACCAGGCCGCGGGTGAGGGAATCGAGGCGATCGCAGAGCCGCCGGGGAAAAGGAAAGGTCTTCATGGGGTTGATCCTGGGAGGGAGAGCGGAAGAGTCACCACAGGGAGAGCGGACGCGACAACGAGACTGGCCCGCCACGCGTCGCGGCTCGGTCAACGCTTTTCCTGTCGCTTGAAATGGACGGCTGCCTTGTCGGGAAGGGGGCGGCCGTCGAGGGTGCGTTCGATCGATTGCATGGTGCAGGAGTTCTTACCGGTGGGCACGATCACCTGCACCCAACCGGCGACGTCGCCGACGGCCCCGTCGGCGGTCGTGCCGACGAACCGCCGGTTGAACGACGTGCCGTCGGTCTCGAAAACTCCCTCCGCCCGGGCGCCGGTGGAGTCGAAGACCCACGAGCGGACACTGCCGGTCGCCTTGTCGGGGTGAATCAACTCCACGACGTCGATCTCGGAGGCGGGTTGCCCGTCGCGGGCCGGCGCACGGTGTCGGATTCCCCCGAGGATCACATGCCCGCCGGCGACCCGCTGGTAGCTGGCATCGATCGTGGCACCGCTGTCCGGGTCGGTCGCCTTCCAGGTGCCCACCATCCAGGCAAGGGACTCGACGGCATCGACCTGGCTCGGCTCCACGGTCGACTCGGCCAGGCGCCAGGTGGTTCCCTCGAGAACGCGAAGGCTCTCGAAGCCGGTCTCGATCGGCTTGCCGCCGGGCTCGCGCGTGAAGCTCATCACTCCGCGGACCCGCGCCACAGAGGCTCCGAGCGGCTTCACGCCGGTGATCCGGATGGTGAGGCGAGCTTCGGGATTCGCTTCGAGCCATTCGCGGATCGAGGCCACGATCGCCTCGCGACCCACGATCCTCCCCCCGCCTTCGACGAGTTCTGCCCCATCGGTCCATTGATCGGCGAGCGCTTCGAACCGTCGGCCGTTGGTGGCGTCGACATAGGCCCGCGTCGCCGCGTCGAGCGCCTGCCGGAGCGCTGCGTCATCCGCCTCGCCGTTGCCGTCGGTCGCACTGGCGACGCCGGTTCGGTCGAGCACCGATTCCTGGGCGAGAAGCGCCGTCGCCGGCCCGCTTGCCAGCCATCCCGCCGCCATGGCCAGCACGAGCCTCCGAACCATTCTCCGCCAACGGGCAACCGAGACAGGAATCGGCATCGATGAATCTCCGGCGCGGAATGTGGGCAAGCGTGAGCGGCAGCCGATCGGGCAGCCACCGGTGAACGATCCAATCATAAAAAACAACGACGGAAGCTGCATCGAATCGGTGTGGCGAAGCTCCCCGGGCAACGGTCGGGGGACTCACTCCGGCAGCGCCGCCAGGCAGAAAAGCCGGCCGGCCGAGCGGATGAACAGCCGGCCGTCGGCCACCGCCGGCGACGACCGCACCTCTTCGCCGAGGGGGGTGCGGCCGAGGATCTCGAACGTATCGCCATCGGCGATCACGATCACCTCGCCGTCGGCAGAGACATTGAGAATCGCCCCGCCGACAACTACCGGCGAGCTGGAAAACGTCCCGCCGACACGGCCCCGCCAACGGAGCTCTCCGGTGGCCGCGGTGACGCACGTGACCACCCCCCGATCGCCCCACAGATAGAGCCGCTCCCCCACCGCCAGCGGCGAAGGGACATACGGCGCGGCGGAGCGGTCGAGCTGGTAGGCCACGGCAGGCTCGTGGGGGCGATCAGCCGTCGCGGGAATCTCCACCCCAGGTGCGCGGAGGGCGACGAGCGTGTTGTCGCCACCGCCATCCCCGCAGGTGCCGACGATGATTCGCTCCCCATCGTTCCCGGTGCCCGTCGCCACGACCACCGGGCACGACACCGATCGCTTCGGGAGGCATCTCCGCTCCCAGAGGACGCGACCGGTGGCAGGATCGATGCCTGACAGGCCGTGGGCCATGCTGCCGAGGACGATCAGTGACGCCCGGCCCGCCTCCTCGCTCCCATCGAGGACCAGCGGCGGCGAGTAGGCCGTCCGGGCCTTCTCCCGCTCGAGCGTCCAGCGAATCGTTCCGGTGGCGGTGTCGAGGGCCACGACTTTACTCGGGCCGTCCTGCTCCATCGGCACGACGAGGAGATCCCGCCACAGGCTCGGCGAGCCGGCGAAACCATGCTCGGTGTTGAACGCTCCGAGATCGGCGTGCCAGCGACCTTCCCCCGCATGCGAAAACGCCTCGACCCGGAGATTGTCGCGCGTGCCCCACAGCCAGAAGACCCCGCTGGCATCGGCCACGGGCGTCGACGAGGCGAGGCTGTTTTGGGCATTGAAGGCTTCGACGGGCCCGGGAATCGTCTGCTGCCAAAGAAGCTTCCCGGAGGCCGCGTCGTGGCAGCACAACGTCCGCTCGCACCGGGCGGGGTCGGCCGGGTCGACGAGCGCCGCGGCGGAGTAGACCTGCCCCTGCCAGACCACCGGCGACGAGTGGCCGATGCCGGGGAGATCGACCGACCATGCCCACGTTTCAATGGACGGCGGGAAGCGGCGCGTGCCCCCCTGCCCCGCGGCCTGATCGCCACGCAGCCCGGGCCAGTGGCGTGGCGAACCGGAAACGCCTGCCGGGGAATCGGCTCGGGGGGC
>Ga0208484_1000212_pt1 | contig 14691 bp, 12 predicted proteins | sample LakMenEpi09Aug11_FD_150682 | JGI IMG/M metagenome (GOLD analysis project Ga0208484, IMG submission 150682) | Freshwater microbial communities from Lake Mendota, WI - 09AUG2011 deep hole epilimnion (SPAdes) | ecosystem: Environmental > Aquatic > Freshwater > Lentic | place: Lake Mendota, Madison... | reverse complement strand
GTTGGCCGTCGGCGGCACGTAGCCGAAGACCTCGTCCATCAGGAAGAGGGCCTTGAGCGACGACGTGCCACCTTGCGTGCGCATCCACGAGACGGCCTGGCCGGCGAGCAGCGTGACAAACGCCATCCGCTGCGCGTCGTTCAAGTGCGCGATCGAGACCACGCTCACCCGCGGCTTGCCCTCGGGCGTCCAGAGCAGGCGGCCCACGTCGAGCGGCTCGCCGGTGAGCCAGGCATCGAATCCCGGCGCGGCGGCGACGGTGTTGAGCCGGCTCGCCAATTGAAACCGCTCGCCGGCGGGGAAGAAGTTTTCGAGGTCGAGATAGCCCACCCGCTCCAGGGGCGGCGCGGGAATCGCCCGCACGAGCGCCCCGAAATCGAGCTTCTGCCCGCTCCGCCAGATCGCATCGACGATGTTGCTCAGGAGCACGTGCTCGCGGCTGCGGCCCGGCTCTGCGTCGATGCCGGCCATGGCGAGGATCCCGGAGACGAGCGACTCGATCCGCTCGCGCCGGGCTTCCGGGTCATCGAGGATCGCCTTCTCCGGTGCCTCGAGGCTCCCGAGCATCGCAAGCGGCCGGCCGGCCGAGCTGCCAGGCGTGTAGACGGCCATGTCCACTCCCTCGCGGAGGCGGGCGATCCGCTCCCCCGATTGCCCGCTCGCGGCAAGGCCATCGGCCCACTTCTTCGCCGTCTTCTCGGCGAGCTCGTCGAGGGAAAGGCCTTCGCGCTTCGCGGTATCTTCTTCGAGCCAAGGGCGAAAGTCGGCCGGGCGCAAGTCAGGGAACGTCAGCAGGATGTTGGCGAGATCCCCCTTGGGATCGATGACGATCGCGGGGATGTCGTCGATCGCCGCCTCCTCGATGAGGCTGACGAGGAGTCCCGTCTTGCCACTGCCGGTCATGCCGACACAGACGGCGTGCGTCGTCAGCCGGCGGGCATCGAGGAGGAGCGGCTCGCGCTCCGGCTTGCCGGACTCGGGATCGACTCGCTTGCCGAGATAAAAGACGCCGAGGCCTTCGATGTCGGGGCCGAGGGCGCCCTCGTCGCTGCCGCGATTGGGTGTCCGACGCTCGTGCATGACTGCTCCCGGGGAAACAAGGGATCGACCCGATGGTCAAGTTTCCCATTTCACCCGGCAGGCCCGGGTCGGCACAACCCCGGAGTCGGGGCCAAAGCCCGTGGGTCAGCAGACCTGCTTTCGACGCCGCAGGGCGTGGCCGAGCATCGCGACGGCACCGAGACCGGCCATCGCCAGCGTCGACGGCTCCGGCACCAGGGCGATCTGATTGAGACCCTGATAGCGATAATCGACGCTCCATCCGGCCGGCAGCCCCTCCACCGTTGCAAACGTGCCGACGAGCGTGCCGTAGGTGGCGAAAACGAACTCCCAGGGATAGACAGGGGAGCCGAAGGCGAAGCGCAACGTCGCGCCGGTCGTGTTGAGCGTGCCACCGACGTCGATCCTGTCGATCGTTCCCTGGAGGGCGTCGATATCGATCCGCCCCCCACCCTGCTGCGAAAGGTCGAGATCGCCTCCGATCGCCAGCGACCCGATCGCCCCGGGACCGACACCACCACCGGGGGCAATCAACCCACCGCCACCGACGAGGACATTGCCGGTGATCGTGCCGGCATCGCCGAGGAGCGTACCGCCGTCACCGATCAGCACCCGGGTGGCATCGACCGTCGCCCCGCCGATCAAGCCAAGGAGATTTCCGGTGGCATTCGCCCCCGATCCGGAGGCATTCGCCGAGATCACGACGTCAGCCCCGGTCGCCTTGACCTCGAGTTTGGCTGTCGGGCCGAAGAGGCCGAGCACGTTGTTGCTCGCACTCTTGTTGTAGCCGACTTAGAAGTTTTTCCCCGGCTCGGTGAGCGTGGCCGTGCCACCACCGATACCGAAGGAGTTGCCGCTACCGGCGTCGCCGACGCGGACAGAACCGTTCATCATCCAAGAGCCCCCGGCCATCCAGGCGAAGTTCCTCGTGGCATCGGCGTCGACGCCGATCCGGGCGCCACCGGAGGTCACCGTGCTCTCGTCGTCAACCCAAAAGTTATTCCAGGAGCCAGACTGTCCGACAACGATGTTGTTCGGCGACGAGAACGTGCTGCCGACACTGACCTCGATCGCGTTGTCGTGGGCCCCGGCGTTGGCCCCGATGACGACATCGGAGGTGCCGGTGAGTGTCAGAGTACCGTTTTGGGCACTAACGAGATCCCAATCGCCGACATAAACCGTATTGTTGTTGCCGCTCAAGCCGACGGTGAAAGCGCCGGAGTTGGTGTAGGTGCCGTTGCCGGCCACGGTGAGATAGTTGTAGGCCGACGTGGCCTGCTCACCGAGGGTGGTGTTGGCAACGGTCCACGTGCCGCCATAGTTTTCTGCCCCGCCTTGATCACCGGCGACGCCGATGACGACGTTCGAGGCGTTGACGGCCGCGTCGGAAGAATAGGTGCCGAGCCAGTTCCAACCTTCGGTGGCCGATCCGGCCGTCGCCGCCGCGCTCATCTGGATCGTCGGGGCGGTGATCGTCGTAGCGCCGCCGAGGTTGGTCGCCGGGGCGCTCGTGCCACTGTAGTTGACCGTCAACGAGTTGAAGTTACCGTCGTAGCCGATCACGATCTTGTCGGTGGCGGTGAGGCTTGCAGTGCCGCCCGTGAGCGTCTGGAGCGAGAGCGTGTTTCGCACGCTCGCTGCGTCGGCGCCGATCGTCACCCGGGGGCCGCTCACCGAGACGGTGCCGTTGGAGCCGTTGCTGGAAAGCCGGAGCGAGGTCGTGCCGGAAGTTTCGTTGAGCCAGAGATTGTCGGAGAAGGTCAGATCGCCGTTCTGGAGCGTGTAGCCATCCGCCTGAGGGAAGAGCGACTTGGCCTGCGCGCCGGAGCCGAGATTGATCGTCTGATTCGTCGGGCCGCCTGACAGGACGGCGTCGAGGGTAGCCGTGGGAACCTCTTGGGTGGTGACGTCGGTCAGCCAGTTGCCGGCCACGCCCCACGAACCGATCCCGCCGGAACCGGAGGCTCCGGTCCAAGCGGTGTGGTTCGGTAACGGCTCGGCCAGAACGGGCATCGTCGCCCCGAACACAAGGGCCGCGGTCACCACACGAACGCCGACCGACGCACGACACGCACGCATCCAGGACATGCAGCACCCCACTTATCTCAGATGACTACTTCGGGCCGGCGATCCCAACCTGCGAGGGTGGAAACGTAGAGCATTTCCCCAGTTCATCAAAGCGAGACTCCGATCGGCGTAGATTCGAACCTCACTTTTCCGACAATCAGCCGACCGCGCCGTCCGAGCGAGAGGCCGCCTCGCAGCGCGGGAGTTGTGCGTCAGACGCCGCTGCCGTCGGCGCGATCGCCGTCATCCGTCGCCGCCGCCCCTTGGTCGCGGGGCTCGAGCGGCACCCCGAGCAATTCGCTCCCTGCCCGCTCCAGTTCGCGCACGAGCGGTGCGGGCCAGAGCCCGAGGAGAACGATGGTGGCCAGCAGGGCCGTCAGCGCGATCCGCTCACGGGGGAGGACATGGTGCCGGGGGCCGTCGAGATTCGACGGTCCACCGAACACCATCAACCAGCCACGCATCACCGAGATCGCCGAGAGGACCGTCGCGGCGATCACCAATAACCCGGCATGGAGTTGCTCATCGAGGCTCCCCGACACGAGCAGATCGTCGGCCACGAACGACAGCGTCCCCGGCAGGCCGATGCTCGCGAGCCCGAAGAGGAGGAAGAACGCCGCCAGAAGCGGGGCATCGGCGAACCGCCCCTGCGGAGTCTCGAGCGACAGCGGCCCGGCCCGGCTCTCCAGCGCCCAGCCGACAAGCCCGAGCCCCGTCAGGGCTAGCCCGCTCGAGATCCAGGTGCAGAACGCACCGTTGAGCTCCATCGGCAGCTTTCCGGCGAGGCCCGCAAGGACGAGCGCCGACTGGCTCATCGCGAGCGTGCCGACGAGGCCGCGGAGATCGCGTTGCACGAGCGCCAACGCCGCGCCGTAGGTGGCCGTGAGGAGCGCCAACTGCGAGAGGACGACAAGCTCCGCCCCCACGCCGTCGCCGTGATCGGCGTGTCCGAAGAACAGCCGCACCGCCGTGTAGGAGGCGATCTGCGGCACGGTTGCCGCAAGCGCCGTCGACATCGGTGCTCCGCGGTACAGCGCCGGATACCACGAATGGAACGGCACGATCCCCTTGCGGACGAGCACGGCGAGGGCGACGAACCATCCGCCGGCCGTGCCGAGGGCTCCCACCCCGGGCTCCCATGGCGGATCGACGATCATCATCACCGTGCCGACGGCCATGCAGACGACCGCCAGGGTCATCATGATCGCGTACACCCGCGCCGCGGTCTGCCCCCCCGGCGTGGCCCGCGTGCTCCACCAGGTGGGCAGCGCCGTCACCACCCAGGCCATGATGAGGACGAGTGGATGGGCGGTGGAGAACAGCGCGAGCGTCGTGGCTGCCCCGAGAAGGATCCGTGACGTCGCCGGTCCGTCGAGGAAGCGTTTCGGGGCCATCATCACGATCGCCAGTTCGACGATCGCCACGAACGGGAGAAGGACGGCCGTCACACCGTCGACATGGACGAGAAAGCCGCCGCCGAGACGCTGGCCGAGTTCGAGGGTGACTTCCGGGCCGCTCATCCACGCGCGGGTGATCGTCAGGCTCGCCGCCAAAGCGACGAGCAGGCTGATGATCGCCGGTCTCCGCGGGTCAGCCTGGCTTCCGCCGCGGGCGACGTGGAGCGCCACTGCCAACGGCGCGAGGATCGTGGCTGCGAGCGCCGCCACCAGGGGAATGTCGTGACCATCGAGGTTCACCGAGACCTCCCCTGCGATCGCCGCTCGGCAAGGTCCCGAGCCCGGTCCGAAGGGCGCGTTCCCAACCACTCGATCCAGCCCAATTCCGCCTGGCCGAGACGTTCGAGACTCCTCCACACCGGCCCCACGACGAGCCGCGACACCACCACCTCCTCGAACCCGCGGTCGAGGGCCACCCGGTAGAGCCAGCGTTGCACATGCTCGGGCAGGAGATTGACCACCGACCAGGACGCCGCCCCCGGATGCCCGCCGAGCGCCGCTTCCAGTTCGTGTCGATCGTGGAGCGCCGAGGGGGAACGGAGGATCTGGAGGCTGCGGAGAATCGCATGGCTGACGATGTGGACCAGAGCGACGATCCGGAAGCCGAGGCCGATCTCCACGAAGATGATCCCGGCCTGGGTCATCGACGCGTAGGCGAGCATGCTCTTGAGGTCGGTCTGAACACGGCCGACAAGCGCGGCATGCACCGCCGTTCCGGCCCCGATCAGAACAAGAGCGAGCCGGGCCAGCCACGCCGCGTCGAGGAGCGCCTCGCAACGGAGAAGGAGATAGGCACCGGCATGGATCGACAGGGCACCGTAAAAAATGGCGCTCGACGGCGTCGGCCCCTCCATCGCCCGCGGCAGCCAGTTCGAGAACGGTACCTGCCCGCTCTTCCCCATCGCCGCGAACACCAGCAGCAGCGACACGAGCGTGGCGGTGCCCGGGGAGACGAGGCATTCGGCGTGGGGCCAGACGCCGCCGAACAGCCGTTCGAAATCTCCCGAGCCGACTGCCCGGTGGATCATCACGCCGGCGGCAAGGAGGCCGACGTCGCAGATCCGGTAGGTCGTGAACGCCCGCAGCGCAGCCTTGAGGGCATTGGTGCGTTCGTGGAAGAAGCCGATGAGCATCGTCGACGAGATGCCGAGGAACTCCCAGCCGGCAAACAGCACGTCGATGCTCCCGGCCAGCACCATCAGATTCATCCCGGTACCGAACAGCGACAGGAGGACGAAGAACCGGGTGAAACCGGGCTCGCGGTGGAGGTATTTCCCGGCGAACGCATTGACGAGTGCACACAAACCGGTCGAGAAGCAGACGTACGGCACCGACAACCCGTCCGCCACGAGATCGATGGTGGCGTCGTGGTGGCCCACCGAGAACCAGGTGCCGAGGTGGACCTGCTCGGGGGCGAACCCCCGCGCCGAGAGCACCGCGAACATCGCCAGGCCGGCGAGGAACGCGACGGTGAATGCCGCCCCGACCAGCCGGGTGGTGGCACGCTCCGAAAGCGGCCGGTCGAGCAGCGCCGGCAAGCCGACGAGGACGAGGCTCGCGGCGGGGGCTGCGAGTTGGAGGACGACGAGCGTCGCGACGATGTTGTGGGCCGAGGCGAACGTGGCACCCAACAGCCCGACCAGCACGCCGGCACCGGGGAACGTCATCTGCCGGGGTTCCTGTTCATGGTCTGTCGCCCGGAATGCCTCGGCTGATGCGAGAGAGGCCCCAAAGGGGGAATGGGGCCGGCTCCGGGCCACCGACATCGCGGCCGACGACCCGGCGTGACTTGCGAGCACCTCGGGCACTCGACTCCCCGGAGTATGCCACGAACCGGCACTCACGCCGCCGGCCTCACTCCGGCGCGGGGCGTCGCCGGGAGCCGGCGGCGTTCGTTTTGGTAGGATCGCCGGACACAAGCGGGCGTTGCCCGTCGCCCGGAGAGTCCGTGCCAAGCGAGTCGTCGCCGTGGACGTTCCTCAGTCCCCCAACCGCCGCTCCGCCCCCCTCCCCCCGACCACCCCGCGCCGCGGCGTGGTCCTGCTCGTCGACGATCAACCGATCATCGGCGAGGCGATCCGGCGCATGCTCGCCGGCGAGGAGGGGCTCGACTTCCACTACTGCCGGGATCCCGATGCGGCCGTGTCGATCGCCGCCGAGACATCCCCCACGGTCGTGCTCCTCGATCTGGTCATGCCCGACGTCGACGGACTCGAGGTCCTCCGCAGGCTCCGCGCCGACGACCGCTTCCAAGACCTGCCGATCATCGTTCTGTCGACGAAGGAAGAACCGGCGATCAAGGCGGAAGCGTTCGCGTGCGGAGCCAACGACTATCTCGTGAAGCTTCCCGACCGTATCGAACTCGTCGCCCGCATCCGCCATCACTCCCGCGGCTACGTCGCCCTGCTCGAACGGAACCAGGCCTTCGAGGATCTCCGCGTCAGCCGCGAGGTGCTCGCCAACGATCTCGCAAGCGCCGCCCGCTACGTCCGCTCGCTCCTCCCCCCCCCCGGAGCGATCTCGGGAATCCGCGCCGACTGGCGTTTCATCCCGTCGGCTGACCTCGGCGGCGATGCTTTCGGCTACCACAGCCTCGACGACGACCACGTCGCGATCTATCTCCTCGACGTCTGCGGCCACGGCGTCGGGGCGGCGCTGCTGAGTGTTTCGGCGCTCAATGCCGTCCGCGGCGGAGCGTTACCGAACACCGACTTCCGGGATCCCGGCGCCGTGCTCGCCGCACTCAATCGGGCATTCCCGATGGAGCGGCACAACGACATGTTTTTCACGATGTGGTACGGGGTCTACGATCGTTCCCACCGCACGATCCGCTGGGCTGGCGGAGGACATCCACCGGCATTCCTCGTCCACGCCACCGGGGGGGAGCCGGGTGCGGGAGAGACCGTTCCGCTCGCCTCGGAGAATCCACTCGTCGGCGCGGTCGAAGGGCTCGACTTTTCTTCCCGGGAACTGGCCGTCCCCCCCGACGCCCGCCTGTATCTGTTCAGCGACGGGGCGTTCGAGATCGAGCGGCCTGACGGGTCGATGTGGTCGCTCGAGGGATTCCGCAAGCTCCTCAAGACCCCCTCGCGGGGGGTTCCGGTCGATCTTGACGGGGTGATCGACCAAATCACCATCCTCGCCGGAGGGGGGGACCTGGCCGACGACCTCTCCCTTCTGGCGGTCGATTTCAGCTGAAAACAGGCCCCTGCGAGAGGATCGTTGGACGGTTCGGCGTCGCTCCGGGGCGGCCACCCCCGGTCGGGCCGATGTCGCGGGGGGCCGTCTTGCATGAGGTCCCCGAATCCGTACACTCAAGTGTTTCCCGTCCCGGGACGGTCTGGCTAGCGTAGCTCAATTGGCAGAGTCCCTGATTTGTAATCAGGTGGTTGCGGGTTCAACTCCCGCCGCTAGCTCACTCGATTGCCAGGGGAACGCTCGACGGATCGGCGTCGTCCTCCCATCGGTTGCACCACCGATCCGCGTGGATTCCGACGGCGGGGCAGGACTGACGCGGAGCGGGGTTTCGATTCGCCCGATTCGGGCAGGCTTGCCCGGTTCGGAGACCGGATCGGGAGATTGCGGGGGCAGAAGTGCCTTCGCGGCGGTTTTTTGGTTCGGAGGAAGTTTGGTTCCAAACCGATATCACCATCACATGAGGGGAGTTTCCCGAGCGGTCAAAGGGGCTTGACTGTAAATCAAGTGGCTCTGCCTTCGCAGGTTCGAATCCTGCACTCCCCACTTCCCACCCCATGCCCCGACGCCCATTCGACACGCCACCCCACGCATCGATCCGAAGCATCCGACCCCGCAATTCCTCCGGCCCCCCATCCCCATAAGAGACGAACCGAAGCACGAGCAAGCACCGGCCTTCACCAGCCTGACAGGCTCGGGCCCATCATCAAGCCAGCACCGATACCCCGCGGGTGTAGCTCAATGGTAGAGCAATAGCCTTCCAAGCTAAAGACGAGGGTTCGATTCCCTCTACCCGCTTCGAGGCCGCGCCACACGCAACCGTCTTCCACCACCGAATCACCCCTTCCCCAATTTGCACGGAGCTTTCGCCAGCACGACCGACCCACAGCGTCCTCGCCGGGACGACGCCGCGCCCCCCGCGCCCGTCCACCGAGGCCCCGACGCACACCGCTGCTGTAGCTCAGTTGGTAGAGCGCGTCCTTGGTAAGGACGAGGTCATGGGTTCAAGTCCCATCAGCAGCTTCCCTGCGGTCGTCATGATTCGCTCCGCCACAAACCATTCAACACCCGTCCGGGACCACCCGGCGGGACCCGAGCCAAAGTCGTCGATGTGTCGTGTTCAGACCTGGCCACACGCCGCACCGTCGATTGAACGGACTGTTTGATTCGATGCAGGATTTCAGGGACCAGGGCAGGCGCCGCCTGCAGCCACACACCAGAGAGGAAGATCGAGGGAGAAAGCATGGCTAAGGACACGTTCACGCGGAGCAAGCCGCACGTCAACGTCGGCACCATCGGTCACATCGACCATGGCAAGACGACTCTCACCGGCGCGCTGGTGGCCGTTCAGGCTGCCAAGAACCTGGCGATTGCAAAGAGCTACGCCGACATCGCCAAGGGCGGCACCGTCCGCGACGACACCAAGACGGTGACGATCGCCGTCAGTCACGTCGAATACGAGACGGAAAAGCGGCACTACGCCCATATCGACTGCCCGGGCCACGCCGACTTCATCAAGAACATGATCACCGGTGCCGCCCAGATGGACGGTGCGATCCTGGTGGTCAGTGCCGCCGACGGCCCGATGCCGCAGACGCGGGAGCACATCCTCCTCGCCAAGCAGGTCGGCGTGCCGGCGCTCGTGGTGTTCCTCAACAAGGTCGACCTCGTCGACGACCCGGAGCTTCTCGACCTCGTCGAGATGGAGATCCGTGAACTCCTGACGAAGTACGGCTTCCCCGGCGACGACGTGCCGATCATCCGTGGCGCCGGCAAGCCGGCCTACGACAGCCCTGCCGACCCGGCCAAGAACAAGTGCATCGCCGACTTGCTCGACGCCGTCGACGCTTACATCCCCGAGCCGGTCCGCGAGCTCGACAAGCCGTTCCTGATGGCGATCGAGGACGTGTTCTCGATCGAAGGTCGTGGCACGGTGGCCACCGGCCGTATCGAGCGCGGCGAGGTCAAGGTGGGCGACGAAGTCGAGATCATCGGACTCAAGGACAAGGCCGAGAAGACGACCGTCACCGGCGTCGAGATGTTCAAGAAGCTCCTCGACCGTGGTCAGGCCGGCGACAACGTCGGCTGTCTGCTCCGTGGCGTCGCCCGCGACGGCATCGAGCGTGGTCAGGTGCTCGCCAAGCCGGGCTCGATCAAGCCCCACAAGAAGTTCGAGTGCGAGGTCTACGTGCTGTCGAAGGAGGAGGGTGGCCGCCACACTCCGTTCTTCGCCGGCTACCGCCCGCAGTTCTACTTCCGGACGACCGACGTCACCGGCTCGACGAAGCTGCTCAGCGGCGTCGAGATGGTGTCGCCCGGCGACAACGTGAAGATGGAGGTCGAGTTGATGGTCCCGATCGCCATGGACGACGGTGTCCGCTTCGCCATCCGCGAAGGTGGCAAGACCGTCGGCTCGGGCGTCGTGACGAAGATCCTCGACTGATCACGGAATCTTGTGCAACCCATCTCCGGGCGCCGGCCTCACGGCCGGTGCCCGGAGCCACAGGGGCGTAGCTCAACTGGCAGAGCGCTGGTCTCCAAAACCAGAGGTTGCGAGTTCGATTCCCGCCGCCCCTGCTTCGCGGGATCTGGTCGCCGAGACCACGTCCCCACGAGTCGGGATCGATGATGGCTGATGTGTGCAGGCTTCGGGGCTGGATCGGGGCGGCGGGTGCCGCCTAGCTCGGGTCCCGAGGCGAAGACCGGGGTTACACCAGACGGAGCGCCCGCGCCGGACGGAACCGACCATGGCAGGTATGCAAGAAAATCCAAGCGTCCTCGGTTCGCTGGGGCGTGAATTGTTCAGCGCGTCGGTCTACAAGCGCAGCCAGGGGCGAGTCACCCGTCAGGTGACCTTCGCCGCCGTGGCGCTGACGTGGGCGATCGCCGTCTACAGGCTCGCGCAGCTGCTGCCGGCTTGGTTCTCCTCCGGGGGCCCGATGACCCAAGCGGCTCCCTCGGCCGATCTCGGTGTGGTACGGTTTCTGATCCCCCTCCTCGCGGGTCTGTGTGGCTTGTGGCTTGCCTATCGGTTGGTCAATATCCCTCGGTTCGCGGAGTTTCTCATCGGCGTCGAGTCGGAGATGTCGAAGGTCGCTTGGCCGTCGCTGGGTGAGGTGGCCAGGAGTTCGGCGGTGGTCATTTTCATGATCTTCGCCCTGTCCTTCATCCTCGCGGCCTACGACGTCTTTTGGTGGTTCATCCTCGGGGCGATCCAGGGAATCCGTTGAACGCGGTCCAGACCCAAGGGTCCGGGGAACACTCCCGGACATCCTCACGCATGTCGAAGCACGAACCTCCCCACGATTCCCAGGAAGACGCCGTCGCGTCCCCGGACCTGCATGCCGCAGGCCACGGCCACGCCACCGCCCACGACGCCCCGGCCGATTCGGCCCCGGCGGTCGAGGCCGATGACGACGACGGCACCCCGGCCGAACTCGCCGACCCGTTCGCCGGCAGCGACGACGCCAAGCCGGTCGCGTCGGCCGACGACGACGAGATCGTCCCGGTCGGGGACAAGAAGTGGTACATCCTCAAAGTCCAGAGCAACCGAGAGGACTCGATCAGCGACACCCTCGAGCGGCGGATCCGGATGCAGGGGCTCGACCGTTTCTTCGGCAAGGTCGTGGTGCCGAAAGAGCAGGTCACCGAGTTCAAGAACGGCAAAAAACGCGTCGTTTCCCGCAAGCTCTATCCAGGGTACATCCTGGTGAACATGATTCTCAATGACGAGACTTGGTATCTCGTCCGGGAGACCGGAGGGATCGGCGACTTCACCGGTTCGGCCGGCCGGCCGAGCCCGATGCTTCAGGCCGACGTCGACAAACTGCTCAACAAGTCGGCCGTCAAGCCGGACGAGGCGCCGCGACTGAAGATCAACTTCAAGAAGGGCGACCGGGTGAAGATCACCGAAGGGACGTTCGAGAATTTCGAGGGCGAGGTCGAGCAGATCGACGAGGCGAACGGTCGCGTCACGGTGATGCTCAGCATCTTCGGCCGCTCGACGCCCGTCGACATCGAGTATTGGCAGATCGAGGGGCTGTGAGAGTGGCCCCCAGCCGTCACCCAGCGGCCCACCTTGGGTAACACCTTCGACCTGCCCGACCGACGGGGTGTGCAGGGTCGACAGGGCAAACAACACGCAACAACGTTCCCAGCAGTCCAGCGGAAGAGGAAGAGGTCAGCGTCATGGCGAAGCAGGTGGTCGGACAGGCGAAGTTCCAGATTCCAGGTGGGCAGGCCACTCCGGCCCCCCCTGTCGGCACGTCGCTCGGCCGTTACGGCATCAACCTTGGGCAGTTTGTCCAGCAATTCAACGACCGCACCCGCGAGGCTGCGGGCATGGCGATCCCGGTCGTGGTCACGGTCTACAACGATCGGTCGTTCGAGTTTTACACGAAGAGCCCGCCAGCGGCGGCCCTGCTCAAGAAGGCCGCTGGACTCGCCAAGGGCTCCGGCGTGCCGAACAAAGACAAGGTCGGCAAGGTGACCAAGGCACAGCTTGACGAGATCGTCCGCCTCAAGACCAACGACCTCAACGCCAGCGACGCCGACAATGCCCGTCGGATGATCGAGGGCACCGCACGCAGCATGGGGATCACCGTCGAGAGCTGATTCTTCGCCGGTCGTCCGCTCATTTTTTCCGAACATTCCCCCGATCTTTCCCCGCAATTCCCAGGACCGAAGCCGTGGCTGTCACCAAGCGCATGAAGGCGATGCTCGCCAAGTTGCCGAAGACCGAAGCTCCTCTCCCCGTCGCCGACGCGGTGGCGCTGATCAAGAGCATGCCGCCGACGAAGTTCGACCAGACGGTCGAGATCCACATGCGGCTCGGCATCGATCCGAAGCAGGCCGATCAGATCGTCCGCGGATCGCTCGTGCTCCCGCATGGCATCGGCAAGTCGAAGCGCGTCGTCGTGTTCGCCAAGGGGAACATGGCCGATGAAGCGAAGGCCGCGGGTGCCGAGGAGGTCGGCTCCGACGATCTCGCCAAGAAGATCAAGGAGGGCTGGACCGACTTCGACGTCTGTATCGCCGCGCCCGACATGATGGGGCTCGTCGGTCCACTCGGAAAGGTGCTCGGCCCCCGAGGCCTCATGCCCAGTCCGCGTGCCGGCACCGTCACGGCCGACATCCGCAAGACGGTCAGCGAGTACAAGGCGGGAAAGGTCGAGTTCCGCAACGATCCGACCGGCATCGTTCACGCAGTCGTCGGCAAGGCGAGCTTCGACACCGCCAAACTCGTCGACAACATCAAAGCCTTCGTCGACCACATCATGTCGATGCAGCCCAACAGCGTTCGTGGCCAGTACGTGAAGAGCGTCTCGATTTCCGCGACGATGACGCCCGGCGTCATGATCGCCGCCTGATGCCCCGTTCCTGCCGGCCACCCTGCCGGCCTTCCCGTTGACATCCCACCCATCCTCCCACTGTCCCGGCCGACCACAGCGCCGGCCAAGCCGCCCTCCCGGGGCCCAAATCTGCCATGAGCAAGCTCGTCAAGAATCTCCTCGTCGATGATCTCAAGGGACGCCTCAACGGGGTCAATGAGCTGATCGTCGTCAGCCTCGGTCGCCTCGACGGCACCAAGACCACGCAGCTGCGGCAAACGCTGCGGAAGAAGAAGATCCACCTCCAGCTGATCAAAAACAGCCTCGCCCGGCGGGCCACGCTCGACACCCCTCTGGCCCCGGCCTTCGGTCAGACGGAGGGGATGCTCGCCATCGCCTGGGGCGGCGAGGATGTCGTCGATCTGGCGAAGGAGCTCGATCGGGTCGCCGGCATCAAGGACTACGAGGGACTCGAATTCCGCGGCGGCGCCCTCGACGGAGCGCGGCTCGAACCGGCCGACGTGAAGAGTGTCGCCAAGTGGCCCTCCCGTGCCGAGCAACTCTCGATCCTGTCCGGACAGATCAGCTCGATGGGCGCCAAGCTCTCCGGGCAGATTCTCGGGGCGGGCGGCACGCTGGCCGGGCAGATCAGCTCGCGGATCGACGACCTCGAGAAGGCCGCACCGGCGGAGGCTCCCGCAGCCTGAAGACGACATTCCGGACCGACACCCTGACACGGGCTTCACAAGGCCCGAGTTCATGGTATGACTAGGGGTTCCCCATTTTCTCAGACGCCTGCCCCGGACGTGGTCCAAACGGGCCAGGCGTGCACGACCGACCACCCATGACACACAGCCGGCGGCATTCCCGCCGGCCTCATTCCTGAAGGGAAAGGATCTCGAGCGATGGCAACGGCTGAAGCGACGCGTGAATTCACCAAAGAAACGAAGGACCTGGGCGACAAGATCGTGTCCTTGACGCTCAAGGCCGCCAAGGAGCTCTCCGACTACCTCGACGAAGTCCATGGCATCAAGCCGGCGGCTGGCGGGGCTGTCATGATGGCCGCTCCGGCCGGTGGCGCCGCTGGCGGCGCTGCCGAGGCAGCAGCAGAGAAGACGGAGTTCGACGTCGTACTCGAGAGCTTCCCGGCCGATGCGAAGATCGGAATCATCAAGGTCGTCCGCGCTGCGACGGGCCTTGGCCTCAAGGAGGCCAAGGATCTCGTCGAGAGCGCCCCGGCGAAGGTCAAGGAGGGCATCTCCAAGGCCGACGCCGAGAAGCTCAAGAAGGAGCTTGAAGAGGCCAAGGCGAAGGTCGCCGTCAAGTGATTTTTGCTTGATTTACCGCGGCAGCGGCTGGAGGCTTGGTCTTCCGGCCGCTGCCCGGTATAGTTTTTGCATGTCGATTTCCCGACGGTCATTCTTTTGTTGGTGGTTCTGCGGGAACGGCTTGCGCCTCCTCCTTCGTCCGCCCATGCCTGCCGCGCCCCTGCGGTGGGACGACGCTTTGTTCCATCTCCGGCATTTCCTGCGGATGGCCAACTCCTGTGTGGCGGCTTTGCGCCCCACCGGTTGGTCGCCGTG